>VFSW01000022.1_pt1 | contig 165276 bp, 150 predicted proteins | sample 5358111 | NCBI WGS metagenome assembly VFSW01 (sample SAMN11554181, study PRJNA540505) | mine drainage metagenome | isolation source: sediment from site ElyBrook_90M | place: USA: Ely Copper Mine, Vershire, VT | collected 2017 | reverse complement strand
CCCGCCCCACGCGCGCCCCCGCGGGCCGGGCTGGTCCGCTTCTCTCCCGACCCCCCCCCCGCGGGGGGGCCGGTGGCGCCGCCCCCCCCCCCGCGCCGGGGGCCGGCGGCGGAGGGGTAACCGTCCTCCAAAGCGTTAAGCGGACCGAGACCCCGGTACGGTCCCCCATGCCGTTGCGTGTCCACGACACCCTGACCGGCCACCGGCGCGCCGTGCGCCGGCGCCCCGGGCGCCCCCTCGGCATGTACATCTGCGGACCGACGGTCTACGCGCCGGCGCACGTCGGGCACGCCCGGACGTACCTCTACTTCGACGTCGTTCGGCGGTCGTTCCTCGCGGACGGCGTGCCGGTCCGTCACGTGATGAACATCACCGACTTCGAGGAGAAGATCGATCGGAAGGCCGCCCTCCTCGGGATCGGTTGGAAGGAACTTGCCCGTCGGGAGGAGCGGGGATTCTTCCGTGACCTCGACGCCCTCTCCATTCTTCGACCCACGTACCGGCCGCGGGCGAGCGACTTCATTCCCCGCATGATCCGCATCGCGGCCCGGCTCGAGCGGACGGGTCGTGTCGAGCGTTCGGGCGATGCGTGGTACTATCGGCCTCCCGAGCGGCCGCGCGAGGCGAACTTCCCGGTCAGCAACGAGCTCTCCCGTCACGCGGTCGCCGAGCCGGGCCACCCGTTCCCCGAGAACGAGTCGATCGCGTCGAGGTTCATGGTCTGGCAACGCCAGGAACCTCCGCTGGCGTCCTGGAAGGGACCGTGGGGCCCGGGGATGCCCGGCTGGCATCTCGAATGCTACGCGATGGCCGAGCACTACCTCGGCGTGCCGGTCGACCTGCACGGCGGGGGGCTCGACCTCGTCTACCCGCACCACCACGCCGAGAACGAGATCGCTCTCGCCCTCACCGGCCGCGTCTTCTCCCGCTGCTTTCTGCACACCGCCTTCGTCCTCCTCAACGGGAGGAAGATGTCGAAATCGACCCAGAATCTAGTTTCGATCCGCGAGGCGCTATCGCAGGTGGGGGCCCCCGGACTTCGCTGGTACCTCCTCCGCGTACCGTACTCCGCAGGACTCGTGTGGGACGGCCGTCAGCTCGGCCGAGCCCGCGACGAGCACGACCGCGTCCGGCGGACGATCGCGCGCTGGCTCGCGGGAAGCCGCGGTGGCCGCGTCGGCGCCCGGGCGGCCGTCGGTCTCGTACGGGGCCTTCGGGCCGACCTCTCCGACAACCTCGCCACCGATCTCGCACTCGAACGCGTCCACGCCTTCGCTTCCGAGCTCGAACGCGATCCGACCGGGGTCGTGCCTCGGGGCGAAGGCCCCGCCGCGCGACGGGCGATCGCCGATGCCGAGGCCCGACTCGGGATACCGCTGCACTAGGCGGGCGTCCGCTCCACGATCATGCTGAGGCCGTTGCCCCCTCCCATGCAGAGGGTGGCCAGGCCCCGGCGGCGGTTCGAGCGTACGAGCTCCTGAACGAGAGTGACCACGATTCGGGCCCCGCTGGCTCCGATCGGGTGCCCCAACGCGACCGCGCCTCCGTGGACGTTGAACTGCGCCTCAGTGAACCCGAACGACCGCTGCACCGCGAGCGAGGCCGACGCGTAGGCCTCGTTGTGCTCGATCCGGTCGAGGTCGGCGGGGGCGAACCCCGTCCACGCGAGGTGGCGGCGCACGGTGGGGATCGGCGATTCCATTACGTCCCGTGGGTGGACGCCGCTCTCGTCGATCGAGTGGATCCACCCGAGAGGACGGGCCCCCCTTTGCGCGACCTCCCCTTCGCTCGCGAGGACGAGCGCGGCGGCACCGTCCGAGAGGCGCGAGGAGTTGCCGGCGGTGAGACGGCCGTCCGGCCGGAACGCCGGCGCGAGTCGGGCGAGCTTCTCGAGGGTGGTGTCGGGGCGCGGAGCCTCGTCGTGGTCGAGGCCGGGACCTCCCGGACCGTCGGACGGAGGCACGGGGACGAGTTCGGAGGAGAAAGTGCCGTCCGCGGCCGCTTGGGAGGCGAGGCGGTGGCTCCGCAGCGCGAACGCGTCGATCTCCTCGCGGGTCAGATGGAACTTCTCGGCGATGCGCTCGCCCGTGAGGCCCATGATCTCGTGCTCATCGTAGGCATCGATGAGCGAGTCTCGCTGCATGGCGTCGTCGAGCGTATGGGGACCCGGGCGGCTGCCCCAGCGCATCGCCCCCTCGAGCAGGTACGGTGCGTTCGACATGCTCTCCATGCCTCCCACCAGCACCCGGTCGAAGCTGCCGGATCGGATCGCCATCCACCCCCAATGGAGGGCCTTCATGCCCGAACCGCAGACCATGTTCACCGTCGCGGCCCCTACCGTGTCCGGGATGCCTGCGCCCCGGAGGACCTGGCGCGCGGGATTCTGTCCCGCGCCGGCCTGGATTCCCTGCCCGAACAGGACCTCCTCGATGTCCCCGGGCGAGAGCCCGGCCCGCTCGATCGCCGCGCGGGCGGCGACGACGCCGAGACGAGGGGCCGGCAGGCCCCGCAAGGCGCCCCCGTAGCGCCCGATGGGGGTCCGGACGGCGGAGAGGATGGCGACCTTCGGCATCACGGGGCCGGTCATGGCAGACCGACCGTCGGCGAATTAAGAAGCTAGCGGGCATTTCGCGATTTCCCGACGCGGACTCGGCCCCGCCCGCGCCGCGCGCAGAACCCCCGGATCCTGCGCGGCGGCGACGCCAACCGGTCAGTCCTCTTCGACGCGAGGCGCCAACAGGTAGCGGCCCTCGCCCCGGCCGCCGCTCATCGCGAACTCGACCTTGAGCGGGTACTCGTTGCCAACGTGGAGGGTCGTCTCCTCCGCGGAGATCGATTTTACCATCGCGGAGAAGAAATCGAGGGGATACATGCTCTTCACCGGCTCTTTTACCTCGAGCCGAGTCAGGCCCTCCTTCGGGATCTTGAGGTCGAGCCGGTCGGTGTCGCCCTCCGAATGCATCGTGAAGGCGTCCGCCTCGAGGCTGAGCGTCACATGGTCGGTGAAGCTCTCGCTGCCGCGGATCCCCTGGCGCATATCCTCGGTTCGGAGGGTCACGCTCGCCGGAGGGCTCACGTTCGGGACCTTCGGGTCCGTGATCCCCGCCGGGTCGACGACCGCCATCTGGCGGGTCAGCCGGCCGACGCCGGCGATGAGCCGGTTCTTGCCGTCGAACTGAAGGTCGATCAGGTCGCCCGGTTTCGAGAGCCGGAGGACCTCCTTGAGCTTCTCGACATCGACACCGATCTCGGTCGGTTCGCCGGTGAACTCCTCGAAGACTCCCTTCTGGAGCTTGAGGACGAGCATCGCGACGTGGGAAGGGTCGACCGCCTTCGCTTCGAGGCCGTCCTTCGAAATACTGAGCTTGACCTCACTGACGAGGGTGGAGACGACCTCGACGACCTCGCGGAGGTTCTCCATCTTGATACGGAGCTTAAACATCCAGGGCCTCGGCGCGACACATCGGTCCCCTCTAAAAAGGTTGCTTCGTGCCGAGGGCGGCACAAGGCACTTCCCCGCCCAACGGCTCGGCCCCGCGTGACCGAGCTCGCCTACCTTTCGGACATGCCTTCTGCGTACGTGCGGGAGTTCCGGGCGCGCCTGGTCGCCCGGCCGCCCGGCGCCGTGGTCCTCGATCGAACGTACTTCTACCCGACGGGCGGGGGCCAGCCGAGCGACCGCGGCACGCTCGAGCTCGCCGATGGCTCTCGCGCCGACGTAGTGGACGTCACGAAGTCCGGCTCCGCGGTCGTCCACCGGCTCGAGGCCTTGCCCACGTTCGCGCGCTCGCTCGCGCCCGATGCCGAGGTCCTGGGCCGCATCGACTGGACCCGACGCCACGCGCACATGCGCCTCCACACCGCCCAACACCTCGTGAGCGCGCGGATCTTCTTGGCCACCCGACTTCGGACCCGCCGGGCCAGCCTTGGCGGGACGCGCGCGACCCTCGACCTCGAAGGACCGCTTCCCCCCGGCGTTCTCCCGGCCGTCGCCGACGAGGTCCGGGCGGTGATAGGGGAACCCCGGCCCGTCGTCATCCGACTCGTGCCTCGGTCCGATTGGGATCGCCACCCCCTCTCGGAACGCTCGGGACTCGTGTCCCTGCCGCCGCAGGTCGACCCGGTCCGGGTCATCGCGATCGAAGGGCAGGACACCTGCCCCTGCGGCGGAACGCACGTCCGGTCGACCGGCGAGATCGGAGACCTCGAGTTTGCCCCTCTGCGTCCGGGGCTCACGGGGAGCACCCGGGTCGAGTTCAGGCTGGTCGAGACCGCGCCGACCACTCCGACCGCGTGACCCCGTAGAACCGGACGTCGTGCCAGCGGGCGTGGTGGTAGAGGGCCGACCGCATCGTGCCCTCGAGACGGAAGCCGAGCCCCTCGGCGAGGCGGTACGATGCGACGTTCTCGACGTCACAGGTCGCGCCGACGCGCTCGACGGAGGTGGTGCGGAAGAGCTGGTCGACGAGGAGACCCACCGCCTCGCGTCCGACCCCTCGACCTCGCGCCGACCGCTCCCCGAGGAGATACCAGACGTCCACATACTCGAGGACCGGATGGGCGCGGTAGTGCCCGACCGCTCCTACGAGGTCCCCCTCCGACCGCCGCTCGACGCCGAAGCGGGGAGCGAGGGAGGCGGGGTCGTTGCCCGCCGCCTCCACGGCCCGGGCGAACGACTCCAAGTCGTCGACCAAGAAGCGGTCGAACGGCGCGACGACCTCGGGATCGTCGTACCAGGAGAAGACGCGGCGATACTCCTCGGGAACGATCGGTCGAAGGCGGACGGTCGGGCCCTCGAGCACGGTCATGGCCGGCTACGCGCCGGGGGACGGCCGCTCGGCCGGTGGGACCCGAAGCCGGTCCTCGTCCGAGTCGACCGTTTCGCGGGAGATGGGTTCCCCGTCGAGCGCGGCCGGCTCCTCCCGTTGGACCTCGAGCGCCTTGCGGTGGCCGCTCGGTGTCAGCGAGTACACGTGCTTGGGCTCGGAGTAGCCGACGACATATTGGGTCCGTCGATAGATCATCCGGCCCATTTCGAGCGAGCGAAGGGCCTGCTTGAGGTCCGCGAGATCCTCGGTCGAGAACTTGCGGAAGATCCCGAACTCGGTCGTCCACTGGGAGGCCTCGAACCGGATCTGCTGGCCCCGGTGTTCGAGCAGATGCAACAGCAGCACTCGCTCGATCCGGTCGAGGTCCTCCTGCGGCATCCCCCTACCTCGCCGCCCGCGTCAAGAGATCGTCGTGATCTCGTAGTGGACATCGAGGCCCTTGAGGCGCTCGTGCATGTCGGTCATGAGCCGCAGCACGTCCTCGAGGGGCGCCTTCTCCTTCCATTTGTAGACGAAATCGTGCATCCCCATCGACTCCTCGAAGCCGAGCGCCCGCATCGCTTCGAGCACTTTCAGCGGGTTCGCGCCTTCGGAATGGAAGGTCATCCGGACGTAGGTACGCATGGTCGTCCGACCGGAGCGGTCGGTGCATCGTGTTTAGGCGACCGTTTGTTTATATATGCTTCCCTGACTCGAGCGGAGCGCATGACGGGTCCCGCAAGGTCCGGACCGGTGGTCGTGACGGGAGGGGCTGGGGCCATCGGCTCGGTACTCGTCCGTACCCTGCTCGCCCGGGGCACCGAGGTTCGCGTCGTCGACGACCTCTCGAGCGGGAAGCGCGAGCATCTCGACGGCCTCCTCGACACCCCGCGGTGCTCCCTCACAGTCGCTGACGTGCGCGAACCCGCCTCGTACGCCACGGCGTTCCGCGGGGCTTCGGCGGTCTGGCACCTCGCGGCGAACACCGACATCCGGCGGGGGTCGGCCGACCCCCGCATCGACTTCGAACACGGGACCCTCGCGACCTTCCGGGTGCTCGAGACCGCTCGGCAGAACGATGTGCCGCGCTTCTTCTTCTCCTCCTCGAGTGTGGTCTATGGGTTCCCGAAGGTGTTCCCCACGCCGGAGGAGTACGCCCCCCTGGAACCCGAGTCGCTCTACGGCTCCGGGAAGCTCGCCGGCGAGGCGATGGCCTCGGCCTACGCACACTCCTACGGTATCCAGAGCTGCCTTTTCCGGTTCGCGAACATCATCGGACCGGGGATGACCCACGGGGTCCTCTACGACTTCTTCGAGAAGCTCTCGCGCGACCCCCGTCGGCTCGAAGTCCTCGGGGATGGTCGCCAGGCGAAGAGCTACCTCCGCACCGAGGACTGCGTCGAGGCGATGCTGCTCGCCGGGGACCGGGCGATCGGGCCGGTGAGCGTCTACAACCTCGGCACGACCGACCGGATCGCGGTCCGGGAGATCGCCGAGAAGGTCGTCGCGGCGCACGGCGGGTCGGCCCGGATCGACTACACGGGGGGCGACCGCGGCTGGACGGGGGACGTCCCCCAGCAACTCCTCTCGATCGAAAAGATCCGGCAACTGGGCTGGTCGCCGCGATACTCGAGCGCGGCGGCGATCGACCGCACCATCGAGGAGATGCGCGCCGCGCGGGGTCGCCGCGCCTGAGGGGGCCCGGTCAACCCACCGGCCGCAGGGCGGCCACGGTCCGGTAGATCTCGAGGTGGCGGGCGGCGACCCCGGGCCACGCGTAGCGTTCTTCGGCGCTCCGACGCGCGCTCTCGCCCATCGTCCGGCGGAGGTCGGCGTCGGAAACGAGGCTGCGGGCGTGCTGGCGGATCCCCGCCTGGAGGCCGGCCTCGTCGTCGGGCAGGCACCAGCCGGTCACTCCGTGATCGACCACTCCCTCCACCGCCCTCCCTCCGAGGACGGGAAGTCCCGAGGAAAGACCCTCGAGCACCGTCGCCGACAGGATCTCGACGGCGCTCGGGTGGATGAGGAAATCGCTCTCCGAGAAGAGTTGGGCGAGCTCCTCTTCGGAGACCTCGCCGAGCAGCTCGACATGGGGCCCGGCCCGCCGGACGGTTTCCGCGTAGTCGCGGGAAACGATCGGGCCCGCGATGCGCAGCGTCGCGCCCGTCTCGCGCAGGGCCGTGGCCGCGAGGTGCCAGCGTTTGAACGGCGCGACGACCCCGACGCCGAGCGCGCGGGTGCCCGAGCGCAGCTCCCATCGGGGCGTGAACCGCACTGAGTCGACGCCGAACGGCACCACCCCGATGGGGGGCAGTGGGGGACGCACCGTTGCGCGCATCGTGCGGGCGAGGGGTTCTGTCAGGGCGACCACCGATCGGGCTCCGCGCACGGCCCGACGCTCGAGCCAATACCCCCACCGGTGCGAGAGCCGTTCCCGGTAGTACCAGTGGCGGGAGTGCGAGGTGTAAACGTACGGGTACCGTCCGAGCGCCAGCCGGTTCGCGACGACCGGAGTGTGGGCGTGAAGGATGTCGTACGGCTCGCTGCGGAGCAGCCGGGGGAGCTCCCACGCAAAGGGGTACTCGTCCCGCATCCGCCGATGCCGGACCCGGTTCAGGATTCGGACCTCGGCCCCCGCCGCTTCGAGGGCAGTCCGAAGGTCGGTAAGGATCCGCTCGATCGCGCCGTACCCCGTCGGGGGGATCGGATGGACTCCCCCTCCGATTAGGACGATCCGCACGGCCGTACTAGGGGCCCCTGAGATTAAGCCCTTGGCGCGCTCCGGTCCAGGAGCGCAGCCGGGTCCGGACCCGGCCGTATCCCCGGAGCGTCCTTGGCAACCGTCTGCGTAGAGATCGCGGTAGGAGACGACCCACGCCTCCCGAACGCCCTCGCATCGCTCGAGACGCAGGCGCGTCGACCGGACCGGGTGTTCCTTGCCGCCGCCCCGACGACCCCGGCCGGCCTCCTCGATGCGGCCCGTTCCCGCGCTCCGTCGCTCGTGGTCGAGGTGGGGCGGTTCCCGAACGGGATCGTCGGGGCGCGCGCGGGGGCCCTCGAGCGGATCGGAGAGGAGCTGACTGCGTTCCTCGATTCGGACGAGGTCGCGCCCGCCGATTGGCTCGGGCGCCTCGTGGGGCCGATCGAGGACGGACGTGCGGGATTCACCGGGGGACCCACCCGCCCGCTGAGACCGGCCCGGACCTCCATTGAGCGGTACTATGAGCTCCTCGAGCGGTCGATCTACGAGGACCTGGTGGCAACGAGCGTCGCGTACCTGCCGCTGCAGAACACGGCGTGGCGCACGGCGGACCTGCGACGGCTCGGCTTCGATCCCCGTATCCCGTACGCGGAGGACCACGACCTCGAGACTCGGGCGCTCGCGGGGGGACTCCGCGGGACGTTCGTCCCCGAGGCCTGGGTCTACCACGACAAGAGCACGGAGACGAGCTACCGACGCTGGCTCGCGAAGCGGTACCGCTACCTACTCGCGATGGCGATGTCGCTCCTCAAGAACGGCGGATTACGAGGGCGGCTCGGGGAGGCCCGCCACCCCGTGCCCCACCCGCTCCGGTACGTCGAGGCCGCTCTGAAGCCGATCGCGCTCCTCCACGCCTCCGTCCGTTGGCGACGCGTGGCCCGCGGGGCCGCACCTCCCGTCCGTTGACCCGATCCGCCGCTCCCGACCGCTGGGGTCCCCATCGCCGGGAAAACCTTATCCTACCCCCCGGTTCGGCGGGGCCATGTCGCCTGAGTCTTCCGCGGCGCACGCCCCGGCGAACACGACCCGGGCGGGCGACCTCGTGCGCATCGAGTATGACCTGTGGTCCGAATCCGGAGGCAAGACCGAACTGCTCGACACGACGCACGAGGAAGTGGCCCAGAAGGAGAGCATCCCGTCGCCCGAGGGATTCTCCTTTGGCCCGCGACCGCACGAGGTCGGGGGAGATCGGTTCCCGTCGGGGATCGAGAACTCGCTGGTCGGGCTCAAGGTGGGCGAAGAGGTTGAACGGGAGTTCGCCCCGGCCGATGCGTTCGGGGAGCGGGACCCGAACCTGATCGAACTGTTCTCCATGCACGAGATCGAGCGCCTCCCCGAGATGCGGCGGGAGGATGCGCACCTCGATGTGGGGACGATCCTTACGATCGAAGGTCGTCGCGGGCGGGTCGTGACGCTCACCGCCGCCCGGGTCCGCGTCGACTTCAATCCCCCGTTCGCGGGCCGCAAGGTCCGGGCGAAAGTGAAGATCCTCGAGCGGATCAGCGACCCCGCCGACCAGGTGCGGGCGATCCTCGAACTCCAGTACGGCCGCGCCACCGAATTCGACGTCGAGCACCACGAGAAGTCGATCACGCTGAAGCTCCCCGAGCGCTCGAAGTTCGACATTGCCTGGCTCGCGGCGAAGCCCCGGGTGGTCGACCGGATCCGTAGCCATCTCCGTCCCTCCGTGATTCGCGTGGTCGAGGAGTACGTTACTCCCGTCGCGGAGAAGAAGGAGGAGCCGACAAAGACCGAGGCCCCCGACGCTCCGGCCCACGGAGCTACGGCTCCCGAGGCGGCCGAGTCCGGCACGGGAACGGAGAGCCCCCCCGCGGCTGTGCACGGGAAGCGTGGGGGGAAGTCCGCGAAGAGCGCAGCGTCAGCCCCGACGGACGCCTAGGGCGCGCAGCGCCTACCGCGCCCGAGCCGGGAACCAACGACGGCCTCTTGAACCCCCCCGAACCTGGTCCTTCGCATGTCCGTCGCCGCTCCAGCCCCTCCCGGCATGCCTCGTGCCTTCGTGATCGCGGTCTTCGCCGCCTCCATTATCATCGGGGTCGCGATCGGATACTTCGGGATCAGCGGTCAACTCGGCGCCGGGATCCCCTGAGCGGCCCGGCGGAGTCTGTATCGACCCCTCTTAAACGGCGACGCCGCTCGCTGTGCCCGTGTCGGGACCCGGTGCAAGGGCTGCCACCAGCGACCGGAGGGAGAACCTCGCCTGGCTCGTGGGCGGCCTGATCGTTCTCGGTGTCTTCGCGGTCGGTGCGGCGTTCTGGTTCAGGTACCACCCATAGGTCGCGCCGGTGGGGAGGGCGGTCGGCCCGCCTCGGGCCATCGGTAGAGGTATACGTCCGTAGCGCGGTCGTAGCTCGTCGGAGTCCACCCCGGTACCGGATGGCAGTGACTCACCACTCTCGCCCCCGCGGGAAGCTCGGACTCGAGCTTCGGCCGGAGGCGGGCCATGGCACCGGGCCACAGGAACGCGGTCACGACGGTCGCGGACCGGTAGTCGAGGTGGAAGAAGTCGCCCCATCGGATCGAGATGCGGTCTGCCAACGGCCCGACTCGCCGACGCAGCCGGAGGATCGCGACCCGGATCGGTTCGACTTCGACGCCGACCGCGCGGGCGCGATAGGTCCGGACCGCCCGAAAGACGATAGCCCCGGTGCCGGCGCCGAGGTCGAAGACGGTGTCCGCCGGGCCCACCTCGGCGAAGCGCAGCATCTGCTCGACCGCCCGGCGCGGGGTTGGCTCGTAGCCCGCGCCAAACGCGAACGAAGCAAAGACGAAGTAGGCTGCCCCGAGGCCGAGGAGGAGGAGGACGAACGCGACGTCGATCGTCAGGTCGGCCATCGGCGCGGCCTCAGCGCACGCGGCGCACGGCCAGCCGAAGCTGGTGGGCAGCCGTGCGGGGATCGAGCGAGCGCGCGACGACCCGGTCGAGGAGTCCCCGGAGCGCGGGGTCGCGCTCGAGCTGCTCGGAGAGCTCTCGTCCCAAGCGGTCGCGAACGATCCCGACGATCTCGACCGTGAGGCGGTGACGCTCACTGGTCGCGCGCTCGCCCGTTCGGTCGAGGTACTGCTCGTGGGCTTCCACGGCGTTCCAGAGCTCCTCGAGTCCGCGCGGCTCTGTCATCGAGGTTCCGACGACGGCGGGAGTCCACCGGCCCTCGCGGGTCCCGTGGGCCACCAGATCCACGAGATCGCGCTGGGCGATATCGGCGCCGGGCAGGTCTGTCTTGTTGACGCAGAACACATCGGCGATCTCGAAGAGCCCGGCCTTCAAGGTCTGCACCTCGTCCCCCAGGTGCGGTACCAGGACGACCACGCGCGTCGTCGCGATCTCGCGGATCGCCACGTCGACCTGGCCACTGCCGACCGTTTCGACCAGGACGACATCAAAGCCGGCGGCGTCCAGGAGCCGCGCGGTCTCGAGCGTGGCTGCGGCCACTCCCCCCGATGCGCCCCGGCTCGCCATGGACCGGAAGAACACTCCGGGATCGTCCACCCGTCCCTCGAATCGGATGCGGTCCCCGAGCACCGATCCGCCCGAGAACGGGCTCGAGGGGTCGACTGCAACGACCGCGACCGTGCGACCGCGCGCGCGCAACAGCCCGACGAGCGCGTTGATGAGGCTCGACTTGCCGACCCCGAGCGGCCCTGCGAGGCCCACGATCGGCGCGCCGTGGGTCCGTCCGTAGATCGCCGCAAGGATCGGGTCGGCCGCGGCGTCCCCGTTCTCGATCGACGTGATCGCCCGCGCCAAGGCCCGGCGGTCTCCCCGGAGGATCGCCCGCGCAGACGCGGGTAGCCGTTCCGCCCCGGTCATGCCCGACGACGGGCGATCCTCTGCGCCGTGGAGACGATCTCATCGAGCGAAGTTCCGGGCCCGAAGATCGCCCGGATGCCGGCCCTCTTCAGCCGCCGCGCGTCCTCGTCCGGAATGATCCCGCCCGCGAACACCGGCACGTTGCCGGCCTTTTGCCGCTTCAAGAGCGCGAGGACCCGGGGGAAGAGCGCCATGTGGGCTCCGGAAAGGATCGAGAGGCCGATGATATCGACGTCCTCCTCGAGCGCGGCCCGCACGATCTCCTCGGGAGTCTGACGGAGCCCCGCGTAGATGACCTCCATCCCCGCGTCCCGCAACGCCCGGGCCACGACCTTCGCGCCCCGGTCGTGTCCGTCGAGCCCCGGTTTCGCGATGAGCACTCGGATCGGGTGGCTCCGCAACGACGAAGCGCTCGGGCCCATCGTTCCTCCGACGAAGGAGGCGGAGAAAAGCTTTCGCAGGCCGCGCTCAGAGCCACGAGACCAGGTCGATCACGAGGTTCCCCGCGAGGAGCGCAGTGATGGCCCCCGCCGCCATCAGGACGAGGAACGGGATCTGCGGCGTGACCCAGACACGGCGAACGCCACGGTCGGTGAGCTCTTGCGCGATTCGCACGCGGCGCCGATGGTCCTCGTCCGAGGTGTCGACCTCGTCCACGTCGTCCGGCTCCGGCCGGAACGCGGGGTCGCGAACCCACACGAAGCGGCGGGGAAGCTCTTCCACGGGCAACAGGTATCCGGTGAACCCGCCCGGGAACGAGAATTCTCCGCGGATGAGGTTCCGGACGGCGAGCCCGAGCGGAACGATGACGGAGAGCAGGGCGGCATTGGTCAACAGATCGAGCGAGAAGGGAAGGAACGACGGGACCGCGCTCAGTGGGCCGCTCGGCACCAGCAGCGGTGAAGGGAAGATGGGGACCAGGAGCGCCGCGATCATCAGCGCCTTCGCGTCCGCGCCCCCGTAGAGCACGCCCACCTCGAAGAGCACCCGGGCGAAGACCACGCTCACGAGCACCGCGACGGCCCCCACGGGTACTGCGGTCGGTCCCACCCCGTTGCGGAGGACGGCGCCGGCGATGACGACAACCACGAGGACGTAGGCGATCAGTTCGATCACGTCCGCGTGGCGCCCGAGACGAGGGCCGATCCGTTCGTCCCACGCGAACATGTGCTCGAGGGTCAGGGCGGCCACGACGATCCAGAGCGCCACCGGAAGCGCGCCCCCCGGCGAGATGGCGACGACGCCCAGCACGAACCCGGCGAGCCCGAGCGCCTGCCAGAGCGAGTCGGATACCTCGCGCTCCCGGAGGTCGGCCACGGCCGCATACAGGAAGCCCCCGACCAGTACGACGACGCCGGTGATGAGCGCGGTCTGCTCGATGCCCACCACGCCTTTCCACCCGACGCCGGTCCGACCGGGACCGCCTTCTTAAGGGCGATTCCCCGACGCGGGTTCGCGGTACGGAGGTGGGCGCAGGCGCCGAACCTCGCCCCCCAGCGCCCTCGCCCGTCGGCTTCCCCGGGGGGATACGCCTCGAGCAGCCTCGAGCATCCTCGGGCAGGCTCCCCCAAACCTCCCCGAACCGTCGTGACGCCCCGGACACCGCGGTCGGTCCCCGGTCGGACCCCGGGGCGGGATTCGTGCGACAGCATCGCAGGCGACGATCGCGCCGCCGGACCGGTCGGATGGACCGAGCGCCGGGCTCGGAAAAGCTATTTAAACGACCCTCCCCTCGGCCGCCGCCTCGAGAAGGGTGAATGGTCGAGTACAAGCTGGTCATCTCGGATCAAGCCAAGTCCGTGGCGCGCACGGTCGGCGACGCCCAGGCCGCCGGGTTCCTCGGCAAGCGGATCGGCGAGACGATCGGTGGAGAGCTGCTCGGCGCGAGCGGCTACACCTTCCGGATCACCGGGGGGACCGATAAGAGCGGCTTCGCCATGCGGCCGGACCTCCCCGGCGCGCGACAGACCCGCCTCTACGTCGGTGACGGGTTCGGGTTCCAGGCCCCTCGGGACGGCATGCGGAAGCGCCGAACCTTCCGCGGCAACACCATCAGTGAGGACACGGTCCAGATCAATCTGGTCGTGGAGCAGAAGGGCCCGAAGGCGCTCGCGGAGCTCTTCGGCGCCTCATGAAGGTTCCGCGGCAGCCCGAGGTCAACATTGGCCTGGTCGGCCACGTCGACCACGGCAAGACGACCCTGACCCAGGCGCTCACGGGCGAGTGGACCGACCGGCATTCCGAGGAGCTCAAGCGGGGCATCTCGATCAAGCTCGGCTACGCGGACGCCGCGTTCTACAAGTGCCCGAACTGCCCCGAGCCGTCTGGGTATTCGGTCGAGCCGGTCTGCCCCAGCTGCGGTGGGGAGGCGAAATTCCTGCGCGCGGTCTCGTTCGTGGATGCCCCAGGACATGAGACCCTGATGGAGACGATGCTCTCGGGCGCGGCGATCATGGACGGAGCGCTACTGCTGGTCGCCGCGAACGAGCACTGCCCACAGCCGCAGACCCGCGAACATCTCTACGCTCTCGACATCATCGGGGTGCGCAAGGTGCTCGTCGTCCAGAACAAGATCGATCTGCTCTCCGCGGAGGAGGCGACGAAGAACTACCAGGAGATCGTCGAGTTCCTGAAGGGTTCCCCGATCTCGGGCGCCGCGGTTATCCCCGTGAGCGCCAACCACAAGGTTGGCATCGACGCGCTCATCGGAGCGATCGAGCAAACGATCCCGACGCCCGTGCGGGATGTCGCGAAGCCCCCGCTCATGTACGTCGCTCGCTCGTTCGACATCAACCGTCCCGGTACGCGCCCGTTGGACCTTCGCGGCGGCGTGCTGGGCGGCTCGCTCCTTCAGGGGAGGATCACGAAAGGCGAGGAGATCGAGATCCGACCGGGTCGGGCGGGCGCGACGGGACCCGGGGCCGAATCGCTTACGACGAAGGTGACCGCCATCATCTCGGGGGGACAGGAATGGGACGAGCTCCGGCCGGGAGGCCTCGCCGCCCTCGGGACGAGCCTCGACCCTGCGCTCGCCAAAGGAGACGGGCTCACGGGCCGGTTGATCGGCACCGCGGGAACGCTTCCGCCCGTCAGCGCGAAGATCCGGTTGAAGGCGACGCTCCTCGATCGCGTGCTCGGGGCCCAACGGGAGATCAAGGTCGAGAAGATCCGCACGAGCGAGATGCTCGCGATCACCGTGGGCACGACCGTGGCGAGCGGGAAAGTCACGAGCGCCCGGGGCGACGAGGTCGAGCTCGCGCTCAACCGTTCCGTCACGGTGTTCCCCGGAAGCCGGGTGGCGATCTCGCGCCGTCTCAACGCCTGGCGCCTGATCGGGTTCGGCATCGTGGAGGGGGGAGGGAAGTAGGTGCGGCCGGACCTCCTCGAGATCCTGCGATGCCCGGTCTGCCGGGGGGAGCTCTCGCTGACCGTGCGGTCGAAGTCGGGCCCCGAGATCGAAACGGGAAGCCTTTCCTGCGCCGCGTGTCACGTTGACTACCCGATCGTAGAGGGGATCCCGGACCTGCTCCCTCCCGACGAGCGGGACTAGTCGGCCCGCCGATCGGGCCGGCGCTGCTCAGGCGGCCGTGGCGTAGTAGTAGACGAACATCACGAAGAACATCAGGATGGCGATCCCGACGGACGGAAGCATCCAGCGGATCGACCCGCGGCTGCGCGCCTGGACCGAGCTTCCCACCGTCACGACCGGGATGGCGAGCGCGAGCCAATAGCCGGCAAGGATCGTCTCGTAGAGTGCGCCGGAGGTCGGGTTCCCCATAGGGTCGTGGAGCACCAGGGCCACCACGAGCACCACCGAGAACACGAGGAACGCGAGGCTCACGCCCGCCGCGTCGAGGTACCCTTCGAATCCCCGCTTGCGGTTCGGGTAGTAGGTTCTCAGGACGAGCAGCATCGCCACGAACACGACGAGCGTTCCCACGAGCACGAAGAACGCCGGGGTCGCGAGGGTGAGGGGAACCGCTCCGGGACCAGGAGCTGCGGGCGCCAATGGTTCCCCTACGGCAGCGTCAGGGCGGCTCGGGCCGGTCCCCCGTCGCCCCCACTGAGACGCAGCGGAAGGCAATGGAGCTCGGAGTCGCCCGGGGTCGCTTTCGAGAGCAGTAAGCCCTCGAGGATCAAGGCCCCATGGCCGAGCAAGCGGTGGTGGACCGGAAAGCGCCCCGAGGGGTCCGACTCGACCGACAGCGAGTCGATCCCGACGAGTCGCACTCCGCGGTCGAGGAGGGCTTGGGCGCCCGCGTCGGAGACGGCCACGTAGTCGGGAAAGAACGCGAGCGACGAGGCCCAGCGGGCCGAGTTACGGGTGCGGAAAAGCACGCGCGGGCTACCGACCGGGACGGCGGCCACCTCGGCCGGTCCGATCGACGTGACGGACGATGGAACCTCGACCACCCGGCAGGGCCCGTTGAGCTGGGCCAGGTCGACCTGATCGATCGTGAGACCTCCCGAGATGAAGTGGCAGGGCGGGTCGACGTGCGTTCCCGCGTGCGTGCCGAGCGAGACGGCCGACACGCTGTAGGCGTCGCCCCGGGCGAGCGAGTGGACCGGCCGCATCTCGAAGTTGGGATCGCCGGGGAACGAGGGCATCCCGACCGACAACGGCATGGAAATGTCGACCCAGCGCATCGCCGCCTCCCGGACGCTCGGCGAGATGTGGGCAGCGCGGGAGTTTAAGCGTTCGCTTGGTCGCGAGCGCCGCCCGGGGGCGCGCCGGGACTCCTGCGCCCCCGGTCCCGGGACGCGTCGAGCCGAAGGGTTAAGCCCGCTCGGGGCGGAACCGAGGGCTATGTCCCGTGCGCGCGGGCCGTCGCGGTCGGACGAGGAGGACGACCTCGATGACGCGGAGGACGACGAAGAGGCGGCAGAGCCGCCTCGGCGACGTCGTCCGCTGTCCCCACGACGTTCCCGTGACTCCCGGCGGGGACCGCCCCGACGCTGGCGGGGTCCGGCGGACGGGGAGGATGAGGAGGAGGACGAGGAGGAGGTCAGGGATCCTCCCCCGACCTGGCGCGGTTCCGGGCCCCGCAAGCGGTTCCCGGTCTTCTGGAGGGCGCGGGATTCGCTGTACTTCGAACCGCTCGTGGGCCTCGCGATCATCGTCGTGCTGCTGGTCAGCCTCTTCGCCTACACCGGGAACTGGCCCCCGGTCTACGTCGTCGAGTCGAACAGCATGCAACACGGGTCGAGCGACGTACTCGGGCTCATCAACACCGGCGATCTCGTGCTTGCGCAGAAAGTCTCGACAACCGGTATCACGACGTACGTGGTCGGGCTCACTACCGGGTACTCCACGTACGGGGAATACGGAGATGTACTGCTCTACTATCCGAACGGCGACACCGGGGCGACGCCGATCATTCACCGCGCGATCCTGTACCTCCAATGGAACGCCGGGGCCCCCCCTGGCGGAGGCTCGTATAGTGCTCCCGAGCTCGCTAATCTTCCCTGCGGCGGTCCGAACGCGGTCTATGCAACGCCCGGGACCCCGGGGAATTGCGGGGCCACGGACCTGACGGGGGCCCTCGAGCTCTTTCACATCGGGTGGCGCTCCGCGACCGTGAACATCTCGGACCTCTCCGCACCGGCGCTCGGTGGCCATTCGGGCTACCTGACGATGGGCGACGGAAACGTGAACTGCAGCGGCAGTGGCTCCGCCTGTACCGGGGAGCCCGACCAGGGCGGCGCCTCGGTACCCCAGATCAGCACGCTCGTCGAGCCGGGGTGGATCATCGGCGTGGCGCGGGGGATGGTCCCTTGGTTCGGTGCCCTCAAACTCCTGCTCGTGGGAAACACCGTCGATGTCCCCGCGCAATCCTGGCAGTTCCTTGGGCTCACGATTGCCGGAGTCATCCTGCTCGCCTTCGGGATCCACTTCGCGCTCCGGGTCGAGGGGATCGAGACGCCGCTCCGCAAGGAGGAAGACGAGGAGACCCGCGCGGCTCACGAAGAGTCCGAAAGTCGAGAGGACCGTCCAACGCACCACTGGTTCCGCTCCTCCCGTCGTTCCCGAGAGGAGGAGGACGAGGAAGACGAACTGGAGCCCGCCCCGACGCACTCCCATCGCTCCCCCGCGACCGAGCGGGCCCGCGCGACGATCCCCGCCCGTCGGGGTCGGCCGCGACCGAAGGTCCGCCGACCGGCCCGCCATCGGCGGGACGATGACCTCTGAAGGCCCGCGCGCCCGACGGCCCGACTCGCCACGGGCCTCCCCCGGGCGGCGCTCCGACCTCCTTCAGTCCGGTGGTCGGCGGAGCCACGGGCCCTGGATCTCCGCGAGGGCTTTCCAACGCGGCCATCGCGCCTCGATCCGACGGTCGAGCGAATACCGGCTCGGACCGTAGCCGGCGTTCACGATCATGAGAAAGAGGAAGACCATCGCGTAGACCGCCCCGGTACCGATGTCGGTCGAGCTCGGTCCGTAGGGGCCCCCGAAGCCCTCGGGAACCGACCAGATGAGGAAGCTCAACAGGATACCGCCACTGTAGGCGATCTTGCGCATGAACCCAAAGACGAGGGCCAGGCCGAGGAGGATCTCGAGAAGGCCCGTAGTGTCCACCCAGAGCGTGGGGTTGGTGCTCGTCGTGTTGGCCCAGAACGTGAACCACCCTTGGAGCCACGGAGGCTGTCCGTCGGGGGAAGGCTGCCAGGCGCCGGACGCGATGAACCCCGGCTGGAACTTGAACGCACCGTCGACGATCCAGATGACCCCAAAGAGCATTCGGAGCCCCGCCTTGAGACCCTCCCGATTCCGGTAGATCCACGAGTCGATCCCGTGCACCCGCGCTCCGTCCATCCCCGACCTCGTGGTCCCGCACCGCATCGTTCCCTAAGTCGGCTCGGGTCGGCGGGGGGGGAGGTCCTCGGAGCAGGCCCGGCGGGTGTCGAACTCACGGTCTCTCGCAGGATCGCCTCCGGCGGTCCCGCGCAATCCTTTAGTTCGAGTCGGGGTCCGTTCGGTCGAGGCCCCGCGCATGCACGTCATTGGGGGAACCGCGTCGACCGCGCTCGCGGAACGGATCTCTCGGGAGCTCGGGAACGCCCCGTTCGGCATCCCGTTCACCAAGCGCTTTCCCGACGGGGAGCTGTACGTCCGCGTAGGGGGCCGGCTCGAGGGGGACGACGTGGTGATCGTCCAGTCGACCCGGACCGACCAAGACCTGATCGAACTGATGCTGCTCGAGGACGCCGTGCGCGAGGCCGGGGCGCGCCGGATCTTCGTGGTCGTCCCCTACTTTGGCTACGCCCGACAGGACCGGCGGTTCTTCCCGGGAGAGCCGGTGAGCGCGCGGTCCCTCTGCCGCCACGTGGAGCTCGACGCCGACGTCCTCGTCACGGTCGACCTGCACTCCTCCCAGACGCTCTCCCATTTCACGAAGCCCGCCTTCGAGGCGAGCGGCATCCCGGCGATCGCCCGGTTGTTGCGCGAACGGTCGGTCGATGTCCTCGCGTCGCCCGACAAGGGGGGAATCGACCGGGTCCGTCGTATGGCCCAGATCCTCGAACGACCGTGGTTCGCCCTCGAGAAAAAGCGGATCGACAGCGAGCACGTCGAACTCTCCCTCCCCGAAAGCTTCCCGGTTCCCATCGCGGGAAAGCACGTCGTCCTGATCGACGACGTGATCTCCACCGGCGGGACGATCGTGGAGGCCGCCAAGCTCCTCAAGAAGCACGGGGTCGGGGCGGTCAGCGCCGCCTGCACGCACGGACTGTTCCTCCGCGACGCGTTCGAGCGCATCAAGGCCGTCACCGACGAAGTCTACTCGACCGACACGCTCGGCAACCCCGCCGAGAAGGCCTCCGTGGCTCCGGACATCGCCCAGATCCTCGAGCGCCGGGCGGCCGACTGACCTCGGAGGTGGCGGTGGACCCTCCCCGCTCCACCGCCGGAGCTCCCCTGGAAGCCCTCCTCGAGCTCGTCCAGACCCTCAAGCGGTCGCTCGCCGAGCGCCGCGAGGCGCCGGCGGGGCCTTGGGTCGAGGAGGTCGCCGAGGACCTTCGTGCGGGCCGTCGGAGAGGGTGGTACTATCCTCCCGAGACAGGGGGAGGGCTCGCCTTCTATGCCACCCGGGCGGTGGCGGCGTTCGGCCACGTCCACGTAGGTCCCGAGTCCGGTGCGGACGAGCGCGCCCTCCAGCTCGCGACCGCGCTCCTCGACGGCTTGCCGGCCGAAGTCGGTTCGATCGATGTCGGGTTCACCGGCCTCGAGGCGGAAGCCGAGCGTCGACTCCTCGACCGGCTCTCGACCCGTCCGGGTTCCACGAAGATCGAGCGGCAGGCGGTCGAACGGAGCCTCGGGCCGTCCGACGGTGTCGAGCCGCCGGGCCGGCCGGCAGACCTTCTTCAGGTACCGCTCACGGACGTGACGGTCGAGGCGCTCGCAGAGCTCGACCGTCGTGCGTTCGCCGGTACCGTGGACGAGCTGCTCGTCGGCCCATCGTTCGAGGACCACTTCCGGGTGATGGAGGCCCTCCTGTCGAACCGCCTCGGATTGTTCCTCGGGAACGCGTCGTGCGCGCTCCTCGTGCCTCAACCCCCCCGACTCGTCGGGATCTTCCTCGCCGCCGAGCAGTCCCCCCGGCACGCCGTGCTCCTCAGCTTCATGGTCGACCCCGCCGACCGCGGCCGGGGGTACGCTCGCTACCTCATGCGCTGGGGACTTCGGGCCCTGTGGGCCCTCGGGTACTCAAGCGTGCACCTCTGGGTGACGGTCGCGAACGTCCCGGCTCGCACGCTCTACGAATCGATGGGGTTCCGCCCGATCGCTTCGGCGGCGATCTACCGCTGGGAACGGGGGGTGGCGGAGCCACAGCCACACTCCGCACGGTAGGGGCATCCGTCGAACATCCAGGCCGGGCACGCTGCGAGCGGCTCGGGCGCCTTCGCCTCGAGGGCGGCGCGGAACGCCCGTTCGCGCTCGCGCCAAAGTCGCGCCAGGGGGGTAACGGGGTCGAACTCCAACCGGAACACCCGGAGCGCATCCGTGTTGCGCTCGGGCCGTTCGTAGCCGACGACCACCCGGCCCGTGCGTCTACCGGTCGACGCGCAGCGGAACCCGAGCTCGAGCGCGTATTGCGGGAATCGAGACAGGAGCTCGGAAGCGAGCGGGGGACGGCGCGCCCGCGACGTGCGCACTAGGTACGGGTCGCCGCGGAACGCCGCTACCTCCTCGGCGGGTTCGCGGGAGAACTCGGGGAGCCGGGCGACCTCGCCGACCGGTCCGCTCTCGACGGCTTCGACCAGCCGACCGTAGTCATCCGAAGGGGGGAACCCGGGCGGGGGAGCGGTGCCCGCGGGCGCGGCCCCCCCCACGTGTTCGAAGTAGGCCCGTCGCGGATAGACCATGTCGCGGAAGCGGGCAATGGTCGGCGGCTCGGCCGTAGTGAGCCGCTCCTCGAGCACGGCGCCGATGCGCCCCGCGAACTCGGGAGACGATACGACCGACTCTACCTCGGCAAGGATCGGGGAGGGTTCGGAACCCTCTCCCCCCGTGCAATCGCATGTTGGACCGGCTCGGAACTGGCACCCGAGGTCGAACCAGGGGCATCTCGGGAGGCCGTCGGCCCTCTTCGCTGCCCAGCTCGTCCGCAATCGTTCGGCTCGACGGTGCATCTCCTCCAGGATCACCCCGGGCCGGCGGTACGCCACCTCGGCCGAGCGCACCGACTCGACCCGCCCCTCTCGCACGCCGAGGGTCAGGAGACGGCCGTTCGATCGATCGAGCAGGGCACAGTACATTCCGAGCTGCTCGATGTACTCGGGCCGGTCTCGGACGAGCGACTCGGCCTCGACCCCTTGGCCCGCGGTCTTCACCTCGACCGGCCGGTCGGTCAGCGCGTCGATCCGACCGACGAGCCCCTCCCGGCGCACGCGAACCTCGAGCTGTCCGTCCCGGGCGAGGAGGGCGCCGAGCTCGCGGTGGAGGAATCGACCGACGTCCATGCGCGCCTTCCGTTCTTCGGGCACGGGCACCGGTGGCGCCACAGCCTTCCAGAAGGCTTGGCGCAGGGCGAGGAGATCCGTGACGCTCACGGAACGCCGGCGCTCAGCGCTCGTGAGCCGGGCCTGGATCTCCGCGGCAAGGTCTGGCTCCTCCCGCACGTGCACGGACGCCGGCCAATCGGGCTCGGGTCGACCGGGTTCCCGGGACTCCACGGAAGCGGCAATCCGACGGAGTATAGGAGGCCGGAGCCCCCGGGGGAAGTCGCTATACTCCGAGACCCGGTGCCGAACGTGTGCCGGATTCCGCGCGACGGCCGCTGGTCATCGGGAGTGGGATCGCTGGCCTGTACGTTGCACTGCGCTGCCGTGAGCTCGGCCTTCGGCCCACGATCGTCACGAAGTCGAGGCTCGAGGAATCGAACACCCGCTACGCCCAGGGTGGCATCGCGGCCGCGATCGGCCCGGACGACTCCCCGGCTCGGCACCTGACCGACACCATCCGTGCGGGCGACGGCCTCGTAGACCGGGACGCGGCGCGAGTGCTCACGTCCGAGGCGCCCGCCCGCATCGCCGACCTCGTCCGCTACGGCGTGCCATTCGACACGGTCGAGGGCCAGATCGCCCTCGGCCGCGAAGCGGCCCATTCGCGCTCACGGATCCTGCACGCCGGCGGCGATGCGACCGGACACTCGATCGAGGAGGCCCTGAAGCGGCGAACGCTCGATGCCGGTATCGAGGTTCGGGAACGGACCGTCCTCCGCCGTCTCGAGCCGGCGGGCCGCGACGGACCGAAGGCCCATCTCTCGGACGCCGAGGGTCACCGGCTCGAGATCCTCGAGCCCGGCCCGGTGGTGCTCGCCACGGGAGGAGCCGGTAGCCTCTACCGTCAGAGCTCGAACCCCTCGATCGCGACCGGCGAAGGCGTTGCGATCGCCTTCCGGGCCGGCGCGCTCCTCACCGATATGGAGTTCGTCCAGTTCCACCCGACGGTCTTCTGGCGGGAGGGAGCGCCGCGATTCCTGATCACGGAGGCGTTCCGGGGCGAAGGGGCGGTCCTGCGTAACGATGCTGGTGACCGGTTCATGCCGCGGATCCACCGCGACGCCGAGCTCGCCCCCCGGGACGTGGTCGCCCGCGCGATCGACCGGGAGATCCATCGGACGGGCCACCCCTGCGTCTACCTCGACGCGACCGCGATCCCGAGGGACCGACTGTTCGTGCGGTTTCCCTCCATCTGTCGCTTCCTCGCGACATACGGCCTCGACCCGTCTCGGGACCGCATCCCGGTCACTCCCGCAGCCCACTACATGATCGGGGGGGTCACGACCGACCTCGACGGCCGGACGAACCTCCCCGGATTCTACGCGTGCGGGGAGGCCGCCTCGACGGGAGTCCACGGGGCGAACCGGCTGGCGAGCAACTCGCTCCTGGAGGGCCTCGTCTTCGGGGAGCGGGTGGCTCGCCAGCTCCCGCATCCCGTCCATCGAGCGCCCCCCGAGCCGATCGACGTCGTCGAGGTGGCCCTCGGGCCCGGCGCGGGCGAAAGCGGGGAACCCGCCCTGTTCGAAGAGATCCGGGACCGTCTCTGGGACGATGTCGGGATCGTTCGGTCCGCCGACGGCCTTCGCTCCGCCCTCGGGGAGTTCGACCGGATCGCGCGCATCACGGAACCCGCCCGCGCCCATGACCTTCCCGGCCCGCTCGCGAACGCGGTCCTCACCGCCTCGCTGATCGCGCGCGCCGCGCTCGGGCGGACCGAGAGCCGGGGCGCGCACTACCGGTCCGACTTTCCCCGCCCGCGCCCCGCGCTTCGCCATCGCATCGGCCTCCGGCGGGCGGCGCGGCCGGCGCGCTCCCGCGGAGCGGGCGGAGAATAATCGTTAAGCCCCGCCGGACGTCGCGGCGAACATGGACCTCTCGCTCGCCCCGGAAGAACAAGATCTGCGGGAGGCGGCCCGACGGTTCGCCCGCAAGGAGGTCGCGCCGATCGCGGACCGGATGGACCGCGAGGACTTCTTCCCCCGCGAGGTCTTCCGGCACCTCGGCCGCCAAGGGTTCCTCGGGATCACGGTGCCCGAGGAGTACGACGGGCTCGGTCTCTCCTACCTCGCCCAGGCGCTCGTTCTCGAGGAGATCGCCCGCGTGAGCCCCGCTCTCGCGCTCAGCGTCGGCGCCCACTCGAACCTTTTCGCCGACAACGTCGCTCGGAACGGTACGGACGCCCAGCGAGAAGCGTTCCTCCCGTCCGCCGTCGCGGGCGACGTGATCGGCGCCCTGGCGCTCACCGAACCGGGCGCGGGCTCCGACGCGGTGTCCCTGCGCACCCGGGCCGACCGTCACGGGGACCACTACGTGCTCAATGGGACGAAACAGTTCATCACGAACGGACCGGTCGCCGACGAGCTGCTCGTCTACGCGAAGACGGCCCCCGGGGAGGGCTCGCGGGGAATCAGCGCCTTCCTGGTCCGAAGCGCGAGCGAGGGGTATTCGGTCACCCGCAGCCTCGACAAGATGGGCATGCGTGGTTCCCCGACCGGCGAGCTCGCGTTCCAGGACGTGCGGGTACCGGCGGACCAGCTGCTCGGCGAGGAGCATGGGGGGGTCCGGATCATGATGGGGGGCCTCAATGTGGAACGCGCAGTGCTCACGGCGATCCCGGTCGGGATCATGGCCGAGTGCCTCGAACGCTCGACCGCCTACGCGCGCGAGCGCGAGCAGTTCGGCCAGAAGATCGGTCGCTTCGAGCTCATCCAAGAGAAGCTCGCGAACATGTACACCGACCTCGAAGCGTCGCGCCTCCTGCTCTACGCCGCGCTCGAACGGGTCACGGCGGAGCCCCGGAGCCTCGCGTCGGCCGCGGCCGCGCTGACGTTCGCATCGGAGGCCTCGACGCGGGCCGCGCTCCAGGCGGTCCAGGTGCACGGGGGCTACGGCTACGTCCGCGACCTGCCCCTCGAGCGACTGGTGCGGGACGCGAAGCTCCTCGAGATCGGCGCGGGAACCTCGGAGATCCGGCGACTCATCGTCGCTCGCGAGCTCCTCGGCCCGGGATTCTCGGACTGACGGCGGGAACCGGCCACGCCCCGATCGATCAGCGGGGTCCGGGCTTCCGGAGCCCGAGCCCTTCCTCGATGTAGAGCGCGGCCTGCGTCGAGGTCGATCGTCGGTCCCGCTCGGCCGCGATCTTAAGGGTCTTCAAGATCGCCGGCTCGAGATACACGGCCAGTCCCACTCTGCGCTTCGCCTTACTCTTGGGCGGTCTTGGCATGCTATCTTCCTCACGGCAGCGACCGCACCCGAGGGTACCCGGCCCCGGGCGTCACTGTTACTCTCTCTTTCGGCGTTCCCGCATTAAAAGCTCTGGGTTGAGTGCCATTCAAGAGCGAGCCCGGCAAGATTCGCCAAACGGTACGCTCCGTCGGGGAACGACGTGACGATTCCCTCGGCTGCCCGATACCCCTTGCCGAAACCGTCCCCGGGACCCGGTCCGGTCGCGTGCGGCCGCGCGACGACTGCAGGCTCCCTCGCCAACCTATATAGCATCGGGGCCCCCATCCGACCCCGATGGCGGGACGACCGACCTCGAGCGCTGGGGCCGCGTCATCGCTCCGTCTCGAAGTACTGAAAGAGCTCGGGAACTTACTCGAGGACCGGGAGGTCCGCGATCGTCTCGATCGGGGTCCCCTCGCCGAGACGAAGGGGCGAGAGCACTGGGTCCTCCATCTGCTGCTACGGGCGCAGGAAACGAGTCAAGCCCATCTCGATACGCTCATCGGCAGCGCCTACTCGAACCTGCTCGCCCGCTTGCAGTCCGTAGAGGACCGCCTCCAGAAGGTCGAAGCCCTCGAGCAGGCCCTCGGAGAAGAGCAACGGCGACGGCTCGAGGGACTCGAGGGGGATCTCTCCGATCGGGTGGCGAAGGAGATCGCCACCGGGGTCGAATCCATCACCCAACGGATCTCCCGCAGCCTCTCCGACAACCTAGACACGAAGTGGAAGCCCGTCGGCGACTCGATCGAGGCCTTCGCCCTCTCCTCCCACCAGCTGACGAAGGATCTCTCGGACACCTATCGGGTCTCGACCCAAAGCCGGCTGCTGCTCAACGAGAACGCTCGCCGGATCATCGACCTCGGGCGGGACATCGTGGCCCTCGAGGAGAGCCTCAAGCTCGCCCTCGCGAAGGTCCTCGAGGATGGTCTCGCGCCCCTCGAGGACCGTATCGCCACCCTCGAGAGCCGCCTCGCTCCGACCGATGAGACCGCCGGAACCCACACGCCGGCGGACCCGCCTCCCGGCGGCTAAGCGGCTTCGGACGCCGATGCGAATCTCTCCCCGCCATCCCCGGTACCAGAGCCTCCGCGTCCGAGCGGGCCTCGTGCGGGCCAATCGTTCCGGCCTCGTGGTCGGCGAGGGCCTGATCGCCCAGGGACGAGGGGAGGCGTTCGATTACCTTCTCGGAGAGCGGTCGACTCCTAGCGCGCGACGGGCGGAGCGCGTCGCTGCAGAGTGGCTTCGGGCGGCCCGCCGACCCGTGTTGAGCGTGAACGGGAACGTCGCGGCTCTCGCCGCTCGCGAGGTCGCGCGGATCGTTCGGGCAGACCCCCACATCGCCGTGGAAGTGAACCTCTTTCACCGAACCCCCGCGCGAGCCCGCCAGGTGGCTTCCGCGCTGCGCCGGGCAGGGGTTCGCTCCGTACTCGGGGTCCGCCCCACGGCCCGGATACCGGGCCTTCCGTCCGACCGAGCCCGCGTCGACCGGCGCGGGATCTTCGTCGCGGACGTCTGTCTCGTACCCCTAGAGGACGGCGACCGGGCCGAGGCGCTCCGGGCCCGCGGTCAGACGGTGATCTCGGTGGACCTGAACCCGCTCTCTCGCACCAGTCGGACCTCCGACCTTCCGATCGTGGACGAGGTCCGTCGGGCGCTCCGGCAGATCGCGGAGTACCTCGAGCAGGGGAACGCCTCGGGACGGCCCCCCCGACGACGGCCGTTCGATGCCCACCGAGCGCGCTCGGAGGCGCTCGACGCGATCTACCGCACGCTCAGACGGTCGGCAACGCCGCGCGGGTCGGACCGAGCGCGTCGCTGAGCCGCGCGGCCACCGCCTCGAGGAACCTTCGGTCGGAGGCATCGAAGGCTCCTACCTCGTTCCCATCGATGTCGATCTCCCCGACGACCGCGTCGGCCTGCCGAATCGGCACGACGATCTCCGCCCGCGTCTCACGGAAGCAGGCGAGGTACTCCGTCGAGGTCCGGACGTCATCGACGATCACGGTCGCCCCCTCGCGCACCGCGCGTCCGCAGAGACCGCGGTCGATCGGGATGCGCGTGTGCTCCGTTTGAGACGGCCCGTCCCAGGCGTCGAGGACCAGCATCTCTCCCTCCCGGCGGTAGATCCCGACCCATCGATAGTGCCGGAACGACTCGTGCAGGAAGCGACAGACCTCCTGGAGTGCCTGCGTGCCCGCCAGCCGACCCACGATCGCATCGACCTGCAGGAGCGCGGGCGCGGCGCTGCGGGGCGGCAGCGTCATGGAAAAAGCTCCTCCCCCCGTCCGTTCCAGGAGAGCGGGGAGGGAGCGCCGAGGGGGAGAGTCTCCGCCACGACGGTTCGGCCGTCCGCAGCGTTTGAACTCCCGAGGCGTATTCCGCCACGAGCTTTCCAGACTCGCGCCGTACCGGACTGAGCCACCTCGGCACGCCCGACGCCGGAGGACGGGATTCGACCGATAAGCTTAGCGGAGGATCGGGAGGCGGTCACTCGCGGAGGGGATACCAGCGACAGTTCGCGCATCCGGTCCCACGTTCCTCGCCGGGGATCGTCACGCCGCAATCGGGACATGACATCGGGGCCGGTACCGACAGCGTCAGGCAGTCGAAGCAACAGCCCCCCCGACGATCCTCGGGGAGAAGCACGAGATCCCTCCCGCAGACGAGGCAGTGCGAGAAACGGTCGTCGGAACCCGCGAAGGTGCGAGCATCTGCGAAAGAAAGCATCGGGCGGCTCCACCATTCGTCGGATACATAAGCCCTCGCGCGACGCCCTTTCCTCCGCGCGTTTCGGGCGCCCCCGAGCGCCCTCTCAGGGTTCCTTCCAGCGCGCCTTGAGCCCCGCGAGGAGGAAGAGCGCCACAGTGAATCCTGCGAGCACGCCCCAGTCGAGCACGGCCAGGCCGAACGAGAGCGGCGCGAGACCCACCGCGCCCTGCACGAGTCCGGCGGCGTAGGTCGTCGGGGAGAATCGGGCCACGAACTGGGCCCACATCGGCAGGGCCTTGATCGGGTAGTAGACCGGGGGCAGCACGGTCAGGAACAGCGAGATGAGCGGGCTGAACAAGAACGTCTCGCGGACGTCCTGGAAGTACGTCGCGAGGGTGAAGGCGAGCGCGCTCGCGAACGCCCATACGAGGACGAGGGTCCCGGCGATCACGACCACGCTGAGCAGGGTGACGTAGCCTTCGATCGCGAAGATCACGACGAAGACCGCGAGGACGGGAAGGGAGTAGACGAGCTCGCTCAGGGCCATGCCCGCGACGTAGACGGGCGCTTCGACCGGCGATGCGACCACGATGTCCTGGAACTTGAGGTCGTGGCGGTAGTGGGTCAGGTCGGACTGGAGGGTCGTCCCGACGCTGAGCATCGTCAGGATCATCCCCCCCGTGACCCCGTAGGGCAGATAGGTACCGTTCGAGACGATCGTGATGAAGAACAGGAACGAGAGCGGCGACGCGAGGAGGTTCACGAGAAAGAGCGGTTGAGTACGGATCGGGATCACGCCGTTCAGCAGAACGAGGGTGAAGAGCGAACGCAGGCGGTGGCGAGGGTTCACGCTTCGGCCTCCTCGCGCGGGGTCTCCTCCTCGATCGATCGACCCACGACCTCTAGGAAGATGTCCTCGAGGCTCACCGGCCCCATCGAGAGGCGAACGTTGCGTTCGAGCGCCTTACGTGCCACCTCGCGAGCCTCCGCCTCCCGGGTGAATAGTAGGAGGCCCCCTTCGATCTCGGCCACGCGACCGTACGATTCGAGCTCCGCGCGCGGGAATGCGCCCTGAATCGTGACGCGGTAGGGATAGCGCACCCGCGCCCGCAGGTCGGCGGGAGTGCCTTCAAGCACGAGGCGACCGCGCTCGATGAGGGCGAGTCGCGCCGAGAGAGATTCCGCCTCGTCGAGATAGTGCGTGGTGAGGACGATCGTCCGGTGCTCGCGGCTCGTCCGCCGAATCGCCTCCCAGACCTGGCGGCGGGCGATCGGGTCGAGGCCGGTCGTCGGTTCGTCGAGGAAGAGCAGGTCGGCGTCGGAAGCCAGGACCATCGCACAGAGCGTGCGGCGGCGCAGTCCGCCCGAGAGCCGGGAAACCATACGCCGCCGATACTCGGTCAAGGAAAGCTCCTCGAGCGCGTCCCGCGTCCGCCGGCGAGCTTCCGTGCGGTCGATGCCCCGCATCTTGAGGTAGAGATACACGACCTCCTCGACCGTCAGGAAGTAGAGGGGGCGCGACTCCTGCGGGATGCACGCGATGCGGGCGCGGATGGCCCGCTCTTCCCGTTCGAGGTCGTGGCCGAGGACCGAGACCGTCCCGCCACTCAGCGTGAGCTGCGTGGCGCAGACGCGGACGAACGTGGTCTTGCCGGCGCCGTTCCGCCCGATGAGACCATACACCCGACCTGTCGGGACCTCGAGGCTCAGGTCCTCGAGCGCGGCGACGCCCGCGGGGGAGTGCGGATAGACCTTGCGTAAGTGCTCCGCCCGAATCGCGACTGGCATGGAGGGTGCCCGAGGGACGCCCGGGTCTTAACGGCGTAGCCGGCGCCCGACCGGCCGAGGCTCGTTCCGGGGTCCCCCTCCCCGCTCGGGGCGGTCGGGCCTCGCGCCCCGCCGCCGAGGTCCGATGCGCCGCTCAGCTCAGGATCTCGGAAAGTCGGCCCTCGGTCCGCGCCCGGTTGATCTCCTGCGCGATCCGGCGCCCCGTGGAGAGGCCCGGGGCGATGAGGTCGGAGTACGGACTGCCTGAGATGAACAGATTCGTCCCCGCCACGATCCGAGTCGAGATCTCGAAGACCTTGAACTCGAGCTCCTCGGTCATGATCCCCTCGACGCAGAAGGGCCCGACCATCCCACCGAACAGCTCGATCGAGCGCTCGACGATCCGAGCCGCCACGTCGAAGGCCTTCGGGAGCAGCGATTCCCGGAGGATGACGGGGACGTTCCCGGTGACCACGAACGTCGGTCGGATCCCCGCCCTCAGGAGCTCCTCCTGGGCCCCCAGCTTGTACAGCTCGTCGATGTTCGCCTCGTCCCGGCGGTCCATCCCGAGGAGCTCGAGCGAGCCGTGGCCAACGCGGTAGCCCCGGTCGGAGAGCGGGGAATAGAAGAAGTGCATGTAGTAGCGCGTCCCCAGGACGTACTCCTGAATGACGTACGGTCCGGTCGGGGTGAAGTCGTGGAGAGCCTCGCGGTTCTTCGCGAGGAAGAATCCCTTGCCGCCCTTCGCGCCGTAGTACTTTACGATCACAGGGCCGTCGACTTCGCTCTCCTCCTCGTACCGCTTCGGCATCGGCACTCCGGCGGAGTCGAGCCATTCGCGCTCCTTCCGCCGGTCGGACTCCCAGCCGAGGACCGCGCGATTGCCGAACACCGGCACATCGAGCGCGGCGAACGCCTCCGGACCGAGGTACTCGACGAACGAGCCGGTGGGGATCACGATCGCTCCCTCGGCGCGCAGGCGGTCGGCGGCCCCGGAGAGCTCCTTGACCTTCGGGACCGAAAGAAAGCGGTCCGGGCGGGCCAGCGGAAAAGCGTCGTAGAAGCGGGGTGGTGGGCCCACCGAGAGCCCGAGGGTGGAGAGTCCCTCGGCGCGCGCCCCGTGGAAGATCTGGAGAGAGGAGTGGGAGCAGAGGGTCGTTACGGTAGGGACGCGGTCTCGGACCGACGCGAGGCGGCTCTCGGAGGCGAGCGAGATTCCCATAGGGGGAAGTATCGGGAGGCCATCATAGCCTTTGCGCGTTCGAGCGGCGCTAATCGGGGCGGTCGCTCTCGTTGAGCTCCCAGTACCATTTGACGCGGCGGGCACCGAGCTCGGCGACTCGGCGGCGCAGTTCCGGGTCGATCGACCGGTCACGGACGATCGCCCGGACCTCGTCTTGGCTTCCCGAGGTAAGGCGGGCGCCGAGGCCGGAGCTCTCGAGCAGCGGACGGACCGCGTCGAGCGAATACTGCCACGTCTCCTCTCGGCGACGGACCGCGACCGAGCGCGTGCCCGGCACCCGATGGATCCCGAGCTCCTCGGCCGCCCGGTGGAGCGATTCGGCGGTGAGCTTAAGGTCAGACTCGAGCCGGCGTTCCTCCGCGCGCAGCGTCTCGAACCGATCGACCAGTTGCTGGAGCCGTGGCTCGTCGGGAGCCGGCACGGGCCGGAACTCCGGACAGATCGACTGAAAGTCGCATCGGCTGCACTGGCGTCCCGGGTTCGGCTCGAACGCCTCCGCGCGGATCCCGTCGCTCACCATACCGAGCCGGTCGTGCAGCCGATCGAGGGTCCCCCGGGCGCGGGGGCGAGCACGGAGGGGCGTGTTCGAACGTAGGTGGTAGAGCGTGAGGCGCTCGACCGGCTCCGTGTAGTTCGACTCCACCAGGACCTGGTAGAGGCTCAGTTGGTCGGAATCCTTCGCGTCCTCCTTGGAGAGGTCGCGCGAAGTCTTGTAGTCGACGATGTCGAGACCACCGGACGCGGTCCGGTCGATGCGGTCGACGTAGCCATGGATGGGGATGCCGTCCCAGCGGGCCTCGAGATGCTCCTCGACCGAGACCGGACGCGGCGGTTCCCGGACGAGATGCTCGTAGTAGCGCATCAGGAGCTCTCGCCCGAGGGCCCGGTACCGAGCTTCCTCCTCGGCCGACGTGTACCCGTCGCTGGACCAAGCTTCCTCGTAGAGCCGGAGCAGCTCCTCGGAAGAGGCCCAGGGGGTGCCTACCGGGGCCGCGGTCGACGGGTGCCACTCGTCTAGCGTGCGCTGCGACTCCGCGCTCCCGATGCGCCGCGCGGACGGAACCACCAGGGGCCGGACGAGGGTTTCGAGGACACTGTGGACCACTCGACCGAAGGTGAAGTACCCGTGGGGTTTCTCCGCGAGCTTGTCGAGGTACAGGAACTTCCAGCGGAGCGGGCACTCGAAGTAGGTGTGGTACGACGAGTAGCTCAGCGCCGGGACCTGAGTCACGCCGGTCGAGCCGCGCGGGGGTTCATCTCGTTTCCGGTGCGCCCGAGGGCCGGGGCGGGCGGGTCCGCTAGTGACCCGCCGCCGCGGCGTCGACCGCGATCTTCTCTCCCGTCTCTGCCGGGAGGGAGCCGCGGGCCTGCGGGTTCGTAAGGTTCTTCGGCAGGCCCAGTAGGTCGAGGAGCTCCTTGTAGTGGTTGCGGATCGTCACCGGGGTGACGTTCGCGACGGCGGCGATACGGTCCTGGCTGCGGGGCTCCCCCATCAGGTTCGAGGCGATGTAAATGATCGTCGCGAGGATCCCGTTCGGAAGCACCCCGCTCGTCGAGTAGACCTGCTCGACCTGCTCGAGAAGCGAGAGGACCTTCTGCCGAACCTCCTTCGAGAGGTTGAGGTCCTGGGTGAACCGTACCAGGTAATCGCGGGGCTCGACCGGCTTCAGCCCGAGTTTGAGCTCGCGGGCGAGCAAGGTGTACGCACGCCCGACCTCGATCTTGGTCGCCTTCGAGTGAGCGATGATCTCCTTCATCGTCCGCGGCACGTGGCACTGACGGCAGGCCGCATAGACGCTCGCGGCCACGAGCGCCACGATCTTCTTGCCGCGCGTCGCCTTGTGCTCCAGCGCGCGCCGGTAGATGTACGTCGCCGACTCCTTGACCTCCCGGGAAAGGCCCAAGACCCCCGCGAGTCGATTGAGCTCGCCGAGCGCCACTACGAGGTTCCGCTGGTGCGTCCGGGCGGCGCGAAGACGGTGGTTGAGCTTGCGCAGATGGTAGAACTTCAAGGAGGTGTTTCGAGAGAGCGAGTTCCCCTGGAAGTCGCGCGTCGGGACTCCGATCTCACTGAAGAGGCCCTTGTCCGGCATCAGCGGGGAGATGACCGGGCCCCAGCCACGCGCTTCCCGACCGGTATCCTCCTTCGAGCCACGCTGCCCGCGATCGCTGACCAACGCACTCTGGTCCACGACGAGGCCGCAGTCCGCGCAGACGATCTCGCCACGGATTTCGTCCCGGATGAGATGCGAGGAACCACAGTTGGGGCAGACGTCCGAGGCCGGGGGAGTCGGCGGCGACGGAGTCGACTCGGTGACCGTCCGGCTCGAGGTCCGGAGGGGGGCTCCGCGAGAGCGATGACTGGCCGGGGAGGGGGGAGTGGTCTTCATAGCTTCTACGGTGACCTAAAGTGGGCCCCATATTTATAGGTTCATCCAAGTTCTGTATCGCTTGTGTGATACACATGTTACACCATGCGCCGGTGTAGCATGGCGTTGAACGCCACGGCCGCGGAAACCTAGATCGGATTCCCGGTCTCCTCATCCGGGGGCAACGCTTCGTTACGCAGGGGTGGCCGTGAAGATGCAGCCCCGGCTCGCATGCTTCGTCGGGTCCGGCTTCGTGACCTCCCAGCGCTGGCCCAGGCGTGTTTCGAGCACCGCCCGGAGCAGCTGTGGGCACAGCACCCGGCCGATCTCGGGGGAATCGCGCGTGCACGCAAAGCAGCCCGTTACGCGGAAGGTAAGCGGTTTCTCGCGGAGCGTCGCGAGGTGACCCATCGTGTGGGTTTCGTAGTACTCGCTGAGCGCGCGTGCGACCTCCTGGGGGGTCTTCCCCTCGACCTGGCCCGCGATCTCCCGGCCAAGCTGGCGCGCGATCGCCTCGATGAACTCGGGCAGGCTGAGATGGAGCTCGCGGACCCCCGAGGCCCGCATGCCGAGCTTCGCGATCTCCTTGAGCCGTTGGAACGGCACCGACTCCCGGCCCGAGACGACGGGCAGGATCGCCGAGGGCGGGCTCTCGATCTCGACGAACCGTTCCTCCGACCGCGTCGCCGGGGTCCAGAGACGACGGTGGTAGTCTCGAGCGAGTTGTACGAACATGGGAGCCGAGGACCACAGGGCGACCTGTTCGTCGCCGGTACGACCGAGCCCGTCCTCCCCCGAGACGTAGACCAAGGCTCCGACGCGGTCGAAGACGACCGCCCGGTTCGCGACCGGCCCGTTCGAATGTCGCAGTTCCGTGAATCCGGCCAGGTGCTTCGCTTCCACGAGGTTGGGGGGGCCGATCTCGCTCACGACCCGTACCTTGACACCGCGGTCGGCTGCCTCCTGCAGGGCTCGGTGGAGCCCCCCATCGATGAGCCCGGGAAGCGAGAGCCCGGTCGTGGAGACCAGGATCTGTCGTTCGGCAGTACCGATCCGCTTGCCGAGGAAGCGGCGGATCGTCTCCCGGCCCTCGAGCACCGCGAATTTGCGGGGGTCTCCGTCATCGAACTCGGTTCGCTGCTCCTCCCAGTCGCTCAGGATTCGCGCGCGGTCCTTCTGCAGTTGCCGTAGCCGGGTGGACGCTCGGTGGATCCACCGGTCGACTAGCGCATCCGGCGAGAGCGCCTCGAACCGCTGGGGGCGGCTGTGGGTCGCTTCGAGCAGTCCCTCGGTGGTGAGCTGCTTGATGAGGCGGTAGGCCTCGACTCGATTGACCGCGGAGAGGCGCGCCAGCTCGCTCGCGGTCTGGGGGCCCGCTCGGCAGGCCGCGAGGTAGACGCGGCCGGCTTTTTCGGGCACCCCGTGCTCGCTCAGGAGCGCGAGGATCCCGGACCCGGGTCGTCCCACGTTCGGGAAGGGGGTCCGGGCGTTAAAAGGTCGAGGAGGGGGCGCCCGGGTCTACAACGCTGCCTGGAAATCCTCGATCGTCAACGGATACTCGATCTCGGCGCCACCGGCCCGGGCCTTCAGGATCTCGCGCGCGAGCAGCCAGTAGACCGTCGCGAGCGCGACCCGCCCCTTGTTGTTGGCCGGAATGACAAGGTCCACGTTCCGCGTCTCGTTGTTGACGTCACAGAGCCCGACGACCGGGATCCCGATCGACACCGCCTCGCTGAGCGCCTGTTGGTCGGTCGCGGGGTCCGTCACGACCAGGACCTTCGGCTCGAAGTACTCGGTGAGGTTCGGGTTCGTGAGGCAGCCGGGGACGAACCGCTCCGCGAACGAGACGGCACCGATCGTCTTCGCGAAGATGCGCACGGGCTTCTGGCCGTACTGACGCTGCGAGACGACCAAGATGCGATCGGCCGGGAAGTGGGCGAGGAACTTCGCGCCGAGACGGATCCGCCGATCGGTCTCGCGCACGTCGAGGACGTGGAGCCCGTCGAAGCGGACCTTGAACACGAATCGGCGCATTGACGCCGACTTCTGTTGGGTACCGATGTGTACCCCTGACGTGAGGTAGGTGTCTTCCGGGATCAGGAGCTCTCCCGGACGGATGTCCTGGCCGTCGCTGGTGACGACGTGCTGCTCGACCATGGTCTCGTCCTCCGGCATCCGACGCTACCTTCCCGTGGCGCGGCCGAGCCGCAGGAGTTCATTTAGCTTTGCCACCCGCTCTCCGCCCAGGACGCCGCATTTGAGCCCTCGCGCGGCGGTCCCGACCGCCACGTGGGCCAGCCAGCCCTCGGGTACCTCCCCCGAGCGGTGGGACGTGACCGTGGCAAGACCGCTCGCGTCCGCGAGGTCGACCGTGCGAAGGGTATCGGTGAGCGTTCCGACCTGGTTCACCTTGATCAGCACCGCGTTGCTCGACCCCTGCTCGATCCCCTGCGCAAGCCGCTCGGCGTTGGTGACGTAGAGGTCGTCTCCCACCACCAAGGTCCGGCCCCCCACCGACCGCGTCAGGGCGGCGAAGTCGTCGAACGCTTCCTGGTCGAACGGGTCCTCGAGGTACCGCAGGCCGAAGCGATCGACGAGGTGCTCGACGAACCCGACCTGCCCCGCGGGGTCGAGGGTCTGCTCCTTGTAGCGGTACTTGCCCTCGACGAAGAATTCGCTCGCCGCGAGGTCGAGGCCGGGGTGCACCGAAAGATGGGTTTCGTCCCGAACGCGAGCGCAGACCTCGGTCAGGAGCTCGACCGCCTCGAGGTTTCCGAGCGGAGCGACCCAGCCACCCTCGTCGCCCCGCCCGAGCGCCAACTTCGGGAACCGTCGGTGGAGCTCCTCGCCGATGAGCCCGTGCACGCGGATTGCCGCCGCGACCGATTCCTCGGGCCGGGCCGACTCCGCGAAGGCGATGAACTCCTGGATGTCGGGGCCACCAATCGCGTGGCGGCCGCCGTTCAGGCAGTTGCCTACGATCGCTGGAAACACCCGTCCGTCGACGTGCGGACGGGCGAGGACCTTCCACAGTGGCACGCCGATCTCCTCGGCGTAGGCGATCGCGCTCGCCACCGAGACGGCGGTCGCGGTGTTTCCCCCGAGGTGGCCGAACGATGGGGTACCGTCGAGTTCGTGGAGCCGACCGTCAATCGCGGCTCGGTCGGCGGCGTCGAGGCCCAGCAGCGCCGGGGCGACGCGGGCCCGAAACGTGCGGATCGCCTCCGGCACGCCTCCGGGGGGGAACGCGGCCACCTCGTGCGCCCCGGTGCTCGCTCCGCTCGGGGCGCCCGCGCGGCCCCGAGCTCCCGACTCGAGGACGATCGTTGCCTCGACGGTCGGCCGGCCGCGGCTGTCGTAGATGGAATCGATCTCGGCCGATGTGATGCGACTCACGGGACCTCCACGAACTCGACCAGGACACCGCCGAAGGCGGACGGGTGCGCGAACCCGACCCGACGTCCGCGGGCCCCGGGCCGCCCCACCCGGTCCACTACGCGCTCTCCTCGCTCGAGGAGATCCGAAAGCGCCTGGTCCACGCTGGGGACGGCGAAGGCGAGGTGGTGGACCCCTTCCCCGCGCTGGTCAAGGAATTTCGCCACCGGCGACTCGGGATCGAGCGGAGCGACGAGCTCGAGGTGCGCCGTGCCGGAGGAGAAGAACAAGACCCGAACCCGGTTCGACCGGACCTCCTCGACCGGCCCTTCCGGCTCGCCGAGGAGAGATCGCCACCGTTCGACGGCCCGGGAGAGGTCCCGCACCGCGATCCCAACATGGTCCAGCTTCACGGCCGCCTCCCCCCCGCGGCGCCTCTAGAACGCACGGGAGGCACCCTGCTCGCCGAACAGCGAGCGCCAACGATCGGCGATCTCCCCGAGCGTCGCCCCCGTGACGACGGCCCGAAGCACGGAGGGGAGCACGTTCTCATCCCCCCGGGACACCGCTTCGAGGCGTTGCAACGCGTCGGTGACCGCCCCGCCGTCCCGACGGCGACGCCACGTTCTCAACCCGGCAACTTGGCGACGCTCGTCCTCGGCCGATACCCGCTCGAAGCCTCCGCCCTTCTCACCGGGGAAGAAGGAGAAGACGGGATTGCCCTCGCGGAAGGCGTTCACGCCCACCACGATCTCCTCGGAGCGCTCGCGTGCGCGCGCGACGCGGTACGCTTCCCGGGCAATCTCGGCGGCGTAGAACCCGCGGTCGATCGCCGCGAGGGCCCCGCCCATCTCTTCGATCCGGTGGAGGTACTCCCGGGCGTCGGACTCGATCCGGTCGGTGAGATATTCGACCTCGTAGGACCCGGCGAGGGGGTCGACGGTGTTCGCGACGCCCGATTCCTCTGCGAGGATCTGCTGGGTGCGCAGAGCGAGCCGAGCGGAGGACTCGGTCGGGAGCCCCAGTGCCTCGTCGAGCGCATTCGTGTGCAGCGACTGGGTGCCACCGAGGACCGCGGCGAGCGCCTCCAGGGTCGTTCGGATGACATTCAACTCGGGCTGCTGCGCGGTCAGGCTCGAGCCCGCGGTCTGGGTGTGGAATCGAAGCTGCTTCGACCGCCCGGTACGGGCCCCGAATCGGTCGGTCACTACTGCGGCCCAGAGCCGGCGCGCGGCACGGTACTTCGCGATCTCCTCGAGGAAATTGCGGTCGCCCGAGAAGAAGAACGAGAGGCGGGGCAGGAAATCGTCGAGGGAGAGGCCCCGGGCGCGCACCGCTTCGACATATGCGATCGCGTTCGAAAGCGTGAACCCGACCTCTTGGGCCGCCGTAGCGCCCGCTTCGCGCATGTGGTAGCCCGAGACCGAGATGTAGTTCCACTGGGGCATCTCCCGGGTCGCGAACTCGATCAGATCGACCGCGAGACGCATGGACGGGCCCGGTGGGTAGATGTACGTGCCTCGGGCCACGTACTCCTTCAGGATGTCGTTCTGGACCGTACCTCCGAGACGGGAACGCGGCACGCCGTTCTCCTCCGCGACCGCGACGAGGAGGGCGAGAAGGATCGGCGCCGTCGCGTTGATCGTCATGGACACGGTCGCCCGATCGAGCGCAAGACCCGATAGCAGCGTGCGCATGTCGCCGAGCGAGGAGATGGGTACGCCGCACCGCCCGACCTCGCCGCGGGCCCTCGAGTGGTCGGAATCGTAGCCGTTCTGGGTCGGGAGGTCGAAGGCGACCGAGAGGCCGGTCTGGCCCCCCTTGAGAAGGAAGCGAAACCGTCGGTTCGTCGCCGCGGCGCTCCCGAACCCGGAGTATTGCCGGAACGTCCAGAGGCGCCCGCGGTACATCGTGGGCTGGATGCCGCGGGTGTACGGCATCTCTCCCGGGAACCCGATACGTTCGAGGAACGTCGTGCCCGGGTCCTCGGGAGGTCCGATCAGGAGCGGTACCCGTCCCCCTTCGGCGCGGGGGCCGAGACCCTCTCGTGCCTCCTTCTCCCAGCGTTCGCGCGCCGGAGAACGAGTCGAGGCTCGTCGCGGGCGGGCCATCGCTCGCCGAGCGGGGGGCGCTATTAGAGCCTATCCGGAAGCCCCGTGCGGGACCGGTTCGCCCGTGGGGGAAGCGGTCAGCGGCCCTCGTGACGGGCCACGAGCGGCCACAGCGCGGTCAGGTCGACCTCGGCCCAAGCGACTGGGACGGGAACGCTGATCTCCGTGAGGATTTGGGGGTGGACCTCGCCGAGCTGGGCGACGACCTCCCCCGCGACTCGGGCGCGCGCGGCGCGCCCCGGGATCGTGCCCAGCACGTCGGCCGGCTCGCGCACGGCGACCACATCCCGCCCGCGGAGGAGGTAGTCGAGGTACGCTGCGGCGTCCGAAAACCCCGCCGAGTCGGACGCAAGGACGAGGCTTGCGTGGTACCGGGTCGCGCCGCCGGCTTCGGAGGAGGGAGCCGGGACGATCACCGGTCCCACCTCGCCGAAACGCTGAGGATACCCGTGACGGGTGTTGCGCGCGAGGACGTCCAAATGAGAGAGCAGCAGACGGTCCCGGAGGTACGCGAACTCCATCGAGACCGGGTTGCGGATCCGGATCGCGACGCTCCCCGGGACCCGCGCCACGGTGCCTTCGGAAACGAGGAGCGAGGTATAGGGGGCCGAGAACCCTAGTCCGAGGAGCTCGGTCGCCAGCCGTCGGCGGAACGCGATCTCTGGTCGACGCCGTCCCCGGGTGAAACTCGGTGGGAGCCGTCCGCTCTCGGGTCGCACGGGCACGGCGAGAAGGACGTCTTCGATGGCGTCCGCCGGAGTGAGAAGGTCGGGTCGCCAGGGGGGCGCCTCGACCCGCCAGCCTCCCTCGTGGGGGCGGGCGGAGAGCCGAGAGCGGCCGAGCCGCCGCTCGACCTCGGGAGCCGACAACGGTTCGCCGGCCATCTCGCGCACTGCCGCGGAGGGCAGGTCGATCGAGTGGGGGGCGATCCCGGCCGCGCCGTCGTCGCGCGTGGGGCCGGGACCCCGAACCTCGACGGGCGTCACGGACCAGCCGCGGCCCGCGAAGACGACGAGGAAAAGCCCGAGGGTCTCGCGCACGCTGCGCGCCCGGGTGCCCGTCGCCTCGAGCAGGAGCTCCCGGTCGCCGGGGCGAGCCTCGCCGACGGTCCGGCTGTTCAGTACCGGCGGAAGGCTGAGAACCGCGTGGGCCGCGTCGTGCAGCACGAGACAGCGGTTCCCGATGCGCCCGAACTCCCCGTAGCGCGCTGCGAGCGGATGGTCCCGGAAGAAGTCCTCCGCCGGAACCTCCTCGGTGCCGTCCAACGGGACGAAACGGACCTGGTCGAGCGGCTCGAGCGAGTACCGGACCGGAGGGACGATACGGTCCCACGGATAGACGCCCAGGCTCGCTACGCGTCGATCCCGGCCGATGGTGGCGTGGAGCAGTTCCTGGAAGCGGATCGCCTCCGCGAGCGTGCCCGCATCGAGCGCCGAATCCTCGGGCGCCCGAACCACCACGGCCGCGATGTACGGGCGGAGCGGGGCGACCGAGGCGTCGACATCGAGGCCCGGGGCGATCGAGGGGGACGGCCCGGCCACGACCCGGGGAAGGCCGTGGACGGCGTCGAGCGCCCCCTCGAGGTAGAGCGCGAGCCCCGCCTCGCTCAGGAGGTCGAGGCGGTCGGGCGTCACGGAGATCGTCAGGGCGTCGCCGTCGCGACCGGCGACCTCGGCCTTCGAGGAGAACAAAAGATCGTCGAGCTGCGCGTCGCTGACCGGGACGCGGAGGAGCGATCGCAACCGTTCCTGGGAGAGCACGCTCTGCGGCACGGCTATGCGCTGCCTCCCCCGAGGGCGGCCAGGTCGTCCTCGAACAACTCGCGGATGTCGTTCACGCCGAGAGCGACCATGGCGAGGCGCATCACGCCGATCCCCCAGGCGATGACGGGCACTTCGACCCCGAGCGGGCGGAGCACTTCGGGCCGGAAGAGCCCGCCCGGGAATACTTCGATCCATCCGAGACGTGGGTGGCGCACGTACCCTTCGATCGACGGCTCCGTGAACGGAAAATAGCTGGGACGGATCCGGAGCTCGCGGATCCCGATCGCTTCGGAAAGCGCCCGGAAGAGCCCGACCAGGTCCCGCAGCGACATCTCGGGGGCGCCCGCGATCCCCTCGCACTGAGTGAACTCGATGTGATGGCTCGCGTCGACTTCCTCGCGGCGAAAGTTTCGGTCGAGCGAGAACATCCGGAACGGAGGGAGGGGACCTCTCGCGAGGAAGCGGGCCGAAACGGCCGTCGTCTGCGAACGCAGGACCGGTCGGGCAGCGATCGCGGGGTCGTAGAGGCCCGGCCAGCCGGGACCGATGGGTCGGGGCTCGCCGGGGAGCGGGCGTCCTTCGTGGGCCGCCGCGACGCGCGCGAGGAGGTCGGCGGCGGGCAGGCGCCCCTCGACCCCCTCGACCGATAGCGCGTCGTGGATCGAACGGGCCGGGTGGTCCTGAGGCATGAAGAGGACATCGTTGTTCCAGAACTCGGTCTCGAGGAGCGGACCCTCCGCTTGTTCGAAGCCGAGCCCGAGCAGGATCTCCTCGAACTCCTCGAGCCACGACGCGTACGGGTTGGGGCGGGCGCCCGCTACGTACGGGACCTCGGCCCGGACGTCGTACGGTCGGAACGAACGGTTCCGCCAATCTCCCGAGCGGAGCATCGACGGCCGCAGGGAGCCGATCAGTTCCTCGCCTTCGGGAGCGAGCGGGAGGCGGCGGCCCTCGTCCGAGGGGAGCCAGCGCTTCTGCGACCGATGCTCCCGGCGGACGAGCCCCCGACGCTCGAGCACGGCAAAGATCGCGTCGTCGATCTCCTCCTCGCCTTGCGCCGTCCGGCGGAGGACGACCTCCTCGGGAAGCAAGTCGTCACCTCCCGGGAGAGTGCCCGAACGCAGCCGGAACGGCATCCCCTCCGCGAGCAAACCTCGGCGCCGTAGGATCCCGATCGCCGCCGAACGCTCCTCCTCGTTGAACCCTTCCGCCGTCGCCTCGTCGGGTGTCAGAGCCCCGCCCCGTCGTTCAAGGGCCGCGAGGAAACGGCGCTCGGGAAGTCCCGAGGCCAGGGCCGCCTCGCCCCGCGGCGTGAGCCTACGGACCGTCTCGTGCTGCTCGTCGAGGACTGCGAGGTGTTTCGAGCGCAGTCGCTGAAGGCTTCCCCTCACTTGATCGAGGCCGAGGCCGGTGCGCGTCGCGACCGTCTCCTCGTCGACGGGGGACGTGTCCGTCGCCTTCAAGGCTGCGAGCACCGAACGCTCGGGCCCCGACAGGGCGATCGGAACGCCCCGGTCCGGCGCATCCTCGGGAGCAGCGGGCACGTTCGGTCACTGGGGGTCCGGATTAAGTCTTTTGGGTTGTCTCCCCGTCGGATTCGGAGAACGGGGCGCCATCTGTACGGCCGCCCTCCGCGGCGGGGACCGTCGGGACCGCCCCGCCCGGCGGAGGAGATCCCCGTGACGCCGTCGGCGGTGGGGGATCGGATTCGGGAGCCACGCCCGGGGGGACGACGGGGGGCGCAGCACGTGTGCGTGGACGACCGAGCACGTAGCCGATGGCGCTCGCCGCGACGAAGATGACGAGGAACCCGACCACGTTGTTCGGGGGCTCGCTGAGACCGCCGAGCGCCGGAAACCAGCCGAGCAGGTTCACGGCGACCGTTGTCGAGTTCGTCCCGTAGTATCCGTTGGCGAGGACGAGAACGTTCACGGAAGTGGCCGAGCCGAGGTAGCACCACGGAACCGTTGCGCTCAGGGAGATGTTCCCCGACACGTCGGTCAGGGGAGCCGCGCTCGCGTAGGTGCCCGTGCACGGCCCCAAGCTGGTCGTGGAGGAGAACGACACCTCGATCGGCACCCCCGGAATGGCGGCTCCGGTCGTGCGGTTCGCGAGGCGGGCCTGAATGGTGACGGACCCCCCGGGGCCCACGACCGGCGACGATACCGATAACGAGAGGTCGACAAACGTCTTCGTCAGGTCGGCGAAGAGAAAGACGGCTTGCGGAGAGCCCCAACCGGTCTCGAGATCAAAGCCGGGTCCCGCCGGGCCGAGGCACGTCGAACCCGAGGTGACGTCCGAGAGACCCGGGCTCACCGTGCCCCGCGCCACCTCGGCGCCGATCGCGTACAGACGGGGCGCGATCGAGACGAGCGTCCGGCCGTATTGTGCGTCCATCTCGGCGAGGAGGCCCGCCCAGAGGGGCGTGGCGAAACTCGTCCCGGCGGCGACCATAGCTCGCCCCGAATAGAAGAAGAAATTCTCCGCGGCCGTGGCACTTACATCCGGTCCCGCCCTCCCGGAGTAGCCAAGGCCTTGCTGCCAGGCGGGCGGCGCGAACTGGGTCGAGACGCCCCCGCCGCTCTGGCTCCAGGCGGTCTCGCTGAACCCCTGGAGCTGACCGAGAGGGTTTCGACTGAGCGTCACGTCGGTGCCTCCCACGGCGAGGACGTCCGGCGAGGTCGAAGGGTACTGGGGCGCCGGGCCGCCGCCGCAGCCGGGCAGCCCGAACCCCCCGAGGTCGCCCGTGGCTGCGAGTAGGGTGATCCCGAGCTGCACGGCTTCGGCAAAGTAAACGTCCCACGTCGACCGCAGGGCACTGTCCGACGACTCGTTGGCGCTGAAGGACATCGACAGCGCCGAGATAGGAAGTCCGATCGCGGTGTGGAGCGCGTCGGACATGGAGCTCGCGGAGGGCGAACAGGTCGGTGCGGGACTGCCGGGTGCGTAGACCGGGTAGAGCGTCGCTCCCGGGGCCATCGAACCCGACCACTCGAGGTCGAGCGTGAGCTCCTGCGCCGCACCGCACGGGTCGCTGGCGGCGGAGGGAGAGGGGTTCGGGGCCCCGTCGACCGGTTTCGGGACGATCGGTACGGGCGGGAAGTTCGAGGGATAGTCCTGCTGGTAGAACTGCGTGAGGTCGTTCGGGTCGTACCCCGGCCCCCACAGAAGGAGCGCGATCCCTTCCCCGGTGGCGAACCTCGGCGAGCCGGTGAAATTGTAGAGACCCGAGAGATCGTAGATGTCCCGGGCGATCGCCGGCGTCACCAGGTTCGCGTTCCCCCCGGTCGGGGAGGCCGAACCGGTCCCCGGGCCCGGGGCGACGGGAGCGGCGGCGAACCGGTCGACGCCCGTAGAGAGGCCCACTACGCCCGCCACTTCCGACTCGAGGGCGCTGGGGAGCGACGGGGGAGTCGACGGTATCGTTACGGGCCGTCCCTGATACACGCCCGAGAGGAGGGTAGTGCCGAACGCACTGTTGAGGGCGCCGACCGGTCCCTCCACGTTCAACGAGAGGCGGTCGGGCCACGTGCGGACGATCGACAACCCGTGGGCAACGAAGAACTCCTCGGCGGCCGAGTACTCCGGGGCGGTCAATCCGAATCGCTCGGAGAGCGCCGCCATCGTCAACGGGGGGGTGCCCGGAGACGGGGGAACGTACAAGGAGGGGCTTCGGGGCTGGAACGTGACGACGACGAGACGCGTCCCCTGCGCGGGCGATGCGTCCGCCAGGCGGGAAACCAGCTCCGGCGTGTACCCCGACCGCACGGCGAACGACCCGCTCACGACGGCAGACGAAAGCACGGCCGACGAGGGCGTTGCCGCTGGTGAGACAGTAGGGGGGACCCCCACCGCCGCTCCGGCCGAGAGCGATACCCCGCCCGCCGGCACCGCGAGCAACGCCACGACGACCAGGAGCGCACCGACGACCGTGGGAGCGGTCGAACGTCGACTTCGGGCCGTCGCCATGTAGGAAGAGGGGGCCGAACTGGGGAAAAACCTTGGGGGCGCACGGAGGAGCGACCCGGCCTAGATCCGGATGGGAACGCTGTATCCCGCCGGCGAGTGAAACGGTTCCGCGCCCCCAAAGGGTTCGGGACGAGGCGAGGGCGATTCGCCCCGCTGGGCCGCGAGGTACCGGTCGATCGACTCCACTACCTCCATGGCGGCCCCCATGGCGTACACCACGGACCGGCCGCCCGTCGCGAAGACACCCGGTATCCCGGTCGAAAACCCCGGTCCGCGCCCTTCGGGCCATCCGCGGGCATGGACCCCGAGCTCGAGGTCGGGGTCGAATCCAGCGAGGTCCGCTCGCTGGCCGACCGCAGGGATGACCGTATCGCAGGGAAGCGTCGATTCCGAGTTCGGAATCGCCACGGGATGCCGCCGCCCGTCGGCGTCGGTCGGGCCCAGCTCGACCGACTGAACGACGATTCCCTCGACGTGCCCTTTCCCGACGATCCGCACCGGCGCCTTCTGGAACAGGAAGTGGATCCCTTCCTCCTCCGCGCCGTGGACCTCCTCGGGGTCCGCCGGCATCTCCTGTCGGCTGCGCCGGTACACGAGGGTCAGGTGGCCCGTGGGCGCGAGGCGGCGGGCGCTGCGGATCGAATCCATCGCGACGTCGCCGCCCCCGACCACGACGATCTCTCGCCCGATGCCGGGCGGCCGGCCCCGGTTGATCTCCCGCAGGAAGTCAAGGGCGGGCAGCACCCCCGGCAGCTCCTCACCGGGAACGCCGAGCGTTCGGTGGACAGGTGTCCCCAAGGTGAGCAGTACGGCGGAGTATCCGTCGTTCCCGATCAGACGCTCGACCGGGATCTCCCGGCCCACCCTCGTACCGTCGACGAACGTGACGTCGAGGTCGCGGAACCGTGCGCGGTCGGTCTCGACGTCCGCGTTGGTCATCCGATACGCCGGGATCGTCTGCAAGAGCCCTCCGAGACGGGATTCCTGCTCGAAGACGGTCACGGAATAGCCGCGGACCGCGAGGTCCCACGCGGCCATGAGGCCCGCCGGCCCGGCCCCCACCACGGCGACGCGCTGACCTTTCGGCTTCGACGGCACGTAGACGAGATCGCTCGTGCCGAAGTCGAGCGCAGCGCGCTTCAGCTGGCGGATCGCGACCGGTATCCCCTTCTTCTTCACGACGCAGGCGTCCTCGCAGTAGTGGTAGCAGACCTTGCAAAGGCAGGTCGCGAGCGGATTCTCCCGGAGCGTCACCCGGGCGGCGCCGTCGAAGTCCTCTCGGGCGATGAGCCGGAGATACTCGCGACAGTCCTGGGTGATGGGGCACGCCTCGACGCACCACGGACGGCGACATTGGATACATCGTCGGGCTTCGAGGACCGCCTCTTCCTTCGAGTAGGCGTGCAGGATCTCCCGGAAATCGCTCGTCCGGGTCGCGACCGGTTCCTCGGGTACCGGTACCCGTACGGGGTTCAGCTTCGGTGGGATGGGTTTCGCGGCCGGGCCGACGTCGGCCATGCAACTGCGTTTGAGGCCTCCAGCCTCATAAGAGGGTTGCGCGACGCCGTCACCGACCCGGCCGAAACGAACCTCGCACGGGATACTCCGACTTATAGCGGTGGGGGCCTAGGTCCTTCGCGCGCCCGACGCGCAAGGGTCCCATGGTCCTCGATTCCCTCGGAAAGTCGCTCCGGAGCGTTCTCCAGAAGATCGCCCGTGGCTCGGCGGTGGACGAGGCCCTTCTCTCCGAGGTCGTGCGGGACATCCAGCGCGCCCTCCTGCAGGCCGACGTCAACGTTCAGCTGACGCTCGACCTTACCCAGCGAGTCCGCCGACGGGCCACGGAGGAAAAGCCCCCGGCGGGGGCGAGCCTCCGCGACTTCCTGGTCCGCATCATCTACGAGGAGATCCGAGGCATCCTTGGGAAGGACCGCCCCTTCGACGTCAAACCGAAGCGGATCTTGCTCGCCGGGCTCTTTGGTCAAGGGAAGACGACGACCGCAGGGAAGCTTGCCCGGTACTTCCAGAAGCGCGGCGTTCGGGTCGGCCTGGTCGCGGCGGACGTCCACCGGCCTGCGGCGATCGACCAGCTCGAGCAGCTCTCCCAGAAGGTCGGGTGCGAGTTCTACGCGAACCGGTCGGAGTCCCGGGCCGAGGTCATCGTGGCCGAAGCGCTCGCCCGGTTCCCGCCTCACCTCGCGGTCATCGTGGACACCGCGGGCCGCAGTGGGATCGACTCGGAGCTGATCGCGGAGCTGAAACGGGTTCGGGCGACGTTCGACCCCGAAGAAGTCTTGCTCGTCGTCGACGCCGCGATGGGCCAGGCCGCCGGACGCAGCGCCGAGGCGTTCCATCAGGCCGTTGGCCTGACGGGGGTGGTCCTCACGAAGATCGACGGGTCGGCGAAAGGCGGGGGCGCCCTCTCCGCGGTCGCGGTGAGCGGCGCACCGATCCTTTTTATCGGCACCGGCGAGCACCTCGACGAGCTCGAGCACTTCGAGCCTACGCGGTTCGTCTCCCGCCTCCTTGGCATGGGGGATATCCAGACCCTCCTCGAACGCTTCGAGGAGCTTTCCGACAAGCAGGCCGCGGAGACGGCGGCGAAGAACATGATGGCCGGGCGCTTCTCGCTGCGCGACATGCGCTCCCAGCTCGATTCGCTCGGCCAGATGGGCCCATTCTCGAAGCTCATCGCGATGTTCCCCGGCGTCGGAGGCAAGGTCGACGAGCAGACGCTCGATGCGACTCAGACGCGGCTACGCCGTTTCCGCACAATCCTCGATTCGATGACGGGCGAGGAGCTCGACAACCCGCACATCCTGAAAGCCGAGCGCATCCATCGAATCGCGCGCGGCAGCGGACAGAAGCCGCAGGAGGTCCGGGCCCTCCTGAAGCAATTCGAGACCACTAAGAAGGCCGCGCACGGGCTCGTCTCGAACCGGAGACTGAGGCGCCAGCTCGAAAAGCAGTACGGGCTCGGCGAGGCCCCGACCGACTGATCGGGGGACGTCCGGAACCCATGTCGGGCCTGATCCTCCTGGAAAGCGGGGTGGGGTTTGTCCTCGTCTTCTTCCTTCCGGGCTACGCCATCAGCAGGGCGCTCTTCCCCGAGTGGAGGCTCCGGGGCCCGCTCGCGCTCCGGCGGCTCGTCGAGCTCACTACCCTGTCCTTTGTGCTCAGCGTCACCCTCACGGCTCTGGTCGGCTACGGGCTGCTGACGGCCGCTCCGGGGGGCTTCCAGGCGGCCTGGTCGAACCCGGTGCTCGAAGGGGTGCTTCTCGGAGTTACCGTGGTCGCGGGCGGTGCCGGCGTGGCCCGCGGCGCGTATCGACGCGATCCCCTCGCTTCCCCCGCACCGTCCTCGTCAGGGGGCGAGGAGGGGGCGTTCGAACTCACTCGACAGCTGGACCTCCTCGGGCGCGAGGAACGTCGGATCCGGCACGGCCTACGGAGCCCGGCTCCGACCCCACCCGAGCGAGACCGCCTGCGCCATCGTCTCGAGGAGATCGAAGAGGAGAGGGCGGACCTGAGCCGCCGACGGGAGGCGGAGTATGCCGAGTAAACGTTCGCCCCGGTCGTCCGGTGACTACAAGATGGTCTTACTCCTGCGGGGAGAGCTCCGACTGACCGCCGGCAAGGCCGCGGTCCAGGCAGCGCATGCGGCGGTCCTTCTGTTCCAGCGGGCCGAGGCTCACGACCCCGCGTCACTGGCCGAGTGGATCCGTCAGGGTCAGAAGAAGATCGCTCTCCTCGTGCCCACATTGACGGAGCTTGAGGAGATCGAGCGCCTGGCACGTGGCCAGCGGATCTCGACCGCCTGGGTCGAGGACGCGGGATTCACGGAGGTCCCACCAGGGACCCGAACCTGCCTCGGACTTGGTCCGGCACCGGCCGACCGCATGGATCCTGTGACGGGTGGTCTGCCTCTGCTCTGAACTCCCCGGGCAGCTCCCGGGAGGCCAAGACTCGCCCTCTCCCCTCCGTCTCACTTCAACACTGGGGCCCACGGTCGGCGGAGCGAGGCCAGCGACCTTCTACGGCCTTCCGACCGCGGAAGATGATGACCCCCCATGGCAGGGGCGCCGGACCAGGACTGGGCCCCCCCGGTAGACAGCCTCGCCAGCAGAGGAAAAGAAAGAGGGAGGAAAGGGTTGGTCGCGGACTCCTCCGGCTGACCTAGTTCCCCGGGGGCGGCGAGTCTCCTCCGCCTCCCTTAGATTCCCCACCCGGGGTCCAGGTCTGCGGAGACGGCGGGCTGGGAGGCCGCCGACGCGCCATCAGGGTCGTCGCCAGGAAGACCAGCGTCAGCAGCACGAACACCCCGATCACCGCGTACGCCCAGGTGGGCACGGTGGTCGCGTTGTTGTACTGGGTGGTCGGCGCCGAACCGAACGTGACCGGCACGGAGACTGCTGCGCCCGGAACGGTCACCTGACCGCCGGACGGGCTCGCTACCTGTCCCGCGGGAGCCACCGAGACGAAGTACGTGTACGTCCCGTTCGGGGAGGTGAACGAGATGCTCGACCCCGTGCTGCTCTGGATGACCCCGTTGAAGCTGACCGACCACGCGCCCGTTGCCCCGGTCTCCGTGAAGGTGACCGTGAACGTCGCCGGTACCCCGGTCGACACCCACGCGACCTTCATCACCTGAGCCAGACCCGCCACCACAGCCGTGTTGGAGAACACGACCGGCTGGAGGGACGTCGAGCTCGAGACCGAGAGCGTGAACGTTCCGTTCGGCTCCCAGAACACGATCGACGTGCTCGTCGACGTGTTCGTGAATCCCGTGGCCGAGACGCCCGGACCGGGCACCGTGGACAGCGTCGCCGTCCAGCTCGCCCCGCTCAGTCCGTACGACTGGACCGTGACGGGGAAGGTGCTGAACAGGACTCCCTTGAACATCAGGGACACAACGGTCCCCGTGGCGGCAGTCCCTGCGGGCGGGGCCTGGTAGCCGGTCTGGATCCCAACACCGTAGGCATACGAACCCGACGGCAGCGTGTAGCTCACGAGCGTACTACTGCCCGTGACCGCGCCGACGCCTTGGACAACAACCGTCCAGTTCGTCCCCGACGCGAGACCGATCTCCTGGAAGCCGAGGGTCGCCCCTCCGCTAAACGAGGTGAACGCCACGCTGACGGTGTTCGCGGTGGGTACCAGCACGGTAACCGTGCCGTTCGTCGCTCCCGTGGTGATCGTGTACCCGGACACGTAGCCGATCTGGTACGGGTACGTCCCGTTCGCCTGGTTGGGCACGGTGATCGTGGCTCCGGTGCCGCTGAACAGGTGTCCCGCGTAGGTCACGGACCAAGACGTTCCGGTCGCCAGTCCCGTCTCCTGGAACGATACGGTCGTTACCGCGTTCGTGTATCCCCACAGGTACCAGGTCTGGTCCCCTCCGCCGCCGATCATCACGTTCGTGTTGACGGTGGCGTTGTTGATCCACGGCGCGTAGGTCTCGACCGAGGTCGCCTGCTGCTCCCACGTGTACAGACCGAGCTGGTTCTCAATGTGCTCGACCAGGTTGTAGAGCAGGAGCCGGTAGTTCCCGACGGGTAGCGCGGAAGCCGTGTTCATCCCGTACAGCATGGAGTTGTACGCGGGTCCCTGGCAGCTCGCGGGGATCGGGGTTCCCACCGTGCCGAGATACTCGGCCCAGTAGGACAGGTTCGCGAACGTGGGTCCGACGTGAGCTCCGCAGGAGACGTTGAACGCGGCGGTGGTCTCGAGTCCCTGCCAGACCGCATCGGCGAACGTGTACGTCGCGTTGGCGTAGTACATGGCGCCCATGTAGTCCGTGGGGTCGGGGTAGTCGGGCGCCCAGCCCAGGGTGAACACCGGCATCGGGTTCGCGTAGGGGGCCTGCCCGCTGTAGTACACGAGCTGCGGGAACGACAGGTCGAACGTGTAAGGCGCGACCGCGCCTCCCGTGATCGTGCTGATCGAGGTGGCCCACTCCTGGAAAGCGGTATCGAAGGTCGGTGCACCCAGCTCCCCGATGAGGGGGAACTTGCACGTCGTGTTCTTACACGCCGCGAGCTGGGCATCGTAGTACGGGCTACTGACGTTCGTTCCCTGCGCCCACCACCAGGCCGCGCTGTTGACCACGGACGGATTGTTGCCGGGGTCACCCGCGAGATAGGGCCAAGAGATGTTAGTGGGATAGTAGTTGCCCATCCCGTTCGGGATCGCACCACCGTAGTTGTACCCGTACTGGATACCGTCGATCGACCAGAGCGTGTTCAGGACCGTAGTGTAGAGCCACGCATGGTTCAACAGATTGCGGACCGTGTTCGACGCGAAGAACGTGCTCGGGACGTTCAGGCTGCCCGTGGGGTCGATCACCTTCTCGCCCGTTACGTTGAACGCGAGGTTGTACGGGTCGAAGAAGATCGACAGCGTCTTCGTCACCTGATAGCCGATCTGCCCGTTCGCGGCCAACTGGAGCATCTGGGCGGTCTCGGGAGGCTGGATCGTCGCGGCATCCGCCTGCCCGGCGATGTACTCCTGAATACCCTGCGTGTCGTCGGGTTCGTACAGGACGGCGACCTTTCCCTGGTAGGCCCCGACGGCCGGCTGGCACCCTCCGCCGACTCCCACGCATCCCGTGGGCTGCTTGTAGGCGGGGTTGGCGTACATCGTGTAGCCCACCGTCTGCTGGTCCGCGCCCTTCGGGATGTAGTACGGGCCCGATCCGACGAGGTCGAACTGGACTCCGGTCTGGACCGCGGGATGGTTGAGGGCGAGCGACTCGAAAGAGTCCCATGCCTTCGGGCTGGTCGTGTTGAGATAGTTGTGGAATCCGCTCTGACTCGTGTTCGTCGAGCCGCCGGGGAGCAAGCAAGGCCCGTCCCCGTTCGGCAGCGTCGAACCTGCGAATCCCGGAACGCCCGCGCTCTGCGCAGTGTACCACCCGCACGGCTCAACACCGGCTCCGAGGGCGTCTCCAACGAAGTCGTTGAAGAACGGCCAGACGGTACCCTCGCCCGTGGCGAGGAAGGTGATGCACCCGTTGGAGGCGAGCGCCGCGGCAGGACAGTACGCGCTGTCGTTAACCAGCATCGACCCCAAGATGTTTTGCGGAGTGTTGTTCAGAGGGTAGTGGATCCCGCCATCCCAGTTGTGGTTCCCGATCGGGAGCAGCGACTGGGTGATGATCCATCCGTTCAACACGTACATGCTCGGGAGCATGGCGAAGCCCATCGTCCGCGAGATAGTGAACATCACATCGGACGGGTAGACCGGCCAGCTGACTCCCGTCTGGGGGTCGTAGAACTTGGCGGCCGAGTCGATGGGATACGTGAACGCCACCGGCTGGCCCCCGCCGTTCAACGTGACCAGGGAGTTGCCGTAGATCGCCTGGCACGACACCGAGGGCGTCGAGGAGGCTCCGTTGGCATCGCCCGGAACGCACGTCGATAGCTCGGGAACGAAGTTCGCCGAGCTCGATCCGTTGTAGGCGACGAGGGTCTGGTAGACGTTGATGATCGGTTCGTAACTGACAGTGTCATACGCAACGGACGGATCCTCGGTGGATTGGCCGGCCGGAGCGACTTCGTAGATATCAAGAGTCCCCGGATGTGGGCTCCCGGAGGTCGACGGGCCCACTGCGGCGGGGGCTGAACTTGCTTTTGGCGCGGAGCTCGCCGGAGCTGCCGGAGATACTGCGACTGAGGCACCCGCTCCACCGGCGACCGGTCGGGCGGCAACGCCCGTGGGCAGAGCCATGCTCAGCAACAGTACGGCAACCACAGCGATGACGACGATTCCCGCACTCCACCATCGACGTGACGCTTTCATTTTGCTTCTTTCCACCAAAGCCGGCCCGGCCGACTTTCGGTCTCCCGAGCGGTAGCCCCCATATATATCTTTCAAAGACCGGCGGTGAACGCTCCCTGGGGTGAGCATGCGGTGGGAAGCGTCCCAACGCTGGGAGATTGGGAGAGAGGGACGATGCGGAACCCAGGAGGTGTCGCCCTCGGCGAGCGGTTTCGCCGGGCACATCGCCCCCCTCTCGATCACGATATTCAAAACGTAAGAGCGAAGTCCCCCAGAAGCGAGGGTGCGCTCCCATATCGGCCGGTTGCGTCGAATCCATAAATACCCCCTCCCCCTCCAAGAGCGCCAGGGGACCCCCGGTTCGAATGCACCATGCGGATGTGGATCTATGTGGTGCGTCGCCTGGCCCTGCTGATCCCCATCATCATCGGGGTGATGACGATCACCTTCGCCTTGATCAGTGCCCTTCCGATCAATGACCAGCTGGTCGCTCATTTCGGCAACCCACCGAAGAACCAGACCTGGATCTACAACCCTGTCGTCCCCTGTAGCGACCTCGTTCCTGGCGAGAACGGGACCTGCTCGAATCCGCACTACCATTATTTTCTCCACCAGTTAGGCTTGGATCAGCCGTTGCCCGTCCAATGGGCCGGTTACATGTACCGCAGTCTCACATTCCAGTGGGGTACGGTGAATAACTACAGCACGGCGGGGCAAAACGTTCCGATTGCGAAAGGGCAACCGGTGACTTCGGTCCTTTCGTGGTTCTTGCCCTACACCCTGGAGCTCGCGATCCTGTCGCTCGTGATCATCTTGGGCGTCGCGATCCCCCTCGGCAACCTTTCCGCGGTGTACCGTAACCGTCCGGTCGACCAGGCGGCCCGCATCATGTCCTTTTCCGGGTACGCGCTGCCGGCGTTTCTTTTAGCCTCGCTCGTGCTGATCGGCTTAGTACTGGGGATAGGCCCTTCCATCGGATACGTGGCCCATGCCCCCTGGTGCAGCCACGGCGAGCCGTTCTACGATGAGCTGGTCGGGTCTTGGCCACAGCAAAGCTGCTTCGCGGGAGGCACCTATCCGGCCTGGCTCACTCAAGGAAAGATCAGTTCGCCCACGGGATTCCCGACGATCGACGCCGCGCTGCACGGACAGTGGTGGCTCGCGCTTGACACCCTGATCCGGATCATCATCCCCGCGCTCGTGATCGCGTTCGGAACTATTGCGAGCCTACTTCGATTCGTCCGCAATAGCATGCTCGAGGTGATGAACCTCGATTTCGTGCGCACTGCCCGAGCGAAGGGAGTTCCCGAGAAATCGGTCGTCAAGCGTCACGCGGGTCGCAACTCGCTCAACGTCACGATCACTGTGCTCGGCCTCACGTTTGCGTTCTTTATCGGGGGCTTTCCCGTCATCGAGTACGTGTTCAACCTCTACGGCGTCGGCTACATCCTTACCTTGTCGATCGAGTCCGCGAACGCACCCGTGGACTTCGGGTTGATATTTGGCGCCACGCTGTTGTTCACCTTCCTGGTCGTGAGCGCGAACATCGTCGTCGACGTTCTATACGCGTATCTCGACCCTCGAGTCCGGTTGGGGTGAGGCAGATTGGCGGGTGAGGCGACGATGAGTGCCGCGCCGACCGCGAAGACCCCTCGCACCGGACGGCGCCCGAACCCTCGGATCGCTCAGTTCAAGCGGACCTGGTACTTCCTTCGCCGTAACGGGCTCGCGGTCTTCGGCATCGTCGTCTTGCTGATCATACTGGGGATCGCGCTCTACGCCACGACTTCAGCGGTCCCCTGGGACCAAATGACCGAGTGCTACGCCACTAACGATCAGATCGTCACGTTCCACGAGACCGGACTTCCCTCGGGCCTCGCGTGGACCGTATCGGTGGAAGGCGTCGCGCATTCTTCCACGACCCCGTATGTCAACTTTTCCTTACCAAGTGGACCCGCCTATCCGTACACGGTCAGTCCCGAGGGAGGCTACACGGCCGTTCCCAGTTCGGGAAACGTGAACGTGGCGGGGGTCCCGCAAACGGTCTCGATCACGTTCTATTCGAACGTTCCGGGCGCGAGCATGTCGACCCCCTCCAGCTACTCGCCCACGACCCTTGCACCCGCTGCTTCGAGCCCGCTCGGGTGTACCGTCTGCACCTACCCGTCGGGAACGCCCCCTCCCGGGCCCAACTGCTACTCCACCCCCAAGTACAGTCCCTCGGTCATCGCTCCCACGCTCAGCCTCGCGCCCCTGGGTTCGGGGCCCTTACCCCTCGGCGCACTGACGGTCGAGCCCGGCATCAGTTACTTCTACAATCTTTATGACGGGCTCCTGCGAGGGGCCGATTACTCGCTGTTGATCTCGGTCTCGATCGTGGCCGTGGGTGCGATGCTCGGCCTGATCGTCGGAGCGATCTCAGGGTTCTGGGGGGGAGCCGTGGACGAGGCGATCATGCGCCTCGTGGACATCTTCCTATCGATCCCGCAGATCCTTTTCGTGATCATCGTCGTGTCGGTGGTAACCACCGACTACTCTACCGTGCTCGGCCTCGACCCCGTCGGGACGCGAGTGCTCCTCCTCATCGTCGCGTTCATGGTCGTCTGGTGGCCGTTCTATGCGCGGATCGTCCGGGGCCAGGTCCTCGTGGTCCGGGAGCAGAAGTATGTGGAAGCCGCCCGGGCGAGCGGCGCATCGAAGTCACGGATCGTCTTCCGTCACATCATCCCCAACAGCATGTACCCGATCTTCATCCAGATGTCGCTCGACGTCGGGACGATCCCCTTGCTCACGGGGTTCCTCGTCTTCCTGGGTTTCCGGATCTGGCCGTACATCTATTTCCCCGAGTGGGGCACGATCTCTGCGCTCGCCACCTTAGACGTCGTCCAAGGATATCTCGGGTTGTGCGCGACCGGCCCGTGTTCGATGCCCTGGTGGCAGCTCCTCTTCCCCGGTGTCGCGCTCTTCATGTTCGCGATCAGCGTGAACTTCCTTTCCGACGGCCTGCGGGACGCGCTCGACCCCAGGCTGCGACGTTGAGCGGCATGAGGTAGTCGAGAGGTATGGCGATCCCCGCGGTCCCGGTGACGGAGCTCTCGAGCGCGGACGAACTCCAAAGTACCCCTATCGCGGTGGAGGCCACTTCGCCCGGCCCCGACCCAGAAGGTCACGAGGTGGTCTTGGATATCCGCGACCTCAAGACCTACTTCTTCACGTACGACGGGGTCGTGCGCGCGCTGGACGGGGTCTCGTTCAAGATCCGGCGAGGCGAGACGACCGGTCTGGTCGGGGAAACCGGCTGCGGGAAGAGCGTCACCGCGTTCTCGATCACTCGCCTCATCCCGGACCCGCCGGGACGCGTCATGAGCGGCCAGATCCTCTACGGGAAGGCGAATCTCCTCTGGGACCTCGAGCACGAGGCCCGCTACTCGCCGATCCGTGGGACGAGCCGGGTCAAGATCAAGCGCTCGTTCCGCCGCATCCGCGCCGCCACCGAGCGTCTCTCGGCCGTGCGGGGACAGGCGATCGCGACGATCTTCCAGGAGCCGTCCCAGGCGATGAACCCGATCTTCTCGGTCGCCGACCAGCTTGGGGAGACGGTCCTCCTCCACGAGGGGCTGCGGGTGATCGACGAGCTCGCCGCGGCCACGCCGGACGCCCCCGAGGTGGATGCGGCGATCGAGTCGCTCCTCGAGGCGGTGCGGGAACCGAGCTCGGAGCTCTTGCGGTCTCGGGCCATGGCGGTCGGCGACGCCGTGCACCTCACGACCTTTGGTCGACAAGCGTACTACATCGCTCGCGCCTCGGGCTCCGATGCCGAGAGCGTGCGGCCGGCGATCCAGCGGGCTCTCCGGCGTCTTCGGCTCTCGGGCTTCCACCGAGGGTATCTCGCCTCCCAGCGCCGACAGATCGAGATCCGGAACGAGCTCCACCAGACGTACCTCGAGGAGATGACCGAGGGCCGCCTCGACCGTGCCGGCCGTCGGCGCCAGGCTCGTCGCGCTCTGCTCGAGCGGGCAGCCCACTTCTACTACGGTATCCGCGGAGTGCACGCGCGGGCCCACCGGCCGCTCAAGGACGAGCTGTTCTGGAGGTCGGTCGGTCTTCTCGAAGGGGTCTCGATCGCGAACCCGGCGCAGGTGGCCCGGGGGTACCCTCACGAGCTCTCGGGCGGGATGCTGCAGCGTGTGATGATCGCGATGGCCCTCTCCGCGGAACCGGACGTACTGCTCGCGGACGAGCCCACCACCGCGCTCGATGTCACGATCCAGGCCCAGATCCTCGAGCTGATGCGGGACCTGAAGCATCGTGTCGGCACGGCGATCCTGCTGATCACGCACGACCTCGCGGTGATCGCCGAGGTCGCCGACCGGGTCTGCGTGATGTACGCCGGGGTCATCGTCGAGCAGGGACCGGTCCACGAGGTCTTCCGCCGGCCGTTGCATCCCTACTCGCAGGGCCTCCTCGCGTCGATCCCCCGCATCGATCAACCCACGAAGGAGCTCACCTCCATCCCCGGTTCGGTGCCGGACCTGATCCACCCGCCGAGCGGCTGCCGATTCCACCCGCGCTGCCCGTACGCCATGCCCATCTGCAAGGAGGCGCGCCCCCCCGTCACGGTCGAGGGACCCGAGCACACCGTCGCCTGCTATTTATACAAGGGACCAGTGGCCTCCTCGTAGCATTTCACCGGGGCCAGTCGCGATGGAAAACGACGCACCTCCTGTAGTGGTCTCGGCCCGTGTGTTGCGCAAGTACTTTCCGATCCGCGGGGGGCTTTTTTCGACCCGGATCGGCGACGTCCGCGCGGTCGACGGCGTCAGTTTCGACGTCCGGGAGGGCGAGACGGTGGGACTCGTGGGGGAATCGGGGTGCGGAAAGACCACGGTCGGTCGCCTCCTCCTTCGTCTCATCGAGCCGACTTCGGGGCATGCGTTCTACCGCCCTCCCCCGGAGGTCGAGAGTCGCCTCGAAAGTCTTTACGCGGGGCTGGTGCGGCCCGACGCGACCGACCCATCGGAGGAGGAGAGCGACGACGCCCGCCCGGGGGCGACTCCCGAGGCCCAGGCGGCCCTCAAGGAGCTCGACGAGCTCGCCGACCAGTACTCGCTCTATCGCAAGGGTTCCCATCAGATGCGGCAGATCCGTGGGAAGCTTCAGATCGTCTTTCAGGACCCGTTCTCCTCGCTCAGCCCGCGCATGCTCGTGCGGGACATCATCGCCGAACCGATGGCGATCCACCACTGGGGGTCCCGCAACGAGCGGTACGCCCGCGTGACGGAGCTCCTGCGCGAGGTGGGCCTCAACCCCGAGCACGAGTGGCGGTTCCCTCACGAGTTCTCGGGAGGCCAACGGCAGCGGATCGGCATCGCCCGAGCGCTCGCGTTGCGGCCGGAGTTCATCGTGCTCGACGAGCCGACGAGCGCGCTCGACGTCTCGGTCCAGGCTCAGATCCTGAAGATCCTCCGCCAGCTGCAGGCGGAACAGCGCCTCGCCTACCTGTTCATCTCCCACCACTTGTCCGTCGTCCGCGCGATGAGCCAACGAGTCGTGGTGATGTACCTCGGGAAGGTCGCCGAGCGGGCCCCGACGGAGGAGCTGTTCTCGCGACCGCTCCATCCGTACACCCAGGCGCTCCTTTCGGCCATTCCGATCCCCGACCCCGACGTCAAGCGTGAACGGATCGTCCTGGCGGGGGACGTACCGAGCCCGGCAGCCCCGCCGCCCGGCTGCCGATTCCACACGCGCTGCCCGGCCGTGATGCCGATCTGCTCCAAGGTCGAGCCCACGTTGCTCGAGGTCCGCTCCCACCACTTTGTCGCTTGCCATCTCTACCCTACCGCGATCCCCGGTGGTTCCGCTGGGACCCCTCTCGCGGGACCCGTCGCCTCCTAGTAGGAGGAGGGGATCCCGCGTGGCCCCGATCCTCGGGCCGGAGCCGGCCCGCCCCGAGACGGAGCGGTCGATCGAGGAGGATGCCCTCCTCACCGATCGGCTCGACCGGGTCGAGGAGGAGAAGCGGGAGGCCCTGAAGGACCCCGGACCGACCTGGAAGGAGTGGTGGTACTATCAGGCATCAAAATGGTACGTGCTCATCGGCCTTCTCGTGGTCGACGTCTGGGCGTTCGCAGAGTGGGCGGATCTTGCGAACCAGGGTTCCACCTACCTCTGGATCCCCGGGAGCGTTTCCCTGGTCTTGCTCGCGTACGGTGAGTTCCTCCTATACTCGTACCTGTACTACCGCCCCGAGGACCGGGCGGGAGGTCGGCGACGCTCCCACCGACCCTCGTGGCTCCAACCGTTCGCGGTCGGACGCTGGACCCCCGAAGGGGCGCTGCGACGCTCGGGTGTGCCGCTCGCGGGAGACGAAGGACCGAGCCCGGACGAGTTCCTCTGACCGGCCGCGCATCGCGGTGGTCTAAATACGGGACCGACATGGCTCCCGCCGTGCCCGTCCCGGCGCGCCGCCTTCGCCTCGCTCCGTCGCTCCTGAGCGCGGATTTCTCCGCCCTGGGGGACGCCGTGACGGCCGCGGAAGCCGGTGGAGCGGACGCCTTCCACCTCGACGTGATGGACGGACACTTCGTCCCCAACATCACGTTCGGCCCGGCGCTCGTCGCCGCCGTACGCGCCCGCACGCGCCTCCCGCTCGACATCCATCTCATGATCGAGGAGCCGCTCCGCTATCTCGAGCCGTTCCATCGCGCCGGCGGCGACACGCTCGTCTTCCATCTCGAGGCGAGGTCCGACCCCGAGGAGGTCGTGCGCGCCGCGCGGCGCCTCGGAGCCGGCGTCGGCGCGGCGATCCGACCGGACACGCCGTTCGAGCGGCTCGCCCCCCTCGCCGACCGGGTCGACCAGCTCCTGGTGATGAGCGTGCAACCGGGGTTCTCGGGCCAGCCGTTCCGGGCCGAGGTGCTTCCGAAGATCCGGGCGGCGCGCGCGCGCCTCGATGCGCTCGGGTCCACGGCCGACGTGTCGGTCGACGGGGGGATTGGCCCGAAGACCGCGGTCGAAGCGGCGGCGGCCGGGGCGACGTTCTTCGTCTGTGGCAACTCGGTCTTCCAGGGCGGGGGGGTCGCGGAGAACCTGGCGCGGCTCCGGGCATCGGTGACGGAGGGCGCGCGACGTGCGGTTCACTGAGCTCGCCGAGGCCTACGAGCGCCTCGAGGCGACCTCGAAGCGCCTCGAGATGCGCGCGATCCTGGTCGAGCTCATCCGTCCGCTCCGGCCCCCGGACCTCGCCCACGCGCTCTTTCTGTCTCAGGGAATGCTTCGGCCCGAGTACGAAGGGGTCGAGCTCGGGGTCGCCGATTCGCTCGCCCGACGAGCGGTAGCGGCCGCCGCGGGGGTCGACGAGTCGACGGTCGGGAAGCGGACGAAGGCGTCGGGCGACCTCGGCACCACCGCCTCCGAGCTGCTCGTCGCGGTCCACCGGCTCGGACCCGAGGAGCCGCTTACCGTCGCCGACGCGACCCGCGAGCTGACCCGGATCGCGGAAGCGAAGGGCCCCGGCTCGCAAGAGGCGAAGGTCCAGATACTGGTCGACCTCCTGGTGCGCGCGACCCCGCTCGAGGCGAAGTTCCTGGTCCGGTTCGTCCTCGGGACGCTCCGGGTCGGCGTTCGGGAGATGACGATCCTCGACGCTCTCGCGGAGGCGTTCGCGGATGGGTCGAAGGACGCGCGCGCCAAGGTCGAGGCGGCGTTCAACCTCTCGAGCGACCTCGGTCTGGTCGCCGGAGTGCTGGTCGAACGGGGCGTCGAGGGACTCGCCTCCATCGAACTCGAGATCGGCCGGCCGATCCGTCCGATGCTCGCCGAACGCGAGCCCGACCTATCGTCGGTGCTCGCGCGCATGGACGGGCGCGCGGCGCTCGAGGTCAAGTACGACGGTCTCCGGGTCCAGGCCCACGTCCCCCGGCGGGGGCCGGTGCGCCTGTTCTCGCGCCGCCTCGAGGAGATCAGCGCCCAGTTCCCCGAGCTCACGGCCGAACTTCCTCTCGCGATCCGCGACACGCCCGCCATCATCGAGGGCGAATGCGTACCGGTCGACCTCGACACGGGGGAGATTCTCCCGTTCCAGGAGGTCTCGCGGCGCCGGGGCCGCAAGCACGACCTCGCGCGGGTCCAGGAGGAGGTTCCCGTCTGCCTCTTCGCGTTCGAAGTGCTCCTCGCCGGCGGGACACCGGTCTACGGACGCTCCTTCCCCGAACGTCGGGCGCTCCTCGAGGGGCTCCTGAAGCCCACCGAGCGGGTCCGGCTCGCGGTCCAGGAGGTCGTCCACGACGTCCCGGCCGCGACCCGGTTCTTCGAGGAGGCGGTCGCCGCGGGCGGGGAGGGGGTGATGGCGAAGTCGCTCAAAGAGGGGAGCGCCTACCGCGCCGGTGCCCGGGGGTACTGGTGGATCAAGTACAAGCGAGAGTACACGGTCGGTCTCTCCGACTCGATCGACGGGGTCGTCGTCGGTGGCTTCCACGGACGCGGACGGCGCGCGGGGCGCTTCGGGGCGTACCTGCTGGCGGTCTACGATCCCGCCCGGGACCGGTTCGAGACGTTCTGCAAGGTCGGGACCGGCTTCGACGACGCCGCGCTCGCCGAGATGCCCCAACGCCTCGCGCCGTTCGAGACCCCCGCTCGTCCCCCGTCGGTGGAGTCCGGTCTCACCCCCGACCAGTGGATGCGACCGGGCCTCGTACTCGAGGTCCGCGGTGCCGAGCTGACGGTGAGTCCGATCCACCGGGCCGCGATCGGCGCGGTGCGGGCCGAGGCCGGTCTCGCCCTGAGGTTCCCTCGGTTCACCGGCCGCATCCGGGACGACAAGGGTCCCACCGAGGCGACGACGTCGGCGGAGCTGCTGCGGATGTACCGCTCCCAGGTGCGCCAGGCAAGTCCGAAAGACCCCCCGACCGGGCCCGCCTCTCCCTAACGGGGAGGTTCCGGGCCGCGGGCCTCCTTTCCGCCCAAAGACATAAGAAGGGCCGCTCCGCTCGCCGAGCCACGGGAACCGACCATGCTTGTCGAGATGACCGAACTCCTGGGACGCCAGATCTACACTCCGGACGGCCGCTTGCTGGGCGAGGTCGACAACCTCGTCGTCGACGTGGAGGCCGCGAAGATCGACGGCCTCTATGTGGACGAGACGAGCCCGATGTTAGTGGAGGATTCCCGCCCCACCAACGTTCCGTACCGCTGGGTCTCGTCGGTGAACGACGTCGTGCTCCTGAAGTACTTCCCGAAGCGCGTCTCGGTCAAGAAGGCCGCGGCCCGTCCCGCGAAGGACGTGGAGAGTGTCGTCCCCGCGCGCTAGCGCTGCGGGGATAGCCAAGCCCGGTAACGGCGCAGGACTTAAACGCCGGCGGCTCCGCCGGCGAAGAGATCCTGCCGCGAAGGCGTTCGTCGGTTCAAATCCGGCTCCCCGCATCGCCCCCCCGGCGGATGGGGGCGCCGACGCACGGCGCTTTTCCCTACGCGCGACCTCCCCGGTGACGTGCGCCGTTCGGAGCTCGTGCGGGCGCTGGCCCGCGTACCACCGCCCCCATCGCCCCGGGCCGAGCTCGAACAGGTGGTCTCTCCTCCCGAGGCGGCCGCCGACCTCCTGATGGCGGCGGTGCAATGGGACGGGCTCGCCGGGCGCTCCGTCCTCGACCTCGGAAGCGGAACGGGACGGCTGGCCATCGGTGCCGCACTCCTCGGGGCGCAGCCCGTCGTCGGCGTCGAGGTCGACCCGACGCTCCGAGAGCTCGCCTGCCGCGCGGCCGAGGCCGCGGACGTCCGCGTAGAGTTCGTCGTCGCCGACGTACGCTCCTACGATGCACCGGCGGAGGTCGTCGTCATGAATCCGCCGTTCGGCGCGCAGCGGCAGCACGCCGACCGGCCGTTCTGGGACCGGGCGCTCACGCTCGGGCACCGGTCCGTGCACGCGTTCGCCTTGGCCGATTCCCGAAGCTTTATAGCGCACCGCGCGGTCGAGCGGCACGCCCAAGTCCTCGAGATGCACCCGGTCGCCTGGGAGTTGCCGCGGACCTTTCCGCACCACACCCGGCGGCGCGTGACGATCGCGGTCGACCGCTGGGCGATCCGAACGGAACCCCCATCATGAGCGCTCCCGAACTGCCCCAATTGGTCCTTCCCGGCGATTACCTCGGCGCGGCGGAAGAGTTCCTTCCGGGTCGGGGGACCTACGAGAACCGCGGCCGCATCTACGCCTCGGTCCTCGGGACTCCGGTCGTCGATCCTCGCGATCGTACCGTTCGGGTCGAGGCGCGCAACGCGGTCCCCGAGCTCCAGGACGGGGACATCGTCTACGCACGGATCGACGAGCTCAAGAGCGCGATGGCGGTCTGCACGATCCTCTCCACCTCGACCAGCCGGCGGGGGGTCCCCGGGGCCCCGGAAGGCACGGTGCACATCTCGAAGGCCCGCGAGGGATACACCGAGTCGTTCGCGGGGGAGTTCGCCGTGGGCGACGTGCTCGTGGCCCGCGTCCTCCAATCCCATCCCTCCGTCAAGCTCTCGACCGCGAGCGCCACGCTCGGGGTCATCGCCGCACGTTGCCAGGTCTGCCACGCGCTCCTCACGCTCGGACCGAAGGAGCTCGTCTGCCCACGCTGCGGCAGCCACGAGCGACGCAAACTCGCGACCGGCCCTCGACCGGGGGGTCCCGAGACGCATGAGCCCGGCGCCCACTAACGAGGAGCGGCAGCTCGCCGCCCTCGTCCGTGCGCACGATCGCTGGCGCGGCCGAGAGGTCTTCAACCTCCTTCCGAGCGAGAACGCCGTCTCCCCGACGGCCCGACGCTACCTCGCGAGCGACCTTGCCGGCCGCTACACGCTCCCGATCTCGCTCGAGAGCGACGGCGAGACGCTCGACAATAGCTACACCGGCACCCGCTACACGGACCGGATCGAATCGCTCGCGAACGCGGCCGCGGCGCGGCTCTTCCGCGCCCGGTTCGCGACGACCCGGCCGCTCTCGGGCCACATCGCGGCGCTGTCCGCGATCGTTCCCCTCCTCCCCCGGGGCGCCCGACTCTTGGCGATCGCGCCGGAGGAAGGGGGCTACGACGGCTACGCCCCCGGCTTCGTGCCGGCCCTGTTCGGCTACACCGTCCGGCCGCTTCCGGCCGGAGGTCCCGGCCACCGGGTCGAGGCCGGGGCCGCCGTCGAGGCGATCCGCCGAGAGCGGCCGAGCGCGGTCGTCCTCGGCCAGAGCTTCTTCCTGTTCCCGTACCCCCTGCGCGAGATCGCGGAAGCGGCCCACGCGGTCGACGCGCTCGTCCTCTACGACGCGTCGCACGTCCTCGGGCTCATTGCCGGCGGGGAGTTCCAAGACCCGTTGCGCGAAGGGGCGGACGTTCTCTTCGGCAGCACGCACAAGTCGTTCCCCGGCCCGCAAGGCGGTCTCCTGGTCACCGACCGCGAGGACCTCTTCCGCCAGATCGACCCGGCCCTCGTATGGCGGATCTTCGACAACGCGCACTGGAACCGGATCGCCGGCCTGGCCCAGACGTTGCTCGAGCTCGAGCGCGACGGGCGCGAGTACGCCTCGACGATCGTGGCGAACTCCCGGGCGCTCGGCCGCGCTCTCGCGGACGCCGGAGTGCCGCTCGTGGCGGAGGCCGAGGGGTTCACCCGTTCGCACCAGCTCCACCTCGACCGGCCGCGGCTTCGCGCCGCGACCGGGGTCGGGGCCGCGGCCCTCGCGCGCCGTCTCGAACGGCAACGGCTCCTCATCGACCTGGTCGGTCGCGTCGGAACGGCGGAAGCGACCCGGCTCGGGCTCGTGCCGGGCGACATGCCGCGGCTGGCCGACCTTCTGGTTCGCGGGGGACTGCGCGGCGAGCGCGTCGGCGCCGAGGTCCTGGCCTGGCGGCGGACGTTCCGTTCCCTCCGGTTCGCCTAGAGCGCGCGCAACGGCGTCGCATCGCTGCGCTCGGGCGATGCGCTCAAGCCCCCCCGAGGCTCGGGCGGGACCGTACCGTGCCCGCCCCCGTCGCGTTGACCGGCACTCCCGGCACCGGCAAGAGCGCGGTCGCGCGTCAGCTCGCGCCCGCTCTGCGAGCGATCGAGGTCGGAGATCTCGCACTTCACCTGGGAGCAGGCCGCCGCCGACCGAAGGGCGTCGAGGTCGATCTGCGCCGCCTCGGCCGGCGCCTTCACCGTCGCGGGGCGCTTTCGGGGATCGACCTCGTCGTGGGTCACCTCGCGCATCTCCTTCCCTTGCGCCACGTCGTGGTCCTGCGCTGCGACCCGCGCGAGCTCGCCCGGCGGCTCGGCCGCGCCCGCCGCGGTACCGCGCGGGAACGGCGAGCGAACGCGGAGGCGGAGGCCCTCGACGTCGTCCTGGTCGAGGCGGTCCGCGCCGGCCGTCGGGTCTGGGAGGTCGACACGAGCGGCCGGTCGGTCGCCGCGGTCGCGCGCGAGGTCGCGCGCCACGTCCGCGCGCGGGGTCCGTCCCGGTACGGCCGGATCGACTGGCTCGCCGACGCCCGGGTGACCGAGGGGCTTTTGGACCGGGGGCGGTAACGCCCTCCGATGGTGCTCGAGGGCTACCGCGCCCGGTTCGAGCCGTACCTCGAGCGGATCGCACGGCCCTGGCAGGACTGGTCGCCGAACCGCCTGAGCGCGCTCGCGTTCGGCCTCACGGTCGCGGCCGCGGGACTCTCGGCGCTCGTTCGGTGGACGAGCCCGTACCTCTTCCTCCCGGTCTCGGCGCTCATCCTGCTCGGTGGGGCGTTCGACGTGATCGACGGCGAGGTGGCTCGGCGGACGGCGCGCGCCTCTGTCCGGGGCGACTTCCTCGACCACGTCCTCGACCGCTATGGGGACCTGATCCTGGTCGTCGGAATCGCCGTCTCGGGGTACGCCGACCCGACGCTCGCCTTCCTCGCGCTCGCGAGCCTATTGCTGACGAGCTACATGGGCACGCAAGCCCAAGCGGTCGGCCAGGGCCGGCTCTACTCGGGTCTCCTCTCGCGAGCGGACCGACTCGTGGTCCTCGCCTTCGTGACGTTCCTCGAGTTCGACTGGTCGCTCCCCTGGCCCTGGGCCCCAACGGCGCCGTGGGCCCGGTTCCACGTGGGGCCGCTCGCGTTCACCGTCCTCGACGTCGCGTTCGTGTACTTTGTCATCGCGGGCCAGTGGACCGCGTTCGCCCGCGCGCGCCGGATCTATCGTGCGATCCCCCCCGGGACGTGACCCCGCCTTCCCCCTCGACCCCGTCGCGCTCGAGAACGGCGCCTCCCTTGATCCGGTAGTACTGGAGCGGGTGACGCAGGTACTCCTCGAAGCAGAGCGGGTCCCGGGGCCGGTCGGCCGGCTCGGTCGCCGCGGGGTCCCCGTCGCGGGCGCACAGCCCGTGACTGCGCAGCGTGCCGCATTCGGGCGGCTCGTAGCCCCGGCCGCCGTCTCGATGGGTGATGTGCTCGACCTGGTAGCGGGTGATCGATTCGTCGAAATCGGGGGCGCCCCGGTAGGCGTCCACGATCGTCTCCTCGTCCGCTCCGGCTCGGTGGAGGAAGGCGGCGAGACAGAAACGGCCGGCATGGGAGAGGTTCTCCCCGTGCTGGAGCGTTCGCTGCATCTTCCGGATGCACGGCGGAAACCGATCCGGACGGATCGCGCTCCCGGGAGCTCCCGGCCGCTGGACCGGGAGAGGCATACGCCGTGCGAGCTCTTCGAAGAGCTCGGCCTCCTGCTCCCGGACGCGTCGGACGACCTCCTCGGCGAGCGGGAGCGGCTGCGCGAGTCGGAGCCGCACCGCCTCCTGAAGCAGCCGGGCCGCGCGGACGGCGCCGACGCGCACCTCACCGGCGCGGACCTCCTGGCGCGCGAGGCGGAACTCGGCTTCCCGGATGGGGGTCGCGAGCCGTATGTAGTCGACGAGCGGGAGCGCGACCCCGACGTCCGATGCGGCGAGGGAGTGGCCGAGGCGACGGGCAACCTCCGCGAGCTCGTCGACCGGGACCCCCGCGAGGCGCGCGTAGCTGCGCTTCGCCTCCGCTACCGCCCAGCGTCGCAAGGTCGCCGGTTGCACGGCCGCCGACAGCACGATCCGCGCGAACAGGAACGAGAGGAACCGCACTCCCGGGTCGGCCCGCGACAGCTCGTCGAGTTCGTGTGCGCCGCGCGGGTCGTCGGCCGCCGCCCGGAGGCGGGTGCGTCCGAGCGCCCGCGCCGTGGCGTACGCCGGCTCCTCGAGAAGTCCACGGACGGAAACGGCCTCTCCCCCGAGGAGCGCTTCCGCCCCCGGTAGGAACGGGTATTCCGCGAAGAGCGAACGGTCGTCTAGAGGAGACGAGGCACGACGAACTGCCATACGAGGAGCACCAGGACGAGCACGGACGAGACCGTCGCGGCCTGCCCACCGAACTTGTCGAGGCGGGCGGCCGACCAGCCGCGATGCAGCCGGGCGGCGGTCGAGGAGGCGAAGTCGCGGAAGAGGAGGCCACCGTCCAGCGGGAAGAGCGGGAGGGCGTTCGAAAGTCCGAGGAGGAGGTTCATCCAGGCCAGCCAGTAGAGGATGTTCGCGCCGACCCAGAACGCCGACGGGCTCGCCCCGGCGAGCCCCCCGGTGAGGTGGAAGTAGCTCATCGTCGTTCCTCCGACCGGCTCGAGCGTGGCGAGCGGAAGGACCAGCCAGTCGAGGGTCCCGCTCACTGGCCCCGCATCGCTGCCCGCGGGCCAGACGAGGGTCTGTTTGAGCTCCGCGGGAGTGAACGTGTTCACCAGGACCCCGAGGAAACCGCGGCCCTTCACGTTCGGGCTCGGGGCGAGCACTACGGTGGTCGAGACCCAGCGCCCGAGCCCCGTAGAGTAGTACCCGACCGTAATGGTCTGCCCGGGCGTCGTGTTCGCCAGCGCGGACTCGAAGAGAGCTACCGTCGTGGTGTTCGTCGTTCCGATCGCGGTGATGATGTCGCCGGGGGCGAGGCTCGCGTTCGCGGCGGGGGTGTTCGGTTCGACGAACGCGATCCCGACGCCGTTCGCGTTCGGCTGGACCGAGGTCGCCACCAGGCCCGAAAGGAGGAAGAAGAACAGCACCGCGAGGGCGAAGTTCGCGAGGACGCCGGCCGCCGCGACCCGGTCGCGCCGTCGACGCGAGGCCGCCAGCATCTCGGCATCGTCCTGCTCGACGAACGCCCCGATCGGAACCACGAACCAGAGGATCCCGAGGCTCTTCACGCCGATCTTTTGGGAGCGGGCGATCACCCCGTGCATCAACTCGTGGAGCACGATACCGATCACCAGGGCCAGGATGCCGTAGCCGAGCGGGATGATCGGGTTGATCCCCGGTAGCCCGATCGCCTCCTGGACCTGCGGCGCTTGCGACGCAGGGATGCGGAACGACGCGATCGCCCCGAGCACGAGCAGGGCGACGATCACCGCCATCGCGGCGGCCGCGAGCACGATGCCGAGGTCGCTCACGACCGACCAGAAACGCCGGAACCGCCCCCATCGATCGAGCAGCGATCGGCCGCGCTGGGTCTTCGTCATGAGGGCGGGCCCGAACAGCGAGAGCGCGCGATCCGGCCCGAGCTTCCCCGCCCGATGCAGCGCGTAGACCACGGCGCCGTAGGCCACGATCAGGACGAGCGCGATCTCGTAGCCGAGGTACGGGTCCACGGGACTCCTTTCCGACGCACGCCAGGCGGGGGTTAAAGGGTCTTGCGCGCCCCGGTCGGGGTGCCGGCCCGGGGTAAAGGTGGATATCCCGCCCGCGCGCTAGGACGCCGACGATGGGGGGTCGGATCCGATCGACCGGCCTGGGATGGGCGGTCGGGGCGCTCGCGGTCGTCGTGCTCCTCGCCACCACCGCGGTCCCGGTCCTCGCCTCCTCGCCCTCCGCCGCGAGCGCCGGAGGACCGACCATCGCCGTCGTACCGCCCCCGGGAGCTTCCGGCGGCCGCCTCTCCGCGCCCACCGCACCCCTCGAGGTGGCCCCGGCCTTTGTCCCGGCCCCCGGGACCGCGGAAGAGGGACCGCTCGCTTCGGGCCTCCCGCTCTCGGTGCTCGTCGGCCTCGCTCCGAGCGATCCCTCCGGCTTCGCGGCGACCGTGGCGAGCGAGTACGTGCCGGGTTCGTCGCAGTACCATGTCTATCTGAGCCCGGCGGAGATCGCCGCACGCTTCGCCCCCTCTCCGGGCACCGTGCGTGCGGCCGAATCCTACTTCGCGGGCTTCGGTCTCAACGCGACGACCTCGCCGAGCGGATTCCTCCTAGAGGTGCGAGGTCCCAGCGCCGGCGTCGGCCGGGCCTTTGGGACCACGTTCGAGCGGTACATCGACCCGTCCGGCCGTCAGTTCGTCAGCCACTCGACCGCGGCCACGCTTCCGGCGGGGATCCCCTGGACGGGAGCCTATGGGCTCGGAAACGCAACGCCGTTCCGGCCGGCCACCTCGCTCGAGGGGCGCGCCCCGGTGACCCTCATCGGCCCCACGGTCGCGTGCGCCCCAGCCTCGTTCGGCCTCAGCCCGTGCGACGTACAGCGCGCCTACTCGCTCGACCCGCTGCTCGCGAACGGAACGAACGGGTCCGGCGTGAGGATCGGGGTCGTCGACGCCTACGACTCCGCTGAGCCCGCGACCTCGCTCTACCTCGACTTCCGCAGTTTCACGACCGACTTTGGATTGCCCTCGAGTGGCCTTTCGTTCGCGTATCCCGTACGCACGACCGCGAACCTCAACCGGACGAACGCGAACGTCGCCTGGGGCGTCGAGGAGGCCCTCGACATCGAGTGGGCGAAGGCGATGGCTCCGGGCGCCTCCGTGGAGATCGCCTTCTCGCCCGATGCCGGTCCGGGCCTGGTGACCGCGATCGACTGGCTGGTCGCGAGCGCCTCCGTGAACGTGATCTCGCTGAGCTGGGGCGAGCCGTTCAGCGGGGTCTTCAACGCCTTCTCCCAGCCCTGCTTCACGGCGTGCAACGCGTCGACGGACGGAACGTATACCCTTCTCAACCCGATCTTCGAAGCGGCCGCCGCCGAGGGGATCGGCGTGTTTTCGGCGACCGGCGATTGCGGAGCGGCGGACGGCACCTCGGGCCTCGCGGTGAACTACCCGGCGACCGACCCGTTCGTCACGGCGATCGGTGGCACGCTCCTCAAGGTCACATCGACCGGCAGTTACCTCACGGAGAGCGGGTGGAACGGCAGCTCCCCCGGCTCGGTCCGCCCCGGCTGCGGGAACCAGGGGGGGTCGGGCGGTGGGTACTCCCCCCTTCCGCGTCCGTCCTGGCAGGCGGGGCTCCCCGAGCCGTTCCTCGGCCGGGCCACGCCCGACGTCTCCGCCGACGCCGCGACCCCCGCGCTCATCGTCTACGAGGGCGCGACCACGGCCGTCGGCGGCACCAGCCTCAGCACTCCGGTGTGGGCCGGGATCGCCGCGGTCGCCGATCAGTACGCGCGCGCACCGCTCGGCGACTTGAACCCCGGCCTCTATCGCGTGTACGACAGCCGGAACTACTCGACCGATTTCCACGACATCCTCGTCGGGAACAATGGCTACTCGGCCGGCCCGCGGTGGGACCCGGTGACGGGGATCGGCACCCCGGTGATCTCCTCGCTCGTCCGCGACCTCACGGGCACGCCGGTGCTGCTCTCGCACGGTCCCGGCGTCCTGCTCTTCGCCTCGCCGCGATACGGACGAGCCCCCCTGACGGTCTCCTTCGCGATGGACCTCACCGGCAGCCACCCCATCGCCGGCGTCAACTTCGGGGACGGGAACTCCTCACTCGACGGCGCCCCGTTCGCCCACACCTACACGGCGCCGGGGGTCTACTCGGCCCAGGGGTTCGCCGCCGATGCGGAAGGCAACGGCTCGGTCTCGCCGCCGATCGCCATCGTGGTCGGGGGAGGCACGGCGCTCGCGGTGCGACTGACGGCCTCGAGCCTCGCGGTCCCCGTCGGCGGTTCCGTGACGTTCGGCGTCAGCGCCACGGGCGGGCGGGGCCCCTACCTCTACAACTATAGCTTCGGGGACGGAACCTACCTCACCAATCAAACCGGCCTCAGCGTCGTCCACGTCTTCCGCTCCGCGGGCGCCTTTTGCAGCGAGGTCGTCGCCCGGGACTCCGCCAACCCGATCGACGGCGGGGTGAGCGCACGTCTCGGGCTCACCGCCGGAGGAGGCGCGCCCGCCGCGTGCGGGAACGACCTCACGCCGCTCACGCTCACGCGAAACTCCGGCCCCGAGGTTCGGGATGCCCCCGCAGAGTTTCCCACGTTGTTCGCGAGCGCCGGAGGGATATCGCCCCCCGTGGGCCTCGCGAACTCTGTCCAGTACCTCGCGACCGACCCGTACGTTCGGGCCTGCCAGTGCGCCATCTTCCCCACCCCAGGGAACTACTCGGTCCTCGCGTGGGAGAACGACACAGTGAGCCAGGGGGGGTTCGCGACGACGAACGTCACGGTGGCCCCGTCGCTGCAGGCCACGTTCGACGCGTCGACCCTGAGCGGGACCGCCCCCCTCTCCGTCGACTTTTCCTCTACGGTCGCGGGGGGCTACCGAGCGGCCGCGGCGGCGACGCGGTGGCAGTTCGGCGACGGGACGCAGGCCGTGGGCGCGGCGGTCACGGCCACGTACACCCTTCCCGGCGAGTACCTCGCTATCGGTGCGGTCTCCGACGGGGGGTTCGGGAACTCGAGCGAGGCGTTCCTGATCGACGTGCAGGCCCCGGGCCCGGTCCGGAGCTACGGGGTGACCGGGACGATCGCGCCGGCCGTCGACCTCGCCTCGGGAGCCACCGTGCGCTACCAGGGCGACATCCTCGCTCCCGCAGGGAGCGGGCCGGCGACTTTCGCCTGGAACCTCGGTGAGGGGTTCGCCGCCGACACCCCGGAGGCGAACCAGACGTACTACGCGCCCCTCCCCGGTTTCGACCTCGACTCTCTCACGATCGCCGCCTCCGTGCTCCTCCCGGGAGGCGTGGCGGCCTTTCAGACGAACTTCACGCTTCCGTCGTTCTTCGCGGTCGAGGCTGGAGGCTTTGTTCCCCGGGTCGCGGCCCTGACGCTCGCGACCGAGGTCGGGCCCGAAGAGGGACCGTCGCCGCTCCTCGTGCACGGCAACGCGCTCGCCACCGGTTCGGCACTCTCGGGGACGGTCGACTGGGCATTCGGGGACGGCGCCCGCGCGTCCGGAAACGTGGTCAACCACTCGTATCCCCTCCTCGGCGTGTTCACGCTCACGGTCAGCACCGGGGACACGTTCGGCCATTCGGCCGTCGACTCCTACGGCCTCGAGGTGAACCCGGGGCTCTCGGTGGCGGGCGGGCCCTCGACGTCCCAGGGCATCGCCCCCCTGACGGTGACCTTTTCGGCGACCGCTCAAGGCGGTTACGGGGCTCCGTACTCGTACCGGTGGACGTTCCTCGCCCCGCAGGGCTCGGTCCCGGAGGGCTACGGGACCACGGTCGATCGGACGTTCGACAAGGGCGGCGTCTTCGCCGCAACCGTGAACGTCACGGACCGCGCGGGCGTGACCGTCGAGCGCACCTGGCTCGTGACGGTCCATGCGGGCCTCCTGACGGCCTCGGACGTGCTCGAGATCGCCGGCGCCGCGGGAGTGGGGGTCGGGCTCCTCACCTACTTCGTCGCCCTGTGGCGGTCGGAGCCCGACCCGGGCGCCCTCAGCCCTTGACGACCCCGAGGGGACGGAGGCGCGCGACCCGTCGGGTGAGGCCGGCGCCCTCGGCGACCCGCACGACCTCCTCCACATCCTTGTAGGCCCCCGGCGCTTCCTCCGTGACGCCTTCGCGGGACGTGGAGCGGACGACGATCCCGCGCCGCGAGAGTTCCCGCGTGACGTCCTCGTACCGGAAGCTGCGGACCGCGGCGTGCCGGCTGAGCCGGCGACCGGCGCCGTGACAGGAGGAGCCGAAGGAGCGTTCCATGGAGGTCGGGAGGCCGAGCAGGACGTAGCTCGCGGTGCCCATGTCGCCGGGGATGAGGACGGGCTGGCCATGGTCGCGGTACGGAGCGGAGACCTCCTCGCGGCCGGCCGGGAACGAGCGGGTCGCGCCCTTGCGATGGACCAGGAGCCGGCGCGACACGCCGTCGACCCGGTGCTCCTCGACCTTCGCCATGTTGTGCGCGATGTCGTACACGACGGCGAGGTCGAGTGCTTCGGCCGGCCGCTCGAAGACCGCGGAGAAGGCGCGGCGGATCCCGTGCGTGATCGTCTGGCGGTTCGCCCAGGCGAAGTTGGCGGCGGCGGCCATCGCGGCGAGGTACCGCTGTCCGTCCTCCGAGGCGATGGGGGCGCACGAGAGCTGGCGATCCACCAACGTGACGTGCTCCTCGAGGAGCCGCCGGTCCATTCGCTGGATGTAATCCGTCGCGACCTGATGGCCAAGTCCGCGCGAGCCCGTATGCAGCATGACCACGACGCGGCCCGGCACGAGACCGAGCACTCGGGCGAACTCCTCGTGGAAGATCTCGTCGACCGCCTGGACTTCGAGGAAATGGTTCCCCGAACCGAGGGTGCCGAGCTGCTTCAGGCCCCGCTTGCGGGCCGACTCCGAGACCTGGCGCGGGTCCGCGGAGGAGAGACATCCTGCCTCTTCCTGCACCGTGAGGTCCTCGACCCGGCCGAGACCGTGATCGATCGCCCAGCCCGCCCCGTGGGCGAGGACCTCGTCCATCTCCGCCGGCGTAAGGGGGTACCCTCCGCGGCTCCCGACCCCCGCCGGCACCTCGCGGTACAGCCGATCGATGAGCGGAAGGAGCCGGGGTCGGACCTCCTCCACGGTCAGCGACGTGCGGACGAGCCGCACGCCGCAGTTGATGTCGTAGCCGATCCCGCCCGGCGAGACGACCCCCTCGTCGAGGTCGAACGCCGCGACCCCCCCGACCGGGAAGCCATAGCCGAAGTGGATGTCGGGCATCGCGAGGGCGTTCTTCTGGATGCCGGGAAGGGTCGCGACGTTCGCGAGCTGGAGCAGCGAGGGGTCCCCTTCGACGCCGCCGAGCAGCGCCGCGTCGGAAAAGAGGACTCCCGGGACGCGCATCCCCTCGACTTCGTCGAGCGGGATCTCGTAAGTGAACTCGTCGCGGGCGACGAGTCGCGGCACTTTCGGCACGAGGCCGCGCCAGCCGTGTGGCGTATTTGGCTCCCTCGGCCACGAGCGGCGCTCGCGGGGGGACAGACATAATCCCAAGTAGCCGAGACGGAGTACACGCTCCGTGGCACCCATGCGACTGCGGACCGCACTCTCCATCGCGAACCTCGTCGCGATCGGAGTGGCGTTCCTGGTCCTGTTCGCGCTGCCCGAGTACTCGACCTACGCGTTCTACGCGCTCTTCGGGTGGATCTTCGTCGGGTTCGGGCTCATGTACCTCCCCGGCGTCCGTCGACCGACCCTCAGTGCCCCCGATTCCCCCCGATCGGCTGCGCTGCCGTCCGGTACCGCCCCCCCGACAGCCCTCGACTTTTGTGTCTGGTGCGGAACGAGCCTCCCGCCGGGGAGCCCGGCCTGCCCTGCCTGCGGGCGGCGCGTAGCTCCGGTGTAGTCCGCGAGGGCCTTTCCGACCGACCCGCGCCCCGCTCGCGGCGCTCCCGCCGTCCCCGGGTTCAGGAGGGCGGCACTACGAACAGCATCGGTTCCCGGGCCCGGGCGTTCGTCCCGGCGGCGACCCGCAGGTCTCGCACCGTCCCCGCCGCAGGGCTCGCGATCTCGTTGCGCATCTTCATCGCCTCGAGGACGAGGAGGACCTGGCCCTTCTCGACCGCCTCCCCGTCGCGGACGCGGACCTCGATCACCCGGCCGGGGAGCGGGGGAACCACGGCGAGCCCCCCCTCGGGTCCCGGAGTCCCGCCCGCGGCGGGCGGAGCGCCCGAGGGGGCCCCGGTCCCGGACCGCGGAGCGCGTCCGGCCGCCGGCACGGTCCCGGCCCGCGCGCGAATGAGGATCCGCTCGCCGTCCACGTCGACCGGGCCGGGGGGCTCGGGAGAGCGCGGGGGCCAGTGCTCCACCACTACCCGCTGGCCGGCGATCTCGAGCTCCACGCGCTCGGCCGTGTCGGCGACGACCCGCACGGGATACTCGCGGCCCTCGAGCGTCGCCGTGGAGAGGTCGGGAGCGACCTCCACGACCTCCCGTTTACCGTCCCGCTCGAGCGTGATGCGCATCGATCCACCTCCGGCGCGATCCGAGGCTGGCGCGACCCGCCTCCGCCCACGCCCCCCCTCGGGGCACGGTGGAGGCGAGCGGCCGCGTCGGTCGGGGAGCGCGGAGGGCCCCGACCACCCCCAGCGCCACCGTGGTGAGAACGTCGGGGGTCAGGCCCCGGTCGACCGACTCCCGATACGATCGGAAGACCGCCGGGAAGAGCGCGTAGGAGAGCGCTTCGGCCTCGTCCGCCCCGGGCACGAAGCCGCGGACCTCCGCGAGCATCTTCTCGAACTCGGGCGCGAGCAGGTCGGCCGGACGACCGACGATGGCCGGCGACTCCTGTGTCACTCGGCGGAGGAGCGCGGGGTCGATCGGGCCGGGTGCGGCTCCGTAGAGGCCCCGTACATAGTCCCGTACCTCCCGGGTGATCTCGCGGTAGCGGCTTCCGACGAGGACGTTGATGACCGCCTGCACGCCTACGATCTGGCTGGTCGGGGTCACGAGCGGGGGGAACCCGAGGTCGGCCCGCACGCGCGGCACCTCCTGGACGACCTCCGTGAGCCGGCCGAGCGCCTCCTGCTCGCGGAGCTGAGAAAGAAGGTTCGAAAGCATCCCGCCCGGGATCTGGTGCGTCAGGATCCCGGGGTCGGTCTGCAGGCTCCTTAAGTCGAGGAGCGGACGGTAGCGGTCGAGGACGGTGCGGAAATGCTCGGAGAGCTCGGCGAGCGCGGCAAGGTCGAGCTTCGGGTCGGCCGCACTGCCCCGCAGCGCGCCGACCATCGCCTCGGTCGGCGGCTGGCTCGCGCCCCCCGCGAACGGGCTCAGCGCGGTGTCGATCGCGGCGGCGCCGGCGTCGACGACGGCCAGACAGGTCATCGCCGACATCCCGCTCGAGGAGTGGGTGTGGACGACCACGGGGAGCCCCACGTTGCGGACGAGCGCGCGGACGAGCTCGGCGCCTTCGTGCGGAGGGAGGAACCCGCCCATGTCCTTGACGCACAGTTCGTCGGCCCCCATTTCGGCGAGCGTGCGGCCGAGGGCCACGAACGCCTCGAGCGTGTGCACGGGGGAGGACGTGTAGCAGATCGTGGCTTGGGCACGGGCCCCCGCCCGCTTCACCGCGTCGAGCGCGACCGCCATGTTCCGGGGGTCGTTGAGCGCGTCGAAGACCCGGAACACGTCGATGCCCTGCCGCGCCGACTCCGCGACGAAAGGGCGTACGACGTCGTCCGGGTAGTGTCGGTACCCGACGAGGTTCTGTCCGCGCAGCAGCATCTGCAACGGCGTGCGCGGCATCGCCTTCTTGAGCTGGCGCAGGCGCTCCCACGGGTCCTCGTGCAAGTATCGTAGGCAGACGTCGAACGTCGCTCCGCCCCAGACCTCGAGCGACCGGTAGCCGATCGCGTCGAGCCGCTCGGCCGCCGGCAGCATGTCCCGCGTGCGCATGCGGGTGGCGATCAGCGACTGGTGGCCGTCGCGCAGGACCGTTTCGGTGATGCCGACCATCGTACCCCGGTCAGAGCGGAACGTTCCCGTGCTTGCGCGCCGGACGGTCGTCCCGCTTCGAGGCGAGCATCCGGAGCCCCGCGACCAGGCGGGCCCGAGTGTCGGCCGGGTCGATCACGTCGTCAATGTACCCCCGCTCCGCGGCGAGGTACGGGTTCAGGAACTCTCGACGATACTCGGCCGTGAGCTTCTGCCGCAGCGCGTCGCGCTCGGCCTCCCCGGCCGCATCGAGCTCGCGACGCGAGAGGATGTTCACCGCCCCTTCCGCCCCCATCACGGCGATCTCGGCGGTGGGCCAGGCCAGGTTCATGTCGCCGCCCAGGTGCTTAGAGCACATCACGACGTACGCGCCGCCGTAGGCCTTGCGCAGGATCACCGTCAGCATCGGCACGGTCGCATCGGCGTACGCGTAGAGCAGCTTCGCTCCGTGGCGGATGATCCCCCCGTGCTCCTGGGCGGTCCCCGGAAGGAACCCCGGCACGTCCACGAACGTAAGGAGGGGCAGGTGGAAAGCGTCACAGAACCGCACGAAGCGCGCGGCCTTGGTCGACGCGTTGATGTCGAGCGTTCCGGCGAGCACGGAGGGGTTGTTCGCCACGACGCCCACCGGGCGGCCGTCGAGCCGAGCGAATCCGACCACGACATTCGCGGCCCACTCCGCCTGGACCTCGAGGAACGACTCGAGGTCGAGGACGCGCTCGAGGATCGCGTGGACGTCGTACGGCGCGTTCGCCTCCTCGGGGACGATCGTCTCGAGCTCCTTCGCGGCGGCGTCGGCCGGCGCCGCGGCCGCCGCGAGGGGCGGTTCCTCGAGGTTGTTGAGGGGCAGGTAGGAGAGGAGGTGACGGGAAAGCTCGATCGCGTCGCGGTCGGTCTCGGCGGTGAAATGCGAAACGCCGGTCAGCTCCGCGTGCGCGCGGGCCCCGCCGAGCGCCTCCATCGTCACCTCTTCGCTGGTCACGGCGCGGACCACGTCCGGGCCCGTGATGAACATCTGACCCGTCCCCCGCGTCATGATGACGAAGTCGGTCAGCGCCGGCGAGTAGACCGCCCCGCCCGCGCACGGCCCGAGGACGAGCGACACCTGGGGCACGACGCCCGAGAGGAGGACGTTCTGGTAGAACACGTCGCCGTAGCCGCCGAGGCTCAGGACCCCTTCTTGGATGCGCGCTCCTCCCGAATCGTTGAACCCGACGATCGGGACCCCCGCTTTGCGGGCGGTCTCCATGACCTGAACGATCTTCATCGCATGCGCCTCGCCGAGCGCTCCGCCGAAAACGGTCGCATCCTGGGCGAACGCGCAGACCGGTCGGCCGTCGACCTCGCCCCAGCCGGTCACGACGCCGTCGCCGGGGACCCGCCGCTCCTCGCGGCCGAAGGTGTCGACGCGGTGCGTCACGAACGCGCCGAGCTCGGTGAACGTTCCGGGGTCGAAGAACGCCTCGAGCCGTTCGTGCGCGCTCAGCTTGCCTGCGGCCCGGTGCCGCTCGGTCCGCTCGGCACCCCCGCCCTCGCGGGCCCTCTTCCTCAGGACCGCCCACCGGTCGAACGCCTCGCTCATGGGGCCTCCTCCACGCGAAGGTCGCCGGCTCTTATTGCCATCCGCTCCCCCCGGTCCTCGACCCAGAGCTCCCCTTCGTCCCCCAGCGCGACGATCGTCCCGACGGGACGCTCGTCGACGCGGGCCGGCCGACCGACGCCGAACAGCACGGCGCGGCACCGCGCCCGAAGCACCGGCAGTTGAGCGGGGTCGCGAACCGCGCGGCCCGCCTCGAGCACGGCGTCGACCACGAGGGGTTCCACCGCGTCGGGGGAGGGCGGAGGATGGACGGAACGGGACAGCACCGCGACCCGATCCCGGATCTCCGCGGGGAGCCGGCCGATATCGGTCACCACGTTGACCCCCACACCTACCACGGCCGCCGAGCCGAGTCGGGGGGAAGCGACCCGGTCCACGAGGATCCCGGCCAGCTTCCGGCTCGGTCGGCCACCGTCCACCAGCAGGAGGTCGTTCGGCCACTTCACGCGGAGGGGGAGCGCGAACTGTCGCCCGAGCGACTCCGCTAGGACCGTGCCTACCGCGAGCGGCAGGAGGCCCGCATGGCTCTCGGGCGCGGCGAGGATCATCGAGAGATAGAGCCCCCCGTCGGGCGACTCCCACGTGTGGTCGAGGCGGCCGCGGCCGTGCCGCTGCCGGCGCGCGACGACCCGGGTACCCTCCCCCGCTCCCGCGCGCGCGAGGGCGATCGCTCGGTCCTGCGTGGAGGGGAGTTCCTCGTACCACTCTCGAGTCTCGTGCAACGGAGCTCCCCGCCGGCCGGCGAGCGGGTCCGCATCTTTAGGGTTTGGCGGGCGGGGAGAACGGGGCGGGAGGCACCGAAGGACCCGGGCGAGAGCGCGACGAGCGGGCGGTCAACCCGACCGTTCGAGAGCGAGGCGCCGGTCGCACGAGGGGCCGGGCCTATATCCCGAAGCGGTGCTGCCGAGCCTCCATGAGCTGCATCGAGGGGCTGCTCGCCGAGGTCGGACGGGACGCAGAGAAGGAGATCCAGTCCCGCCTCGGCGGCTTCTTCGGAGGAATGCTCCGCCACTACCTGCCCCAGACCTGGGTCTTCCAGACCGAGGACGGGGTCGCCTCCCTGCGGGTCGACGAACGAGGCGTCGTCACGGTCCGTCCGGGAGCCCTCCGCCCGGCGGACGTCACGATCGAAGTCGGTCACGATCGACTGCGGGCGGCGCTCACGACCCGACGCAAAGAGACGGGGGTCGCCGGACCGTTGAACGTGATCCCCCACACGGCGAAGGGGAAGGCTGCCTTCGCCTACCTGGGAGACCGACTCGGGCTCTGAGCGAAGCCGGCCGCGACGGTGGAGCGGGCCGGAGGGGCTCAGGTCCCGGGATAGAAGAGGTCGAACCGCCCGCAGGCTCCGCAGTAGTAGAGGCTGAACGGATGGAAGCGGTCGACCGGCTGCTGCGTCGAACCGAGGATCGGGTCGGAGACGGTCCCCCAGAACGTCGATCGTAGGTTGACGGTCCCCATCGACCGCATCGGGACCCGACACTGGACGCAGTTCCGGACCCATCCGCCGGCGGCCAGTGGCGGAGAGCCGGGGGACGTTCCGGCCCCGCCGCCGGGGGCGACGGTCGCTCCGCACGCAGCGCACGCGGTCGCGCCCGACGGCAGCGGCTTTCCGCAATGGGAGCAGAACCCGGCGGCCATGGTCGGAGGGGGAGGTCCCGGTCGCGATCAGCCGAGCTCGCGGAGGCGACGGACCATCTTCACGACCGCCCGGACGGCGTTACCGGCATTCTCGATCCGGTCCTGCGCCTGGAGCCGCGTCTCCCCGGGTCCCGAAATGCCGAGCCCCACGGGCTTGCCGTACTCGACCGAGAGGTCGGTCAGCTTGCGCGCCGCCTGGTTCATCACGACCTCGTCGTGCTGGGTCTCGCCTTCGATGACGGCACCGAGCGCGACGACCGCATCGACGTCGGGCCGGCCGAACAGCACCTTGACGACGAGCGGCATATCGTAGACGCCGGGGGTCTTGACCACCGGCCCCAGCGTGGCGCCGAGGAACTCGACCTCCTCTTTGGCCCGCTCGAGCATCATGAGCGTGACGTCGTAGTTGTATTCGCTCGCGACGATTCCGACCTGCACTCCCTTCCCCTCGCTCGTTCCCTTCGGCATTCGGTACCCCCGTTCTCCTCTCCGCCGTCAGCGGCTCCGCCGCACCGGTCCCGCGTCGGGGAACCCTTGGCGGAGCCCCTCGCCTCCGTGGCGCGCGAGGTCGTGCGGGCGGAACAGGAGCGAGAACGCGTTGAGCGCATGCTCTTCGGCGCGGCGGCGGGCGAGCTCCTCGAGCTCCCGGGGGCCCTCGGCCTCCCCCTCGAAGACAAAGCACTCGACGATCGGCTTCGCCTCGAGGACGCCCGTGAAGAGGAGACCGAGCGATGCCTCGTGCGCGCAGGTCTTGTCGTACTCGGCCTTGCCGGGCATGCCGAGCGCGAGGCAGAGGTCGACCCGGTCCTCCACGAACAGCTGTCGGCAGGCGACCGGGAGGTCCTTGATCCCGGGGACCGTGCGCCGAAGGATCTTGAAGCCGGTGCCGCGAGCCTGGAGCGCCCGGACCGCGTAGCGGCCCAGATCGACGCGGGCGAAGGTCGTGTCGGCGACCCCGACCTTCTTCACTTCCGCTCCTCCCCGCGGGTCCGCTCGAGGATCCGCTCGACGATGCGCCGGGTGGCGAGCTCGTCGTGCGGCCGCCGGCCGATCCGTACGACCGTGAGGGGCGCGCCGCGTCGGGCGCACTCGCGCTCGACCTCCTGTTCGTTCCAGACCTGGTTGTAGCCGAGCGCGATGATCGACGGCTGCTCGCGCACCACTGTCTCGTAAATGTCGGTGGTCGAGCCGAGGACCGCGCGGTCGACCGGTTTCAGCGCTTCGACCATCTCGCGCCGGAGCTGCTCGGGGACGTACGGTTCGTGCTTCAGCCGGCGCGCCGTCTGGTCCCGGGCGACGACCACGATCAGCTCGTCACCGAGCTTCTTCGCTTCCGTGAGGAAGTAGATGTGGCCCGGGTGGAGGAGGTCGAAGACCCCCGTGGCCATTACGCGGACGACCATGTCCGCCACGCTTCGACGATCGCGCGACCTTCGACGAACGGCCAGCCGTGCGCCTCCGCGTACCGCGCGGCGGCTTCCGGGTCGCGGGCCCCGCCGGAGTCTCCCAGCATCTCGCAGACGGTCGCGGACTCCGAAAGCCCTGCCATCCGGGCGAGCGAGATGGCGAGCTCCGTATGGCCCTTTCGCTCCGCGACCAGGCCGGGCGCGCTGTACAGGGTCGGGACGTGCCCGGGGGAGACGAACGACCGGCGGAATCGGTCGTGGAGCTCCCGGTCCGAAATCGAAGGGGCGGCGGCCGCGAGCTCCCCCAGCGCACGGATCGTCAGCGCCCGGTCGTTGTCCGGGATCCCCGTGAACGTGTTCCGATGGCTGATCGTGATACCGAAGGCGCTGCGTCGGTCGTAGCGCGGCCGTTCGACGAGCGCCGCGACCGACGGGAACTCGCGAGCCGCCAGCGCGAGCAGCTCGGTGTAGTACGGGAGGTCGAGCCGCCGCCGCAGCTCGTCGGAGAGGGCGGTACAGATGAGCCCACCGGCGTCGACCCGCAAGAGGCGCACGAGCTCCGGGGTCACTTTCTCGGAGAGGAGCACGAGGTCGGTCTCGGCTTCCCGGTCGGCCGCGTCGAAGATGAGGGTCGGCTCGCCCGCGGCGAGCGAGCGGGCGGCGGCGACGAGCTCGGCCGGTAGCGGTCGGGCAGGGTCGAGGCGCAACACGTCCCGGACCAGCCGGCGGTCGCTAATAAACCAGTTGTAACTACTCAAAAAAGGGTTGATAGCTCGACAGGAGAAGCGACGTACGCATCGAGGACAGCGGATCGACCCCGACCTTGACGACCGACACGGAGGTCGGCGTTTAGGAGGTGATCCATCTGCAGGTTCCCCTACAGATACCTTGTTACGACTTAGTCCCCCTTGCTGAACCGAAGTTCGAGCGACCCAGATGAGTCACCCTCACTCCGACCCAACTCGGATGACTTGACGGGCGGTGTGTGCAAAGAGCAGGGGCACATTCACCGCGGGATGTTGACCCGCGATTACTACGGAATCCATTTTCATGAGGGCGAGTTACAGCCCTCAATCCAGACTACGATGGGGTTTCAGGATTGCCTTCCCCTTTCGGGGTCGGATCCCATTGTCCCCACCTTTGTAGCGCGCGTGTTGCCCGGGAGATTCGGGGCATACGGACCTACCGTAGACCTCTCCTTCCTCAGCCTTAGCGGCAGCGATCCCCCCAGTGTGCTCTCACGATCGCTCGTGAAATCGCGACTGAGGGCGAGGGTCTCGTTCGTTATCTGACTTAACAGAACGCCTTACGGTACGAACTGACGACGGCCATGCACCACCTCTCGGAGAATCGGGCAAGGTCTTCGGCCTGGCTTTCATCCCTCCGTCGCCCCCGGTGAGTTTTCCGGCGTTGAATCCAATTGAACCGCACGCTCCTCCCGTTGCGGTGCTCTCCCGCCAATTCCTTTAAGTTTCAGTCTTGCGACCGTACTCCCCAAGCGGCAGACTTAACACCTTCGCTCCGGCACTGGGAGCCCACGCAGGACCCCCAACACCAAGTCTGCAGAGTTTACACCCTAGACTACCGGGGTATCTAATCCCGTTTGCGCCCTAGGGCTTCGTCCCTCACTGTCGGATTCGTTCTAGGTGAACGCCTTCGCCACTGGTGGTCCCCCCCGGATTACAGGATTTTACCCCTACCCCGGGAGTACCTTCACCCTCTCCCGATCCCAAGCCGAGCAGTGTCTCCGGAATTCGGACCGTTGAGCGGCCCGATTTACCCGGAGATTTGCCCGGCCAGCTACGGACGCTTTAGGCTCAATAATAATGAGCACCACTCGGGCCGCGGGTATTACCGCGGCGGCTGGCACCCGTCTTACCCGGCCCTTACTTCTCGAGCTTTTTAGGCTCGAGAACAGCCTACACATAGTGTAGGCACTTGGAGTTCCCCCATCGTGGTTGCCCACATTGTGGAGGTTTCGCGCCTGCTGCGTCCCGTAGGACCTGGATTCGTGTCTCAGAATCCATCTCCGGGCGACTTCTCCCAAAGCCCGTACCCGTCTTCGGCTAGGGGGTCCGTGAAACCCCCTACTACCTGATAGGCCGCAGACCCATCCTCGAGCCCCGCAGGATTTGGACCTGGGAGCCTTCCATCATCTCAGATCTATCGGGTATTATTCCCAGTTTCCCGGGATTATCCCCGTCTCGAGGGCAGATTGTCCGCGTGTTACTGAGCAGTGCGCCGAGGGCTTACCCCTCTCGACTCGCATGGCTTAAGCGAACTCCAATAGCGGTGCCCGCCGGCAGGATCAACCGGATTTGTTCGCACACTTCGCATGTGCGGGAATACGTGTTCAAGATCGTGAACGATCAACTGACTGGCGGATTATGCTCTTCGCTCTGATTGAGCGCTCTTTCGCGTACGTCTCTTCCGTCAGTCCTGAGAGGTCACTCCCCGTTCGCGGGGAGGGGATCTCGGGGCTCCACGCCCTGTCGGGCCATCTGTGGCGTCGCCCGGAAGAGCTCGGATCATGCGTCCCCGGCTCGCCGTGGCGGCGTCGGCGCGACACGGGCCTCCGAAGAGGCCGCGCGGCCACTCACTCGGAGAGGCGGTCGCTATTTAAGGACGCCCCCGGCCCGGAGGTTCCGGGGCGTTACTCGCCCTGTTCGATCCGGGCCACCCAGAGCGGCACCTCGAGGAGCGACGTGATTTCGGGCGGGTCGATTCCGTAGCCGAACCCGTACCGGTTGAGCCAGACCGAGTGGAGGCCGGCGGCCGCCGCGGCCTTCGCGTCCGTATGGGCGAGGTTCCCTACGAAGAGCGCCTCCTCGGGCCGCACCCGGAGCCGCTCGACCGCCCTACGGAAGATCTCGGGGTCGGGTTTCTCGACCCCTTCGCTGCCCGAGGAGACGACGCGCGAGAAGTAGTCGAGGATCCCCACGCGCTCCAGGAGGGCCCGGACGCGGGCCTCGCTGGTCGAGTTCGAAACGACCCCGAGGAGGCGGTGGTCTCCCGCGAGCTCCTCGAGACATCGACGGGTGTCGGAGAAGAGCCGTACGGGAGGATCCAGCGCGCGCGCGGCGCTGCAGAACTGCCTCGCCACCTCGACGTCCACCTCCTTCTCCGCGGCCCGGGAGAGCGTCCGTCGCCAGAACTCCACGAGCCTCCGTTCTCGGTCGAGGAGGGGGGGCGCCGCATCCATCTCCCGCTCGACCTCGAGGTAGGAATGGGTGAGCGCGTCGGGGTCGAACTCGAGCGAGAACCGGCCGGCGAGCGAGCACCACCCGGCGTAGTCGCGCCCGTCGACCAGGGTGTCCCCGAGGTCGAACAACACGGCGTGGATCCTCCGAACGCCCTCGCTCACCGTCCGGACAGAGGAGTCACGGCCGCTTATCGTTGGCCGGGGGCTCCCTCTGAACCGACGGGACAGGCCGCCTTCCGGCTTCGCGTCCACGGCCGACGGTCGGGGGCGTCAGGCTCCCATTCGCGCCACGACTTCCGCTCGGACCGGGGCGGGCCCCCCGAGGACCTCGGTGGGCCCGGAGCGGGAGCCAAGGAGCTCCCGGAGGAACCACTCCATCTTCTCGTGGGCGAGGGTGGCCCGCGTACGGAGGTCGTCGCTCCCCGGGTCCCCCGAGCGACCCGCGAGCCCGAACCCGGTCCGGAGGTCCCGGAGGACGGCCCGGTGGGGGTCGAGGAGGGGCTCCACCATCTGCCGTGGATTCTCGGGGGTGGGGGTCTCGGAGCCGATGGCCGAGAGCCATCGGAGCCGGTCGAGGTGGTACTCGGCCGGTGCACCGAGGATCCGTTGCCGCTCGGCGAGCGGGTCGACCGTGTCAAGGACCTCCTTCGCGGGGCCGTCGAAGAGGAGATGGAGATCGTAGAACCGAGGCCCGGCCACGTTCGAGTGATTGCCCTTGTAGAGGAAGTACGGCTGCACCGAGTTCGCTTGGTCCCTCGAAGATGCTCCCCCACCGGATCCGGCGCGTGCGACTCCTTCGCGGATCCCCTCGCGGCTCGATCGCGCCCCCCCTCCTGGTCGATTCGATGGAGCGGGATGGACCCCGGAGCGGGGTCGTCCATCCGGGAAGCGAAGATCGAACCTACTACAGGCTGTAGTAGATACCTCGGGGTTCGCGCGTCCCGGTTCCGAGCAGCCGGACCCGGGGGCCGCGGGCGGACTACGCGACGCTCACGGAGACCACGTCGGAGTGCCGGAGGAGGATCGCCCGCGCGACCTTGAGGTTCTTTCCCGCCTTGCCGATCGCCCGGGCCTTCCAGGCGGGGTCGACCGTCACGGTCGCGTGCCGTCCCTTTCCCTTCGGACCGAAGTCGACCCGCTTCGGGGAGTACCAGTAGAAGATGTTCTTGACGAGCGATTCCGGGTCCTCCGACCACTCCACGACTTGGATCTCCTTCTTGAGCATCCCTTTCAGCCGGTCCACGAGGACGCCCCCCGGGCCGACCGCCTTGTGGACCTCCCCGGGCTGGACGAGGATGACGAGCTTTTCCTCGGTCTCGAAGCAATCCTTGACCCGCGCGCCGGTGCGCTCTTCGAAGAGGCGGATGTAGCCGAGGGTGGTCGTGTCGAACGCGATCTCGGGCATCGGAAAGGGTTCGACCCGACCGCCTCAGGTCTCGAGCGTCAGGATCGCGCTCGACCCGGGCTCGAGGATCGCCATCGCGCTGATCGGGTAGGGGCGGCCGCACGCCTGGCCGAGATCGACCGCCGTACCGTCGTAATGGTAGACCGGGGCCTTCCCGAGCTGGCGCTCCGCGCGGAGCTTCGGGTCCGGACAGGTCCGGGAGACGATGATGAGCCGCGCCTTGTTCGCCTTCGCCGCGGCGAGGGTCTCCGTCAGGCCGACGCGGACCTTACCGGTCTCGAGCGCGACCTTGAGCGCGTGGGCCAGGTCCATCTTACGCCGCCTCCTTGACCGGTTCGTCCTTCGGCGTGGCGACGATCGCCGGCCGGGGGGCGAGCGGCTGGTAGATGAGGTTCACGGCGCCCGTCCCGAGCGTGATCGGCTGGCCCACGATGATGTTCTCCGCGACCCCCTTGAGCTCGTCGACCTCGCCCGTGATCGCCGCGCGGAGGAGGTGCGCCGCCGTGATCTCGAACGCCGCGCGCGCGAGCACGCTCGTCTTCTTGCCGGAGATCCCGTGGCGGCCGATCGCCCGGATGTCCCCTTCGTTCGTCATGACGTCGGCGACGAGCATGAGGTGGCGGATGTCGACCCCGAGCCCCTGCTCGGCGAGCGTGCGGTTCGCCTCGTGGATGAGGGCGGCGCGGGCGGCTTCGACCCCGTAGACCCGATAGATCTCGAAGACCGAGTTGGTCGTCGTCCGCACGGCGTCGACCCCGGGGATCTCGATGACCCCCTCGAGGTTCGAGCCCTCGGTGTAGATCACGTACTCCTCCTTCTCGCGCCGGATGAGCGCGCGGCGGATCCCGGTCACGCCCTTGATCTGGATCCCCTTCGCCTCCTCGCTCGCGATGAGGAGCTTCTTGAACGGCATCTCCTCGACCATCTCCTCCTTGCGGGACTTGGTCGCGCCGGCGGCCGACTCCTTCAGGTGGACTTCGAACGACCGGGTCTCTCCGCTCCCCGAACCGGGCTTGAGCTCGAACAGACGAGAGTCGAGCCCGTCGAGGAGGGAGCTCTCGAGCTCCGCCCGACGCACCCCGCGGGCCTCGAGCAGCGCTGCCTGGGGAGAGACAACGACCTTGAGGTCCTCGACGAGCGCGCTGATCGACGCCACGTCGGGCACCGTCGTCACCTCGATCTGGAGCGCGATCTTCTGGACCGTCTGGCGGTCGGCCTTGAGCTTCTTCTCGACGTGGACCGTCATCATCGGGGTCGAGGGGACCCGACGCGCGTCCACGAGCTCGATGAGACGCGGCAGCCCGAGCGTCACATTCATCTCGGCGACGCCGGCGTAGTGGAACGTCCGCAGGGTCATCTGCGTTCCGGGCTCGCCGATCGACTGGGCGGCGACGATGCCGACGGACTCGTGGGCGTCGACCTCGGCTCGGCGGAAGCGGCGGGCGACCTCGCGTACGACCTTGGTCGCGTCGGAGGGCGAAAGCCGCAGGCTCTGGAGCTTGGCCTTGATCCCCTCCGCGAGCGACGGCGACAGGGGGAGGCCGGTTTCGCGGGTGGCGATCTCCTGGATCCGCACGAGCATGTCGCGCGGAGGGGCCTTCTTCTCTTCCGCCATCGGAACTACTCCCCTCCGAACTCGGGGCCTTCCTCGGGGGCGCCGAACTCCTCGGCCTCCTCCTCCTCGGCATCTTCCTCGAGCTGCGCCTCGGCCTGGAGGTCCATCTCCTCCTCAGTCACCGGCGGCGCCCCCGGGGCGCTCTCAAGTCGCTGCTCCGACGAGCGGACCCGCCGGCCGAGAACTTGGGAGACGACGTCGTCGAGCGACACCGGAGCGCCCTGGTAGGAGCGCGTCGGGTCGATCCCGTCCTCGCCGTACTTGTACTCGATAATGGTGCCGGCGGTGTTCCGCACCGTCCCATCCTCGGCGACCTTGAGGTCCTCGAGGGCGTTGATGAGCCGCCGCTGCATGTAGCCCGACCGGCTCGTCCGGACCGCCGTGTCGACGAGCGACTCTCGCCCGCCCATCGAATGAAAGAAGTACTCGGTCGGCGAAAGCCCGCGCTTATAGCTCGAGCTCACGAAACCGCGGGCGTCGGCGCCGAGGTCTCCCCGCGCGAAGTGCGGGAGCGTGCGCTTGACGTACCCCCGCATGAGCCGCTCGCCCCGGACCGACTGCTGGCCGACCGCGCCGGCCATCTGGGTCAGGTTGAGCATCGAACCCCGCGCCCCGGACTTCGCCAGGATCACGGCGGGGTTCTCGAGCCCCAGGTAACGTCCGGCGACCTCGCCCGCGGTATCGCGGGCCTGACCGAGCTCCCGCCGAACCATCACCTCGAGCGTCTCCTCGAGCGAGCGGCCCGGCATCTGCTCGAGCTCGCCCTTTCGGTACTGCTCGACGAGCTCGTTGACCTTCGTACGGGCGGCCACGAGCGCACCGAGGATCTCCTTCTGGGCGCCCTCGGGAACGTCCTCGTCGTCGATCCCCGTCGAAAGACCCTTGAGGGAGATTGCGGTGATCGCGAGCCGGCTCATCTCGTCCAGGAACTGGCGGGCACGCGGCATCCCGTCGTTGCGCGCGATCGCGTCGAGGACGGCGCCCTTCTCGTAGGCGATCGCCTTCTTGTCGATCGTCCCGGCCTTCAGCACGCCGTTCTCGATCACGACCCAGGCGTCGTGCTTGCAGTGGAGGGGAGTGCAGTCGCACCGCGCCCAGATGTTCGAGCGGAACTCGAGGGTGAGGTCATTCGGCAACGTGAGCGAGAAGAGCTGCTTGCCCGTCCAGTACGCCTCGCCGTCCTTGTCCTTGCCGGCGGGCGGCGGGATCGGATAGTTCAGCTTCGAGAGCAGGTAGGTGACCTCGGGGCGGGAGAACGTCGGGTTCTGGTATGTCAGGAGGAACGCCGCAGTGATGTGGTCGTGCAGCATCCCGATGATCGGTCCGCCGTACCGCGGGGAGAGGATGTGCTCCTCGACCTTCATCAGGACTCGGGCCTCGGCGCGGGCCTCCTGGCTTTGGAGGACGTGAAGGTTCATCTCGTCGCCATCAAAGTCGGCGTTGTACGGCGGGCAATCGCAGAGATTGAACCGGAACGTCTTGTGCGGGAGGATGCGCACGAAGTGGGCCATCATGCTCATCCGGTGCAGGCTCGGCTGCCGGTTGAACAGGACGATATCGCCGTCGAGCAGTTGGCGCTCGACGATCGAGCCCGGCATCACGAGCTCGGCGCACGCTTCGGCGTTCTTCTCCATCACCTTGATCCGCTGGCCGTCCTCGCGGACGAGGTAGTTGACCCCGCAACGGTAGCGGTTCGTCTCGTCCAGCGGCGGGCTCGGGCCCCGGCGAACGAGCTCCTTCGCGACCTCCTGGTTGTGCACGGTCACCTCGAGCGGGACCGTGAGCCCCCGGGCGATCTCGATCGGGACGCCGACCTCGTTGATGGAGAGGAGGGGGTCCGGGCTGATGACCGTGCGCGCGGAGAAGTTCACGCGCTTGCCCGACAGGTTCGAGCGGAATCGACCGTCCTTGCCTTTGAGTCGCTGCGCGAGCGTCTTCAGCGGACGGCCGGACCGGTGCCGGGCCGGCGGAATCCCGCTCGTTTGGTTATCGAAGTACGTCGTGACGTGATACTGGAGCAGCTCCCAGAGGTCCTCCACCACGAGCTGAGGGGCGCCCATATCCCGGTTCTCCCGCAGTCGCTGGTTGATCCGCAGGACGTCCACGAGCTTGTGCGTGAGGTCGTCCTCGCTCCGTTCCCCGCTCTCGAGAGTGATCGAGGGCCGCACCTGGACGGGGGGTACGGGAAGGACCGTGAGGACCATCCACTCCGGCCGGCCGAACTTCGGGTTGAGGCCGAGGGCTCGGACGTCGTCGTCGGGGATCCGTTCGAGGCGGGCGCGGACCTCCTTCGGAGTGATCTTGTGGCTATTCTCACGGAACGTCGTCGGCTTGTCGAGGATGATCCGCTGCTGGATCTCGTGGCAGTGGGGGCAGGACCGCTCCTCCTTCGGCTCCCGGGTGCGGGGGGCGGGGGTCCCGTCCTCGGAGTCCGCGTACGCCTCCGCGCGAGGGTTGGGGGCATCGGGGAGCAGCCGACCGCAGGCGCGGCACGTCGACTGAAGCAGCCGCTTGATCTCCTTCGCGTAGCCGACGTGGATCACGGGCATGGCGAGCTCGATGATCCCGAAGTGGCCCGGGCACTCGTTCACCCGACCCCCGCAGGTGCGGCAGCGCAGGTTCGGTTCGATGACCCCGAGGTGAAGGTCCATGAGCCCCATCTCGATGGGGTACCCGTCGTCGTCGTAGGTGTCGGCGGTGATGATCTTCACCCCGCTCATCCGACGGATCTCGTCCGGCGAGAGGAAGGCGAACTGCAGGCTCTTGATCTTCTTCGAAAGTCCCTGCGCCATCGACGTTCCTCCTACCGCATCTCCTCGAGCTGGAGCCGCATGATCACGCCGAGGCTGATCAGCTCCTCGAGCAGGAGCTTGAACGAGTAGCTCATCTCGACCGGGTAGATCGACGAGGTGTTCCCGCAGCTGGGACAGCGCAGCGAGCTCGCCCGAGTGTCCGGGATCGCGATGTGGCCGCACTCGGGGTTGCCGCACACGTACTGGATCGTGCCGTCGGACTCGTCCAGGAGGCGGTCCTTGATGACCATCGCAACCCCGTGCCCGATCAGGCAGTCCCGCTCCATCTCTCCGAACCGGAGACCCCCCTGGCGCGAGCGACCTTCCGTCGGCTGGCGGGTCAGGATCTGCACCGGCCCGCGCGAGCGCATGTGCATCTTGCCCGCGACCATGTGATGGAGCTTCTGGTAGTAGATCACACCGATGAAGATCTCCGCCTCGAAGCGGCGGCCCGTCAGCCCGTCGTACAGCGTTTCGCGGCCGGACGGGTGGAGCCCGAGGGCCTTGAGTCCCTCCCGCAATGCCTCTTCGCGAGCGCCCGAGAACGCCGTCCCGTCGATCGTCCGCCCCTCGAGGGCGCCGACCTTGCCGCCGAGCATCTCGAGGACGTGCGCGACCGTCATCCGCGAGGGGATCGCATGCGGATTGATCAGTAGGTCCGGCGTGATGCCGTCCCGGGTGAACGGTAGGTTCTCGGGGGGAACGATCAGCCCGATGACCCCCTTCTGCCCGTGACGGCTCGCGAACTTGTCGCCCAGCTCGGGAACGCGCTGGTTGCGGACCTTCACCTTCACGAGCTTCGAGATGTTCTCGCCCTCGGTGAGGATGACATTGTCGACCCAGCCGGACTCGCCAAAGCGCACGGTGACGCTCGTCTCGCGCCGCTTCTGGGGGGTCAGGAGGTCGGTCTTCTCCTCGAGGAATCTCGGGGGGCTCGTCTTCCCCACGAGGACGTCCCCTTCGGTGACCTCGAGCTCGGGGAAGATGAGGCCATCCTCGCCGAGGTTGCGGTAGGCCGTATCGACGCGGGCGCCCGCGACGTCGGGTCGAGGGATCTCGAACCGGTCCTCCTGGCCGCCCGGATACTTGCGCTCCTCCCCGCGGTAGGTACGGAAGAACGACGAACGCCCGAGGCCCCGGTCGATCGCGCCCTTCGAAAAGACGAGCGCGTCCTGCATGTTGTAGCCCTCGTAGGAGAGGACCGCGACGACGAAGTTCTGTCCGGCCGGCCGTTCGGTGAAGTGGACGTAGCGCATCGTCTGCGTCTGGAGCAGCGGCGCCTGCGGGTAGTGGAGCAGGTGCCCCCGAGTGTCGGGTCGGCGCCGGTAGTTCACCGACTCCACGCCGAGCGCCTGCTTGGCCATGCCCGAGCCCATCGTGTTGCGCGGGGCGGCATTGTGCTCCGGGTACGGGATGAGGCCGGTGCAGACGCCGAGCATGAGGTTCGGGTCGATCTCGAGGTGGGTGTAGCGGTCACTGAGGAGGTTCGCGGTCGGGAACTCCGCGTGGCAGCGTCCGCACTCGACGATCGCCTGGTCGCGCTTGTCGCCCATCGACATCCAGCGAATGTCGCTGCGGCTGAGCGCCCGTTCGCACTTCGAGCAGCGGTCCGGCGGCACGTACGCGTCGACCGCGATGAGGGCGTCCTCCTCCTCCTCCGCGTCGACCCACTCGATCTTTCCCTGGCGGATGAGGTCGCTGAACGAGAGGGTGCCGCGCGCGAGCTCGTCCAGGTCGGAGCGAGAGGTGCGGGGGACCCCGTTCTTGACGACGATGAGAGGGCGGCGGAGCCGGCCTGGGTCACAATGAACGATGACCTCGTTCATTTCCTCGTCGTAGCGGACGTTAATCTCGTAGGTCTTGTCGCCGAGCGTCGGGGAGAGCGTGCCCGTCCGGCGGCGCTCGCGGATCTCCCGGACGAGCTCGAGCGGCTGGGAGTGGAGCCCGACCAGGTCCCCGTTGACATAGACCCGGGCGGCGCGTCGTCCCTTCGGGGCGGCGCCTTCCTGGAACACCTCGGGGCCGATCTCGCGGGTGTTGAGGTCCCGCAGGATCAACGTGACCTCTCCCTCATCGGCGCCCTCCGAAACATCGACCGAAAGGGCGTAGTTCTTCACGAGGCCGCAGTTCTGCCCTTCGGGCGTCTCGTTCGGGCAGAGGCGACCCCACTGAGTGGGATGGAGGTCGCGCGCCTCGAAGTGGGGTTGGGTGCGGGTGAGCGGGCTCGTCACCCGGCGGAGGTGGCTGATCGTGGACATGTGGCTCGTCCGGTCGAGCACTTGGCTCACCCCGGCGCGGCCGCCGACCCAGTTCCCCGTCGCGAGCGCGTGGACGAGCCGCTGGGTGAGCAGGTCGGGCCGAATAGCGCTCGCGATCCGGAGGTCCTTCTTGCGGGCGAACGAGCGCTCGAGCTGGTACTTGAGGTCCTTCAGGAGGAGCGAGAAGGCCACGCGGAAGAGATCCTCCATAAGGTCGCCGGCAAGCTTCAATCGTTTGTTCGCGTAGTGGTCCTTGTCGTCCTCGCCCCGAACCTTAAGGTGGAGCTCGAGGACCGTACGGGCCATTCGCGCGAGGTAGAGCGCCTTCTTCAGGCGGTCCGCCTTCGTGTCGCCGAGGTGCGGGAGGAGCGACCGGTCGAGGATGCCATCGACCTTCCGCTGCCGGTACTCCTTCGCTTGGCCGGTCGCGAACTTCTTTTCCAGGAAGATGAGCGCATCCTCGGTGGTGAGGATCCCCTCGGGGGGGTAGAGCTTCTTCGAGACGCACTCCTCGAGGTTGACGTTGAGCAGGTGCTTCATCGTCTGGACGAAGGGCTCGTCCAGCGGGAGCAGCTCCCCCAGAACCGCCTGGAAGATCTCCTCGTCGTTCTTCATCCCGAGGGCCTTCATGAGGACCACGAGAGGGATCTGTCCGCTCGCCGTCGGAACGCTCACCTGGAGGACGCCGTCCTTCTTCTTCTCGACAACGGTGAGCGACCGATAGCCGCCCCGCTGACTGAAGACCTTCGCACTCTCGATCGGAGTGCCGTACCGCTCGTTGAACTCCGCGAAGATTCGATTCGGGGCGAGGTCCTCGAGGCTGATGATGACGCGCTCGGTCCCGCCGATAATGAAGTAACCGCCCGGGTCCAGCGGGTCCTCGCCGTACTCGACGAGCTTGGCCCGGTACTCGTCGTCCGAGAGCCAGATCTGGTCGTCTTCGCTGATCTTGTAGCGGTTCAGGTTGCACGGCCGGCTCTTGACCATGATGGGGAGGTCCCCGATGTGGACATCCTCCGGCGCCCGCTCGACCCCGTTCTCGACGACGGTGACCTTGAGGTAGATCGGGGCTTGGTAGGTTAGATTGCGGAGCCGCGCCTCCATCGGCGTGAGCGTGGGCTTCGATCCGACCGGCTCCTTGACGAAGGGAGCACCGATGAAGATCGTCGGCTCGGCCGACGGATTGACGTTGCCGCGGGGGTCCCGGCGCCGTCCGACGCGTACGTAGATCGAGCTCTTGGTCTTCTGGACGTCAAGCCGAATCACCCCGCGCTCCGTCGAATCCTCGCTGACCCGCGCATCGTCCACGATGCGCTGCATCCGGGAGTTCGGGTTGTCCTTCGTGGGCAGGAAGTCGTTGAAGCTGGCCAAGTGGTGGTTGACGATCGAACGCTCTCGGAAGAAGCCGTCGACGATTTCGCGCATGGACTTTCAGTCTCCCCCTACGGAGGGAACGATCAGGCGGTAGGCGACCGCTTCCCCGGCGGTCGCGCTCGGACGGCGCACGCGGACGAGGCGACCGACGAGGACCTCGCCGGACTCCCGCATCGCCTCGTAGCGCGGATCGGTCTTGAGGCCCGGATCGCCCAGGAGGATCTTCGGAACCCGCTCGGCCGGCGTGGCGAGGGCCTCGAGCACCTTCTTCGACTCCGCTTCGGACAGGATCTCGTGCAGCGGGGCGAGATGGTGGGCAACGAACGGCCGCTTCGGCACGGCGGCCGCCTCACGGGCTTTCTTGCGGGACCGGCTGCTGGTGCGGGGGCTCATGGGGTACTCCTCGGAACGGGACGGGCCCGGGGGGACGTTCGGAGCAACCCCGCGCGCTCGGCGGGGCGGCTCGTTCGAACCCCCGACCACCTGGTTAAAAGCCAGATGCTCTTTGTAGGGCCGGCGGGGGCGCCGACCGGCCAACCTAACTGAGCTACGGGCCCGATCCCGATCCTGACCGGTGGGACCCGGGCGTCGTATTTCAACCTATGCCTGGCGGGACTCACTGAATGCTCTCCAAGCTCGAGATGATCGACCAGATCGCGGTGCGGCCGTGGGTCGGAAGGTTCGGGTCGTTCGCGAGGTCATCGAGCACGTAGACCGCGCTCGCGATCCGAACGTCGAGCGCGACCCGTGGCTTGGCGAGCGCGTCCTTCGCCGACTGCGCTCCGCGTCGAACGTTGCGCGGGACCGACGAATCCTCGGCCAGCTGGGCCAGGGACTCGACGATGCGGAGGAGCGCGGGCGATACCTCCTCGGCGAGCGACGGGGGAACTGCCACCGCACTACCCGCCACCGGCGCGCTCGATGGAACGGTCATGCCGAGCGGGCCTCCCCGGCCTCCTTGTAGGCGGTCACGACGAGCAGCGTCTTGGTCTCGCGAATCCCCCGGACGACGGGAAGCCGGTGGAGTACGAACTCCTTCAGTTCCTCGTAGTGGGGGAACCGAACTTTGAGGAAGATGTCGGTGTCGCCCGTCACGAGGAACACGTCCTCCACCTCGACAAACTTCGTCACTTCGTTCGCGACCGTGTCGGCCTCCGCCGTCTCGACCTTGAGCGCGATGAGCGCAACCACGTGCTCGTCGCCCCAGACCTTCGTGAACGCGCTCTCGACCGCACGGCTGACCGGCGGCTTGGCCGCGGTTGGTTTCTCCATGTACTTCCTCCGAATCCGGTGTCTTCTCCCCGAAAGCGAATGCCCGACCCCGCCGAACTTACGCCGCCGGGGCGGACTCGAACTCCTCTTGGAGGTCGTTAATGACCTGATCGATCACGGAGCCGGCCGAGGATCCGCGGTACTCCCGGACCCCCCCGGCCTCACTCGAGACGCGTGCGATGAGGTGGGCTGGCCCCCGGAGAAACTCGACACTACAGATGAACTCCTCCATGATGGCCGGCCCCCCACCGTGCCGACCGGCCGAAAAAGGACCGCTATATAGGTTTTATCATGGCCCCGGCTTTGAAAACGGATGGGGTCCGGGAGCCCCCCGGCGGCCATTTTGAAAACGGATCGGGCCGAGTGAAAACAGATGAGTTCGCGATATCATCGGACAGCCATCTCAGGAACGGGTTGCATGGGGTCGCTCCGCATGCAGTTTCGACCGGTCCGCGGGACCAAGTTCAAGAACTAGGTCCCGGTACACTTTCAATCCTCGCCATGGTGGGGGTTATTGCAACGATAGGGCTCACGGTGGCTCAAGCATCTTCCGCCACCGCAGCTTGCGGGAACTACTGGATTGTGCTCGGAGTCGGCGTAGCCTTGCTGATTGGGGGTCTTCTTGCCGGAAAATTCGGTCAGATTTTTGTACTGGTCTTTGTCGGGGCAATCGGCGTGCTGCTGATGGCCATAGGTGGGGCTGGATTATTCGCCAATTCCTGTTCGATCCCAGGCCTGTAGGTCGGGGCTGTTCGGATGGCCCAGACGGCGCCGACCGATATCGACAAGGAGAAAAAGAAGAGGCGTGTCGTGTACATCGCCCTCGCAATATTCGGTGGGGTGGCCTTTGTCAATTACCTCATTTTCCTTGGAGTCGGCGGTTCGACCCTCATTCAGACGCTGGAAGCAGATGGGACGTGGGCAATTGCGGTGCTTGCCCTGCTAGTCGTCGTGTTTGAGTACGAGAGGACGCCCCCAGCTACTCCTCCTCCATCAGTTCCTTGAGCGTCTTGAGGGTGATTTCGAGCCCGTCTTGATTCTTTGCGCGGGCCACCTCCTCATGTGCACCCGCGCCGAAACTCAGGGCGACGATAGTCCCTCTTGACTTCTTGGCGCGGCGGAGCGCGGTCTCGAAGTTGTCCACGACATTGCGGCCCCCTCCATCGGATTGCTTGACCTGTACTGGGGATCCGTCGATTAGCCACCCATCAATGCCCATATCGCCGGACTTCTTCGCCGAAACTCGACCGGTCAGACGACGGAGTATCTCGTTCTGAAACTCGAATGGCTGTAAGGCCTTCAACTGTTCGTACGTCTTGGGCAACCCAATCACGTCGCCAGCAGAGATGGGCAACCCGAGGGAGTGCATCCGTTTTGCCATCAGCTTGCAGGCCGTCGGAGAAACGTCTATCCCGACCCACTTGCGATTCAGTTTGTGCGCTACCGATATGGCGGTTCCACACCCGCAGAACGAATCGAGAACCACATCGCCATCGTTTGAGGATGCTTTGATTATGCGCTCAAGAAGCGCCTCAGGCTTCTGCGTAGGGTAGTCGAGGCGTTCCGGCGACCACGTCTGCAAGGAGTTAATGTCAGACCACCAATCAGGCATGTGCGCCCCCCGGCTTAGAGGGCGCTTCTTGCCGTCGATGCTGGTGCCGCCGCGAGAAGCGACGAGTGCTTGGCTCGCTTCGGAGTAGGGCACGTATTGGGTGTTGAAGGTGATCTTCCGTGGGTCTCCCTTCGCGTAGAACAGAATGGTGTCGTGCTTCCTTGCGAACCCCTTTGATGGGACCCCTCCGCCTCGGTAGCACCATGCAATATCGTTGATGCAGTGGGACTCGCCGAATTCCTTATCCATGAGGATTCGGAGGTGCGCGTTCGCATGGTAATCGCAGTGAAGGTACATTGACCCGGTGGGCTTCAGCACACGGCGAAGCTCCCGGACCTTGGGCTCCATCCAGGCGATGTAGTTCTCGATGCCACCCTTCCATCGATCCTCGAACGCACGCAGTTCGTATCCATCGCCCCAAAGGACCTCATATTGCCGGTCCGAGAAGAACGGCGGGTCGATGTATACCAAATCCACTGAGTCATCAGGAAACTCGACTGTGTTGGCGAGGACGCGCTGACAATCCCCACAATAGATTGCGTTCGTGTGCATCCCTGTCGCCCTTCGAGCGGCGACACCCCTTCCGTGGCTAATACCTTCCGACTTGGGGTCCCGACGAACGGTGAAAAACGGTGAGGGGGAATGACTCGCGGACAAAGTTTCAATAGCGGGGGTCACCATACAGCGCCGCCGGAAGAACCGACCCGCCGTTGAAACGAAAGTTCACTCAGCTACGCCTCGACGACCCTAGGCCGCACTCTCCGGTCTTTTCCGCCGAGGCTTGTTCCAGTACGGCGACTTGCACTTTGGACAGATTGTGGGGTCGCCCTCGGTCTTCGACCGTGGGACCCACTCATGGCCGCACCGTTCGCACCGGAAGCCGGAGAGACGAATCCTTGCCATACGCACCGGGTATAACCTTGTGGGTAGATAAACCCCACTCCGCGGGCGACGGACTTAGGAGGTGTTATATACCTAATAGACTATACCTAATACGTAAGTATATGACGACGACTGGGGTGGAACTAATCGCGCGAACGCCGAGCGAGCGGCGGATGGCCCGGGGTCGGGAAATCGCCTCTCGACCGGAGGAAATCGAGAAGATCGGCGAGTCGGAGTGGTCCGTTCCATCCCAGACCGGGTTCGGCCGGTATCTCGTGTCGAAGATTGACGGGGCGTTCCAGTGCCGATGCAAGGACTTCGCCGGCAGGGGCGGCGAGCCGTGCAAGCACATCTTCGCCGTCATGAACCTCGGTCTCGGCGCGGCGGCGAAACTCCTGTCGGTGCCGGAGCGGAAGGTTCGCAAGCAGTACGCCCAGCACCCCACGTACACGAAGGGTCAGACCGAGGAGATGCGCTTGCTGGACTCCCTTCTCCGGGAACTGGTCGGGGAGGTCTACGACTTCCCGCGGGCTCCCGGGCTGCCGGGACCGGCCCCGACGCCTATCCGAGACGACCTCTACTGTGCGATCCTCAAGGTCTACTCGGGCCTCTCGGGGCGGCGAGCCTGCGGGGTGTACGCGAACGTCGCCGACCGGGGGCTCCTTGGCCGCCCCCCGAGCTTCGCGGTCGCGTCGAACCTCCTCACGCGCCACGAGGTCACGCCGATCCTATACCGCCTGCTGAGCCTGAGCGCCGTACCCCTCGCGGGATTGGAGGACGGCGGCGCGGTGGCCCCGGACTCGACCGGGGTGCAAACGACCTCGTTCGGGGGCTGGCGGGAAGAGAAGCACGGGGAGAAGAGGGAGCGGCGGTGGCTCAAGGTCCACGCGATGGTGGGCACCAAGACCCACGTCATCATCCGGGCTTTCGTGGGCGAGGCGAACTCGGCCGACTCCCCGCAGTTCGAGCCGTTGCTCCGGGGAATATTGGAGGACGGGTTCCATCCTTCGACAGTCTTGGCGGACAAGGGCTACCTCTCGAAGGCCAGCTACCGGCTCACCTCCGACTTGGGGATGCAGGCGTACATCCCGTTCAAGTCCAATTCGAGGAACCGGATCCTCGGGGAGCCGTCCCCGTCGGCATGGCGCAAGGCGTTCTACCTGTTCCAAGCGAACCGGGAGGAGTTCGACCGGAACTACCACAAGCGGTCGAACGTCGAGTCGGTGTTCTCGGCGCTCAAGCGCAAGTTCGGGGAGAACGTCCGATCCCGGACGCCGGTGGCTCAGGTCAACGAGATTCTGTGTAAGCTCATCGCCTACAACCTGACGGTGGTGGTCCACGAGATGTTCGAGAACGGGATTGCGCCTTCATTCGTGAAACCGGATGGGCGGGAGTGAAAACAAATCGGTCAAAAGGGGCTATCCGTTTTCAAAGCCCATGGCCCCGAGCGCGGGGTCCCTACCACGCCCGACGCATATCGACGCTCCGCGTAGCCCAGAACCTCGGGGGCCTTGGGGCCGATCGGTCCGAGACCCGCGGAGGTCCGGACCGCAGGCCCAGGCTACGCTCCCCTCACGCTTCAGAAAGAGTCGGACACGCTTCGCGGACCCGCGGTTGCGGAAGGGGCGATCGATTCGCTTACCCGCCGCGGGACGGTTCACTCCGGAGTTCTTCGCCTCGCTCGAGCCGTGGGAATCGGGCGAGAGCGAGAGTGGCATCCCAGCCGCAAGATGGCCCCCGCGGGCGGTCCATTCGAAGCCACGGAGCGGCCCACCGTGAAGGGACTCCCGGCGTTCGGACGAAGTCCCGGGGCAGGGAGGGTCGCGCTCTCCCCAGGAGGTCGGAGCGATCCGGGATGTCGAGCTCGCTATGGGCGTGGGGCTCGTCGACGATGGGGGCTCGCTCCGGGGCCGGGGGTTTCGGATCGTGGCGAAAAGCTCAGAGCCGGGGTGCGAACCGAGGGGACCCAAGGAGGGGCTCTGGGGTGGATCGGCCCAAGGACTGGGCGCCACGGTCCACCTCACCTCCGGCACCTTCTTTCGCCCCGACCTCACTGCCGGTGCGGCGAGTGAAATCGATCGCAGGTCCCCTCGAGTGAGGGCGCGTACGCCCACTCCTACGCCCTCCAGCCGCCACCTGGCGAAGCTCTCTACCGGCGTGGCGACTGGTACTTCGGGGCGTCGCACTCGAAGCGGACCGGCCCTCCCGAGCTATCGACCATCGAGCGCACGGCTCCCGCCGGCCGATGGAGAGACTCGCCGGGTCGACAGGCGGGCAACCCCGGCCGCGACCCCCTCTGGCAGGGCAGTAGGGTTATCTCTTCGAGCCGGTAAAAGCCATGGAGGGGAACTTCGGTGACCACCGACTCGTCCACGGTCCGCGTGGAAGTTCGGGTCGAGCTGAAGCCCGGCGTGATGGATGCCGAGGCGGTGAGCATCGAGAAGTCGCTCGGGCTCCTCGGGATCGCCGCAGTCCGCCACGTTTCCACGGCGCGGATCTACGACCTCGAGTTCGCCGGTGTGAGTCCGGCCGAGGCGAAGCGACGCGCCGAGGTCGCTGTCGACCGACTGCTCGCAAACCCTGTGATCCACCGGGTGTCGGTCCGACCGGCGCCGACCTAGGCGCATGCCGGAGTGGGCGGACGGCGTCAGTTCGGTTCCGTTCCGCGGAGCGTCGCTCGCCGCGCTGAAGAGTACCTCGACCGAGCTCGGCCTCGGATTCGACCGGGCCGAGCTGGGCCGCCTCCGCAGCTACTTCCGCGTCGCGGGCCGGGATCCGACCGACGTCGAGCTCGCCGGCATCGCCCAGAGCTGGAGCGAGCACTGCAGTTACAAGAGCTCCCGACCGTTCTTGAAGCGGGCGTTCGGCGGCCTCCGGGCGCGACCCCGGGTCCTCGGCACTGGCGACGCAGGGGTGATGCGGTTCGAGAAGGGCTACGCCTACGCGCTCCGGATCGAATCGCACAATCACCCGTCCGCGGTCGAACCGTACGGTGGCGCAGCGACCGGCATCGGCGGGATCCTGCGCGACGTCCTCGCGGTCGGTGGGAAACCGATCGCGCTCACCGACCCGTTGTTCTTCGGCCCCCTCGACCGGTCGCCGGAGGAGGTGCCCGAGGGCGTCAAGACCCCGCGGTACATTGCGGAAGGGGTCATCGCCGGTATCCGGGACTACGGCAACCGTGTCGGGGTGCCCACGGTCTCAGGCGGGATCTACTTCGACCCGGCGTACATCGTCAACCCGCTCGTGAACGTCGGTTGCGTCGGCTTTCTCCCGCGACCCCGACTCCTCCCGAACCGGGCGCGCGCGATCGGCGATCGACTCGTCCTCGTGGGCGGGCTGACCGGGCGGGACGGCATCGGGGGTGTCTCGTTCGCCTCGCGCGAGCTCACGGACCGGAGCGAGTCCGAGTCGCGGGGCGCCGTACAACTCGGCAACCCGATCATGAAAGAGCCGCTCATCCATGCCTGCCTCGAGGCGTTCGACCGGGGTCTGGTCCGCGGCCTGAAGGACCTCGGAGGAGGTGGAGTGGCGGCCGCCGCGGGAGAGCTCGTCCATGCGGGAGGATTCGGCCTCCGGGTCGACCTAGCCCGAGTGCCGCTTCGGGAGGAAGGTCTCCGACCATGGGAGGTATGGGTCTCCGAGTCCCAGGAGCGGATGGTCCTCGACGTCCGCGCGCGGGACGTGCCGGCCCTCGCCGAGATATTCCGACGGTACGATGTGCCCCTCAGCGACATCGGGGAGGTCGTGAAAGGACCGTACGAGACGGTCGAATGGAACGGACGACCGGCGGGGCACCTTCGGCTCGGGTTCCGGGTGGCTCCGCCGGCCCTTCGGCGTCGGACCCGCCCTCGCCCTCACCGGACGCCCCGGAGGAACGTTCTCCCTCCCGAGGAGCCGGACCGGCTCCTGGAGATGCTCGTGCTCGCTCCCGACTCCCTTTCGCGCGAAGCGGTGATCCGCGTCTACGACCACGAGGTCCAGGGCCGCACGGTCCTGAAGCCGCTCCACGGGCGCGTCGCATCGCCGTCCCACGGGGACGCCGCGATCGTCCGTCCTCGTCCCGAAAGCGCCCGGGGCCTCGCGATCACGACCGCGGCGCATCCTTGGGCCTGTCGGGAGGACCCCGAGACCGGGGCCGAGCTCGTCGTCGAGGAGGCGGCGAGAAACCTCTACGCCGTGGGCGCACGACCGGACGCCTTCACCAATTGTCTCAACTTCGGGAATCCGGAGGACCCGCGGGTCCTCGACGACTTTGCCCGCGTAACGGACGGCCTCGGCCGCGCCGCTCGCGCCCTGGGCTTCGCGATTCCGTCTGGCAACGTGAGCTTCTACAACGGTGGGCTCGGTGCGGAGATCCCACCCACCCCGGTTCTCCTGGCGACGGGGATCGTGCCGGACCTCGCGCACGCCACCAGCTCCGACCTCAAGGAGCCCGGGAACCCGCTCTACCTCGTCGGCCGCTCGCGGCCCGAGCTCGGCGGGTCGCTCTGGGCTCGGCGCTCCGGCCGGACCGGACTGCGCCTGCCGCCGGCCGACCCTCTGGCGGTCCGTGCCGCCGGGGAGCGCCTGCTCGCGGCCATGACGAAGGGACTCGTCCGCTCCGCCCATGATGTCTCCGACGGCGGACTCGCAGTGACGTTGAGCGAGATGGCGTTCGGGGGCGGTCTCGGGTTCTCCGTCGACCTCGGTCGCACCGGGCTCACCCCCCCCGCGCTCGCCCTCGCAGCCGAAGGCGCCTCCCGCTGGGTCGTCGAGGTCGGGATCGACACGGCGCAGCGGTTCGAGCGCGCGCTCGCCGCGGTACCGTTCGCTCGCCTCGGGGTCGTGAAGGAGGGGGCCGTGGGCGAGCTCACGAACTCCGGACGGCCGATCGCCGCCATCGAGCTGGGGCCCCTGTACGCTCGCTGGCGTTCAGAGCTCGGGCTCCCGTGAGGTGGAGCGGAGGGTCTCCGTGACCGTAACTGCGCTCGTCTCGGGCGGTAAGGATTCGGTCTACGCCGCCTACCTCGCCGAGATGCAGGGGTGGCCCGTCGACGAGCTTGTCACCCTGCGGCCGCCGCGCGACGACTCCCGGATGTTCCACACCCCGAACTTGGACCTGGTGGCGCTCCAGGCAGCCGCATGGGGGAAACGGCATCGCGAGGTGCTTGTGAGAGGGGAGGACGACTCCTCCGAGATCGCCGCGCTCGAGGTCGCCCTATCGGGTGGAAAGGGTCCGGTAGTCGTCGGGGCGATCGCCTCCTCGTTTCAGTGGGCCCGCGTTCTTCGGGTCGCCGACCGGCTGGACCGGCGGGTGTACGCGCCCTTGTGGCGGGTCGACCCGGTGCGCGTCGTCCGTGAGGAAATCTCGGCCGGGCTCGACATCCGCCTGGTCCACCTCGCGGCCGAGCCGCTGACCCGCGAGCTCCTCGGGCGGCAGTTCGACTCCTCGCTCCTCGGCGAGATTGAGGCCCGCAGCCGCACCGTGCGGCCGGTGAACGTCGCTGGCGAGGGTGGCGAGTACGAGACGCTGGTCGTCGGGGCCCCGTTCTGGCGACAGCGCCTCGTCCTCGACCGGGTCCGGACCGTCACCGAAGCGAGCACCTCCCGGCTGGTCGTCGAGGAGGCCCATCTCGGCGACCGGGAGCCATCGGGGCGGGGGGAGGCTTCCCGGTGACGCGCCGGAACGCCCATAGTCCCTCCCCGCTCTCCCTGTCCGCGCGCGCCTCGGTCGAACGGGCCGGGCGGGCGCTCGGCGACCGTCGCGCGCGGCCGAACCTCCGCTGGCTCTCTGCCCTGTTGGGAGCGACGGTCGGCTCGGTCGACGAGTACCTCGCGGAGCTCGCGACGGCGGTACCCCTCGAGGAGGAGATCCGCCGACGACACCTCGCGGGTGGCCGCCCGAACTATGCGCAGTTCCGCGCGCCGTTCGAGCTGTACGCGCTCGTCCGCTGCCTCCGCCCCCGGCACGTCGTGGAAACGGGGGTGAGCAGCGGGGTCTCCTCGGCCCACTTTCTGCTCGCGCTCCAGCGGAATCGGCACGGCACCCTCCATTCGATCGACCTCCCCGTGGTCCAGCGCACTGCGACCTTCGGACGCACCGACTCCCCCGTCGCGCTCCCGCCCGGCCGCGCGAGCGGCTGGGCCGTTCCCGAACCGCTCCGGGCCGGCTGGGACCTCCGGGTGGGACCGAGCCAGGAGCTCCTGCCGGCCCTCCTTCGGTCGATCCCCTCGGTCGGACTGTTCCTCCACGACAGCCTCCATACGCCGACCCACCTCGCCTTCGAGCTGGCGACGGTCCGGCCGAAGCTCGATCCGGGGGCCATCGTCCTGGCCGACAACACGGCTTGGACCGGGCGGTCGTTCCCCCGCTTCGCGCGGGCGGTCGGGGTGCCCATGCGAGCGCGCGGTCGGAGCGATCTGGTGGGACTCCGGATGCCGATCGGTCCGCCGGGCCGGTCGGGCCGTCGTTCGAGCGCACGCTCGACTCCCCCACCGTTATAGTGGCGGTCGTCCCTTGGGGGAGTCGATGTCGGCGAGCCGCGCCGGGACCCCGCCCCTCCGCTCCTCGCCGCCGAGCCCCGATACGGGGGACCCCGTCCTCGAGCGGCAACGTCGCTGGGAGTCCGAGGTCCTCGGTCCGGCGCTCGCGAGGAGCCCCGAGCGCAAGGAACGGTTCACCACTCTGGGTGGGATCCCGATCGACCGGGTGTACACCCCCCGCTCGCCGCGTTCGGGGTTCGAGCAGGTCGGCTACCCCGGTCAATATCCTTTCACGCGGGGGGTCCACCCCACGATGTACCGCGGGCGACTATGGTCGATGCGGATGTTCTCGGGCTTCGGCTCTCCCGAAGATACGAACCGTCGGTTCCGCTACCTCCTTAAGCACGGAGAGAGCGGCCTATCGATCGCGTTCGACGATCCCACGCTCTACGGGATCGACGCGGACGACCTCGAGGCCCGGGGGGAGGTCGGGAAGTGCGGCGTGAACGTGAGCTCGCTCGATGACATGGGACGACTCCTGGCGGAGATCCCGCTCGGGCGGGTGACGACGAGCATGACGATCAACGCGCCCGCGAACATCGTTTGGGGGATGTACCTCCTCACGGGCCGGGCGCACCGTGTCCCGTTCGACCGGCTGGGAGGCACGACCCAGAACGATATCCTGAAGGAGTACATCGCCCAGAAGGAGTTCCTCTACCCGCCGCGCGCCGCGCTGCGGCTGGTCACGGATACGATCGAGTACGGCACGCGCCACACGCCGCGCTGGAACCCGGTCTCGATCTCGGGCTACCACATTCGGGAAGCCGGGTCGACCGCGGTCCAGGAGCTCGCGTTCACGCTCGCCGACGGTCGGACGTACGTGGCGGAAGCGAAGGCGCGGGGCCTCGACGTCGACGACTTCGCTCCCCGTCTTTCGTTCTTCTTCAATTCGCACAACGACTTCTTCGAGGAGATCGCGAAGTTCCGCGCCGCGCGACGCGTCTGGGCCCGCGTGATGCGCGAGGAGTTCGGGGCGAAGAAGGAACGCTCCCTCTGGATGCGGTTCCACACGCAGACCGCGGGATGCTCGTGCACCGCGCGGCAGCCCGAGCTGAACGTCGTCCGGACGACCGTCCAAGCGCTCGCGGGAGTGATCGGTGGCACCCAGTCGCTGCACACTAACTCCTACGACGAGGCGATCCAGCTCCCCAGCGAGGACGCCGTCCGCATCGCGCTCCGCACCCAACAGATCCTCGCCCACGAGTCCGGTATCGCCGATGCGATCGACCCGTTCGCCGGGAGCTACTACGTCGAGTGGCTGACCGACCGGCTGGAAGAGGAGACGCAGCGCTACTTCGATCGGATCGACGAGCTCGGCGGGGTCGTCGCCGCGATCGAGCGCGGTTTCTTTCAGCGCGAGATCCAGGAGGCGTCGTTCCGCTACCAGCGTGCGGTAGAGGACGGCTCGGAGAAGGTCGTCGGCGTGAACGCCTACGTGACCGATACGCCCGTGAAGGTCCCGCGGCTCAAGATCTCCGAGGCGGCTCGCCGCTCCCAGTCACGCCGCCTGAAAGCGCTGCGCGCCCGACGCGACCCGCGCCACCACGCCGCCGCGCTCGACCGACTGCGCGCGGTCGCCGCAACGGAGTCCGGCAACACGATGCCCGGGGTCCTCGACGCACTCCGCGCCCGGGCGACGCTCGGGGAGATCGTCCGGGCCTTCCAGGACGTCTTCGGAAGCTACCGCGAGCGGTCGATGTACTGACGGCCCACCCGCTCATCGGCGACGCTTAAGGCCCCCTTCGGTTCGTGGAGACGACACCCGTGGGACGCGAGGAGTACCGCGCGACGCTCGAGCGGCTGTTCCGGCGCCGGCGGTTTGGGATGCGTCCCGGGCTCGAGGTCGTCCGGGCGCTCTTGGACGGGCTCGGGAACCCCGAGCGCACCTACCCCGCGATCCACATCACGGGGAGCAAAGGCAAGGGGTCGGTCGCCGCAATGGCCCGTGCGATCCTCTCCGCGCACGGACGGCGGACCGGCCTGTTCACCTCGCCGCACCTCGTCAGCTATCGCGAGCGGATCCGCGTGGACGACCGCCTCATCTCCCCCGCCGCGGTCGTGGACGGCGTCGATCGCATCGACCGCCTCGGTGAGGAGCTCGAACGCGCCGGGCATATCGACCGAGCCCCCACGTTCTTCGAGGTCACGACCGCCCTGGCGTTCGACTGGTTCCGGAAGCAGAGGGTCGATGCGGCCGTCGTCGAGGTCGGGATCGGCGGTCGGCTCGACGCGACGAACGTGCTCGACGCCCGAGTCGGTGTGATCACGACCGTCGAGCTCGAGCACACCGACGTGCTGGGCCCGACGGTCGCAGCGATCGCCCGCGAGAAATCCGGGATCTTCCACCCGGGGATGACGGGCGTCCTCGGCGAGCTCGCCCCCGAGGCAGCGGTCGTCGTCGAATCGGAGGCGACCCGTCAGGGGGTCCCGCTCTGGCGTCTCGGGGCGGAGGTCCGGGTCGGGGACCGGACACTTTCGGAGGATGGTCAGACGTTCAGCGTGCGGACTCCTCGGCGCACGGTCGACGGTCTCACGCTACCGCTGCTCGGGCGCTTCCAACCCTCGAACGCGGCGCTCGCGCTCGCGGCCGTCGAGCGGCTCACCACGGCCCTCGGCTTCGGGCTCGAAGAGGCCCAGGTCCGGGCCGGCCTCCGCGAGGTGCGCTGGGCGGGCCGGCTCGAGCGGGTCGCGCGGCGGCCCGAAGTGTACTACGACGTCGCGCATACTCCCGAGAGCGCACGCGCGGTCGTCGAGAGCCTCGCCGAGATCGCGCCGTTGGCCGACCCGGACGGCTGCGCCGTCCTCTTCGGCTGCCTGCGGGGGAAGGACGCCCGCCGCATCCTCGATGCGTTCGCTCCGCTCGCCCATACGCTCGTCCTGGTCCCCGTACGCTCCCAGCGGGGGCTTCCGCCCGCCGAACTGCGGACGGCCGCGCTCGGCCGTTTTCCGAGGATCGTCCTCGCCCCGGACGCCGAAACAGGGCTGCGCCTCGCTCGCGCGGCGACCGGGCCGGACGGGTTCACGCTGGTGGCGGGAAGCGACTACCTCGTCGGGGAGCTGCTGCGCGGCCGTGCGGCGTCGGACGAGCCGGACCTCTCCGACCCCGGTCTCGGCGGAGAGGTCGCCCCCGACGGTCCCCGGCCTCCCGCCGGTGGCGGGGCGCGTCGCGCGGGGTCCCGCGCATGAACCCCTCCGCTGCGCCCGGTCCGGCGTTCTGGGAGGAAGTGCTCGATCGGTTGAGCGCCCTCTACCGGACCGGCGACTGGCGCGCGCCGTACCTACGCGACCACGCCGAGGACCCGTTTCAGGTCCTGATCGGAACGATCCTCTCCCAGCGCACGCGCGACGAGAACACCGATGTCGCGTCGGCGCGCCTGTTCGCCCGCTACCCCGACGCCCCTTCGCTCGCCCGCGCCTCGCCCCGGGCGATCGAACCCTTGATCCGTCGGACCGGATTCTACCACGTCAAGGCGCGCGCGATCCGGAACTGCGCGCGCGCGCTCCTCGACCGGTTCGGGGGGGCGGTCCCGCCGTCGTTCGACGAGCTGACCTCGCTGCCGGGGGTCGGCCCGAAGACCGCGAACTGCGTGCTCGTCTTCGCGTACGGGATCCCGGCGATCCCGGTCGACACCCACGTCCACCGCATCGCGAATCGGCTGGGGGTCGTCCGCACGGACCGGCCCGAGGAGACCGAGGCCCGGCTCCGCGAACTCCTCGACCGGCGCTACTGGATCCCCCTCAATCCGCTGCTCGTCCAGCACGGCCAGAACCTCTGCCGGCCCATCGGCCCCCGCTGCGACGCGTGTCCGATCGCCGAGCTCTGCGCTACCGGCCGGGCCCGACGGGCGGGGACCGCGACCCCTCGGCCGGAGGACGGGCGGCGCGTGCCGGCGTCGGAGGGAGCGCGACGAGCGCGGCGAGGGAGAGGAGCACGATCCCGGCCAGCACCTCCCAGGCGAACGCGTAGGAGCGCACCGAGACCATCCAGCCGAACAGGAACGAAACGAACGCCCCGCCGGCGAGCTGGATCGAGTTGAAAAGCCCGATCGCGAGCGGGATCTCGTCGGCCGGCACTTCCCGCCAAAAGTGCGGGAGCACGTACATGATCGCGTAGACGACCCCGTAGACGAACGAGAAAACGACGCCGATCACGAGCAGCCCCCCCCATCCCGCGATCGGGACGAGCGCGAGCGCGAGCGCCCCTGCGACCGTGGCGAGGACGAACTGGGTCCGATGGTTGCGGAACCGCTCGGCCATCGGGCCCCCGACGGGTCCTCCGAAGAGGCTCGGGAGGACGAACATCATGCCGACGACCCCGGCGAGCGGGACCGACCAGCCCTCGATGACCTGACCATACGGCACGATGAACTGGCCGGTGGCGAACGTAGCGCCTTCCATGCCGACGAACGCGAACCCGACGGCCCAGACCCCCCGGTAGGCCAGCGCGGTCGGGATACGACGTCGCGTCACGGGCGGGGGCTCGGCGGGCGGTGCGCCCGCGGTACGGGGGATGAGCCCGAGGCCGAGGACGACGAGGACCCCCAGCGCCAGTCCACCGATCGCGATCGCCTCCCGCCAACCGCCGATCGGGATCAGGAGCGAGCTCCCGATCACCCCGAGTCCCGCCCCCGCGCTAAACGCCGAGCTGAACAGTCCGACCGGCAGGCCGCGACGGCCGGCCGGGTAGAGGCTCGCAACGAGCCCGATCGCCGGGGAGAAGAACAGCGCCGCCCCGACCCCGGCGGCGAGGCGGGTCGCGAGGAGGGCCGCGAACGACGGCGCGAACGCGCTCGCGACGGCGCTCGCCGCTAGGAGGCCGACCCCCGCGAGCGAGACCGAGCGGGCCCCGTAGCGACGCGCGAGGAATCCCGCGGGGACCTGGAGGAGCCCGGCCCCCACGAGGAACGCGGCGACCAGGAGCCCGAACTCCGCCGGCCCGACCCCGAACTCGACCCCGATGGGAACGAGGGCGGGTCCGATCGAGAACCAGTTGTAGGCGTAGCCGACTCGCAGTGCGACGAGGACCGCGGTCGCGCGGAGGACCCGGGCGTCGGGAAGCGGCCCGCCCCCTGCCCTCATCGCCCGGTCCTCGCGTCCTGACCGTCGGGCACACCCCCCCGGTGCGGAGCCGCGGTCCTCCGTCCACCGGCCAAACCGTTTAAACGCCGGCGGGCGTCGGAGCGCCGTGATGGATCCTTCGGAGTACGACCTTCCGTTCTTCCATCGCGGAGGATTCCACCGTCGGACCTGCGTGGTCTGCGGCCACGCGTTCTGGACCCTCGGCGATCACGACCGCTGTCAGGAGGCGCCGTGCCGGGAGTACGGCTTCGTGGGTCGGCCGATCTTCGCGCGGCCCTACTCGCTCGGCGAGATGCGCGAGACCTACCTCGGCTTCTTCGAACGGCGTGGCCACACGCGCGTCCGCCGCTACCCCACCGTCGCCCGCTGGCGCAACGACGTCTTCTTCACCCAAGCATCGATCTATGACTTTCAGCCGTGGGTGACGAGCGGTGCGACCCCACCACCGGCGAACCCCCTCACGATCAGCCAACCGGTCCTCCGCTTCATCGACCTCGAGGAGGTCGGGCGGAGCGGCCGACACTTCACGCTCTTCGAAATGCTCGCCCACCACGCCTTCAATCGCCCGGACCACGAGGTCTACTTCAAGGACCGCACGACCGAGCTCTGCCACGAACTCCTCGTCTCCGAACTTGGGGCCGACCCCGCGTTGATCACCTACAAGGAGGAGGTATGGGAGGGCGGCGGGAATCTCGGTCCGTCGCTCAGCGTGAGCGCGCTCGGTCTCGAGGTCGCCACGCTCGTCTTCATGGAATACCTCCGCGACGGCGATCGGCTGAAACCGATGCCGCTCACGGTCGTCGACACCGGCTACGGGCTCGAGCGTCTCGTCTGGGCCAGCCAGGGCACGAAGAGCGCGTACGAGGCGGTCTTCGGCGCGGAGTACGACGAGCTGCGTCGGACGTTCCCGGCCCGGGAGACGGCGATCCTGATCGACCATGCCCGGGCCCTCAACTTCCTGCTCACGGACGGCGTCGTCCCGTCGAACAGCAAGGAAGGGTACTTCGCCCGCTTGTTGCTCCGTCGCGCGCAGCGGATCCTCGCGAAGACCCCCGAGGCGCCTTCCCTCCGGGCGATCCTCGACCGTGCGGCGCGGGAGATCGCGCGCGACTTCCCCGAGGTCGGAGCCGATCGCGACGACCTCCACGCGGTGGTGCAGGCGGAGATCGAGCGGTACGACGAGGCGATTGGTCGGGCCCGCCAGACGATCCGCCGCTTCGAGGAGCGGGCTCGGTCGGTGGGCCAGCGCGTCACGTCCGAGCAGCTCCTCGAGTGGTACGATTCGCTGGGGGTCCCCCCCGAAGTCGCAGTGGAGGAACTCTCGGAGCCACCGGCGATCCCCGAGGACTTCTACGCCCGCGTCGCCGCCCGGCACGAGAACGAGCGGCCGACGACCGATTATGCGGAGAAGACCGAAGGGTGGCCCGAGGTCCCGGCGGGGATCCCTCCGACCGAGGTCCAGTACTACCTCGACCCCTACACGGTCGCCTTCGACGCGCACGTCGTCTGGAGCGAGGGTCCGTTCGTCGTGCTCGACCGGACCTTCTTCTACCCGACCGGGGGCGGCCAGGTCACCGACCGGGGCCACCTCGCGGAGCTCGAGGTGGTCGAGGTGGCGCGCCAGGGGCCCCACCTTCTCCACCGGCTCGAGCGGACCGCGCCGTTCCATCCCGGTGATCGGGTCCGCGGAAGGGTCGACCCGGTCCGACGGACGCAGCTCATGCAGCATCACACCGCGACCCACCTCATGAACGGCGCGCTCCGGGAGATCCTGGGCCCGCATGTCTGGCAAGCCGGCGCGTTCAAATCGCCCGAATCGGCTCGGATCGATGTCACCCACTACCGGCCCCTCTCGAAGGAGGAGCTGCGTCGGGTCGACCGACGGGTCAACGAGGTCGTCCGGGAGGATCGACCCGTGAAGAGCTACTTCGAGTCCCGTGCCGAGGCCGAACGTCGATTCGGGTTCCGGCTCTACCAGGGCGGCGCGGTGCCCGGCCGGGACCTGCGGATCGTCGAGGTGGAAGGCTTCGACGTCGAGGCGTGCGGCGGGACCCACTGCACGCACACGAGTGAGGTCGGCGCGGTCGCGATCCTGGGGGTGGAACGGATCCAGGACGGCGTCGTCCGTCTCACGTACGCGAGCGGGGAGCGAGCCCTCGAGGTCCGCGAGGAGCACGAGGAGATCCTGCGCGAGGCGTCCCGCCGTCTCGGGGTCCCGGTCGCCCAGCTCCCGGAGGGCATCGACCGGCTGCTCGGCGAGATCGAGGAGGCCCGCAAGCTCCGCCGAGACCGATTGAAGGAGGACCTCGGCGGGACCGCCACGCGACTCCTTTCCGACCCCTCGGCTGTCTCCACGTTCGGCGCGGTCACCGTGATCGCCGCCCGGCTCGACCTCGAGCGTGCCGAGCTCATGGAGCTCTCCCGCCTGCTGTCGAAGGAGCCGGGGCGCGTCGTGGTCCTCGCCGGCGAGCGCGAAGGCCGGGGCACCCTCTTCGTGGGGTCGACCGCCCCCGGGGTTTCCGCGGCCGCCGTCGTCGACGCGGCGAAGGACCGTTTCCAAGGGAAGGGCGGTGGGAATCCCGCGGCCGCGACCGCGGTCGGCGAGCCCGGCGCACCCCTTACCGCGGCGCTCGAGGCGGCGCGGAGCCACGCGCGCGCGTCGGCGGGCGGGTAGCACCGACTCGCGCCGGGGAGCCCAGGAGCGGGAGACGGACCCTGCGGTCGCCCTGTCCGGGTCTCTCTCATCATGCGAAACCTTTACTTTCCGTAGGTGCCCATGATGGGCCGGGACACGGAATGGTTCGTTGGGATCGGGACCCTCGCTCCGGCCGTGCACATCGGGGTCACCATGAGCGCAAGTGAGGGCAGCACGGTCGGGGGGGTTCCGACAGAGGTCGTCACGTTCCTGAGCGGGAAGGGCGGACGGTCGCTGATCGTCAAGGGCGGAGCGGGGACCGGGAAGACGACGTTCGGTCTCGAGCTCCTCGAACGGGTCGGTCAACCGAACCGTTCCTACTACCTCTCCACCCGGGTCGGAGACGAGGCCCTGTACCGCCAGTTCCCCTGGCTCAAGACCACCGAGATGCGTACCCGCATCCTCGACTCCGCGAAGCTGTTCCTCGACGCGATCAACGCGAGCGGAAAGCCGCGCGAGCCCGAGCTCCCGGAATCGGAAGTGCGCAAGGTCCGGGCCGGCAAGGAGATCCTCGGCAGCTTCGGCCAGGAGCGCGGTCCCCCGACGCGCGTCGACCGCACGCACCTCCAGGCGCTCCTCAAGCGGAGCCCCATGCCCGAGGTCGAGAACGTTTACAACCGCATCGAGCGCGCGCTGCCCGAGAAGTCGCTCCTCGTCATCGACTCCCTCGAGGGAGTGACCCACAAGTACGGACTCGAGATGGAAGAGTTCGTCATGGCGCTTCAGAAGGACCTCGTCGAGGGATCGAGCACGGATGTCGTCATGATCCTGGAGAAGCCCGAGGCCGGCGGGATCGAGTACCTGGTCGACGGCCTCATCTCCATCCAGCGGGAAGAGCTCGATGAGCGCCGCGTGCGCCATCTGCGGCTCGAGAAGCTGCGCGCCACCAACATCGGTCGGGCCCGCTACGCGGTGACGCTGGACGGCGGCCGGTTCGAGGCCCTCGGCACGCGCGACATCCCGGGTTCGGCCTCGGGCGGGAGCGCTTGGAAGCCCGTTACGGACCCGGAACGCTTCTACTCGACGGGGATCCCGGACTTCGACAAGCTCCTCGGCGGCGGCTTCCGTCGGGGGAGCTTCAACGCCTTCGAGGTCGACGTCAATGTCGGGATCGATGACTACTACATGCTGTTCACCCCGACGTTCCTCAACTTCCTGTCCCAGGGGCGGGGGATCATCGCGGTGCTGGCGGCAGGGGATTCGCCCCAGAAGCTGCGGGAAACGCTCGTCCGCCATGTCCCAGCGAACCAGTTCGACACCCGGGTGCGGATCCCGGACTACACCGCGAACGAGACCGAGGAACCGTACATTCTCCCGATGGCGCGCCTCGGCCGCGACGAGGCGACCCGCGCGATGGTCACCGCGGAAAAGTCGGTCGCCGGACCGGACCGCAAGCCGTTCGTCGAGTACATGGCGTTCGACACGTTCGAGAGCCTGATGGGCGACCAGGTCGCGATCCGGATGTACTTCCAGGGGGTCTCCCGGACGAAGCACGTGGGGAACCTCGGGATCGGCCTCCTGAAGCCCGGGCTGCTCGTATCGAGCGAGATCCTGAACATGATGGACACGTACTTCCGCATCATCAACATCGACAACGCGCCCTGCATCTATGGAATCCGGCCTCGCACGCCGATCTATGCGATCAGCCCGGACCCCGAGAAGGGCGCGCCGCACGCCGTCCTGATGCCGATCGTCTGAGGGGCCTTCAGCTCGGAAGCCCGAGCACCACGACCCCGACCGCGTAGAGGGCGAGCGCCGGCACGAACGTCATCGCGAGGTCGTCGTCGATCCACGGCACTTTCGGCCACTCGATCGCGATCGCCACGGGGGCGACCAGAAGTGCGAGACCGACCGAGACCCCGAGCGGCCAGCGACCCAACAGCGCGAGTCCGACGACCGCGAGGAGCCCGTACGCGAGGAGCGGGACGACCGGGTAGAGCCGTCGGTACCGTTCCGAGGCCCGGAGCTCTCCCGCGAGCGGGTCCACGAGCGAAGTCCCGAGCACCACGGTCGCCGCAATGGGGAGGGGAAACAGCAGGATCGCCCCCGTGAGCGCGAGCGAGTAGAACACGTAGCTTCCGATGCGATGTTCCTCGTAGGGCCGGAGGGTGGGGAGCTCGAGGCCGGCGGTGTGGCGGAGAAGCTCGAGCACGAGCACGATGCCGAGCGCGAGCAACAGTACTTCCTCCTTCCCGACCACGACGAAGAATCCAGCCGGCACGGCGAAGTACAGCAGGGAGATCGCGCCGATCGCGTGGAGCGAGCGACGCCAGAGCCGGTCGCCGAGGATCTCGTCTCCACCGAAGCGGGCCCCGAGCCAGCGACGGAAGCGGCCGGCGCGGTGGAGACGGAGCGACACGGGAAGGGGCGAGGAGCGGGTCGGCCTAAGAACCTGCCCCCGGTCCGGCGCGAAAGGTTTTCTCTTTCGGACGCTCGGCGGACGGTGTGAAGGTTACGGTCCTTATCGGCAGCAAGTCCGACCTCGAGATCGCTGGCCAGGTCCGTGCGCGGCTCGAAGAGCTCGGAGTGCCCTGCGAGGTCCACGTCGCCTCCGCCCACCGGAACCCCGACAAGGTCGACCGGCTCGTCCGGGACCCGGAGACCGACGTGTTCATCGCGATGGCCGGCCTCTCGGCCGCGCTCCCGGGGGTCGTCGCGGCGCGGACCCTGAAACCGGTCATCGGCGTCCCCCTCCACCGGGGCCTCGGTCTCGATAGCCTTCTCTCGGTCGTCCAGATGCCTCCGGGGATCCCCGTCGCCTCGGTCGGCCTCGACGCCGCGGAGAACGCGGCGCTGCTCGCGGTCGAGATCCTCGCGCTCAAGTTCCCCGAGCTCACGCGGAGCCTCGAACGCTACCGGGCCCAGTGGCGGGAGGAACCGTCGGCCTCCGCCGGGAGACCGGCGTGATCGATCCGGCGAAGTTCGCGGAGGAGGCGGTCCGCCGCATCACGGCCGAAGTACCGGGGAAGGCGATCATCGCCGCCTCGGGGGGAATCGACTCGACCGTGGCCGCGCTCCTGACCGAACGCGCCCTCGGCGCCCGGGCGCGGGCGGTGTTCGTCGACACCGGCCTACTGCGGAGCGGGGAGGTCGAGCGCGTCACGGAGTTCTTTCGGGAGAGCCGGCTCCCCTTCGAGATCGTCGACGCCTCCGACCGCTTCTTCGCCGCGCTGGCCGGGGTCGAGGACCCCGAGGAGAAGCGGCGGCGGATCGGGACGGCGTTCGTCCGGGTCTTTGAGAAGGAGGCGGAGGCGTTCGGCGCCGACCGCCTCGTCCAGGGAACGATCGCTCCCGACTGGATCGAGAGCGGCGGGGCGCTTCGGGACACGATCAAGACCCATCACAACGTCGGAGGGATCCCGTCCGACCTGCGCCTCACGCTGGTCGAGCCGCTTCGCGACCTCTACAAGGACGAAGTGCGGGCGCTCGCCCGCCACCTCGGGATCCCCGAGGCCGAGCGCCAACCGTTCCCCGGACCCGGACTCGCGGTCCGGGTGAGCGGTCCGGTGACCCCCGATCGGACCCGCCGCGCGCGCGTCGCGAACGCGATCGTGGAGGAAGAGGTCGAGCGAGCGGTCGCCGCCCGCACCATCGCCCGACCCTGGCAGTACTTCGCGGTCCTCTTGCCGGTCCGCACGGTCGGTGTGCTGGGCGACAACCGCGTCCACGGGGAGGCGGTGAGCGTGCGCGTCGTCGAATCGATCGACGCGATGACCGCGACCGCGATGGAGCTGCCGCGGGCGCTCCTCGCCCGCATCGCCGAACGGGTGACCCGCGAGCTCTCCGGAGAGGTCGTCCGGGTCCTCTACGACGTCACCGACAAGCCGCCCGCGACGATCGAGTGGGAGTGAACGGTCCGCCGCTCGACACCGCGAAGGAACTATCTGCCCCGACGGCTCGGGACCGGCTGGATGCCCGAGGCGCCGCCCCGCCCGCCTGCCGCCCGAACGGTCGCGCTCCCGGAGGAGATCGCCCGGGCGATCGAGACGCGGATCCGGGGCTCGGCGTTCGATTCGGTCGACGCCTTTGTCGCGTTCGTGCTCGCCCGCCTCCTCGAGGAGCCCGGACCGAGCGCCTTCAGCGAGGAGGACGAGCGCCAGCTCAAGGAGCGGCTGCGGTCGCTCGGGTACATCGACTGAGGGAGCACGGCCGTCAACGACTAATCCCGCCGATGCCGTGACCCGTCCCGTGCTCGCCTGTCCGTTCTGCGGGGCGCCCGAGACCGACCGCTTCGAGCTCGAGGGACGGCGATTCCTGGTCTTCGAGTGCATGTTCACGCCGGCCGTCGACCCCACGCGGACCGACGCAGAGCTCGCCGTCCAGCTCGTCGCCGAGTACCGGGCCGGGGCGCCGAACGCCTACTTCCGGTCGATGTGCGACCGCCTTCACCTCTACGTCACGAAGGGCCCGGGCGGCGACGTCCTGAAGGCGGCCTCGGACGCGGGCGGCCGCCGGGCCGACCCGGACTGAGCCGGCCCCTGCGCGGGGGGTGAGGCCGGTCGACCGCCTCGGCCTCGATCTCGACCCGCATGGCGGGGTCGACGAGTCCGGCGACCCGCACCATCGTGTTGGTGGGCCGGACGTCGCGGAATCTCGCTCCGAGGGCGCGGGCGATCTCCTCGAAGTCGCCGAAGTCAGTGACGAAGACCCGCAAGCGAACGACCGCGGACCGGTCGCTTCCCAGCGCGGCGAGCGCGCGTTCGATATTGTCGAGCGCCTGGACGGTCTGCCGGTACGGGTCGCCGGCCCCGACGAGCGTGCCGTCGGGGGCCGTCGAGGTCGTCCCCGAGACGAGGACCCGGCTCCCGACGCGTACGGCCCGGCTGTAGCCGACCTTCGGTTCCCACGGGGTGCCGCTGTCGTAGCGGCGACGCACGCCGGAGCCGGCCGGCTCAGGGGCGAGCTGCTCCGATCTTCGCGAGCGCGGCATCGGTTGGCACGAGGTGGCGCGGGAGCCCGAGCTCCTCGGGCGACGCCCCAAAGGCGAGCCCGACGATCTGCGGTAGATGGAAGACGGGGAGGTCGAGGGGACGTTCGACCGCCTTCGCCGCCTGGTTCTGGTAGGCATCGAGCGAGATGTGGCAGAGGGGACAGGGGGTCGCCATCGCATCCGCGCCGTGGGCCTTCGCGTCCAGGATCTGGCGGCCGGCGATGCGGCTCGCCGTCTCGCCCTTGACGAACTGGATCGGGAACCCGCAGCACATCACACGGCCGCGGTAGTACACCGGGGTGGCTCCGACCGCCGCGAGGAGGTCCTCGAAGGCGTGCGGCTCCTCGCCATCCTCCCAGCCGAGCTCGTCGGCCGGGCGCAGGAGGTGGCAGCCGTAGAACGCACCGACCTTGAGGCCGCCGAGCGGTCGCCGCACTCGCGCGCGGATCGCATCGAGACCGATGTCTTCGGTCAGGACGCGCAAGAGGTGCTTGACCTTCACGCTGCCGCGATAGTCGATCCCGAGGGGCCGCAGGGCCCCCTCGACGCGGGAGCGCACCGCCGGGTCTTGCATCCGCAGGATCGCGAGCGACAGCATGCCCTGGCAGGTCGAGCAGATCGTGAGAAGGTCGAGCCCCGCACGTTCGGCGATCGCCAGGTTCCGCGCGTTGATCGCGACGTTCAGTACCTCGTTCGCCTCGTCCACGAATCCCGAGCCACAGCAGGAGAACGTCGGGAACTCCACGAGCTCGATCCCGAGCGTCTTCGCGACGTAGCGCGTGGCGATGTCGAGCTCCTTGCCCGACTCCTGGGCAACGCAGCCGGGGTAGTAGGCGAGCCTCATTTCGGTTCCTCCGGGTCGAGGGCCTCGTAGATCTTCTGGAGTTCGTCCACGCCTTCGATGGCGTGCGGCCGACGCATGATCTCGGGCTTCTTGCGGACGATCCGCAGTCCCTGTCCGACCTGACCGAGCATGCCCAGCGTTCCGTACGTCTGACGGACGAGGCGCATCTCGTTCAGCAGGCCCCGGTCCTCGATGTTGTCCTTGAACCCGACCGCGTGCCGCGACCCGTTCTCGGTCGCGCCCTGGACCGCGATCGCCATCTCCTTGAGGTCGCGGATACGCTCCGACGGCCGCACATCCTTCGGGCAGGCTTCGGTGCAGAGGTGGCAGCGCAGGCAGAGCCAGAGGCCGTTCGGTTGGATCCGCACGAGTCGGTCCTGGCGGGCGTGGTCCCGGGGGTCGACCACGAATCGATAGAGCTTGGCGAGCGCCATCGGACCGGGGAACCCGGCATCGGCCTCGACGGCCGGGCACGCGGAGTAGCACGCCGCACAGGCGATGCATCGCGGGGTCTCTTTGAACCGCTCGACCTCCTCCGGCGTCATCGAGGTCGGCTCACCTTCGGGCATCGGGTGCGCCGGGTCGAGCTTGAGGTGGGGCTCGACGAGCGAGTACTGGCGCCAGAACGACGCCTGGTCGACCACGAGGTCGCGGAGGACGGCTTGGTTGCGCATCGGTTCGACGACGATCCGTCCGTGGCGCTCCATTTCCGGGCCGATGTGGGTCTCGCACGCCAGTCGGCTCTTCGAGTTGATCTGCATCGCGCACGAGCCGCAGATCGCGCTCCGGCAGGAGTAGCGCAACGTCAGCGACGGGTCGATCTCGGCCCGGATGCGGAGGAGCGCGGAGAGGACCGGAGTGTGCGGCGCGAGGTCGAGGGTATACCGCTGATAGCGGGGCTCTCGGTCGATCGCCGGGTCGTAGCGGTAGACGTCAAAGATCGCCGGGACCGTCGGTTCTGCCATCAGTACACCCGCTCCTTCGGTTCCCACCGAGTGTACGCGACCCCCGCATAGGAGAGGGTGGGTCCCTCGGGTCCCCGCTGGGCCAGCGTGTGCCGCATCCAGTGGGCGTCGTCCCGCTTCGGGTAATCGACCCGCCAATGGGCACCTCGGCTCTCGAGACGCGCGTAGGCGCCGACCACGATGACCTCGGCGAGGTCGAGCATGTGACCGGTCTCGATCGCATCGGTGAGATTGAGGTTGTAGACCTTTGCTCGGTCGACCACCCGCACTCGTTCGAACCGCTTTTGGAGCGCGCGGATGCGCTTCAAGCCCTCGAGCAGGTCGTTCTCGGTGCGATAGATGCCCACGTACCGATCCATCGTCTGCTGCATCTCCGTCCGCAACAGCGAAGGATCCTCCCCGTCGGAGCGGCTGCTCCAGGAGCGGAACGGCGCGGTCGCCGCCTCGACCTCCGCTGTCCCGAGCTCCGGGGCGGAGGCGGAGCGGGCCGCGGCCGCCGCCGCGATGCCCGCTTCCTTGCCGAAGACCAGGGTCTCCAGCAGCGAATTCCCGCCCAGCCGGTTGGCCCCGTGGATCGATACGCAGGCCGCCTCGCCGGCCGCAAAGAGCCCGGCGACGTTGGTGGCCCCGTGAATGTTCGTTCCAATCCCCCCCATCATGTAGTGCTGGGCCGGATAGACGGGGATCGCCTCGGTCACGGGGTCGATCCCGGCGAAGTGGCGGCAGTAGTCGCAGATCTCCTGGAGGCGGCTTTCCACTTTCTCCCGGCCGAGATGCATCAGCTCGAGGTGGACGTACCCCCCGTACGGACCCGGGAACCCGCGGCCTTCGCTCACTTCGGTAACGATCGCGCGAGAGACGACGTCGCGCGAGGCGAGCTCGAGGACGTGAGGGGCGTACTTCGACATGAACCGGTCGCCCGTCGCGTTCCGGAGGTAGCCGCCTTCCCCGCGGGCACCCTCGGTGATCAGAATGCCCGACTCGAGGAGCGCCGTGGGATGGAACTGGACGAACTCCATGTCCTTGAGGAACGCGCCGGCGGCGTAGGCGGCCGCGAGACCGTCACCGGTGCAGCTGTGGGCGTTCGTGGTGCGCCCGTAGATCCGTCCCGCCGGTCCGGTCGCGAGGACGACCGCCTTTGCGGCGATCCCCTCGAACTCGCCCCGCCGGCGATCGAGAGCGATCACGCCCTGGACCCGGCCGTCCCGCGCGACGACGCGCGTGAGCTCCCACTCCTCGTAGAGCGTGAACCGCTCCGTTCCGAGCCGCTCCCAGAGGCCTTGAAGGAGGGCGAGGCCCGTGCGGTCGGCCGCGTAGATCGTCCGCGGGAAGCCGGCGCCGCCGAAGGCACGTCGAGCGAGCGAGCCGTCCGGGGCCCGACTGAAGATCGTGCCGAAGTGTTCCATTTCGACCACGGTCGGGCCGGCCGCGCGGCAGAAGAACTCGATCGCGTCCTGGTCGCCGAGATAGTCCGAGCCCTTCACCGTGTCGTAAGTGTGGGTGTCGACCGAGTCCTCCGCCCCGACCGCGGCATTGATCCCGCCCTGGGCAGCGCCGGAGTGCGAGCGTAGGGGATGGAGCTTCGAGACGATCGCCACATCACACCCGGCCTCGACCGCCGCCAGGGCGGCCCGCTGGCCGGCGAGACCGGCTCCGACCACCACGACCTCGTGCTTCCGCATGTCGACCGGGTCCCCCTAATGGGCGGTGCTTTAATCGATTGTGCGCGGCGATGCGGTTTTCCGGACCGGGCCGGCGCCCACCGGAGAGCCGAAGAGGCCTTCGGGCTTCTCGGTAGCCCGTCGGTAATCGCCGCGTGAGCGCTTATATATCGAGCCCGGGTCGGGCTCTCGCTTTCCGGGTCACCGGAGGTAGAACGATGCAGAGCGTGATCAGCGCGGCGGACGAGGAGCGCCTGCTGAAGGGCACGACGACGATCGGGATCGTCTGCAAGGACGGGGTCGTCCTCGCGACCGAGCGCCGCGCGACCGCGGGGAACGTCATCTCCAACAAGCAGACCCAGAAGCTGTTCAAGATCGATCAGAACATCGGGATCACGATCGCGGGTTTGGTCGGCGACGCCCAGGTCCTCGCCCGGTACTTGAAAGCGGAGGTCTCGCTGTACCGGCTTCGCCGCAGCGCCCCCCTCACGGCGGAGGGCGCGGCGACCCTGCTGGCGAATATCCTGAACGGCAATCGCTTCTACCCGTACTACGCCTGGCTGATCCTCGGTGGGGTCGACGGCAAGGGCAGCCACGTCTTCTCGGTCGACCCGGCAGGGGGCTGCATCGAGGACAAGTTCGTCTCGGTGGGCTCGGGCTCGTACTTCGCGTATGGCCTCCTCGAGGAGGGGTACTCCCGCGACATGTCGACCTCCGACGCGGTCGATCTCGCCCTGCGGGGTCTGACGGCGGCGATGAAGCGCGACAGCGCCAGCGGCGACGGCTACCTCGTGCACATCATCTCGCCGAAGGAATATCGCGAGCTGACCGATGACGAAATCAATAAACGCCTGAAGGCTCTCAAGATACCGTTGCCTCCGGTCCTCCCGTAAGTCGCGGGCGGGCCCTCGGGCCGCTCCCAACCTCTTCGCGCGAACCTTTTCCACTGTGGAATGAGTTTCGACTCGTTACTAGACCAAACCCGGCAAGCGCTGAAAGAGGTGCTGCCGGAGACGATCGAGGTCACCGACATCGAGCTGGAAGGCCCGCATATCGTCCTCTACACGAAGCAGCTCGAGTCGTTCCTCTCCGGGGGCGACTACCTACGCCAGATCGCCCAGCGTTTGCACCGTCGGGTCGTCGTCCGTTCCGACCCCGCCACGCTCATCGACCCGAAGGAGGCCGAGAAGAGCATCCGAGAGATGATCCCGACCGAGGCCGAGATCAACCAACTGTTCTTCGAGCCCGAGACGGGCGAGGTGACGATCGAGGCGGCGAACCCGGGCGCCGCCATCGGTCGGGGCGGCGCGGTGCTCAACGACCTCAAGAAGCGGATCGGATGGATCCCGACGGTCGTGCGCACCCCGCCGATCCCGTCGAAGACGGTGGAGGAGGTACGCATCCACCTGCGGAATTCGTTCGACGACCGGCGTTCGTTCCTCAAGAAGGTCGGGATCCGCATCGCGCGCGACCCCCTGCCGGAGAAGCTCTGGGCGCGGAACACCGCGCTCGGCGGATATCGCGAGGTCGGACGCAGCGCCCACCTCCTGACGACCCAGAACTCCAAGGTCCTCATCGACTGCGGGCTCGACCCGGGATCGGACCGCACCCCGTACTTCAACGCGCCCGAGCTCCTGCCGCTCGACTCCCTCGACGCGGTCGTCGTGACCCACGCTCATCTCGACCATTGTGGCCTCGTCCCGGTGCTGCTCAAGTATGGGTACAAGGGACCGATCTACTGCACCGCCCCCACCCGCGACCTGATGACGCTCATGCTGCTCGATGCGATCAAGGTCGTCAACCAGGAGGCCCGTCGTGGCCTCTACGACTCGTCGCACGTGCGCGAGCTCGTGACCCGCACCGTCCCACTCCGCTGGGGCGAGACCACGGATATCGCGCCCGACATGCGGCTCACGCTCCACAACGCCGGCCACATCCTCGGCTCTTCGATCTGCCACTTCCACCTCGGGGAGGGGGACCACAACCTCGCCTACTCCGGGGACATCAAGTTCGAGCGAAGCTGGTTGTTCAACCCCGCGACGAACCGCTTCCCGCGGCTCGAAACGCTCGTCCTCGAATCGACGTACGGTGGCTACCGCGACGTCCAGCCGAGCCGTCAGCAGGCCACGGAGCAGTTTAGCTCGCTCGCGACCAAGATCCTCTCCCGCGGCGGCAAACTGATCGTTCCGGTCTTCGCGGTAGGGCGTTCGCAGGAGGTCATGCTCGTCCTCGAAGAAAAGATGCGGGAGGGGAAGATCCCACGCGTCCCCGTGTACCTCGACGGGATGATCTTTGAGGCGACGGCGATCCACACCGCCTATCCCGAGTACCTGAACAGCCAGCTCCGTACTCAGATCTTCCAGCAGGGAGACAACCCGTTCCTTTCGGACATCTTCCACCGCGTCGATTCCTCGCAGATGCGGATGGGGATCGTCGATTCGAAGGAACCGTGCATCGTCCTCGCGACGTCGGGCATGATGAGCGGCGGCCCGGTCATGGAGTACTTCCGCGGCTGGGCGTCCGAGGAAAAGAGCGGCCTCCTTTTCGTGGGGTACCAAGCGGAAGGTACGTTCGGTCGGCGGCTCCAGCGGGGGATGAGCGAGGCGACGTTCCTCGACGGCTCCCGGCAGGCTTCCGTGTCCGTGAAGCTCGAGATTGCGACGATCGAGGGATTCTCGGGGCACTCCGACCGGGTTCAGCTGATGAACTACGTGGCGTCGCTCGACCCGCGTCCGCAACGCGTGATCCTCAATCACGGCGAGGAGTCGAAGATCATCGACTTCGCGTCGAGCCTGCACAAACGCTTCAACCTCGAGTCCCGCGCCCCCTTCAACCTCGAAGCGATCCGCGTGCTCTAGTGGCGGTCGGGCGGGCCCCACCCGGCTCCCCTTCCGGCCCGCCCGTTCCCCCGAAGGCACCCCGGGTCGCCCCCTACGAAGTGGGGCGGGATGGCCCGGCACGAAACACTTTATACCACGCCTTGGGTCCCAACTGGAGTCCTCCGCCCCACCTCGGGTGATGGAATGCAAAGACCGCGACGGCGCTTCTTGGTGCTCGGGCTCGACGGGGGGACGTTCGACCTCCTCGACCCGCTCATGGACGCGGGGGAGCTGCCGTTCCTCCGATCGCTCGTCCACCGGGGCGTACGTGCGCCGCTCCGTTCGGTCTATCCCGCGAAGACGATCCCGGCGTGGTTCTCCTTCGCGACCGGCAAGGACCCGGGCGAGCTCGGCATCTACGGCTTCACCGAGCCGGACGGCGGGCCGGGTCGCTCGAAGCTCGTGCAGTCGTTCCGACCGGCCGACGCCCTTTGGGACCGGCTCTCCCGTTGGGGAGTGAAGGTCGGGGTCGTCAACTTTCCGCTGCGGAGTGGCTACCCCCTGCACGGGTTCATCGTTCCCGGGATGTTCTCCGACACCGCGCACACCTTCCCCGGTGGGCTGCGCGCAGAGATCGAGGATTCGATCGGAGGGGAGTATCCGGGCGAGTTGCCTCCGTACCGGGATCACGACCGGGACGGCTGGCTCGCGACCGCGACCGAATCCGTCCGCCAACGCGGCCGAGCCGCCGCAGGGCTTGCGGAGCGCCATCGTCCGGACTTCCTCTTCGCGCTGTTTCGCGAGACCGACCGCGTAGAGCACCAGCACTGGGACGAACTGAGTCGCCCGGTCGATCAGGTCCCGGCCGACCTGCTCGAGTTCTGGCGTTCTGTGGACCGGGCCTGCGGGGCCGTCGACCGGGCGTTCCGCTCGGGCGGCGGCCCCGCGGTCACGCTCGTGATCAGCGACCACGGACACGGACCGATCCGATCGGAGCTGTTCACGAACCGCTGGCTGGTCGAACAGAAGTACCTCGTGTTCCGGGAGAGCCCCGAGATCGCGCGTCGGCGGCTCCTCTCCCAGCTGCTCCTCGTAGCGCAGAAGGTCGGAGTCGGTCGGCGGCTCACCCGCCGGCTCGCCGATTTCGTCCGGGACGGTCGCCGGGCCGAGCTCGCGGAGTTCCTGAAAGGCCGTACGTCGTTCGAGCAGGTCGCCGACAAGATCGACTGGCGGCGGACCCTGGCGTTCTCCTACCCCGTGCCCGAGGGGATCTATCTCAACCCGCACAATCCCGACCTCACGCCGGAGCGCAGGGCCGAGACCCTCCGCGAGATCCGCCGCCGACTCGAGTCGTTCCCTCAGGCGCACATCGAGGTGTTCGGCCCGGCGGACCTCTACCGCGGCGGCGACCCGACACGAAGCCCGTCACTGTTCATTCGAATCGACGACATGTGCACCGAGCCGCGCATGGACTTCAGCTATCCGTCGCCGTTCATCCGGGAGCGCCCGGGCTTCTTTTATGGCTCGGGCACCCACCGGATGGAGGGGATCCTCATCGGGGCCGGAGACGGGGTGACCCCCCAGGGCCGGGCCGCCCCCGCGAACCTCCTCGACCTCGCGCCAACGATCCTCGAAGGGATGGGTCTGCCTCCCCCGACAGACCTGGCCGGGCGGTCGCTCCTGCCGGACCTCGGGCTCTCAGCCTAACCTCCCGCCGAACGGAACGCTTTTCGGGTGCAGCCCACTCCGAACGACCCAATGGGGGCCCGGTCCGTCGAACTGATCGCTCTGGGTCCCCCGCCCGTCGACCCGTACGCCCCTGCCGCCGGGGCGTGGGCGCTCGCCCGCGCCTCGGCCGAACGGGGGAATTCGGTCCGGGTACTCTACCCCGAGGGCCTCCCCGGGGGCCCCGCGCCCGCGGGCGTAGTCGCGACGGCGGTCCCGGTCCCGCTTCGTCGGCCGGGGGCCCCGAGCGAGGACGCCGAGTTCGCTGCCCTTGCCGGTCGCGGGATCCGGTCGGGCGCCGACCTGGTGCTGCGCGATCCGGTCGGGCTCGGACCGCTGGGCGTGCGCGGACGATCCTCGCCGAGGCTCGTGGGCTTTGCGCGGTCGATCGAGCTCGCCGCGTTCGACCGCGAGCGGGGCGGCTATCCCAGCGCGAGCTTCGTCGATCGCCTGGACGGATGGCGCGATCGCCGGACCCTGCGCCGACTCGAGCGGCTCGCCCTAGAAGAGCCGGACGCGGTCTTCTGCGACGATCCGGGCGTCGCGGTCGCCCTCGCGAGCGAGTACCACCTTCCGCCCGAGCGGCTGCGGCCGACCGCCCCTCCCGTCCCGTACCTCGCCAACCCACCGTCCCGCGATCGGGCGCGCGCCGCGTTCGGGATCCCGACTGACGTTCCGGTCGTGGTCGTACCGGCGGCCGTCCCCTCGCCCGAGGTTTCTGGGGTCGAAAAGGCGCGAGAGGCGTTCCGTCGCGTCCGGCCGTTCTTCCCCGGGCTTCGCATGATCGTGGTCGGGGCACCGGGCCCGACCGACCCGGGGGTCGTGACGCTCCCGGGCCGCGACGCGGAGGCGTTTGCCGCGGCATTCGCGGCGGCCGATGTCGCGATGATCGTCCCGCAGACGTCGGGGTTCGACCCCGGGGCGGTGTTCGCCTCCCGCGCCGGGTGCGCCACGATCGTCGGCGCCACCCTCACGTGGCCCGCCGCGCCGGCCGGGGCGGTCCGCACCGTACCCGGCGACGACCCCGGGGACCTCGCTTCGGCGCTCGCGGAATTGATCGCGGACCCCGGCGCGGCCCGGGAGCTCGCGACGAAGGGAAAGGAGCTCGCGGAGGCCTACCGGCCCGAGCGGATCCTCGACCAGGTCGACGCCGTCTGGGGCGGGAGCGCTGCGTCCCGCTAGGAGCGCGTAGCACTATTCGCTGACGGAGAGTGGACCGGAGGTACTATAGCCGGGCTCGCTTATCGGCGAGCATGGCCGCCGAGAGAGGTCCCGTCTTCCGCAAGTACGACCCGAAACAAACTCTCCTCCTTCCTCCCGACCTTAACGAGTGGCTTCCCGAGAATCACCTCGCCCGCATCGTCGCCCAAGTCGTCGACGAACACCTCGACCTCCAGCCTCTCCTCGACAGCTACCACAACGAGGCGGGAGGGTTCCCGGCCTTCGACCCCCGCCTCCAGCTCAAGGTCCTCCTCTACGGATACTGCATCGGAGTGGCCAGCTCCCGACGCATGGAGAAGGCCACCTACGAGGACGTGGCCACTCGGTGGCTCGCCACCGACCAGCATCCCCACTTCACCACCCTCGCGCGCTTCCGCCGAAAGAATCTCCCGCTCATGGACGACCTGTTCCACCAGGTCCTCGAGTTGTGCCGAGAGGCGGGGCTCGTCAAGCTCGGTCGGGTGGCGCTCGATGGAACCAAGATCAAGGCCAGCGCTTCGAAGCACAAGTCGAAAACCTACCAGAAGATCCGGAAGGAGGAGACCGACCTCCGTCGGATCGCCCACGACCTTCTCCGCGAGGCCGAACGGGTCGACGAGGAGGAAGACCGACTCTACGGACCCGACAAGAACCCGCTCCTCCACCCCCTCCCTCCCGATTGGAAGGAGCGGCTGAAGAAGCTCAAGGAGGCCCGCCAGGCCATCGAGGAGCGGGAGCGGAAGAAGGGCAAGAGCGAGCCCGAGGCAAAGACCCAGCACAACTTCACGGACCCCGACTCGAGGATCCTGCAGGAGAGCGGGAATAAGGGGGGCTACATTCAAGGATACAACGCCCAGGCGGCGGTGGACGCGAAGAGCCAGGTGATCGTGATGGCCGCGATCACGCAAGAGAATCCAGACCAAGGGCACCTCCTCCCGATGATCGAGGAGATCGAACGGGAACTCGGGGAGGTTCCCTCGAAGGTCCTCGTGGACGCGGGATACTTCAGCGAGGTCCAGATCCGTGCAGTGGAAGCGAAGGGGGTCGAGGTGTACTGCCCACCCGAGCCGTGGAGAGTGGCGGAGACGGCCCCGTGTCCGAGAGGTCGCCCACCTCTCGATGAACGGTTCACCGGGTTCATGCGACGGAAGCTTCGGAGTGTTCGAGGTCGAGCGGAGTATCGGTGGCGGAAGGTCAGCGTGGAACCGGTGTTCGGTCAGATCAAACAGGGCCGAGGGCTACGCCAGTTCCTCTTGCGGGGGCGTCAGAAGGTCGGGGCGGAGTGGAAGTTGTGGTGTCTCACCCACAACTTACGGAAACTCCACACCGCTGGGTGGGGCTGAGGACCGAGAGAGTGGGCGGACCTCGGGGGTAGGACAACCCCACAGAACCGATTCGTGGCGTGCCACCGTTCAGATTGGAGTAGGACTACGGGCTCCTAGCCGTCGCCCGGACCCGGCTCATCGAGGCGCCACTCGGAAAAGCTCCGCCCCCCCGACGCGCGGCGCACCTCGCGCATCACTCCCTCCCAAGGGACCCCGCTCGGAAGCGCCCCGGAGTCGAGCGCGTCGAGGAGGCGACGGAAGCGCGCGCGCAGCTCGGCGTACGGATCCGGACCCCCGGCGACGGCCCAGGTCCTCGCCGGCCGGAGGATCCGGACGATCCCGCCGGAGATGCACCAGACGCCGACCGGGCCCGCCCGCGTCCCCTCGGTGCGGTCCACGAGCCGTTCCGCCGCACGGGGGGAAGCGAGCACAACCGCCGTCCAGTCCCCCCAGCCGCGGCGTTTGAGCGCCTGGACCAGGACGGCCCGCGCGTCCGCCCGTTTCGCTTCCACCAGTCCGACCTCCTGTCCCCGACGGGCGACCAGATCGAAGTAGTCATGGCCGTCCGGGTCGACCCGCACGCGATACCCTTGCCGCTCGAGGTGTACCGCCGCGATCCGCACGACTTCGGTCTCCGGCAGGGTAGCGCGACGAGCCCGGCCCGGCCCGCTCACGGACCGCTCCGGAGGAACCAGCGGTCGAGGCGCGAGCGAGGGATCCGGAGCAGGATCGGACGGCCGTGGGGACAGGTCGGCGGAGCGCCCGGCAGCACCGCGAGCGCGTCGAGGACGCGGGCGAACTCCTCCACCCCGACCGTGTCGCCCGCACGGATCGCGGCATGGCAGGCGAGAGTGGCCGCCGTTCGCTCCTCGAGGCCGTTCGGGACCGTGGGACGTCCGCCCGCGGCGAGCTCGTCGAGCAGCTCGGTCAGCGCTTCGACCCGCGCACGACGTCCCCGGTAGGACGGGACCGAGCGCACACGAAATGTCTCGGGTCCGAACGGCTCGACCTCGAAGCCGGCCCGAGCTACCTCCCCCGAGCGGGCCCGGAGCGTCGCGCGCTGGGCGCCCGTGAGGCGAACGGCCACGGGGTCGACGAGCGCCTGGCGGGCGAGGGTCCCGTCGCGGCGGAGCGCGTCATAGAGGACCCGCTCGCTCGCGGCGTGCTGGTCGATCAGCACGAGCCCCTCCTCCGTCGCGGCGACCCAGTACAGCTCCTGCACGCAACCGAGGAGGCTCAAGCGGGGGCGAGCCGGACCGGCACGGACCTCGGTCGCGCCCCGGGACGGATTCCCGAGCCGACGCTGACCGTGCGCGGTCTCGCGCGCGGTCGCCGCGAGGGGGGGAACGAGTGCCGGGAGCCCCGCCCGCGGCTCGGGCCCGATCTCGCCGGAAGGAAGCGTCGTCGCGTTCGTGGTCGGTCGCCGTGGGCCGACCTCGGCCACCGAAGGGGCGGAGATCAGTCCCTCGCGGACCCGGATTCGGATCGACTCGGCGACCTCCCTCTCCTTCACGATCCGGACCTCGCGCTTCGTCGGGTGGACGTTGACGTCGAGCCGGTCCCGCGGAATCTCGAGGTGGAGCGCGCCGACCGGGAACCGGGTGCGGGGTAGATAGTCCCCGAACGCCGCGCGCACCGCCTGTTGGATCGGGCGCGAGGTCACGGCGCGGCCGTTCACCGCGAGGTAGAGGCTCCGAGCCGTAGACGCCGAGAGCATAGGGCGGCCGAGCACCCCGAAAAGGCGGCCCCCCGAGATCTCTCCGAGGACCGCGAAGGAGTGATGCCGGAACTCCGGCCCGAGCACCCGGGCCGCTGCGTCAGCGAGCTCGGTCGCGACCGGATAGTTCGCGATCTCCCGTCCCTCGGACTCGACTCGAAGCGTCACGCGGGGGTGCGCGAGATAGGTCCGCTCCACCGCCCGCACGACCTCGAGCTGCTCGGCCGCCGCGCCCTTGAGGAACTTGCGGCGCGCCGGAGTGTTGAAGAAGAGCTCCTCGACCTCGACGGTCGTGCCGGCCGCTCGGGGCGAGAGGAACCGGCCCGCGACCGTCCCACCGACCACCGAGAGCCCTTCCGCAACCTCCCGATCCGGGGTCCGCGAGAGCAGGCGGAACCGCGAGACCGTCGCGATCGCCGCCAGCGCTTCGCCCCGGAAGCCGAGGGTGTCGATCCCTTCGACCGGCCCGTCGGGAGCGAGCTTGCTCGTCGCGTGCCGTTCGATCGCGAGTTCGAGCTCGGTGGGGGGAATCCCCTCGCCGTCGTCGGCGATCTCGATCCGGTCGAGCCCGCCGTTCGTCAGACGGACGACCACCGAGGTCGCGCCGGCATCGATCGCGTTCTCGAGCAGTTCCTTGACGACCGACGCCGGCCGCTCCACCACCTCTCCCGCAGCGATCCGCTCGACGATCTCGGGCGAGAGCCGACGGATCGGCCGGCGGGGTGGGGGTTCCTCCGTCACGGGTCCGGCCCCGCATCGGCCGGCCCCCGTGCCGGGGATCTCGGCTCCGCGCGTCGCCTCAGCCCGCGCAGGGTCTCGAGCGCCTCGTCGGCGGAGAGCCGGTCGATGTCGAGCGAGCGAAGCTCCTCGCGAACGGGGTCGGGGCCCTCCGACCCGGGGAGCAACACCGCCTGGGTGTACCGGGGAGTTCGCGAGCGGGAGGCCCGCGCGGGACCGAGCCGGACCCCTTCGGACTCGAGGCGATGGAGGAGCCGCTCCGCCTCGCGGAGCACCTCCTCGGGGAGCCCGGCGAGGCGCGCGACGTGGACCCCGTAGCTACGGTCGGTCGCGCCCGGCACGAGCCGGTGGAGGAAGACGATACCGTCGGCCCGCTCAGCGACCGCGAGGTGCGCGTTCTCTGCCGCCGCGAGACCCCGGACGAGGTCGGTCAACTGATGGTAGTGGGTCGCGACCATGCATCGGGCGCGGAGCGCATCGTGGAGGTGACGGAGCGTCGCCCAGGCGATCGCGAGGCCGTCGAAGGTGCTGGTGCCCCGGCCCACCTCATCGAGCAGGACGAGCGAGCGGTCGTCGGCCGAGGCGAGGATCTCGGCGACCTCGGTCATCTCGACCATGAAGCTCGACTTCCCTCGACCGATCTCGTCGGTGAATCCCATTCGGGTGAATAGCTGAGTGACGAGGCCGACGCGGGCGAAGCGAGCGGGAACGAACGCCCCGGCTTGCGCGAGCACGACCAGAAGACCGACCTGACGCATGTACGTTGACTTGCCGGACATGTTCGGTCCCGTCAGGACGAGCAGCCGTCGATGATCGCGGTCGAGCTCGGTGTCGTTCGGGACGAACGCCTCACCGAGGAGGCGGTCGAGCACCGGATGACGCGCATCGCGAAGGACGAGCGCGAACGACTCGTCGACGGTCGGTCGGAGGTAGCCCCGGGTCTGGGCGAGATGGGCGAACGTGGCGAGGGCGTCGAGCTCGCCGACCGCGCGAGCGACCCGTTGGATCGCCGGAACGTGGCGCTCGACGGTCGCCAGGAACTCCTCCCAACGCTCCGCCTCCGATTCCCGCGCTCCTTCCCGCGCCTCCAGGATGCGCCGCTCGATCTCCTCGAGCCGGTCGGAGGTGTACCGTTCGGCCTGGGCAACGGTCTGGCGGCGACGGAACCGTTCGGGCACGCGGGAGAGGTTCGGGCGCGTGACCTCGAGGTAGTAGCCGAAGACCTGGTTGTAGCCGATCTTGAGCGTCCGGATTCCGGTCGCCTCCTGCTCCGAGCGCTCGAGCTCGGAGAGGTCGCGAAGCGCGCCCTGCTCGGCCGCTCGCCACCGATCGACGTCGGGGGCGTGCCCGGGACGGAACCGTTCGCTCCCCTCCTCCGAGGACGGTGGTGCATCGGGGAGGGCCGAGTCAAGGAGCGCGAGCAGCGCCTCGGGGGGACGCAGCTCTTCCGCGAGCCGGCGGAGTCGGGAAGAGGTGGGGCCATCGCCGAGCACGGCCCGCGCCCGCTCTGTCGCGTGAAGCCCGGAGCGCAGCATTCCGAGCTCGTTCGGCCGAACGCGCCGTCCGGCGACCCGCGAAGCGATGCGGGCGACGTCGGAGAAGCCGCGCAGGCCGGCCCGCAGCTCGTCGAGGCCGGATCCGCGCGCACTCAGGGCGGCAACGGCGTCCTGACGTTCGACCACCGGAGCGACCTCGGCGAGCGGATTCGACAGCCAGAAGGCCAGCGTGCGGCGTCCCGAGGCGGTGACGGTCTCGTCCCAGGTCCCGAGCAGCGTCGGTCCGTTCGGGTCGTCCGGGTTCATCGAGCGCGCGATCTCGAGATGGCGGAGGGTCTTCGGGTCGAGCACCAGCCGACGACCTCCGTCCGCGCGTTCGACGAGCGTGACGTGCGGAAGGACCCGCGGCTGCGTCGCCCGCAGGTAGGCGGCCAGGCGACCGTCGGCCTCGCGCACGCCGTCGGCAACCTCCCCCACGCCCGCGACCGACTCGGGGAGTTCGGCCGGCCCGACCGGCTCGGGAGCGGCCTCGATCCGGGCCGCGGGGAACTCGCGGCGGAGGGCCGTCGCGAGCGCGCTCGGGCCCCCCGAGGGACAGAGGATCTCGCGCGGCTGGAACGGCGCGAGAGCCGAAACGAGGCCCTCCGGCCCGCGCCCGTCCGCTCGTCCATGGAACCACTCGCCGGTCGTGATATCGACCGCGGCATAGGCCCCGAGCCCCTCCGGGGGCGCGACCGCGCTCGCCAGAAAGTTGTGGTCGGGACCGCCCAGGATGCGGTCCTCCATGATCGTGCCCGGAGTGACGACCCGCGTCACCTCGCGACGGACGAGCCCTTTGGCGAACCGGGCTTCTTCGACCTGGTCGCAGAGGGCGACCTTGTAGCCCTTGCGCACGAGACGGCCGAGGTAGCTCTCGACCGCGTGGTGCGGCACACCGGCCATGGGAGTCCTCTCCCCCCGGCTGTCCGGGGCTCGGGCGGTGAGGACCACATCGAGCTCCCGGGCGAGCAGACGTGCGTCGTCCCCGAATGTCTCGTAGAAGTCTCCGACCCGGAATAGCACGAGGTGGCCCGGGTAGCGGGACTTCACTCCCTCGTACTGTTCGAGGAGTGGGGTCGTCGGCACGGTCTCCGTCATGGGCCGCTCGGTTGACCGGGGCCGACCTATAAGGCTCCTCGGGCGGTCGGTGCCCCGGCGAGAGCGCTGAGGGGGAGATTCGAACTCCCGTGGCGAGATCGCCACCAGCTTTCAAGGCTGGCGCCTTGCCGGGCTAGGCTACCTCAGCACGGCGCCGGAAGCGGGTTCGCGCCGAATAAACCCTCGCCCCCGGCGGCCCGCGGGTCGGGGCATGCAGGTGCCGGGAGATTCGCGGGGGACCCCGAAGGGTCCCGCCGATTCGAACCCGGGTGGTCAGCTTGGAGGGCTGACATCCTACCACTAGATTACACCTGCACGGCGCCCGCGGGCGTGCTCGGCGACCGGGCCCTGCGGTTAATGCTTTTCGACCGGCGGGTGGCCGGCGGGAGACGACAGGTCGACCAGCGCCACGCGCTCGAGCACCAGGCCCTCCCATTGAGCCGGGCTGACCGCGGCCCGTTCGGCCGCGGAAATGCCGAGACGTTCCAGGGTCGCGAGCTCCACCGCGCGCGGGTAGGCGGAGGGGTCCTCGACCAGCGAGAACCGGGCCAGGAGCGCCGACGGCTCGAGCGGCCGCTCTGCGACCAGCACGAACTGCTCGGTCGCGTCCGACACGCCGGCTTTCTCGAGTGCTCGGGGCAATTGGTCGTCCCCGGCGACGTAGAGCGCTAGCTCGGCGCCCCGTTCCCGCAGGCGGGATTCGCCCCGGTGCCGCGCGCGGCCGAGGTGCGCCCACGCGGAGAACAGATGGCGCTCGCCGGCGATCGCACGGGCATCGAATACCGCGACCAGCGCGGGGGACTCCTTGGCGAGCTCCCGCAAGGTCCGTACAATGGTCGCCGTAGTCGGGTGGCCCGGCGCCGACCGTCGTGCCCCGAGCGCCCGGAGGCCGCGCTCTTCGGGAGGTGGGAGAGGCACGGGCGACCTCCTCACTCGGCGAGGAAGCGGAGGAACTCCTCGCGCGTCCGGGGCTTTAGCGTATAGTTCTCCCGACGCTCCCGACCGATGGTGGAGGTGGGAGTCGACCCGTAGTCGTGGCCCGGGAGGACGACGAGCGCGTCCTCCAGAGCGAGGAGACGGCGGTGGAGGCTCTCGTACATCTCGGACGGGTCTCCCCCGGGGAGGTCCGTTCGGCCGCATTCTCCGACGAACAGGGTGTCCCCCGTCGCGAGATGACCTTCGAAGAGGTAGAGGACGCTGTCCTTCGTGTGCCCGGGCGTGTGCAGCACGCGGAACCGGAGCCGGCCCGAGTCGAACCCGTCCCCATCCTCGACCGAAAGATCCTGGTGGAGCGGGGCCGAGCGGTGCGCGACGACCTTGGCCCCCGTGCGGTCGCGGACGTCTTGATTGCCGGCCACGTGATCCGGGTGGCTGTGGGTGTTCAGGATGTACCGCACCTTCACCCGTCGGCGATCGATCCCCTCGAGGACGGGCTCGATGCCGAAGGACGGGTCGATGACGACACCCTCGCCGCCCTCCTCGTCCGCCACGAGGTAGGTGAAGTTGAGGTACGGGCCGACACGAAACTGGTCGAGCAGCACGTCCCCACGAGCGGCGGTCCGTATTTGACCCCGGGGGGCCCCTAGAGCGCTCCCGCCTCGCTATCGGTCGCCCGCCGACCGCTCACGGCATCGAGCACTACACGACCATCGATCCCTTCGGCGTACCAGTACGGGACGTAGAGCAAGACGAACGGGCCGAGTCGCAGCTCCTCCGGTGAGGGCGAGATCCGTCGAGCCTCGATGACGAGCGCCCCGCCGTGCTGCTCGGTGTGGTCGACGTGCACGGTGTGGTGTCGCCGGATCGCTTCGCGGGCGATCGGCGATGCCTCCGCTTCCCCGAACTGGGGGACGAGACGCTGGTGCGGCTCGTCGACCTCCCCGACGAGCTCTCGGTCGAGCTCGTCCCAAACCTCCGCCCGTCGGGAGAGGGCGTTCACCGCGACGATCTGGCGCATCACCGTGCCCGGGCCCCCGTGGGGCGAAGGGGGCCGAACGCGGTACGCGGCCACGTAGAACGGCACGAGTCGCAGGATGTAGCGGGAGGCATCGATTCCCGCGATCTGTTCGGCCTCGTCGCGCCCGATCCGCGGGCGTACGGTGCGCTCGGTCTCGGAAGTGATCGTGAATGGGGGCTCGAGTGACGCTTCGGACTCAGTCGAGGCGAGCGCCTCCTCCGGACCGAGGGGCGACGGGAGGAGGAGCTCGCCCAGCGCCGGTCCGAGCGCGGACGGGTCGAGCACTTCGATCCCCCGATCGGCCGCCAGCGCCCGCGCGACCGAGCCGGGCTCGTCGTCGTACACGATCGTCCGGTGAACGGTATCGGGCGGAAACCAGGGCTCGACCTCGGTCGGGGAGCGGACCGTGGTGACGATCACGACCCCGCGATGGTCCCGCGCGCGGTGCGCGACGATCGCCTCGCTGCGGCGTTCGACTCGATAGCCGGCCGCCTCGAGGAGCCGGTGGAGGACCGAGGAGGGAGGAGCGGATCGAGGCATCGACGTCTCCCAGCGAGGGAGTGGGATATGTCGATTCCGTTCGTCCGGCGGTGGACGGCCCGCCGCACCGTCGAAAAGACCGTAAGGCGAGGACGTTTCGACCCTCCTGTGTCCCGGTTCTGGCTCGGCTGCTCCGGGTGGTCCTACAACGACTGGGTGGGCCCGTTCTATCCGCCCGGCACCCCCCCGGGGGAGTTCCTCGAGCGATACGCCCGCGTCTTCCGGTCCGTGGAGGTCGACTCGAGCTTCTACCGCATCCCCGCTCCCACGCTCGTGCGCCGATGGTCGGAGGTCACCCCCGAGGGCTTCCGATTCGCCCTCAAGGTGCCCCGAGACGTCACCCACCCCTCGCCGGGGGAGGACGCCCAGGCCGTTCTCGATCGGTTCCTCGAGAGCCTACGGCCCCTCCGGGAGGCCCGCAAGCTCGGTCCCGTGGTGCTCCAGTTCCCGGCGTCGTTCCAGGCTCGGGAGGCCTCCCGGCTCGAGGGGTTGCTCACCGCCGTGCCGGAGGACATCGCGCTTGCGGTCGAGCTTCGTCACGGCTCCTGGTGGACCGACCAAACCCGTCGGCTGCTCGAGACCCGGCGGGCGGCGCTCGTCTGGTCGGTCATACCTGCTACCGAGCCGCCACCCTGGGTGACCTCCGAGTTCGTCTACGCGAGGTTCGTCGGCGACCGGGCGCTCACGCGATTCGATCGGATCCAGCGCGACCGGCGGGCCGAGCTCGCGGCGATGCGGGAGCGATTCGACCACGAGGGCCGCTCGGCGACAGCCGTCTTCGCCTATTCGAACAATCACTTCATGGGGTTCGGGCCCGGAACGACCGCCCTCCTTGCCGAGGTCCTCGGGGAGCCCCGACCCGACCTCGCCGCCGCCCAGCGAGTCCGGGGCCAGACTCGGCTCGCCGGCGGGGAGGCTCCGTTCGCGGGCAGCAATTCACCGAGGGAAGGGGATTCCCGGACGGGGTCCGATTGAGCTCGAACATCGGGGGGAACGTTGGGCCCGGTGCCCTGCACGGGGAAACCCTGCGGGCGGAGGTCGACCGGATCCGGTCCGAGGTCTCGTACCGGTTCGGACCGGCGGGGGTCGAACGCTTCCTCGGACGCAGGTTCTTCTTGCGGTCGAACGGCCCCCTCCGGCTCGTGGTGCTCTGCGCCCCCGACGGTCGCCCGGAGCGAATCGACCTCTCGGGCATCGTCGGTGACGCAGGCTCCTCGGGATCCCGTGCGGCTCAGGGGCCGACTTCGAGTGATCGGTCTCTGAGGTCCTGACGCGCGCCCCCACCGCTGGCGGTCATGCGTTCCGGGAGATCTCGGACGTCCCGAAGGGGCTGGTCGCCCGCACCGGTTCCGCGCGCCTTCCTTGGCCCGCGCCGTTCCCGCGTCCGACTCCCGCGCGGAGCAGTGCACGCCGCCGAAGGACGGCAATCCTTTTAGTCGACTCCGGGGTCTAAATCCCCGCCGATGAGCGAGGCGTTCACGCTGCGCGTGGCCGAAGCGTTCCAACAGGACATCGGACTCGGCACGGCCCGACTGGACGTGCAGACGCGTCAGCGGCTCAAGGTCGGCCTCGGGGACATCGTGGAGATCCGGGGGCGGAAGCAGACCCCCGCGATCGTCAGCCGAGCACAACCCGACGACGAGGGGAAGGGGGTCGTCCGGATCGAGGCGGTGGTCCGCCGGAACGCGGGCGTCAGCATCGGTGACCGCGTGCAGGTGCAGCGTGTCGACTGCCCCACGGCGGACGCGATCACGATCGCACCGATCTATGCCGGGTCGGCCCGCATGGACCTCGGTCCCGGCCTCGAGAGCTTCGTCGCGAAAGCCCTCGCCCGCCGACCGTTCGTCCGCGGCGACGTTTTCGTCATTCCCGGCGTGTTTCTCATGGGTGGCTCGTTGCCGTTCATGGTCGTCTCGACGCAGCCGAAGGGCCTCGTCCAGGTGGCCCCCTCGACGCTCATCACGATCAAGGAGGAGACCGTCAGCGAGACCGAAGTCGCTGCGCCCCGGATCTCCTACGAGGACATCGGGGGGCTCAAGGAGAAGCTCGGACGAGTCCGGGAGATGATCGAGCTCCCGCTCAAGCATCCCGAACTGTTCGACCGGCTCGCGATCACTCCACCGAAAGGCGTTCTGCTGTACGGCCCGCCCGGGACCGGCAAGACGCTGATCGCGAAGGCCGTCGCGAACGAGGCCGGGGCCCACTTCATCGGGATTCAGGGACCCGAGATCATCTCGAAGTACTACGGCGAGAGCGAGAAGGAGCTGCGCGAGAAGTTCGAGGAGGCCGAGAAGAACGCGCCGAGCGTGATCTTCATCGACGAGCTCGATTCGATCGCTCCCCGCCGGGACGAGGTCGTCGGCGAAGTCGAACGACGGGTCGTGGCGCAGCTGCTCACGCTGATGGACGGGCTCTCGGGCCGGGGGAACGTCATTGTCATCGCGGCGACGAACCGCGAAGAGGCGATCGACCCGGCGCTGCGTCGACCCGGGCGCTTCGACCGCGAGATTGAGATCGGCGTGCCGACCCAGGAGGGCCGCCTCGAGATCCTCCAGATCCACACGCGGGGGATGCCGATCGAAGGGAGCGACCGAGACCGGGACCGGGTCCTGAAGGAGCTCGCCCAGCAGAGCCACGGGTTCGTCGGGGCCGACCTCTCCTCGCTCGCGCGTGAGGCGGCGATGCGGGCGCTCCGGCGGTACCTGCCCGAGATTGACTTCGACCAGCCGATCCCGTTGTCGCTGCTCGAGCGGATGAAGGTCACCGAGAACGACTTCCGAGAGGCCCTCAAGCAGATCGAACCGTCGAGCTTGCGCGACGTCGCGGTCGAGGTTCCGACGACCCACTGGGAGGAGGTCGGGGGCCTCGAGCGTGTCCGTCGTATCCTCGAGGAGTCGGTGGAGCTCCCGTTCAAGAACCCCCAGGTCTATCGCCACATTGGAATCGAGCCGCCCCGCGGAATCCTCCTGTACGGGCCCCCCGGCGTCGGGAAGACCCTGCTCGCGAAGGCCGCCGCGACGGAGAGCCAAGCGAATTTCATCTCGGTCAAGGGACCCGAGGTGATGAGCAAGTGGGTCGGCGAGAGCGAAAAGGCCGTCCGCATGATCTTCAAGAAGGCCCGCCAGGCCTCTCCCGCGATCGTCTTCATCGACGAGATCGACTCTATCGCACCCCGCCGCGGACTCCAGACCTCGAGCGGAGTGACCGAGCGGATCGTGAACCAGCTCCTCACGTCGATCGACGGGCTCGAGAGCCTCGAGCGGGTACTCGTCATCGCTGCCACGAACCGACCGGACATCGTCGATGAGGCGCTCCTCCGCACGGGCCGCTTCGACCGGCTCCTCTACGTAGAACCCCCGAGCGTGCTCGGACGCGTGGAGATCCTCAAGGTCCATACCCACAAGATGCCGCTGGCGGACGATGTCGACCTCGCGGCGCTCGCGGCCCGGACCGAGGGATTCGTCGGCAGTGACCTCGCCGCGCTCTGCCGCGAGGCGGGCCTCACCGCAATCCGGGAGAATCTGAAGGCCTCGAAGGTGACGCGGGCGCACTTCGAGGCGGCCCTGAAGCAGGTCCGGGCCTCGTGCGACGCGGAGAGCCTCAAGTTCTACGAGGAGTTCGAAAAACACCTCTCCCGGGACCGCACCGCCCGCCGGCGCGAAGCGCCGGTGGATGCGATTTACCGATGACGAGTCGCGTTGCTGACGAGACCTTCGGTCGCGGTGAAGCAAGCTATAAGTAGTGAGGCAAGGTTCGGCGCGCCGCCCCCGATAGGGGGATACCGTACGGGAGATGTGAAACAGTTGGCCCGCCTCGTGTACCGCGCAGCCCTTTGGGCGCTCGTGGTGGTCGTGCTCGCCAGTGCGCTGACCGCTCTACCGGGGGCGCTCGGGGCTTCCCCGAACTATACGCTGACCGGCTATGTCCACCAGCCCAGTGGGGCTCCTGTCCCCAACGGCGTCCAGGTCGACCTAGTCTCCCGGTCGACGGGCACGGTCTACACCACCACGACGTTCGGAGGCGGCGGCCAGTTCCAATTCACGAACTCGGGCACCTCGGGAGCGCTCGTGCCGGGCTACTGGGGCGTCTACGTCCCGCCGCAGGGCAACGCGTCCTTTGTTCTCTGCAAGCCGTGCGCCGCCCTTCCGCAGCAGCAGAACCCGGCCTACGCATTCCAGACCGCGACGAACCTGACGTCCACGCTCTACCCCGTGATCGTACGCAACGTGGCGATCGTCGCGTACAACGCGACCCTCAGCGGAACCGTCAAGGATGCGCAGGGGAGCGCGGTGGCGGGCGCGAGCGTCCGACTGCTCGACCCGGCCTACAACGGCTTCACGTTCTCGAACAACACGACGAGCCCGAGCGGAACCTATAGCCTGAAGGTCCCGCGGGGTTCCTGGGTACTCGAGTCGACCCAGCCGGGGCCGCTCCCCAACTACTCGAACCTAACGGCGGTGACCGTCCAGTCCGCTACCGTGACCGTGAACCCGGTCATCCGGACCTACCTGGTCTGGGGATCGATCCAGACCACGGGGGGCGCGCCCGTCCCGAGCTCGGGGAACGCGACCCTGTACGACGGCTACAATGGGTACATCTACTCCGCCGCGACCGCCCCCGGTGGCTACTACGCCCTCGGGACCTACCCGGGGAACTTCACGAGCGGGTCCCAATCGTTCCAGGTGATCCTCTCGGCGGTCGGATATGCGACCGGACACTTCCCGCTCGTCGTTTCGAGCGGATCGCCGATGCAGCGCAATTTTGCCCTCCCGACAGTGCAGCCCAGCCAGCTCGGGGTCTACCAGACCACGCTCGACTTCTCGACGATCAATGTCTCGAGCGGCTCGGGTCACCTCGGCGTCCAGACGGTCGCCTCCCTCGGCAACGACACCGTGCTTCCGAACCTGCCGAACGCGACCGTGGGCCAGCTCTGGGCCCAGCTCGGACTTGATTTTGGCCAGTCCCTTGCGTTCTCGAGCGCCCTCCTCCCGACCGTCTATAACTGGGCCAACTCCACCGGACCGTTCTTCCCGGCCGTCCAGGCTGGAGCCAGCGTGAACGGCACGGGCTTCGTCGGTCCCACGGCCCCCGAACGGCTCGCCAGCGAGTCGTCCACGTGCGCGGGCAGTTGCGACCTGTCGAGTCCCGCGACGATGGCGCTGAGCTGGTCCGAGTCGTATGCCCTCAATGGGAGTCTGTTCCACAACAGCTCGACCTACTCGATCGCGTTCAACTTCCGCCACCCGGTGAGCGCGGACGTCTACAACTACACGGTCGTACTGCCCGCCGGCTACGTGCTGAAGGCCGACACCCCCGCCCCGGCCGCGACGCGGCTCGTGGCCGCCGGGGCTTCGGGGACCTGGACGAAGTTCACGCTCGTCTCGTTGCCGAGCGCGTCGGCCGGTGGCACGGCCCAGTTCACGATCGTGAAGTACTCGGCCCTGAAGGCGATCGTCAACGCGAGCGTCACGAACTTCGCCTTCTCGAGCCACAACGTGCTCAACCAGACGAACGGGGGCTACACCGTAGTGGTCGGCCTGGGACAGAACGTCAGTTTCAGCGCGCTCAACTCGATCTACCCCTCGGGCACGAACGGCACTCGGTTCGTCTGGTACTTCGGGGACGGGAGTTCCGCGACCACGACCGTCGGAACGACCAACCACACCTACCGGATCGTCAGCGGGTCCACGCCGGATACCGGGAACCTGACCGTCACGAGCTCGGGCGGCCTCACGAACACCACGACGTTCCACGTCTGGATCGGGTCGGGACCCGTAACCGCCGGGCTCGCGAACAACGCGACGGCCGGTGAGTCGAAGTCGGTGGGCGGGACGGCATACCTGTTCGTCAACTGGTCGACCACCCTCCGGTTCAACGCCACGCCGAGCTCGGCCCAGATCTCGCCGAGCGCGCCGATCCCGGGCAACGTCTCGGTCGCGTCGTACAGTTTGGCCGCCTGGGGCGGGTTCCAGTCGACCATCGCGAACTACTCGGTTTCCCAAGGGAGCTCCTACCTCGCGTTCTCGAACCTCAGCTACCAGTTCCTCGGCGCGGGCAGCTATCTCTCCCACGGGCTCGTCGGAGGGAATGCGGTCGCGTTCCACGGATGGCAGTACAATCTGACCCTGACCGTTTGGTCGGCTACGGGTCAGCGCGCGAGCACGAGCTTGGTCGTCCTGGTCAACGACACCGAGAAACCGGTGTCGGCGCTCCAGCTCTTGAACGCGGCCAGCCAGCCGGTGTCCACCAGCGGCGGCCTCGTGGCCGGCGCGAACGCCTCGGCGCTCGTCCGGCTGAACGGCGGTAACGCGAGCGACCCCCACAACGGCTCGCTCGTACGGTACTACTGGCTGGTCACGAACTCGGCGAACGCTTCCGTCCACGTCGGGATCAACGCGACGTCGGTGCGCCCCTACCCGACCCTGTGGCTGAGCGCTCAATCGAAGCCGTACACGGTCAACCTCACCGTATGGGACCTCAATGGCAACTCCGGCTGGGCGACGCAATCGCTCACCATCACGGTCAACTCGACGACCACGCCGATCATGGCCGCGAACAACCTCACGGCTCCGTCGACGCTCACGGACGGCACCACCTACACGATCTGGGTGAACGTTACGACCGGCGGCGGAACGAAGGCGGTCGCCGAGAACGTCCAGGTCACGTTCTACGTGACGAGTCCGGGCGGAACGAGCCGAACCTACCTCACCGGTTCCGTGGCGTTCTACAACTACACCTCGCCCGGCGTCGTGAACGCGCAGCCGATGGGGACGGGGACCTTGGCGAAGCTCGGTTACAACGTGACCGTGCGGGCGGTGATCAGCTGGAACCCCGGGATCTCCGGGAACTACGTGCTCTACGCGAACGTGACGGCCTCGAACCAGTTCGCCGGCAATACGAACACGCCCAACGTCACGTCGATGTCGATCACCATCAACCCGAATCCGACCACGCAGCTCCTCGAGTACGTGGCGATCGGGGTAGCCGTGGTCATCGTGCTCGGGTTGATCATCGTGTACTACCGCCGCCGCTCTCGGCGGGGAAGTGCACCCCGGTCGTCCTCGGGACGCTCCGGCCTCGAGCGGGGCTCGAAGCGCAGCAGCCAGGACGACGAGGACGAGGACGACTCGTAGGGATCCCAGGACCCCCGGCGTCGAACCCTTTCTCCCATTCCTTTCTTGCGGACCGACCTCTCGGTCGGGCCCTACCGGACGGTGCCGAACCGACTTCGAGCGATGGGGGCGCCGAACCTACGTCCGGCGTCGTCGTCGGGGGCCCGGGCCTACCCGTAGGGCCCGACCTCGTCGAGCAGGTCCACGTGGGTCAGTAGCATGCGGCGGCAGCAGTAGCGGTGGAGTCCCAAGGCATCGAGTACCGTGCCGGCCGATTCGCCGCGGGCCGTCCGCTCGCGGTACTCGTCCCAGAACTGGCCGATCACCGCGCCGCAGGTGAAGCAGCGCACGGGCACCATCATCGTCATGGATAGAGCTCCTCCGTTCGCCTCAGCGGTAGGACTTCTGGCGCCGCTTGCGCGCCCCGCGGCCCCCAGGGCGCTTCGGCAGCTTGCGCCGCGGGTCGTTGACGATGAGGGAACGATCGTACCGCTTGAACTGCTCTCGGAGGGCGGCGTCCTTCAACCACTCGAGGAGACCACGGGCCACGGCGGTACGGGCGGCGGAGGCTTGGCCGATCACGCCCCCGCCCGACGCCCGTACCGTGATGTCGAGGAGCTTCGCGCGGTCGCCGGCCATGAGGAGCGGTTCTTGGATCTTCTGGCGAACGATCTCGGGTTCGACCAGCTCGAGCGGGCGGTCGTTGAAGCGTACCAGGCCCATCCCCTTGCGGACCGTCGCCCGTGCGATGGCGGCCTTGCGCTTCCCCGTGGTCAGGATGACGACGGGCGCCTTCATATTCGGGCCCCCAACAGCCGGGTGATCGCCTCGAGCGTCATCGGCGGACGCACCGACGGGCGCGCTTTCGCTGCGGGCAGTGTTTCGGTAGAGTTCCCGGTGTACGCCGGAGGAACTCCGATGTGAACTTCGAGGCGGTCGAACGCGAGCTTGCCCCGAGCCTTGAGGTGGGGGAGCATGCCGCGCACCGATCGGCGGAAGATGCGGTCGGGGTAGCGCGGGTAGTGAGGACCCGTGCGCTTCGAGCCGCGCGCTCGTTCCGCCGTATAGTGGGCAATGACCTGCGAGCGGTTCCCGGTCACCACGGCCTTCTCGGCGTTCACGACCACGATCGACTCGCCGTGAAGAAGGCGCTGCGCGATCAGGCTCGCCGCGCGACCGACCACGAGGCCGCTCGCGTCGATGACCGTCGGGCTCGGCACCGGGTTCGCGTCAGGCAAGGAGGCGCACCCCCGCCCCGTCCGGCCGGGACTTGAGAAGGTCGTGAAGGGAGAGCGCGGCGCCGCCGGCGGCGTGGATCTTCGACCTCGCCTCGGCCGAGAAGGAAAACGCGGCGACCGTGAGGCGCTTCGTGAGGGGCCCGTCGGCGAGGAGCTTCCCCGGCACCACCACGGTCTCCTCGGCCTCCGTCAGTCGGTCGAGGTGGCCGACGTTCACGGGCGATCCCTGGTGGCGGGCCCGCTCGAGCCGGTCGGCGACGGACGCCCAGATCGGGGCGTGCTGCGCGCGGGCCGTGCGACGCAGCTCTCCGAGAAGGCGGACGAGCTCGGTGTTCTGCTTTCGAACAGTACGGGCCATGGGCGGGACGCCTCCGACCCGGGTACCCGATATAAGCGTTGCCGCCCCGAGAAGCTCCGCGCCCGGGCGCGTGTCCACCGGCGGTCGTCGGCGGGACCGGACCGGTGCCGGTACTCACCAACGGTTAAATACGCCCCCCCGCCATTCGCGCCCCGAGGCCCTCCCCATGCGCAAGTTCCTCACTGAGCTCCGAGGCAAGACCGTGATGACGAATGACGGACAGATCCTCGGAATGATCGACAACTTCGTCGTCGACACGCTCACCGGCGGGATCGCCCACGTCCTCGTCACCCCGAGCGAGGATGTGGAACAACGCCTCTTCCAGAGCGACGCGACGGGCCGGCTCGTGCTGCCCTTCAAGAGCATGCGCGCGGTGAAGGACGTCGTCGTGATGGACATTGGGAAGTGAGCCGGCCGGCCGCGCGCTGATCTCGGTCGTTATCACCGTTCGCAACGAGGAGACCCACCTCGGCCAGCTGCTCGACAGCCTCCGGGCCCAGGAGGCTCCCTTCGAGGTCGTGGTCGTCGACGCCGAGAGCCGCGACCACACGTTCGAGATCGCACGGGCGTACGCTGCGCGCTATCCGGGAATCTTCCGTGTCCTTCGTCGGCCGGGGTCGCGTGGTGTCGGCCGCAACACCGGCGTGCGCGCCGCGAGGGGGGAGTTCGTCGCGTTCACGGACGGCGACTGCTACGCCGATCCGAGCTGGCTGGCCGGTCTCCGCGACGCTCTGGCGACCGCGCCCGTCGTTGCCGGGCGCACGGTGATCGTCGGGAAGCCGCGCTACGGACGGCTCGAGCGAGTGGAGCTGTTCCAGAGCGGATACGACGTGACGTACCCCTCGTGCAACCTCGCCTACCGCCGTTCCCTCTTCGAGCAGCTCGGAGGGTTCGACCCCCGGTTCATCACGGCCGAGGACATCGACCTCAACCTACGAGCGGTCCGTGCGGGGGCGTCGATCCGGTTCCGTTCCGACGCGGTCATTTACCACCACGGTCGGACCACGTTCCTTCGGTTCCTCTACCAGGCCTTCTGGAACGGCTACGGCCGCAAGCAGCTCACCGAGAAGCACGGGAGCCTCTGGGGACGGTACCGGGTGCGCCGGCTCATCTCCGGCCAGCGCGGTCCGATCGCCTGGGCTCGGCTCGCCGCGGCATTCGCCGGCTACGGCGCCCGAGTGGCGGCGGCCGCGGGCCATCGCCTCACGAACGGACCGGACCCGGGCCCACCGGGAACGACCGCTCGGTAGCGCACCGGTCGACGGACCGGGACACGCGAGGGTCGCCGATACGACTAGTTCGCCTTCAGCAGCTCGGCGACCTTCACGACCTCAGTGAGGACCTTCGTCAGGTCCGCCGCCTGGTCGACCACGGCCACGAGGAGCGCCTTCTTCCCGCTCCCGACGATGAGCGTCTTCGAGTCGTTGCCTTCGATGACGATCCGCTCGGGCGGGGACCGGTTGAGCTCGGTGTTCGCGGTCGCGGCGGCACCGAGGATCGTGGCGCACATGATCGCGAACGTCTCCGTGTAGACGCCGGCCGGCACGTCCGCGTACAGGACGAGCCCGTCGCGCGAGACGAGGGCGGTGGCGATGCCCCCGATCCGTGTCTTGAGGTCCTTGACGACTGCCCCCACGTTCCCGGTTGCCATCATCGTGCCGCGGACCTACCTACAGCTCTTCGATGCGGAAGCGACATTCGGGGTGGCCCGTGCTGGCACACATCTCTTCGGTACACTTAACGCGTCCCCCCTTAAAACGTTCGTAGAACTCGCGGAGCATTCCCCGCAATCGGTGGCACGTCGGGATGTCGCTCGGAGCGACCTCGATCGACCCCTTGGCGACAACCTCGTGGTCCCCGAAGGTGACCGCCTCGACCCAGCCCCGTTCGTGGAGGAGGTGGCCGACCTTCTCGAAGAAGTGCGCCCGGTCCGCGAGGGCCTCCTCGGCCATGCCGGAGCCGATCACGGAGCCCTCCTTGAAGAAGAGACCGTGACAGGCGTGGGACATCACCCCTTCGTAGAGCTCCTTGATCTGCCGGAGCTCCGCCTGGTCGATCTTGACCGACCGCATGACGCGGCGGGCACCGCCGGACAGGGTATATATGTATTCAGTCGAACGGTCGCGTCAGCTACCGTCGGCTTCTTCCTCTCCGGACGCCGCGCGCCCCTCGGCGAGCGTCGTCTCGAGGGCATCGAGCGTGATCATCCGCCCTGCCTGGACCTTGGGCCAGCCCTCATGCCGGTCGAGGAGGACGGCCGCGAGCCCCGCGCGCGCGGCCGCGCGCACATCGCTCCAGAAGAGGTCGCCGACGAACGCGACGCGCTCCGGGGGCGCGCCGAGCCGCTCGGCCGCGCTTCGGAACGCCGCACGGTCGGGCACGGTCGGGCCGTCCGGGTCGCCCGTCCCGAGGAGAATGTCTCCGTCGAGTCCCGTGCGGTGGAGCAGCCAGCGGGCCGATTCCGCCGGTAAGGGAGTGACGATCCCCACGCGGACCCCTTGGCCGGCGAGGCGGGCGAGCGCGGGAGCGACATCCGGGTATCGCTCGACCTCACCGGCGGGCCGCAGGATCCGCCGGACCACGGCGTCCGTCTCGGGAACCGGAAGGGGGTGGCCCGAGATCGCCCAGAGCGTGTGGGCGAGATGCTCGCGGAAGGCGGGAAGGTCGGCGGGAGGGGCCCGGCCCGTCAGACCCTGCCAGCGGCGGCGGTCCCAGAGCTTGAGCGAGCGTCGTACCGCGGCCCGCACCCGCCGCTCGCCGAGGAGTGGACCCTGGGGGTGCCACGCCCACTGCCATAGGCTGGGAGTGTGGAACGGGACCAGCACGTCGTCGAGGTCGAAGAGGACCGCGTCGACCTCGCCTGCGCCGTATCGCAACGTCACGGACCCTCGGACGGACTAACCGCGCCCGCTCTTCTGGAGCTCCAGGAGATCCTCGGTCGAGACCTTCTCGCCCTTCTTCAGGCGGGCGAGGAAGTCCTCCTCGCGGGGGGGCTCGACCTCGCCCCAGGAGGGCGGGGCTCGACCGCCTCGCGCAGCGTAGAGGAGCTTCTCGATGTCCCGGACCTCCTCGATCGAAGCGATGTGTTGCCGGTGGGCCTCGTCGGCCTGCGCCTTGACCTCGAGGAGCTTCGCCTGCACTTCGTCGGCCTGACGGCGTAGCTCGTCGACCGATTCGTAGAGAGCGACCATCGCCTCGTGTTCGCGCTGGGCCTCCTCGGCGGAGTGACCGACCGCGGCGTGATGCTTCTCCGCCTCGTCTCGGGCCGTGGCGAACGCGGTCATCGTCTGCTCGACCTCGGGGTCCTGGCGCAGTTGCTCGTCCTGCTCCCGAATCGCCGCCTCGAGCCGCTTCATCTCTTCGATGAGGCGCTTCTCCTGATCGCCCGTAAGGGCGGTCGTCATATGGCGGAACTCGAGCTCCTTGAGCTCCTTGCGGAGCCGCCAGGTCGGGACCGCTCCCGGCCGAGGCGTGCGGGCACGCTTGAGCTCTTGGACCTTGTCGCCCAGCTCCTGAAGCTTGCCGTTCCACTCCTCGCGCAGCCGCTTCTCCTCGCGGACCTGGCTGTTCAGCGCGTCGCGCTGTCGGCGGTGCTCCTGGGCCTCGGCGCTCTTGTCGTGGAGCTCGTCGAGGATGCGGGAGCGCTGTTCGGCCGTGGCCCGGGCCTCGGCGTTCAGCCGGTCGCGGCGAGCTCGCGCCTCGTCGGCGCGCCCGTTCGACTCCGCGCGTCGCTTTTCAAGTTCCTCGGTCGCGTCGCTCAAGCGGTCCCCGCCCAACGCCGGGAAAGCTCCCGGTCGGGGAGCGGTTTGACAAATGCGCTCGATATAAAGGCTTCCGACGGACCGCGCCGGAGGCTTTCGCCTGCCACGTCACGCTAATATGCCGCGTCCCCGATGAATCGCGCCGTGGAAGAGGTCGGCCGGATCTTCGGCGACGTCGGGCTGGGACAGTTCCAGCTCAACTTGGCCCGACCGGTCGAGCGGGGCGACTACCTCGCTGTCGAGGACGAGGCGCACGGGAGGGTCCTCTGCCAACTGGACGACCTCAAGCGGAAGAGCGACTTCGACCTCGAGCGCGCCGGAGCCACCGGGGGGGCGGCGGAGACCCCGATCCACGAGAACCTGCTCGGGATCGCGCGGATCATCGGTTACCGGGACGGCCAAGGCCTCGTGAAGCTCCCGACGATCCCGTTCCGCCCCGGCGCCCACGTCTTTCGCGCCGAGGAGCCGCTCATCGCGGAGGTGCTCGGGCTCAAGCACCACGCGAACAGCGGCGCGTACGTAGGACTGCTGCGTAACCACGCGCTCCGGGTCGAGCTCGACATTAACCAGCTCGTGCAGCGGCACGTGAGCGTCCTCGCGAAGACGGGGGGAGGGAAGAGCTACCTCCTCGGGGTCCTCATCGAGGAGCTCCTGCGCCACCGGGTGACCTGCGTCATCATCGACCCGCACGGGGAGTACGGCTCGCTGAGGTTCGCGGCGGAGAAGAACGGCGTGCACGCTCGCTTCGGGGTCGAGTCGCAGGGCTTCGGCCGTCAGGTGCAGGAGTACTCGCCCGACGCCACCCTGAACCCGAGCGCGAAACCCCTGACGTTTTCGTTGCGCCACATCGATCCCCGCGACCTGCTCGTCTTCATGGGCCTGACGAACGTGAAGACGTTCCTGGCGCCGCTGAAGCAGCTTATCGAGCGGGTTGCGACCTCGAACGCGGACTACTCGGTCCACGACCTCGTCCGCGCGGCGGAGGCCGGCGAAGGTATCGTCGCCGAAACACTGCACGAGCGGCTGGAGTACGTGGAGCAGACCAAGCTCCTCGGCCCGGTCGGCACGAGCCTCAACGACCTCGTGAAGAGGGGCGAGGCGACCCTCATCAACCTGCGGGGCGTCGCGCCCGATGTCCAGGAACTCGTGGTCGCACGAATCGCCCTCACGCTCTTCGAGAATCGCAAGAAGGACAAGATCCCGCCGCTCTTCCTCGTGATCGAGGAGGCCCACAACTTCGCGCCGCAGCAGGGAACCGCGACGTGCTCCCGGGTGCTCAAGAACATCGCGAGCGAGGGGCGCAAGTTCGGCCTCGGGCTCTGCGTCGTGACCCAGCGGGCCGCCCGGATCGACAAGAGCGTCCTGTCCCAATGCAACACGCAGCTGATCCTCCAAGTAACGAATCCGCTCGACCTGAAGGCGATCGCCCAGTCGATCGAGGGGCTGACGGCGGGAATGACCGAAATGATCCAGTCACTTCCCGTCGGGGTCGCTCTGATCACGGGGGGCGGCTACCACACGCCCCTGTTCTGTGAAGTCCGGCCGCGGGCGACCCGCCACGGCGGAGAGAGCGTGCAGATCGTCGCGGCGTGACCCCGAGCGAGGGCGGACGGAGAGCGACCGACACCGGCCGCGGTTACGGGCGCCCGAGGTCCATCAGGTACCGGCTCACGAGCCGGACGCCGAACGCCGTCGCGCCGAGGTTCTGGTACGACGGCTGGTACTTGTACGTCGTAAGCGATGTATAGGCCGGGCCCGCGATGTCGAGGTGGGCCCAGGGCGTGTTTCCGACGAACGCCTCGAGGAACGCCGCCGCGGTGAGCATCCCGGCCGTCGGAATCTCGGTAGAGTTCTTCACGTCACCGAGATCGCTCTTCACCAGCTCGCGGTGATAGTCGGTCAGCGGCATGCGCCATAACGGCTCTCCCGTGGTGGCCGCCGCGGCCAGCAGTCCCTCGGCCAGCCGGTCGTCCGTCGCGACCATGCCCGCGGTGTCGTCCCCCAGGGCGACGACCTCCGCCCCGGTGAGCGTAGCGAGGTCGATGACCTCGTCGGGTCGGTATTGCTGGACCGCGTAGGCGAGGCCGTCGGCGAGTACGACGCGCCCCTCGGCATCGGTGTTGAGGACCTCGATCGTCTTGCCGCCGAAGGCCTTGACGACGTCCCCCGGGCGGTAGGCCGAGCCTCCGGGGAGGTTCTCCGCGCAGCAAAGGACCCCGATCACGCGAGGGGGCACCTTGAGCGTTGCCGCCGCGCGGAGGATCCCCAGGACCGCGACCGCGCCGGACTTGTCGAACTTCATGTGGGCCATGTTCAGGGCGGGTTTGATCGAAATCCCGCCGGAGTCGAACGTGATCCCCTTCCCGACGACCGCGACCGTCCGTCCGCGCTTCGAGCCGCCCGAGTACTCGACCACGATCAGGCGGGGAGGATGGACGGACCCTCCCCCGACGGCCAAGAGGCCGCCACAGTGCATTTCGGCGAGCTTCTGCTCGTCGAACACCGTGACCTTGAGTCCAAGTTCCTTCCCCAGCGCCCGAGCCTCTTCCGCTAGCCGCTCGGGCGTCGCGGTATCTGCCGGCAGGTTCGCGATGTCCCGGGTCCAGACGACGGTGTCGGCGATCGAGATCTCCTCGGCGACCGCCTTCTTGAGCCCCGCTTCGTCGCGCGCGAGCTCTTCGCCAAGCTGGATCGAAACCTCCTCTACGGTGCCTTCGGTCGTGGTCTTGTATTTCACGAACTCGTAGGCTCCGAGCACCGCCCCGTCCGTGAGGGCGCGTGCGGCCGACTCCGCGGGGGTCAGGTCCGCCACGAAGGAGGGGAGCCGAAAAGCGAGGGTCCGCACCCCTTTCGCGCGCAACCCCCGCACGACCGACGCCGCGGCACGCCGCACCGTGTCGGGGCCGAACTTTGCGCGCAACCCGAGACCGATCAGCACGATGCGACTCCGTCGGTCGGGGCGATGGAAGACCGTGAGCTCCTTCGACTTACCCCGGATCTCTCTCTTCTCCCATGCGGCCCGCACGAGGCCCTTCGTCGCCTCGTCCTCACGGGCCAGCCCCCGGGGGAACGAGTCGTCCTTCTCGGAGCGCTCGAAGACCCCGCACACCACCGCGTCCGCGGCGACGGTCAATCCGTCTCGACGGTCGACCTGGACCTTCATGGGCCCGGCGGCACTAGAACGACGGCCGAATCTTCTGACGATCGATCCGGATCCCGGCCGGTGTGATCGCCAAGAGATTCTTCGCGATCCCGGCGACGTCACCGCCCGTGTCCTTCGCGACGTTCTTGAGGTCCATGCTCATTCGCTTCACGGCCATCTGGTCGTTGGCGATCGACGTGTAGTCGAGGAGGACGATGTCGCCTTGGTATGCGAGCTTCGTGACCTGGTGGAGGTCCTCGAAGCGCAGGATCTCGGCGAGACGGACCGTCCCCTTCGTCCCCGCCAGCGCGCCGGCCTCGTCCTCGAACTGCATCGTGCCCAGGTCGAGGAACGACCCCTCTTCCAACGTGTCCGAACCGTGGTGTCGCCGGAGAATTCCGCTTTTCTTCATCATGGAGTCGCGCCTCGCGTCCGAGCGCCTCGACCGATGGGTCGCTTATTAAGGATATTGTTCCACTGTCGCTAGCGGGAGTCCTCGGCTCGGGCCGCGGAACCGTCCCGGTCGCGGGGAAAGCGCAGGCAGAACGTGACCCGGTAGACCTCTTGGCCGTTCTTTCGCCCGAAGAGGCTCGCCGACTCCTTCATCGGGATCCCGTACCGCTGCTTCGCGAACTTCGCGAACGACCGCGCCGGCAACGTCTCGGTGAAGTAGCAGTCCCATCCCTCGGGGAGCTCTTCCCGCCAGGAGAGGGCGTTCCGCCAGTCCGCACGGGCCTCGCGCACGAGCTCCGTCCAGATCCGGTCGAGTCGGGCCCGCAGGGCCGGGGCCTTCTCGCCCCGATCGTCGGCCGGGCCCCGCAGCTGGAGGATCGCGGTGTAGTACCGGCCGCTCTTGCGACTGCAATCGGGGCAGCTATGCGAAACGATCCGCACCGTGAGCGGGATCTCGACGTCACGCAGGACCCCGCGAAAGGCGACGTGGAACCGACCGACGAGCTCCCGCTGGTTGGCGGTGGCAGCGACCTCGTCCCATTGGGTGCGCCGGACCCCTACCTCGGGATGGATCTCGAGGAACGGAGCGAGGTCCTCGGCCGTTAGGACGCGGCTGGCGCCCGCGCGCTCCCAATGACCGCGCACCTCGCGCGCCGCGCAGTGGGGACAGATCGTGACGGATCCCTGGCGACACGCCGAGACGAGGACGGTCCGGTCGGCCGCGCACGACGCGCAGACCCCCTCGACGAGCGGTCGGTCGGTCGCGCCACAGAGGACACAGAACTCCGCCGCTTCCATCTCGAAGCCCCCGTGCTCAGCCGACCAGCGCGAAGATCTCGGCGTGCGGGACTCCGCCGAGCTCCCCCGCGCTTCCCGGGACGATATAGCCCCCCTGCTCGGCCAGCTTCAGCACCCGCTCTCCGAGCAGGTTCGCGATCGTGGCACGCTCGAGCGCCCAGAGCACCTCTTCGCGGGTGACCCGACGTTCCCCGTAGAACTGCGGGGAGATGCGCACCGTCCGCCCGGCCTCCCCGACCGGAAGGTCGCGGCCGATCAATTCTGCGTCGCACACGGCGACCACGAACTCGGTCCGGACCCGGTGGACCCGCATCACGAACCCATCCTCGGCCATGTCTCCGCGTCCCCCGCGCACGAAGGATGCGCGGAGGTTAAATCGCCTGCCGGGGACCGAGCGCTAGAACCGGATGAGCTGGAGTTGGTTCGGCCGGGCCTCGATAATCTCTCCCTGGTTGCGCAGGGACTGAAGGAGCGCCTCCGCCTTAGGGATCGGGATCCCGGCCTTCTCGGCCGCTTCTCGGAACTGCTCGATCGCAAAGAAGCCGCCGTGCTCCTCCTGGAGCTCGCGCATGATCCGCATCACGATGTCGAGCCGCTCGCGTTGGCTGTGGCTGACGCCGGATTGGGTCAGGTCGATGTCGAGTTTACCCTCGTCGGTCATCGATACGCGGCGCAGGAACGTCTCGACGATGTGGATGGCCCGGCGCGAGTCCTCGACCTGGACCTCGTTCGAGAGGCGAGCGCGCGCGGCCGCTTCGCTCAGCCGGACGAGCGCCTCGAGCTGGCGGGCGGTGATCGGCACGGGGGCATTCGGTTCCTCGCCTTGCTTACGAACGTGGACGTAGTAGTTCTCGAGCTCGTCGAGCGCCTCCTGGGAGAGGGAGGGCTTGAGGTTCTGCCGGGCGTACGCGATGTACTTCTTCAGCAGGTCGGGGGAGAAGGGAGCGGACCCCGCGCCGGACCGGTTCGGCTCGCCGCGATTCTCCGCACCGATGTCCCGGTGAGAGGCGAGGATGCGGTTCGCGAGACTTCGGTCCCGCTCCTGGTTCGGGAGGTCCTTGATCGAGAAGATCACGTCGAACCGAGAGAGGAGCGTCGGGGGCAGGTCCAGCTGCTCCGCGATCGTCCGGTCGTTCGTGAAGCGGCCCCACTTCGGGTTCGCGGCGGCGAGCACGGGACACCGCGCATTGAGCGTCGAGGTGATCCCCGCTTTCGCAATCGATACGGTCTGCTGCTCGAGTGCCTCATGCATCGCCGAACGATCCTCCGGACTCATCTTGTCGAGCTCGTCGATGATCGCCATCCCTCCGTCGGCCAGCACGAGCATCCCGGCCTCGAGCACCCACCGGCCCCCGGCGAAGTCGTCTTTCACGGCGGCGGCGGTCAGGCCGGCGGCCGTCGCGCCCTTGCCGCTCGTGTAAATGCCGCGAGGGGCGACGTCCGCGATATAGCGGAGCAATTGGCTCTTGGCGGTGCCGGGGTCGCCCACGATCAGGACGTGGATGTCGCCGCGGACGCGCACGCCGTCCGAGTGGCGTTTCTCGACACCGCCGAAGAGCTGGAGGGCGATCGCCTCCTTCTCCTCCTCCATTCCCTTGATGGTCGGCGCCAGGGAGAGTACGATCTTGTCGACGACCGTCGGGTCCCCGCGGAACTGCTCGATGAGCGCGAGGTCCTCGGGCGAGATCTCGATCTCGTCGTATTCGCGCTCCTTCGTCTCGAAGGAGTTGCCGAGGACCATCAGGTCAAACGTCGTGTTGCGCACCACGCCGCCCCGCGAGGCGCTCGCGCGCTGGAAGCTCTTCAGGATCCCGTTGAGGATGATCCGGTTCCCGGGCAACACCCTGCCCGTGAGGTCCTCGGTCAGGAGGACCGAAAGCCCTTGCGGATGGGCTCCGTGGCGGAGCTGCTCCGGGTGCTCTTGGATCTCGATCCGCTGTGCGTCGACATACGTCGATTCCTCCGCGACCAGTCGGAACCGGGTCCGCCCTTGAGTCTTCCCGCACCCCCCCTGGGACTCCGGACACTCGAGGGGCTCGCGAAAGACGAGCGAGGCTTCGTCCTGCGGCTCGTGGAACTTCGTGCGACAGGCGACGCACTCGAAGACCGCGTCGCGAATCTGGGGCCGCACATCGCTCACCCGGCGCACGATCCCGTCGAGGGCGATGAAGCGATTGAGGTCGGGTTCCCGGATGGCGCGAATCGATCGGCGGCCGGTACCCGGTAGGCCCACCACGCGGATGCGCAGCCCTTCCGCCTCGGGCCCGGCGACCGGAAGGAGCTCGCGCATGGCGCGGAGCCCGGCGTCGAGCACGTCCTCGGGCCGCTCGAGCAGGAGGTCCGCGAGGGCAGTGTCGGCGCCATCGATCGCGGCGAACGGGACCTCGAGCGCGCGCTCTTCGGGAAAGCGGTCGTGTAGTTCGAGGATCTTGGGCCGCAGCCCGGCCTCTTCGAGAACGGCCGCCCAGCGGCTCTGAAGCTCGGGCGGCGCGGGCAGGGTCCTCTTTACAGCGACCATGTCAAACGGTCCGTTACGGGTCGAGCCGGTAGCGGTCGCGGGGGAAGAGGCGGGCCTCCCGTATATTGGAGAGCCCTGCCAGGACCTGGACGAGGCGGTCGATGCCGATCGCCCATCCTCCGTGGGGCGGGATCCCGAAACGGAAGGCCTCGAGGTAGCTCGGGAAGCCAGCGGGGTCGAGCCCGGCGGTCCGGAGGTTCTCTACGAGCCGGTCGAAGCGGTGCTCGCGGGGGCCGCCACTCATGATCTCGAGGCCGCGGTAGTCGAGGTCGAAGTACCCGGTCAGGCGGGGGTCGGCCTCCTGCCGCTGGGCGTAAAACGTGTGCGACTTGACCGCGGTCGGGAAATCGATCAGGAAGTAGAACGACGAACCGAACTCCCGGATCGCGCGCTCGCCGATGGCCCTCTCATCCTCCGTCCCGAGGTCCTGCTCGGCCCCGGCGCGTCCGAGCCACTCCTCGCAACGAGCGAATGGGATCCGGGGAAACGGCGGTTTCGGTTCGGGGATCCCCGGGGCGAGCGGGTTCTCCCGTTCGGCAAGGTCCTGCCGGACAAAGGAGAGCGTGTCGGTGAGGAGCTCCTCGACCAACCGACGAAGGTCTTCCGCTCCATCGATGTAACCGACCTCGGCGTCGAGGCTGGTAAACTCGGTGAGGTGGCGGACGGTGTCCGACGGCTCGGCGCGGAAAGCCGGCGCGATCTCGAAAACCCGCTCGAAGCCCGCGCCGATGAGCATTTGCTTGTAGAGCTGCGGACTCTGGGCCAAATAGGCCCGCGTTTCGAAGTATTCGACCGGGAAGAGCGTGGCGCCGCCCTCGGCACCCTGGCGCAGGATCTTGGGGGTCTCCACCTCGAGGAAGCCGCGGCGCAGGAAGGCGGCCCGGAATCCGGCGAGGACGCTCGTCCGCAGCTCGAAGATCGCGCGGACGGCGGGCTTCCGGAGATCGAGGACACGGTGGTTGAGGCGGGTGTCAAGGTCGGCGCTGACCTTGTCGACGACGCCGAGCGGCAGCGGAACCTCGGCCCGAGCGACGACCGTGACCCGGGACGGATGGAGCTCGACGCCCCGCTGGGCCTTCTCCGAGCGCCGTACCGTGCCTTCGACCTCGACGACCGACTCTCGGGGGAGCCCCGCGAAGAGAGCGAAGAGCGCCGGGTCCGCCGCCCCCTTCTTCAGGGTGACCTGCGTCGTGCCGCGCCCGTCCCGTACGATCGCGAAGGCGACCCCGCCGAGGGCGCGGTAGTCTTCGAGGTGGCCCGCGATCCGGACGACCTGGCCGTCCAGTTCCCGGAGCTCACGCGAGAGCCGACGGGGCTCCGACAGGGCTCGCGACCTCCTTTCGGGCGAGCGCCGCCCGCACGAGGGCGAGGTACAGCGGGTGGGGCGACTCGGGCCGGGAAAGGAATTCGGGGTGGTACTGAACGCCGAGGAAGAACGGGTGGGCGGGGGCCTCGAGGACCTCGACCCGACCGTCCACTGAGGTGCCCGTGTCCACGAGGCCCGCCGCGCGGAAGCGGCCGAGGTACTTGGGGTTGATTTCGTACCGGTGGCGATGGCGCTCCCATATCTCGGTCGTTCCGTAGATCTCGGCGACCCGCGAACCCGCGGTCAGGACCACGCGCTGCGCCCCGAGACGCATCGTTCCGCCGAGGTCGCCGACAGTCTTCTGCTCCTCGAGGAGGCAGACCACGGGATCGGGGGTCTCGGGGTCGATTTCGATCGAGTTCGCCTGCGGAAGCCCGAGCGCATTCCGCGCAAACTCTACGGCCGCAATCTGGAAGCCGTAGCATACTCCGAGGAACGGGATCCCTTCCGTTCGGGCGATTCCGATCGCCCGGACCTTTCCTTCGACCCCCCGCGCCCCGAAGCCGCCCGGCACGAGGACCGCATCGGAGCGCTCGAGGCGGGCGAGCAGCGAAGGATTCCGTGGAATGTCCTCCGAGTCGTACCACTGGAGGCGGATGTCGACCCCGAGGTGACCCTGACAGTGGTGGAACGCTTCCGAGTGCGAGAGATACGCGTCGCGGAGCTCGGTGTATTTTCCGACGATGGCCACCTCGATCGCCCGCGTCCCTCGTCGGTACGTAGCGAGGAATTCCTTCCAGGCGGTGTAGTCGGGGGGCCGGTCGGGAAGTCCCAGGATGCGAGTGAGCAGGGAGCCCACGCCCTGGGCCTCGAGGACGAGCGGGACCTCGTAGATGGTCGACTGGTCGGGGACGGAGATGACCGCCTCCGGCGTCACGTCGCAGAACAACGAGATCTTTGCTTTGATGTCCGGGGAGAGCGGTGCGGGCCCCCGCGCGATGATCAGGTTCGGTCGAATCCCGATGGCCCGAAGTTCACGGACCGAGTGCTGAGTCGGTTTCGTCTTGGCCTCCCCAACGGGGCCGACCACCGGGACGAGCGTGGTGTGGACGAACGCCATATGGCCCTCTCCGAGCTCGTAGGAAAGCTCGCGCAGGGCCTCGAGGAACGGCATCGACTCGATGTCGCCGACAGTTCCGCCCACTTCGACGAGAATCACGTCGGCGCCGGCGGCTTGGCAGACCTCCCGGATCGTCCGCTTGATCTCGCCGGTCACATGCGGGATGATCTGGACCGTGTTGCCGAGGTAGTCCCCGCGGCGCTCCTTCTCGATTACCGCGCGGTAGATCTTTCCCGTCGTCAGGTTGTGAACGCCGCCCAGGCTCTGGCCGAGGAACCGTTCGTAATTCCCGAGGTCGAGGTCTGCCTCGGTGCCGTCGTCCAGCACGAAGACCTCACCGTGCTGGTACGGGTTCATCGTTCCCGCATCGACATTGAGGTACGGGTCGATCTTGAGGATCGTGACGGGAATCCCGCGGGCCTTCAACAGGCGACCGAGCGAGGAGGTGGTGATTCCCTTGCCGAGGCCCGAAATCACTCCTCCGCTCACCACGATGACCTTCACGGGCGACCTCGCGGCCTCGTAGAGGACGCGGCCCATAAAGATGGTGGCAGGGCGCGGACTCTCGGCACGTGACGAACTTCGCTGGCCGTTCCGCCGAGTGCGCCTAGAACGGCACGCGGCGTCCCGAAGGGTCCCGGTGGAACCGGCCAAAATCCGCCGTTGCCTTCAGCCGATCCGCCGGGAACACCGGTCCGTCCGAGCAGACGTGGTAGGAACCAAAGGCGCACGCGTCGCACATCCCGAGGGCACACTTCATGTGCCGTTCCATCGACCCGAACAGGGGGACGCCGTGCGCTTCGGCCGCGGCGAGCACCTTCCGCATCATCACCTCGGGACCGCAGGTCCACACGGCATCGAACCGGTGGCGGGCAAGCTCGTCCTCGGCGACGGCGGTGACGTACCCCGCGTGCCCCTCCGACCCGTCGTCGGTGGCGACCCGGACGCGGGCGCCGAGGGAGCGGAACCGCTCGCGGAAGAGCAGTTCGTCCGCCCGGATCGCACCGAGCGCTACCACGAGCTCGGCCCCGAAGGTTCGGGCCTCCGCGGCAGCCGGAGCGAGCACCGCGGCGCCCGACCCCCCTCCCACCACGAGAACTCGTCGGGCCCGCACGTCGAAGTGGTTCCCGTACGGTCCCCGGATTCCGAGAGAAGCCCCCGGCTCGATCGCTTGGACGTGCCGGCTCGTCTCGCCCATCACCTTGACGGTGATCCCCTTCGAAACTCCCTGAGTGTACGAGAGCGACATGGGGATTTCGTCATCCCCCGGGATCCAGACCATCACGAACTGGCCCGGTGCCGCCGAAGGGGGGTACGGGAACCGGAGCGTAACAGTGGACGGCGTCTCTTGGACGCGCTCGGTTACCCGGACGATCGTGCGCACGCGCGTGTCTAGCAGGACCGCGATATAGCCCCTCTCGGTCCTCGGTCGGGTTCGCCGCGCTCAGAGCTTCGTATGGGCCGCGCCGACGGCTTCCTCGAGGCGAGCGTATCCGATCTCGTCGAGCAGCGCGGAGAGCTCCCGGTTCAATCGCTCGAAGACCCCGATCCCGTCGAACGCCACGGCGGTACCTATCTCCACCGCGCGCGCGCCCGCCATCACGTACTCGAGCGCGTCCCGACCGGTGCGGATGCCTCCGATCCCGACGACCGGTATCGAGACTGCTTCGAAGATCTGCCAGACACAAGCGAGACCGACCGGCTTGATCGCCGGTCCGCTCAACCCGCCGAGGCCGTGCGAGAGCACCGGCCGACGTAGATGGACATCGATCGCGAGGGCCCGGAGCGTATTGATCGCGCTCACCGCCGCCGCACCCCCCTGCTCGGCTGCGGCGGCGAGCCCGGCGGGGTCGGACGTGTTGGGCGTGATCTTCGCGATCACGGGGAGCCGGACCTCGGCGACGACCGCGCGAACGATCCGTTCCACATCCTCGGGCTCGCTGCCGACCTCGGTGCCGAACCCCTCGGCATGCGGGCAGCTCAGATTGAGCTCGACGGCGACCACGCCCGTCGCGGCGATCCTCCGGGCGAGGCGGGCGAACTCCGCCGCGTCGCCGGCGAATACGGAGCCCACGACGGGCGCGCCAGCCCGGCGGGCGACCTCGATCTCTCGGGGGTACTCGTCGATGCCGGGGTTCGGCAGCCCCATCGCGTTGAGGAGCCCCCAACGCTCGTAGGTCTCGACCGTGGGGTTCGGGTAGCCCGGCCGCGGGGCCGTCCCGATCGACTTCGTGATCACCCCGCCGGCGCCGGCCGACCAGGCTCCGCTCAGTGAATCGCCGCTCTCCCCCCAGATCCCCGAGGCGAGAAGGAACGGATTGCGCAGGACGAGCCCGGCGAGCCGGACGGAAAGGTCGGCCACGAACCCGAGGTACGGGTGGTGCGCTTAAATCGCCTCGCCCGGATTACGCGTCCGCATGCACCTCGAGCGGCTCACCGACGCCGCCCGCACTGCCGTGGAACGGGCGTTCCAGCGGGCGAGCGAACTGCGACACCCCTCCGTCGAGCCCGAGCACCTCCTCGCGGGGATGCTCGATGCGGTCGACGGCTCGGCAACGGCACTGCTCGGCGCCCTTCACGTCCCGATCGCCGACCTGCACGCGCGCCTCGAGACGCACCTTAACGAGCGACCGACCGCTGACCATGTGGCTCCCTCGGACCAGTACATCTCCCGCCCGCTCTCCCAGGTCATCGACTCCGCGGAGGAGGCCGCTGCGAAGCGCAAGGACCGTTACACGAGCGTTGACCAGCTCCTGCTCGGACTTCTCTCGGTCCCCTCAACGGCGCGCGACCTGCTCGAGGAGTTCGGCGTACGACGGGCCGCGGTCGAGAGCGCCCTCGAGCAGATGCGGGGAGCGCAGCGACCGGTCGAGAGCCGAGGCGAGGAGGCCCAGTACCAAGCGCTCGAGAAGTACGGGAAGGACCTGACCGCCCTCGCGCGCGAGCGTAAGCTCGATCCCGTGATCGGCCGAGACGACGAAATCCGCCGAGTCGTCCAGATCCTCTCGCGACGTACGAAGAACAACCCGGTCCTGATCGGGGACCCGGGAGTTGGCAAGACGGCGGTCGTCGAGGGACTAGCGTTGCGGATCGCGACGCGCGACGTCCCCGACGCGCTGCGCGAGAAGCGCCTCATCGCGCTCGACCTCGGTTCGCTGCTCGCCGGAGCGAAGTTCCGGGGCGAATTCGAGGAGCGGCTCAAGGCGGTCCTCAAGGAGATCGAGCGGTCCGAGGGGGCCGTGATCCTATTCATCGACGAGCTCCACACCCTCGTCCGAGCGGGGGCGACCGAGGGGGGGGCCTTGGACGCGTCGAACCTTCTGAAGCCCGCCCTGGCCCGAGGAACGCTCCACTGCATCGGGGCGACGACCACTCAAGAGTACCGGAAGTACATCGAGAAGGACGGCGCGCTCGAGCGACGGTTCCAACCCGTGGTCGTCACCGAGCCCACGGTCGAGGACACCGTTTCGATCCTCCGCGGCCTCAAGGAGCGCTACGAGCTCCACCACGGAGTACGGATCCAGGACGCGGCGCTGGTCGCCGCCGCCGCGCTCTCTGCACGGTACATTTCCGACCGCCGTCTCCCCGACAAAGCGATCGACGCGATCGATGAGGCCGCATCGATGGTCCGCCTCACCCTCGATTCGCGCCCGAGCGAACTCGACCAGCTCTCGCGGCGGATCCGCCAGCTCGAGATCGAACGTACGGCGCTCCAGCGGGAGACGGACCCGGCGAGCCGCGAGCGCCTCAAGCAGCTCGAACGGGAGCTCGCGGGCCTCCGGGAGCGCGAGAGCGCCCTCCTCAGCCGATGGAAACAGGAGAAGGAGCAGGTCGAGCGCCTGCGGGCGCTGCGCGCCGAACTCGACCGTGCGCGGGCCGAGGAGGCGGCGGCGGAGCGCTCGGGCGACCTCGAGACCGCGGCCCGGTTGCGTTATGGGGTGGTGCCCGAGCTCCAGAAAAAGGTCGAGTCGGTCACGAGGACGACGTCGGGATCGGCCCCCCCGCCTCTCCTTCGCGAAGAGGTGAGCGACGAGGACGTCGCGCTTGTCGTCTCGAAGTGGAGCGGGGTTCCGGTGAGCCGAATGCTTCAGGGCGAGACCGAGCGACTGCTGAAGATGGAGGAGACGCTGCGAGAGCGGGTCGTGGGGCAGGAGGAGGCGATCGCGTCGGTATCGAAGGCGGTGCGGCGATCCCGGTCCGGCCTGGGTGACCCGAACCGGCCGATGGGAACGTTCCTGTTCCTGGGGCCGACGGGCGTGGGGAAGACCGAGCTGGCGAAGGCCCTTGCCGCCTTTCTCTTCCACTCCGAGAAGGCGCTCGTCCGCCTCGACATGAGCGAATACATGGAGAAGCACACCGTGGCCCGCCTGATCGGCGCCCCGCCGGGCTACGTCGGCTACGAGGAAGGGGGCCAGCTCACCGAGGCGGTCCGCTCCCACCCTTACACCGTGATCCTGTTCGACGAGGTGGAGAAGGCGCACTCCGACGTCGTGAACGTGCTCCTTCAGCTGATGGACGACGGCCGCCTTACCGACGGGCAGGGCCGGACGGTCGACTTCCGGAACACTCTCGTAATCCTCACGAGCAACCTCGGATCCGAACGGCTCGAAGGCGCCGCCACGGACGAGGAGCGCCGTCGCATCATCGAGCCCGTGCTGCGGGGCCACTTCCGTCCGGAGTTCCTGAATCGCCTGGATGAGATCGTGCTGTTCCACTCGCTCGGCACGGCGGAGATCGCCGAGATTGTCGACCTTCAGATGGCCCAGGTGGAAGCCCGGCTCGCGGAGCGCCGCATCCACCTACGCACGACGGCCGCCGCGCGCTCGTTCCTGGCAGCCCACGGCTTCGAGCCGGAGTTCGGGGCCCGCCCGCTCAAGCGCACGATCCAGCGCCGGGTCGTCGACCCATTAACGACACGGATCCTGGCCGGGAAGGTCCCGGACGGGAGCGAAGTGACGATCGACGTGGTGGGCGACGAGGTCGCCCCCACCGTGCGGCCCCCGAAGGCCGGAGGGGGGAAGGGTCCATGACCAGCGTCACGGTCGCCGTCGTCGGGGCGCCCGACATCGCGAAGGAACTCGGGAAGAAGGGTACCGCGTCGGACGTCACCCTGTTCAACCTAGTCCACGACGCGCACGCGGTCACCCTCGTCGAGCCGACCCAGTTCCCGGAGAAGCTACCGCCGCTCCTCGCCTCCCTCGCGATGGCAGACCACGGACTGCTCGTGGTCACGGAGCTGACCCGACCGATCGCCGAGACCATCGCGGTGCTCGAGCTCGCCGAGCTCCCGACGACGGTGGTCGTCGGCCCGAACGTGGGCGAGCCCGAGATCGCGCGGGCCCTCAAGGGCGGGCGTCTCGCGGCCGCTCCCCGGGTACCGCTCGACCTGCCGCGCCTGCGCGAGCTGGTCGATTCCTGGTCCGCGCCGACGCGAGACGGACCGGTTCGCGTGGCCGTCGACCACTCGTTCCCGGTCAAAGGCGTCGGCGCGGTCGCCTTGGGCCTCGTCCGCCGTGGGACGCTGCACGCGCACGAGCGGCTTCGACTGTATCCGACCGCGAAGCAGGTCGAGGTCCGGTCGCTCCAGGTGCACGACGTCGACCGCAAGGAGGCGACGAGCGGAGAACGGGTGGGGGTCGCCCTGCGGGGCGTGGAAGCGGACGAACTCTCGCGCGGACAGGTCCTGGCGCCGGACGGAACCCTCGGTGTCGGGCGGTCCCTTCCCCTCGGACCGATCGAGCGGTGCCGCTACTATCGCGGCGACGCCGGCCCCGGAGCGCAGCTGCACCTATGCCTTGATCTGCAGGCGGTGCCGGCGGTCCTCGACGAGGTTTCGGCGCGGGGGGCCCGGGTGAGCGCCGACCGCGAGGTCGTCTACCTCGCCGGCGAACCGGCGTACCTTCTCGACCTCTCCGTCCCCGCGGGACCGAGGATCTTCGGGCGCGCGGCGGTCGCGACGGCGTCGGCGTAAGCGTAAGCGTAAGCGCAAGCGTAAGCGACGGACCCGAACGCCCGACCCCGCGGGGGAACCCGCACTCTCCTTCGCGCGCGGTCTACGCGAACATCGTGACCGATTCCTTGCGGAGCTCTTCCTCGCCGACGACCTTCTCGATCGCCCGGTCGAAGTCGGCCGCGGTCACGCTCTCGCGCTCTTCGCGGATCGCCCACATGCCCGCCTCGGTGCAGATGGCCCGGATGTCCGCGCCGGTCGCGCCCTCGCACCGGCTCGCGAGTGCCTCGAAGTCGACGGTCTCTCGGATCGCCATACCGTGGGAGTGAATGCGGAAGATCTCCGCCCGTCCCTGGTAGGTCGGCACGGGGATCTCAATGATCCGGTCGAAGCGGCCGGGACGGAGCAGCGCATCATCGAGGATGTCGGGACGGTTGGTCGCCGCGATGATCTTGACGTTCGCGAGCGGCTCGAACCCGTCCATCTCGGCGAGGAGCTGCATCAGGGTTCGCTGAACCTCGCGGTCCCCGCTCGTGGCGACCTCGAGCCGTTTCGCGCCGATCGAGTCCACCTCGTCGATAAAGATGATCGTGGGCGCCTTCTCCCGCGCGAGTTGGAACAGCTCGCGAACCAGCCGGGCCCCCTCTCCAATGTACTTCTGGACGAGCTCGCTGCCGACCAGTCGCACGAACGTTGCGTTCGTGTGGTGGGCGACCGCCTTGGCAATCATCGTCTTCCCGGTCCCGGGAGAGCCGATCAGCAGGACGCCCTTGGGAGGGTCGACCCCGACCTTCTTGTAGAGTTCGGAGCGGAGGAGCGGGTACTCGACCGCCTCCCGGATCTCGCGGATCTGCTCGCTCAGGCCGCCGATATCCGTGTAGGTCACGTTGGGCTTGTCGACGATCTCGCTCGCGGTCACGAGGGGGTCGAGCGACGCGGGCAGCACGCCCATGACGGCGAGGGTCTGCTTGTTCAGCGCGACCCGGCTCCCGACCGTGATCTTGCCGTGCTCGACCGTCTCGGCCGAGTTCACGACGAAGTCGGGGCCCGTCGAGGACTTCACGATGACACGACCGTCCGTCAGCACGTCCCGCACGCTGCCCACGATGAGGGGAGGATATCGCAGACGGTCGAGCTCGGTCTTGAGTCGCTTGACCTCCCGCTGAAGTCGGAGGATCTCGGCCTCCATGTAGTGCCGCTCGCTCTCGACGCGCTTGATCGCCTCCGCGAGCTGGGTGTTCCGCAGCTCGAGGAAGTTCACCCGGTCGAATGCGTCGTGGGCGGTGGCGGGAGGTTCCGGATCGCTCATGGTTGTCGAACCGACCGTTCAAGGCGGAGTGACGAGAATCTTACAACATGGCCGCTTATAAGTAGTCGTTCTTCGAACGCGCATCGGGGGACCAAATGGTCGTTTGGGCAGGTCGGGAAGCCCGCGCCTTCGCACCCGGCCATGTGACGCTCGCCTTTCTCCCTCGCCCGGAGTCCCGGGATCCGCGGGGTCGAGGCTCCGTGGGAGCCGGGATCGTCCTTGAGCTCGGTGTGCAGGCCCGGGCACGCTACCGCCCCGAGGGGCCCCGCCGGATCAGCGTCACGAGCGACCTCTCTTCGCCGCTGCCGATCTCTACGGAGGTCGTCCGTCGCCTCCTCGGTTCTCGGACGGGGTCCCTCACCGTGCACCTCCGTCACGAGCTCCCCGAGGGTCAGGGATTCGGGACGAGTGCCGCGGGGGCGCTCTCGAGCGCGATCGCCGTGGCCGAGGTGCTGGAACTCCCCACCGCCCGGGCGATCGCCACGGCCCATCTCGCCGACCTCTTCGGCGGGGGCGGCCTCGGAGGCGTGGCGGCGATACTGGGCGGGGGCACGGAACTCCGTCGTCGGCCCGGGATTCCGCCGTGGGGGAGGATCGTACATCGCCCGTTCTCTCGTGCGATCCTCGTCGGCGTCGTCGGGGGACCGATCCCATCGCCCGGGGTCCTGCGGGATGCGCGAAGCCTCCGGAGGATCGTGGCGGCCGGGGCGGTGTGGGAGGGACTCGGACCGGGCTCCTCTCCCGAGGAGTTCTTCGCTGCGGGGGAGCGGTTCACCGACCGGGTCGGACTCGCTCCGCCCGCGCTCCGGGCCCTCCTGCGCGCGTTACGGCATCGAGGAACCTACGCCTTCCAAGCGATGTTCGGTGAGACGTTCGTCGCCCTACCCCGCTCGGCCGACGCCCGCACCGCCGCGCTCGATTGGCTCGCTCGCGGGGGGGTCCGGACGGTCGAACTGGGGGCCGCGCGCGACGGGGCGCGGACCCTCTCTCCGCCGCTGCGATAAGCGAGCGCCCAGGGCGGGGACGAGATCGTCCCGAACGCCGTGCGCAACGCTTTTAGAGGGAGGGCCGTCTCGGCCGCTCCCATGACGCGTAAACCCGCCCGGATGTACCGCAAGGTCGAGGGGCAGGTCTACACCCGCCGAGAGTACATGGGCGGGGTCCCGAACTGCCGCATCACCCAATTCGACACGGGGAACCTGCGCCAGGAGTTCCCGCTCTCCTTGACCCTCGACACCGAAGAGGCTGCCCAAGTGCGTGACATCGCCCTGGAGGCGGCCCGCATCAGCGCGGTCCGGGTGATGGAGAAGACGGCCCCCAACGAGTTCCATCTCAAGGTTCGCCGCTACCCGCACCAGATCCTCCGTGAGCACAAGATGGCGATGGGCGCCGGCGCGGACCGAATCTCGTCCGGCATGCGCCGGGCCTTTGGTAAGCCCGTGGGCCACGCGGTCCGCGCCGCGATCGGCACGGCGCTCCTCACGATCTACACCACCGATGCCCATCTCGCCGACGCCCGCGAGGCGCTGCGCAAGGCCTCGCACAAGCTGCCGGTCCCGACCCGGGTCATTGTGCTGACGGCTTCGTAGCGGGCGGCCGCACGACCAGCACCGGGCACGGTGCATGGTTTACGACCGCACTCGACACGCTCCCGATCAGGAGACGCCGCGCCGCCGAGAGACCTCGGGAGCCGACCACCAACAGGTCGGTGGGGTGATGCTCGAGGTGGGCAAGGATCTCGTCGACGATGACGCCCTCGTCGCAGAGCCCAGTGACGTTGGCCACGCCGGCGGCTTCGGAGCGACGGACCGCGGCATCGACGATCTCCCGGTACCGGGCAAGCTCGCTGTCGGGCACGGTGCTCGGGACGTACGGCTCGGCGGAGGTCACGTAGACCGGGACGAGAGGGGCGATCGAGAGGACCACGAGGTCGCTACTGTAATGACGCGCGAGATCGATCGCGGTGTCGAGCGCCGCGGCCCCGTTCGGGGAGCCGTCGATGGCGACGGTGATCCGCTGGAACCGGCTCTCGGTCATCGGCCCGGGTAGCGAACGCCGCGTACAAGGGGATTGCGTTCCCACCGCCGGTTCGAAGGGGGGTCGCCTGGGCCTCGGGGGAATCGTTTTTACGGATGCGCTGCCTGCTCTTTCGACAAGGTGCCCCCGTGCCTCCCCTCTGTTCCAACTGCGGAGCGAACGACTTCGTCTGGGTGAACGACCTCAAGACCGGCTCGATCGGAGGGGGATCGCTCTCCTTGCGTTCGCGCGGCGAGCTCTCGCTCGGGACTCGCATCTGCCGCGGCTGCGGTCACGCGGACCTGTTCCTCAAGGACCCGTCGATCCTCCGGATGCCGCATACCTGGCGTCCGGGTGAGTTCGTCCCGATCCCGGCTCGCCCGACCCCCGCACCGCCTACCCCCGCACCTCCGCTCGCGGCTCCCGTTGCGACGCCGATGCCCGCCCCGGTGACCCTGCGCGCCCTGACCGC
>VFSW01000021.1_pt1 | contig 165391 bp, 165 predicted proteins | sample 5358111 | NCBI WGS metagenome assembly VFSW01 (sample SAMN11554181, study PRJNA540505) | mine drainage metagenome | isolation source: sediment from site ElyBrook_90M | place: USA: Ely Copper Mine, Vershire, VT | collected 2017 | reverse complement strand
CTGGGACGAAGACTATCTCCTCAAGGTTCTTTCTGGATAAGATGCGATTGCCCTGGGTGCTACCGTGATTTCTTTGACAACCCCTCCTTTGGGTGATATACTTAAAGTGTGCGCCCCGATGATGGGAGAAATTCAGGCATGCGCTGCGGACTCGATGTGAGCCTGATGACCGCGCAAGTCTAAAGAGGTGAAGCATGTCAACTGTCAGTATTCCCGAAGTCCAAACCGACAAGGGTTTTCTGCCGCGCCAGACGAAACTGCTGCTTGGCGCGTTCGTCATTTTGGGAGCGATTGGGTTCATTGTCTTCAATTCGCTGGCAGGCAACCAGCAATATTTTATGACGCTTTCCGAAATGAGAGCCAAAGGCGATCTCGCCGCGCGTGAATCCGTGCGCGTCGGCGGCAACCTTGTGCCCAACTCCACCAAGATCGATACGAAAGCCGTAACCGCGCAGTTCACGCTCACGGATGGTCAGAACAATGTGCTGCCGGTCTATTACAAAGGTATTCTGCCCGACACGTTTGAAAAAAGCACGCAGGTCATCGCCGAAGGTAAACTGGACCAGAACGGCGTGTTCCAGGCGTCGCTCGTGCTCGCCAAGTGTCCGTCCAAGTACGACCCATCGCAAATTGACTGGCACAGCAGCGCGGATCCGGGCAACCTCAACTATTCAACCGGCACTGGCAACTGAAACAACCAGAAACGAGATAAACCATGGCAATCCTTGGCTCCATCTCTATCTTCGTCGCGCTGGTGGTCGCGGTGTATACGACCTTCGCCGCGGTCATCGGCGCGCGGAAACGAATACCGGAACTGATCGGCAGCGCGCGAAACGGCATCCTGGCGTACACCGCGTTGATGACGATCGCGATCGGCATCATCGTCATCGCGCTGTATACGCACGACTTTTCGATTGCGCTGGTGGCGAACAGCACGAGCCGCGAACTGCAAACGATCTACACCATCACCGCGCTCTGGTCGAGCCAAGCCGGCTCGCTGCTCTTCTGGTCGTGGATTCTATCGCTCTACTCCGCGGTGGTCGTACTGCGCAAGTGGGACCGCGACCGCGAACTGATGCCGTACGTGATCGCAACGCTGATGGCGCTGCAAACGTTCTTCGCGTTCATGCTGGCGTTCATTTCCAGTCCGTTCGCGCGTTGGTGGGCGGTGGGTAACAATACCGTGATGGCGCTCTTCCCGCCGGCGGGTGCGCAGTTGTTCGTCCCTGCCGACGGTCAAGGACTGAATCCGCTGTTGCAGAATCCCGCGATGGCGATGCACCCGCCGATGCTCTACCTCGGTTACGTCGGCTTTACGGTTCCCTTCGCGTTCGCGATGGCGGCGCTCATCACGGGACGCCTCGGACCGGAATGGCTGCGGACAACGCGCCGCTGGACGATTGCGCCGTGGATGTTCCTGTCCATTGGGTTGTTGCTTGGCGGACGCTGGGCGTACGATGTGCTCGGCTGGGGCGGTTACTGGGGCTGGGACCCGGTCGAGAACGCCGCGCTGATGCCTTGGCTCGTCGGTACCGCGTTCCTCCATTCGGTGATGGTGCAGGAGCGGAAAGGGATGCTCAAAGTCTGGAACATCGGACTCATCATCATCACCTTCTCGCTGGTCTTGTTCGGCACCTTCCTGACGCGCAGCGGCATCATCACGTCCGTCCACTCGTTCACTGAATCGGATATCGGCATTTGGTTTCTGACGTTCATCGCCGGCGTGACGCTCGCGGCGACGATGCTCCTGTTCACGCGCCTCAAAGACCTCAAGAGCGAGCGCGACATCGATTCGCTCCTGTCGCGCGAATCGCTTTTCCTGCTGAACAACTTGCTCTTCGTCGGCGCGGCGTTTGCGGTGCTGTGGGGCACGATCTATCCACTCTTCAGCGAAATGGTGATGGGCACCAAGTTGACGGTAGGACCGCCGTACTTTAATCAGGTCGCCGCGCCGATCTTTGGCACGGTCTTGCTGGTTATGGCGATTATTCCGCTGGTCGGCTGGGGCGGCGCGACCGGCGCAAAACTGCTTCGCAAACTCGTATTGCCGGCGGCAATTTCGGTCGTGTTTGCCGTCGTGATCTTTGCGCTCGGCGTGCGCGACATTGTTCCGCTGGCGGGCTATTTTCTCGCGACTCTCGTCATCGTTTCGACGGTGAGCGAGCTGATCCAGGGCACGCTGGCGCGCGCCAAGAACACGCACGAGTTCTTCCCCATCGCGATGCGCGGCTTGATCGAGCGAAACCGGCGGCGGTACGGCGGCTACCTGATTCACATCGGCGTCGCAATGCTGGCGATCGGCATCATCGGCTCGCAGGTCTACGCCACGGACACGACCCGCGCGCTCAAGCAAGGCGACTCGATGGAGATTCGCGGCTATACGCTGACGTACGAAAGTCTCTCACCCAATTTCCCGAGCGGCGAAGGGCAGATCACGTCAGCCACACTCGGCGTCTTTCGCGATGGCAAGCGCATCGCGACGCTTTCGCCCTCGCGCGGTTTTTATCCCAGCTCGGGCGAAACCGCCACGACGCCGGCGATTCTCTCGACGCCGCAGGAAGACCTGTACGTTATCATCGGCGGCTGGGAAAATAATTTCGCGACGGTAACGTTCCGCGCCTACGTCAATCCGCTCGTCTTCTGGCTGTGGTTCGGCGGCTTTTTCATGGTCGTCAGCACGCTGATCGCCGCGTGGCCCGACGAGCGCGAAGAAGCGCGCGTGCGCGTCGAGGGACTGGCGCGCCAAGCCGCGCGCGCGTAATCGTTTTGTAGGGGCGGGGTGATCCCGCCCTCACGAGTGAGGTTTGTGATGGCAACGGCAACGCGCGTCAAATTGAATTACGACGATCTGCGGCTCTTTCCCAATGACGGAAAACGCCACGAACTCATCGACGGAGAGCACATTATGTCGCCTGCGCCCAAGACCAATCATCAGCAAGCATCGATCAATTTGGCGACGCTGCTACACGCGTTTGTCCGCCAACACAACGCAGGGCGCGTATTCTCTGCGCCATTTGACGTGGTGTTCTCCGATTTTGACGTGACCGAACCTGACATTCTGTTCATCTCACGCGAGCACGAGAACCTCCTCACCGAGGACAACGCGCGCGGCGCGCCCGATCTGATCGTCGAAATCCTTTCGCCGAGCACCGCCGAGATGGACCGCAAGGTGAAATTCTCGTTGTACGAAAAGTATGGCGTCCGCGAATACTGGATCATCACTCCAGACGCCGAGATCGTTCAACTCTTTGCGCTCCGCGCGGGCAAGTTCGAGCTGCTCGGCAACTTTTCGGGCAAACAGGAAATTCGTTCCGCGGTTTTGAGCGGATTCGTCTGCCGAGCCGAAGAGATTTTTGCGGCGTAATTAACGCGAGGTAATTTTGGAACTGGTTCTGGCTGCTATCATCGTTATTGGAATTATCGCTTTTATCGCCTATCCGCTGTTCACTGCGCCACCGGAAGAAATCGGCGAAGCGTCCGACGCGCTGGACGGGCTGTCCGCGCAGCGCGACTCGGCGTACGATGCCATCCGCGATCTTGACTTCGATTTTCAGCTGGGCAAGCTTTCGCAGAGCGACTACGCCGCGTTGCGCGAGCGATACAAAACGCGCGCCGCGCTCGCGCTTCAGCAGATCGACGCGCTAGACGGCAACGGCAATGGCGCGAAGATCGAAGACCAGGTCGCACAGTTACGCGCCGCCAAGCGCACCGCGCCGCCCGCCGACGACGCGGTCGAGCGCGAGATCGCGCGTTTGCGCGCCAGCAAAAACGCGGCAGCGGGCTTGCGCTGCGCCAAATGCGGCGCGCCCTACCACGCCGGCGATGCCTTCTGCGCCAAGTGCGGCAGCCCCTTGAAGCCGAAAGACGGCTAGCGCCTGCCCGATGAAATCGTTACACAGACAGCCAAGATATTGAACCGCAAAGGACGCAAAGAACGCGAAGAAATAAAATTCTGAACCTTTGCGATCTTTGCGGCTAAGCCTGTTTGGCTTTGCCTTGTCCGAGTTAGGTCTGAATCGATCCACCAACATCTGCCATAATTCTTTTTGAAAGGATTTCAAAATCAAAACGCCAATTTTGTCCAGCACGAAGAAAGCTCTCATCGTCCTGTCTGCCCTCTTGTTTCTCGCGCTCGCGCTGCTCGCGCTGCCGACGCCACGCGTCAATGCCCAGACCGGTGGGCAGGGTCAAGTCAATGGGGTGATCGTCAACGGCACCAAGAATGCCACGCTTTCCAACGTGGCAGGGTTGACGGTGACGCTGTACGTCGCGGACATGAACACTCAAACGACCATCACCCAAACCACGCAGGCAGACCCCAGTGGTCATTTCGCTTTCTCCAACATCAATGTCCTCACGACGACGCGATTGCTCGCGACCACGAATTACGCCGGCATTGATTACGCGTCCAACATTCTCCAATTTGACGGCATCACGAACACCCTGCCGGTCACTCTCACGGTGTACGAAACGACGGCAGACCCATCGGTGATCCACGTCACCCAAACGCACTTTGTCTTCGACGTGCAAACCGGCGTCTTGAACGTGCTTCAGATCATTCAGGTACACAACTCCGGCGACCGCTCGTACATCGGAGCGACGACGTTAGGTCCCCATCCGATCCCGCTCACGCGCCCGCACCGCGACGGCGCCAAAAACATTCAATCCAAAAACAACCACGCCGATACGACGACCCTGCGCGGCACCAACGTGATGTCGTACACGCTGCCGTTCCAGCCGGGCGACGATCAGATCGTCTACAATTACTCGATCCCGTTCACGCCGCCCACCTACCAATTCGATCTGCAATTGCCTTTCAGCACGGACGCGTTTCGCCTGCTGCTGGCGGACGTGGGCGGCACGATTACGAGCACGCAGCTCTCCGCGCCTACCAATTTCCCGACTCAGACCGGGCAGAATTTCCTGATGAGCACGGCGAATAATATCGCGCAAGGCACGGAAATCAAGGCAACCTTCCAAAACTTGCCAGCAACTGTGGCTGCGCCGACCGCCGCGCCGGGAACCGGCACGAATCCATCCGCCGCGCCTACCGCAAACGTCGTGGACAATCATTCGCAGTTGATCGGCTTTGGCGTTCTTGGCATTGCCGCGGTCGCCGCGATTCTGCTGATCGCGTACCCGTTGCTGCGCCGTCGCGCCAACCAATCGGTTGCCGCGTCCACGAATCGCCGAATGGAGTTGTTGCAGGACATTGCCGATCTGGACGACGATTTCGAGGCGGGCAAGGTCACGGAATCGACGTACAAAGAAGAGCGCGCGCGCCTCAAAGCCAAACTCGCCGAGCTGGGGGACGGCGAGTGAGCGAATCGCTCATCACGGTCAAGAAACTCGACAAGACCTTCGGCGCGCGCTGGGCGCTCCGAAACGTTTCCTTCCAGGTGAGTCAGGGCGAGATCGTCGCGTTGGTTGGACCCAACGGTGCGGGTAAGACCACGCTCCTCCGTATCGTCGCGACGCTGGGACGTCCAGACGACGGCAGCATTTACATCGGCAAGATTCCACTCGCACAGCACGCGAACGCCGCGCGTGCGTCCATCGGCTTCGTCGGTCATCAGACCTTTATGTACGATGACCTGACCGCCGAAGAGAACTTGACGTTCTACGCGCGGCTGTACGACATCGCCGATGTTCCGCAGCGCGTGCGCGCGGTGGCGCAGCGCGTCGGCATCGAGCATCGGCTGGGCGATGTGACGCACACGCTCTCGCGCGGGCTGCAGCAGCGGCTCACGCTCGCGCGGATGCTGCTGCATCAGCCCGCGGTGCTGCTGCTTGACGAACCGTACACCGGCTTGGACAAGGTCGCGGCGGACTTGCTCGATCAGATCATGGCGGAGGCGAAGAACGAGGGGCGCGGCATTTTATTTTCGACGCACGATCTGGAACGCGGACTGGCGATCTGCGACCGCGCGCTGATCATGAGCGCGGGGCGGCTGATGTACGATCTGCCGCGCGGCGGGTGGCAGAACCTCGAAGGGTTTATGGGAATCTACGCGCGCGTCCTGGAGGGGAGGAATTGAAATTCCTGCGCCAGGTCGCCGCCATCGTGCAAAAGGACATCGCCGCCGAATTTCGCACCAAAGAAAACCTGAGCGCGATGATCGTCTTCTCGCTCCTGGTGCTCGTGATCTTTAACTTTGCGTTCGAACTGCAAGGGCTGGATATTACGGTCGTTGGTTCGGGCGTGCTGTGGACGGCGTTCACGTTCAGCGGCATTCTGGGTCTGGGACGTTCGTTCGCCGCCGAAAAAGACAAGGGCAGTCTGGAAGGCGTGCTGCTCTCGCCGGTCGATCGCGGCGCGGTTTTTCTCGGCAAGGCGCTTAGCAACTTCTTGTTCATCAGCGTCATGGAAGCGGTCACACTGCCGCTCTTCGCGGTGCTGAACAACGCGGCGATTCCGTGGTGGCCCCTCGTCCCGTACATCATTTTGGGAACGATTGGCTTCGCGGCGATGGGCACGCTGCTCTCTGCCGTCGCCTCCAGCACCAAGATGCGCGAGGTGATGCTGCCGATCCTGCTCTTCCCGGTCGCGGTGCCGCTGCTGATGGCGGCGGTCAAGTTGACCAGCGGCGCGCTCCAGGCGCACGCGTTTTCCGAAGTCGCCAACTGGTTCAGCATCCTGATCGCCTACGATGCCATCTTTCTCGTCGTTTCGTTCTGGGTGTTTGAGTACGTGGTGGAAGAATGACGAAGGACGAAAGACGAACGACCAAAGACGGAAACCAATTGCATTCGTCCTCCGTCGTTCGTCCTTCGTCCTCCCTCAAGAGGTTTGGCTATGACTCGTAACTCCAACCGCTGGCTCGATGTGCTGGGACTGGCAACGCTGGTCTTTATCATCGCCGGCTTGTATATGGCATTTATGTACGCGCCGACCGAGGCGACGATGGGACTGGTATACCGGATTTTCTTCTTTCACCTCGGATCGGTCACCGCCGCTTTCCTCGCGATCACCCTTGTCGCCATCGCCGGGCTGGCTTACCTTCGCACCAACTCGCGCGCGTGGGATCGCGTCGCTGAGGCGTCGGCGGAGATTGGCATTGTCTTTTGCACGATTACGCTGATTTCCGGTTCCATCTGGGCGCGGCCGATCTGGGGCGTGTGGTGGACGTGGGATCCGCGGCTCACCTCGTTTCTGATCCTGTGGCTGATCTACATCGCCTACTTGATGCTGCGCGCGAGCGCGCGCGACGATCCGCGCGTGGCGCGCTTTTCCGCCGTCTTCGGCATCATCGGCTTTATCGACGTGCCGATCGTGATCGTCAGCGCGCGCTACTGGCGCGGAATTTCGCCGGTCTTGTTTCAGGCAAACGCGCAAGGGTTTACATTTGGACTGACGCCCGAAATGATCCAGACCCTCGTCGTCTGCATCATCGCCTTCCTGCTGCTCTTTTTCTATCTGCTGGCGCAGCGCGTGCGGCTGGAAACGCTGCGCGATCAGCTAACGGCGATCCGCCGCGCGCGGGCAGCCGGTTAATCGAGGTCATACGATGCAACCTACTCTGCCCGACCTGATCGTCGATATCCGCAGTCTGTCGTACTTTTTCGTCGGCTTTGCCGCGATCTGGATTTTCGTCCTGGGATTCGCGTTCATGGTCGCGCGGCGCGAAAAGGACCTGCGCGCCGAAATCGACGCGTTGAAAGAGACGGTCGACGCGGCGACGCGCAAGTGATCCGCGCGGCATCCATCGGAGTAACCCATGCCAGTAACGCTTCAAGATTTGAAAACCGAAATCGATAACTTGGCGTATCTGTTTTACGGCTATACGATCATCTGGGTCATCATCCTTGGCTATCTCGCTGTACTGTGGCGGCGCGAAAACCATCTGCGCGACGAGATCAAGCAACTGAAAGATTCGATTGAGAGCGAATCGTACCAGAAATAGCAGCGACAGACCATGAGACGCAAACAGGTTGGGGCGATCTTCTTCCTCGCGCTGGCGGCGGTGTTGCTCAGCGCGTGCGCCGCAGTCAACGCGGCAACCTCTGCTCGTCCGACCGTCGCCAAGATCGGCGCGCTCGCCCCGGAGATCAATTTGAAAGCGCTGAACGGCGATGCGGTGGACTTGGCAAAACTGCAAGGACATCCGGTCATCGTCAATTTCTGGGCGACCTGGTGCGGACCTTGTCGTGAGGAATTTCCATCGCTCGTCCGCAAATACGACCAGTACAAAGACCAGGGCTTGGTCATCATCGGCGTCAATTATCAAGACGATAATACGGACGCCGGCGTGCTCAACTTTATGAAGGACACGCGCGTCGATTTTCCCATCGTGCGCGATCTGGGAAATCGAGTCGGCGCGATGTACCGCATCGACGGACTGCCCACCAGTTTCTTTATCGATAAAAGCGGCATGATCCGCGACATCGTCGTGGGCGGACCAATGACCGACGATTTTCTCGACAAGCAGTTCGCCAAGATCAACCAATGACGCATCGCGTGATTCTCTACAGCAAACCGGGCTGTCACCTCTGCGAGATCGCGCACGATCTCCTGCGGGGCTTGGCGCGCGAATTTGATCTGACGATCGACGAGATCGACATCACGCGCGATGCGGCGCTACTGGAGCGCTACCGCGAGACGATTCCGGTTTTAGTCATCGACAATCGCACGACGCTCGCCGCACCGATCCGCACCGCGGACGTGCGCGCGGCGTTGATGCGCTCGTAGGGGCGACTCGGCCGAGTCGCCCGCATCGAAGGATTGAACCAATGTCTATTCTGATTGCCTTGTTCGCAGGATTGTTATCGTTTCTATCGCCGTGCGTGCTGCCGATGGTGCCGATCTATATCGGCTACCTGAGCGGCGCGGCGGTGACGCCGGAGGGCATAGTCACCGCGCGGCGCAACGCGGTCACGCATGCGGCAGCATTCGTGCTCGGCTTTACGCTGATCTTCGTCGCGATCTGGAGCGCGCTGTCGGTGCTCACCGTCTTCCTAACCAAAACCGACTTGGCGCATATCGCCGGCGTGATCTTGATCATTTTCGGCATTCATTTTATCGGCATCGTCCGCATTCCGTTCCTGTACCAGGAAGCGCGCGTCGAGGTTCGTAATCGTCCGCTCGGTTATCCGACCTCGCTGTTGACCGGCATGGCGTTCGCCGCCGGGTGGACGCCGTGCATCGGACCCACGCTGTCCGGCGTGATCGCGCTGGCGACGCAGGAAGCGACGGTGTTGCAAGGCACCGGGTTGCTGCTGGTCTACGCGGCTGGTCTGGGCATCCCCTTCCTTCTTGTCGCGTTTGGTCTGGGCAGCGCAACCCAGTGGTTGAAAAAACTCAGCCCGCACCTGCGTAAGATAGAAATCGCCAGCGGCATTCTGCTGTTGGTGATGGGACTCCTCTTCGTTACCGACAAGTTCCAACTGCTCAACGCATTCTTCTTTAATCTGACGCCGGACTGGATGTATCGGTTCTTGTAGACAAACTTGGGGCGGGAGTTCGACTCCCGCCCCGACTTTTTGCTTGCCTTTTGCTTCCCCTGAGTTTCGCCTCTCCATTGACATCTTCTTCTGGAATTATCGAAATCCTCCAGTGCTCTCATTTTGACTTTTTCGGTAACTACTCAGCCATCGTTCGATTTATCCGCGAATCACGCGAATCTTCGCTAATTTTTTCTTTTCATTCGCGCTATTCGCGTTATTCGCGGATAATTTTGCCTGTTCACATGAGCAAACGACGGCGGGCTGAGTAGTAACCTTTTTCGTCATTGCGCGGCGCAGCGTGTCCACCTCTCCAGTGAAAACCCAACGACTTTTCGCAATCCGCTATACCTGCTCCTGATATAGAATGACGCCGTAGGTTTCACGCAGGATCGGCGCCACCGCATGGTACAGGTACCCCGCCGACTCCTGACCTAGTCGTCTTCTCACGAAAGCGTCATCGAGTCCACCTTTGGACTTGTGCAGCGCGAGGGTGGCTTTACGGATGGAGCCGGCAACCTGCATGGATTCGGACTCTGGTCGGCGAACTGTGCTAAAATGGGTCGGTAAATCCAAGCGCCATTGAACCTTTCCGCCTCGGATTGCTACTAACAGGTTGATGGCATGATGAGTCTACATTCACGACGGCACGTTTGGCGCGCGACCGCGAGTCCGCAAAGCTTTACCACCCTTGAAGATGTCGAGTTGCTCCAGCGTGTTGCGATGGGCGACCAAGCCGCGCTGGATGCGCTTTACGCGCGCCACGCCGCGGTGCTCCTGCGCTATTTACGCCAACTGACGCGGGATACGTTGGAAGCTGAAGAAATCCTGCAAGATACCTTCGTCGCCGCGTGGACATCGGCAAAGCGATTTGAAGGACGATCGACCGTACGCACGTGGCTCTGTTCGATTGCGCGGCGGCAGTGGCGCGACCGTCACCGTCGGCACGCGCTCGATCTAGACCCGAACACCGATCTCGATCAACTGACTGATCCCGCGCCGACTCCTGATGAAGACGTGCTGGAGGCGGTGGCGGCGGAGGAATTGGGCGCATTGGTCGAGCGATTGAGTCCGGCGCATCGCGACGTCTTGGCGCTCGCGTTTGTCGACGAATTGTCGTATGCGGAAATCGCGCAGGTGCTGGATGTGCCGGTGGGCACAGTGAAGAGCCGACTCAACCATGCCAAGCAAGCGCTCAAGAAACTCCTAAGCCCGCGCGAGGAGATCAAGCGATGAAATTGGATCACGCCGAAACTCGCGAACAGCTCGCTGCTTTTGCCGCAGGCACCCTAAGCGCAGAGGAGCGCGCTGCCGTTGCCGCGCATCTGCGCGAGTGCGCGGTGTGCGCACGCGAAGCCGCAGAATGGGCAAGTATTCGCGGTGCCGTACGCCAAGCCGCGCCTGAAGCGATCCTGCGCCCGCACGTCCTCTCCAATATTCACGCGCGGATTGCCACCGCGGAGACGCATTTCAATGCGCCGGTTCTGTGGCAACTCTTGCTCGCGCAGGTACCGCTCGTGCGGCGGCAGATTTGGACAGCATCGGCGCTGGTGCTGACACTCGGTGTCGGAGTGACATTGGCATTGCGTTACGGCGCAGACGCATTTCTCGTTCTGCTTGCGCCGCTCGTCGCCGCCATCGGCATTGCGTTCATCTACGGTTCTGAAAATGACGCACCGCTCGAAATTACGCTCGCCACGCCGACTTCGCCGCGGCTCATTTTGCTCGCACGGCTCACGCTCGTCTTTGGCTATAACTTTCTCCTGGGGCTACTATGCTCCACGTTGATCGCGCTCAATGGTCACGCGATGGTTGCCGTTCAGTTGCTGCTGATGCAGTGGCTGGGTCCGATGCTGCTCCTCTCCGCCATCAGTCTCGCGGCGTCACTGCGTTTGGGTTCCACCGCCGGCGTCGGCATCGCCGTTACACTGTGGGGCGTGCGCGTGATGATGACGTCCAGCGCCGTGCAGTTGAACCTAGCCATGCAGCAATCGCTCGCGGTCTTGAATTCGACGAACGTGTTCACGGTAGTGCTCGCGGCGCTCATTTTGCTAGTCGCCGTCGGCTGGCTGCCGAACCAGGAGCAGTTCGCATGAATCTCGAACTCTGGCGACTCGAACTGCGCCGCATCGGCTGGGGCGCGTGGCTCGCGCCGCTCGGCGCGATTGCGGCGCTGGGCGCGCTGGCTTTCCTGGCGAACGTGATGGGTATGGGCAGTCAGACCGATTCGATTCTGAGCGAAGGGCTGGACGCGCTGCCGCTCGTCGGCGGAATTGCCGCGGCGACATTGTTGGCGAGCGATCCCGCGCTGGAACTGCAACTCACCTTACCAACATCGTTTCGCACGACCGCGCTGCGCCGCGCCGCCCTTGCGCTGGCTTGGACCGGATTGGTCGCGCTCGTCTACACCGTGCTCCTCGCCGCCACCCAACGCCTCATCTGGCCTGTGTCACCCATCGCGAATCAATTGATCTGGCTCGCGCCGCTCCTTTGCTTTGCGGGAATCGGCGCGGTGTTCAATCTGGGAATGCGCGCCGCCGCAGCGGGGAGTGGCATCACCGGCGTTATCTGGGTTTTTCAATTGTTCTTTCGACGAAGTTTATCCGAAACGCCGGCGACGCAACCCATCACGCTCTTTTTGCGATTCGATCCCACGGTCGCATCGGTCTGGATCGTCAATCGGATGGCGCTTTGCGCGCTCGCGATATTATTGTTCGCGCTCGCGATCCAATGGTTGGGCGACGCGGAACGATTGCTGAAAGGGGAAAACGGATGACGCTCGTCGGAGTGCTTCGTTACGAATTTCTGATGCAGACGCGCCGCCCCGTCGTGTGGCTCGTGCTTGTCTTGGTCGCGCTGCTGAGCAGTTTCCCTTTTCTGCAGGGTCTGCCGACAGAATTGACCGGACTGGAAGTTGCCGCGGGCGTCACGTATTTTATGAATACCTTCATGCCGATTGCATTTGGCATTCTGCTCTCCGACCGGTTGCCGCGCGACCGTCGACTCAACACCAACGAGTTGCTCGCAAGTTTCCCTTCAAGCGCGGGGACGCGATTGTGGGGCAAGTTCTTGGGCGCGGCGGCAGCCACCGCGCTCCCGTTGAGCGCGCTGTATTTGATCGTGGCAGGCATTCTCGCCATACAACGCGGCGACGCGTCGATTCTCGCGTTTGAACTGCCGCTCTTGATCCTGACGGTGCTGCCAGGACTGATCTTCGTCGGCACATTCTCGCTTCTCTGCACCGAGATGTTGCCGGACCCGCTCTACGCGGTGCTGTTCATCGGCTATTGGTTCTGGGGCAACGTGGTCTCGCCGCGCCGCATTCCAACTCCCGCTTGCACGCCGCTCACACCGATCGGCGGATTTGCAGAACACGGAATTCTAGGAACTCCTGGCGGCCTTTGTTCGGGTCTCATACCGCCGATCACACCCGCGCAAGGGTGGTTGAGCATCGCGCTGTTGATTGGCGTCGCCGCCATCGCGATGCTCGCGGGACAATTCTATTCGAACTGGCGCACGGAGGAGTCGTAATGAAGACCGCGCATGGATTTTCCGGTTCGTTCAAATATGAGTTTCTGATGCAGTTACGCCGACCGGCTTTGTGGCTGGTAATCCTCGTAACCGGATTGTTTGTTTTTGGTAGCACGATTCTGCCTTCGCCGTTGGAGCAGGGCGCGAATCCACTCCACCTCGTCGCCGACAAGACCAGTACGGTCGCATTCTTCTTGCTCGCTACCACCGGCATCCTGCTTGCCGACCGGTCGCCGCGTGATCGCGCGCTGAAAACTACCGAGCTGCTGAAAAGTTTTCCGACCAGTCTGGGTGCACGATGGTGGGGCAAATACCTGGGTGTAACGTTGGCGACGGCAGTGCCAATTGCGCTTTTATGTCTCGCAACGATTGGTTATTATGCTCTCTTGACGCGCGATATGAGTCTGTTCGCGTTAGAGCCGCTCGTCTTCGCGGCGATTGTCCTCCCGGGGATATTCTTCATCGGCGCATTCTCGCTGGTCTGCACCCTGGCGCTGCCGACGGCGCTCTATTCGATTCTTTTCATCGGCTATTGGGTCTGGGGCAACCTGGTTCCGCCCCGCCTGATGCCGACATTGAATTGCACACTCCTGATGCCGAGTGGTGGATATGCCGAGAGCGGGTTCTTTGGCGGCGGCGCTGTTTGCGATGGCTCCACAGTTACCGCGACTGCGGCTCAAGCCTGGGAAAGCATTCTGCTCTTACTTGCCTGTGCGGCGTTGGCAATGCTCATCGGACAATTCTATTTGAACTGGCGCACGGCGAAGGCGTAAAGGAGACATTCGCGATGCAAATTGAAATCGAGCGATTGAGCAAAACCTACGGTGGCAATATTCAGGCGCTGAAGGAAATCGATTTGGTGATTCCGAGCGGGATGTTTGGCTTGCTAGGACCCAACGGCGCGGGCAAGACGACGTTGATGCGTATTCTCGCCGGCATCTTGCGACCGAGCGCGGGAACTGCGCGCGTCGGCATGTACGATCTGAAAACAAACGAAGGACGCCTCGCAGTTAAGCGCGTGCTCGGCTACCTGCCGCAAGAACTGGGCGTCTACCCCGATCTCACTGCCGGTGAGTTTCTCGATTACATCGGCATTCTGAAAGGAATGCGGAACGCGACGGCGCGCCACGCCCGCGTCCATGAACTACTCGAAACTGTTGGACTGGCGGAAGTGGCAACGCGCCCGCTGAAAGCGTTTTCGGGCGGGATGAAGCGGCGCATCGGCATCGCGCAGGCGCTGCTCAACGATCCGCAGTTGTTGATCGTGGACGAACCGACCGCGGGGCTTGACCCGGAAGAGCGCATTCGCTTTCGCAACTTGCTCGTGACGCTCGCGGGGGATCGCTCGGTGCTCCTCTCGACGCACATCGTCGAAGATATCGCGCAGACTTGCCCGCGACTCGCGGTACTCTCTGCCGGACGCGTAATGTTCCAAGGCGAGACGCGCGAACTGTTGCAAGCCGCGCGTGGTCAAGTGTGGACGCTGGACACAACGGGACCCGCGCCGGTCGGCGATCTGACCGTCGTGTCGGCGCTGAACGTCGGCGCAGGAATGCGCTATCGCGTGGTCGCCAAAGAGCGACCCAACGCGGCGGCGCAACAGGTCGAACCGAATCTGGAGGATGGTTACGTCGCGTTGATGCGGCGCAATGGAACTGCACTGTGACGACGTTTCCTATGGTCGCGGGGTGGCAAGCGGAATGATCAACTCTTCGCCATCGTAAATGATATCACGCCTCAGTCGATTGGCTGCCATAATGGCGTGGACCGAGACGCCATATCTCGCTGCGATCGCGATGAGCGTGTCGCCGGGACGGACGCGATACTTGAAGACCGTGGCGGTAGGGTGTGCAACTGGCGCAGTAGGACTGGGTGCAACGGGGATGGGCGTCTCCGTTAGCGTAGTGGAGAACACCGGCGTATTCGTAGACGTGGGCTGAGGCATATCGGCTGGCGTGGCGCTTCCAGCAGAGATCAGCGGTTGCGCCGACGGGGTAGAGCGCGAACGATTGCCAAGACCAAACCGCGCGAAGAGGAACACGCCCACGAGCGCAAGAACGATGACCGCGCCTGCGCCAGCCGCCCATAACGGAATCACGCGGCGGTCTTCTTCGCCCAAGTGGGGCTGCGCGCGCTGGACGCGGCGTAGACGCCACGGATCTTTTCCGTGCTGCGGCGATTGGGGACTTGCGGACGGTTGTGAACTCAAACGCTCACCTTTCGGGCAATTCTGTCTGAATCCGACACAACTTTTCTATCCGCCATTATACTCCAAAGATGGATTTCTCGGAACTGCCGGTCAAGGCAAGGCACGCAGCCCGGAAGAAATCAAGTGACGATCCACCGTCTGCCAATCTGTCGGACTATTCAACAATCGATTTCAGCAAGTCCATCCCGATATTTCCACCGCTGACGATGATGCCGACGCGCTTCATCGACGCGGGAATTCGATTCTGCATCACCGCGGCAATCGGCACCGCGCCGGTCGGCTCGACGACGAGTTTCATGCGCGGCAAGACGAACCGCAGCGCGTCTATGATTTCGTCGTCGCTCACGAGGACGATGTCGCTTAGCAACTGCCGCATGATCGCGAACGTCAGCGCGCCCACCGATTGCGTGCGAATGCCGTCGGCAATCGTCGTAGGCGGCGGAATCGAAATGATGCGATTCTCGCGCAGCGATTGCCGCGCGTCGTCCGCGCCTTCCGCTTCGACCCCGTAGACCGCGATCTGTGGGCGCAGGTTTTTCGCCGCAATCGCGCAGCCACTGATGAGACCGCCGCCGCCGACCGGCGTCACCAGCGCGTCGAGATCAGGCACGTCCTCCAGAAGTTCAAGCGCGGCGGTCCCCTGCCCCGCGATGATGTGCGGATCGTTGAACGGCGGTACGAGCGTCAGCCCGCGTTCTTTCGACAACCGCGTCGCGATTTCCTCGCGGCTGCCCTTGAAACGGTCGTAGACGATGACCTCCGCGCCGTACCCGCGCGTCGCGGCGAGTTTGACCGGCGGCGCGTCGTCCGGCATGACGATTGCCGCGGGGATGTTAAGCAACTTCGCCGCGAGTGCGACGCCCTGCGCGTGATTGCCGGACGAGAACGCGACGACGCCGCGCTGTTTTTCGGCGTCGCTCAATTGGCTCAGCCGATTGTACGCGCCGCGAAATTTGAACGCGCCGGCGCGTTGGAAATTCTCGCACTTGAAAAACACATCACGCCCGACGCGCGCGTTAAATGTGCGCGAGGTCATCACCGGCGTGCGGTTCGCGACGCCACGAAGGCGTTCCGCCGCCGCGCGCACATCGGCGAAGGTGACGGGAAGACTCTCCAAAAGAGACATCGTTACCATCCTGCGTGCAGAATTAGACGCGGGCGGGACACCGCAAACGCCTATGAATTCACGACGACACATTTGCATCGATTTTAAGGGCGTGCTATAATTTTGACAGGACAAAAGCGATGCCTGAGATTAGCCGCTTCTACGGAATCATCATCCGAATGTACTACGACGAACATGCTCCTCCGCATTTCCACGCGATTTACGGCGATGCGGAAGGACAAATCGGCATTGATCCAATTCAGCTTCTGACCGGAGATTTACCTAGCCGCGTGATATCGTTGGCCATTGAATGGGCGGCGCTACACCAGTACGCTTTGAAAGAAAACTGGCAACGTTTGCGCGCCGACCAAGCGCCGCAAAAAATCGCGCCGCTGCGTTGAAAGGAGGACTGATGCTTCCTCGTATTACTGGCGTGCGTTATCTGTTGGATTACCAACTGGAATTGACGTTTGCCGATGGCGTCCACGCGAAGATGGATTTTCGACAAAAGGTGGTTGGACGCGGTGGTGTGTTCAAACCTTTGGAGAATCTAGCGTTTTTCTGCCAAGTCCGCGTTGATCCCGATGCCGGCACTCTTGTTTGGCCCAACGATGTTGATCTTGACCCGGATGTGCTCTACAGCGAGGCAACGGGAACACCTATCCCGATAACGCAAGTCGCCTAGCTCGGCAGTTTTTCACCAACTGGGCTTGGCTCACCGTCCCAATTCCTCTCATCCCCACGTCCTACAAAATCCTCTCGCTTGCGTCCACCGCCTTGAGGTTCTCTACCGCGATGTCCGCGCGTTGCCCCGCGCTGATCGCCTCGCGGAACGCGGCGAGCGGATACAAATCCGCGTGGCGCACGATCGCCGCGGTCGTCATCACCGCGAGCGACTTTTTGCCCGCGGCGGCGCGCTCGAAATTGAAGATGATTTTCCGCGCGCGCGTCTCGATCTGATCCGCCAACTCGGGAACGACGTACACCGTTTGCGTCTCGTCCATCGCGCGCAGTTGGCGCGGCACCTGGGTGAGACCCTCTGGCGTGATGATCACCAGAATGTCCGGCTTGGCAATACCCATATACAAAATCTCGTCGCGGCTCAGGATCACTTCCGACACCGAATAGCCGCTCATCACCGTCGTCGGATAGTCGTCGCGCTGCGTCGCCCACAAGCCGCTGTACATCGCGCCGAGCGCGAGCGCGGACGCGGTCGACTTTACCTTGCCGCCCGCCGCGCCGGCGAGAACGATGCGCGTCGTCGCCGCCAGCGCGCTGTCGTATTTTTTCTCGATAGGTTCCGGCGGCAGAGGCGTTCTGCCGAGCGCTCCTACATTTTGTTCGCGGTACGCACGCGACAATTCCGGGTTGTCCATCCGCTGCAAGACGCCCGAAGGCAAGCCGAGCGTTTGCATCGTTTGCAGCAGCTCGTTCTTGGAGAACTTGTTGTTCGGCACGTAGTACGCGGTGCACAATTCCCAGATGTCGAGCAGCGCAAAGCCCGGCGTCGTGATGGCTTCCGCGATACGGTCCGGCAATTCCTTGTCGAACGCGGTGCCGCGATAAACGAACGATGCGCCATTCACCGACACCGTCGCGCATACGTCGAGCGGGCGTTCGAGATTGCCGCCGCGTGTCGACGCGGTGACGCCGCCGTGCGGCGTCGTCACGGAATGTTCGCCGCCGGTCATTCCGAAATTCAAATTGTTGAACACGAGCACCGTGATGCCGATATTGCGCCGCGCCGCGCTGAGCAGATGCGCGCCGCCGATGCCGAGTCCGCCGTCGCCCATCAAGACGACGACGTTTAATTCCGGACGCGCGAGTTTGATACCGGTGGCGTACGTGATTGCGCGCCCGTGCAAGCCGTGAAACGCGTTCACGTCAAAGTATTGATCGCTCATTCCGACGCAGCCGATGTCGGTCACGATCACGGTCTTTTGTGGATCAAGCTGCAATTTGACGAGCGCGGCGTTCAAATGATCGAGCACGAAGGTGTGCCCGCAGCCGGGGCAGAACGGGTATTTCGCGCGCTCTAGGTTTCGATAGGTTGTGATTTCCAATGGTGCTATTTGCATTTCTGGTTCCTCAGATTTTAATTGGACGCGGACACCTGCACTTGCGTGCGGTGCAAGTGTCGCCGCAGATAAACGCGGATTATTTTTCTTTCCGCGTTCGTCTGCGTTTATCCGCGTCCGAATAATTCTTCGATCTCCTGCGGCGTGATCAGTTCGCCGTCAACGCGGTCCACACCGATTACTTCCGGGCGCGGATCGAGCGACAGTGCGATGCGTTCGACCTCTTGGCGGTACTGTCCGAAATTCAATTCGGGCACGATCACGCGCGAAATACCACGCATCGACTCGCGTAGCGCGCGCTTCGGCAGGGGCCACAGCGATTGGATGATGAGCGATGACGCCAGCTTCCCCGCCGCGCGCGTGTGCCGCACCGCTTCGGTCGCCGAGCGCGCGGTGATGCCGTAACTCACGACGAGCGTCGCCGCGCCTTCTTGCGCGTCGAGTTTGGTGAACTCCAATTCGTCGCGGTGCGCTTGTATCTTTTGCCACAGGTGACGGCTCGTCTTGTTCACCGCGGACGTTTTTTTCGTCAGCATTCCGCGTTCGTCGTGCATCGAGCCGGTCAAGCGCGTGAGCTGCTCGCCGCCAATCGGCGCGAATGCCGGGATGTCAGCAAGTTTCTTGGTTTGGTACGGCACGAACTCTCCGCCGGCGGGCGCGGCAACGCGGTTGATTATTTCGATCTTCTCGAACGCGTCCGTGTTTACCGATTGCTGTGCGCTCATCATTTCTTTATCGGTCGCGATAAAGACCGGCGCGCGAAATCGTTCCGCCAGGTTGAACGCGTGCTGCGTCAGCGAATAGCACTCGGCGATGCTGCTCGGGCACAGCGCGATGATCGGGAATCCACCGCTGGTGACCCAGCGCAGGAATTGCACATCGCCCTGCGATACCGTCGTCGCGCCGCCGGTCGCCGGTCCCAGCCGCATCACATCGACGATGACGAGCGGCACTTCGCCGGTGATTGCCAAGCCGATGTTCTCGGAATATAAACTCAAGCCAGGTCCACTCGTCGCGGTCATCGCCTTCGCGCCCGTCATCGCCGCGCCGAGGCACATGCCGATGCTCGCAATCTCGTCTTCGCCCTGAATGCCGACGCCGCTCGTCTTGGGTAACTCGCGCAGCATCCGCAGCAGGATCGGCGTTGCTGGTGTGATCGGATAGCCGGCGAAGAAATTGCAACCCGCCGCAAACGCGCCGCGCGCGATCGCTTCCGCGCCATCGATAAATTCACGCATTGGAAACTCCAGAGGTTAGAAATTGGAAGTTGGAGGTTAGAAGTTGGTGATTTGGTGATTGGTCATTTGCCATTTGCCATTTCATTTCCATTCTATCGCGTTCATTGATTTTCCCCAAATTGATTGGCAAGCCGATTCATGCTATACTCGCTCCAATTTCGAACCTCTAACATCCAATGTCCAATCTCCGACTTTAGGAGGTTTTTCCATGTATCGCGGAGAAAAAGTTGAATTAGCCGCCGTGCAGCGCGAGTATCTACCCAAGTACGTCGAGTGGCTCAACGATTGGGAGGTCACGCAATTCTTGATGCCGGGTATTCCGATGCCATTCAACCTCGACGACGAGACCGCGTGGTACGAGAATCGTCACAAGAAAGAAGGCAACTATCTTTTTGCGATCCTCACCCTCGCCGAGCGCAAATTGATCGGCAACTGCGGCTTGCACAACGTCGATTTGAAAAACCGCAGCTCGATTTTCGGCATCATGATCGGCGAGAAGGACTACTGGAACAAAGGGTACGGTACCGATGCGACGCGCACGCTGCTGCGTTTCGCGTTCAGCGAACTCGGCTTGAACCGCGTCGAGCTGGAGGTGTACGACTTTAACCCGCGCGCGATCCGCGCGTACGAAAAAGCCGGCTTTCGCCGCGACGGCGTACACCGCCAGGGGCTGTACCGCAACGGCAAGTTCCATGACGAGATCATCATGTGCATTTTGCGCGCGGAGTGGGACGCGCAAAACAAGTGATTGACACCGCGCCGGTTGTTTGGTAGAATTTGTACTGTGATGCAAGCCGATCACAATCCGCGAGATGATCTTCAAGGAGGAGTCATGGAGAAAAAGTACCGTGTTCTTCGCATCGTGGCGACGATCTGGAAAGTGCTTGCGTGGATCGTGCTCGTGCTAAGCGTGCTGGGCGGTTGCGCTTCAATTGCCTTTGGCATGCTGGCGGGCGGCGCTGGGTCGAACAGTAACAACACCCTCGCCCCGCTGCTAGGCGGCGCCATCGGCGGCGCGATCAGCGGGCTGATCGCGATCTTCATCGGCGTGCTCTACTTTCTTTTCCTCTACGCATTCGCCGAGCTGGTCGACGTGATGATTGCATTGGAAGCAAACACGCGCGCGACCGCCGACCAGCTGAAAAGCATGCAACCGAAAGCGTGATCGCGCGGATTTATCGCAACACAAAATGAGGACGGAGAGCGATTTCCGTCCTCATTGGTCATTTGTTGATTTTTAATTTGTCATTTCCTCTGCGCATCCACCACCGCAATCGCCGCCATGTTCACAATGTCCTTCACCTCGTCGCCCTGCTGCAAGACATGCACCGGCTTGCCCATCCCCAGCAGAATCGGTCCGATCGTTTCCGCGTCGCCGAGATGCCGCAGCAATTTGTACGCGACGTTTGCCGATTCCAGATTTGGGAACACGAGCACGTTGGGATTGCGCACGCGCGCGAACGGATAGCGCTCCTCCAGGATCTGCGGCACCACGGCGGTGTCCGCCTGCATCTCGCCGTCAATCGGTAGTTCCGGTCGCTTGGCGCGGACGAGTTCCAGCGCGCGGCGCACCTTTTCTGCCAGCGGGTGCGGGGTTCCGCCAAAATTCGAGAACGAGAGCATCGCGACGCGCGGCTCGATGTCGAACGATTTTGCCGCGTCCGCCGCCAAAATCGCAATCTCCGACAAATCCTCCGCGCTCGGGTCGATGTTGACCGTCGCGTCGGTGAAGAAAAAGACCTTGTCTTTGGTCAACACGATGTACATCCCCGCTGCTTTCTTCACGCCCTCGCGCGTGTGAACGATTTGCAGCGCCGGACGAATCACGTCGGGATAGTTGAAGGTCAACCCACTGACGAACGCGTCCGCGTCGCCCAGCGCCACCATCATCGGACCAAAGTGGTTGCGGCGCGACATCAAACGGTCTGCCATTCCGCGCGTGACGCCGTTGCGCTCGCGCAGTTTGTAGAACGCGCTGACGTAGCGCTCCATCTCCGGCGATTCATCGCCGCGGCGCGGCGTAACGATCACGGGCTGATAGTCCAGTCCCAGCTCTTTCACGCGCTGCTCGATGATTGAGCGGACTCCCAGCAGGACCGGGTGCCCGATCCCTTCTTCTTCGATCTGCGCGGCGGCGCGGATGACTTTGGGCTCTTCGCCTTCGCCAAACGCGATGCGCTTAGGATCCGTCTTTGCCTTGTTGATGATCGTGCGCATCAGCTCGCGCCCCTTGCCCTGCCGCGCTTCCAACTGCTCGCGGTACTTCGTCAGGTCGATCGTCTTGCGCGCGACGCCGCTCTCCATTGCCGCGCGCGCAACGGCGGGCGCTTCCCACAATAATACGCGCGGGTCAATCGGTTTCGGCACGATGTACTCGGGACCAAAGCGGAGCGACGTGAGTCCGTACGCCTTGAGCACCGAATCCGGCACGTCTTCCTTCGTCAGCGCGGCGAGCGCTTTGGCGGCGGCGGCTTTCATTTCTTCGTTGATCGCCTTGGCGCGTACGTCGAGCGCGCCGCGGAAGATGAATGGAAACCCAAGTACGTTGTTGATTTGATTGGGATAGTCGCTGCGCCCGGTCGCGACGATCGCGTCGGGACGCGCCTGTTTCGCCAGTTCGTACTTGATTTCGGGATCAGGATTCGCGAGCGCAAAGATGAGCGGCTGCGACCCCATCGTCTTGACCATCTCCGGCGTCAGGATGTCTTTCGCCGACAAACCCAGGAATACGTCGCTGCCTTTGACCGCGTCGGCGAGCGTGCGCGCTTTGGTATCCTGCGCGAAACGTTCCTTGTACGGATTCATCCCTTCCGTGCGTCCCTTGAACACGACGCCTTTGGTATCCACCATCGTTACGTTCTCGCGTTTGACGCCGAGACGAATCCAAAACTCGCCGCAGGCGACCGCGCTCGCGCCCGCGCCGCTGATGACGACGTGAATTTGATCGGCGCGTTTGCCGGTAATTTCCAGCGCGTTCAGCAAGCCCGCGCCAGAGATGATCGCGGTGCCGTGCTGATCGTCGTGAAAGACCGGGATATTCATCGATGCCTTGCACTTTTCTTCGATCTCGAAACACTCTGGCGCTTTGAAATCTTCCAGGTTGATGCCGCCGAACGTCGGCTCAAGCGCCTTGACGACCGCGATGACTTCGGCGGGCGTCCGCGCGTTGATCTCGATGTCGAATACGTCGATGTCGGCGAAGCGCTTGAAGAGCAAGCCCTTGCCTTCCATCACCGGTTTGGCGGCGAGCGGACCGCGATCGCCCAGTCCCAGAATCGCCGTACCGTTGGAGACAACCGCAACCAGATTGCCTTTCGCGGTCAGCTCGTACGCGGTTTCCGGATCGCGCTCCACTTCGAGCGATGCTTCCGCGACGCCGGGCGAGTACGCCAGCGTCAGGTCGCGCTGCGTGAGCGACGGCTTGGTCGCCACAACCTCGATCTTGCCGGGGCGTCCCATGCGATGATAATCGAGCACTTCTTGTTTGGTGACGGGCATAGACGATTCCTTTCGTCAAAAGATTGGCAAGCGAATTGCCCTCATCCCAACTTGAGATGAGGGCTTGCGCTACATCGCCTGTCTACAGTAAACAACATCAAATCCAAAATGTCAAATTGGCGCAGTGTGGCTAACGTCGTCGCTTCCTTTCCGGGTCGATTTATCTTGGTACATTTGCGTGTCTGCCTGCTTCAACGCGTCCGCCAAGTTCTCGCTGGTCGTTGCCGTCGCCGAACCCATCGACAAACTCACGGGGTATTGTTCGTACATCGCATTGTGCTCTGCGAGTTCCTCTCGGCACCGCCGCAAAGCGTGCTGAGCGGCGGTGGGATCGGCTTGCGGCAGCAACACCGCAAATTCATCGCCGCCAATGCGCGCGATCATATCGCCGGCGCGAAACGCCGCGCGCAGGACAACGCCGGCGCGGCGCAAGAGATCGTCGCCCGCCGCATGTCCACGCGTATCGTTCGTCTTTTTCAATTCGTCTACATCGACCATGACGATGCTGACCGGAAATTGGCGACTGCTCCGCAGGCGATTCAACTCTTCTTCGAAAAACGCACGGTTATACAACCCGGTCAGACTATCGTGCGTGCTGAGGTGGCGCAGCTGTTCTTCCATGTGCTTGCGCTGCGTAATGTCCTCGCAGACGATGAGGGTGTAGAGCGGCTGGCTTGCCATGCCTCGAACCAGCGAGACGCTCAAGCGCCCCCAAACGATCTGACCGTTTCGGCGGACGTACCGTTTGTCAATGGTATAGTCAGTCTGCCTGCCTGCCAACAAGGACTGGTGCAGGTCTCGGTCGATGGTCAGGTCTTCCGGATATGTGAACTCCGCAAAGCGCATACCGATCAATTCGTCTCGCGCATAACCGAGGAAACGGCACTCGGCGTCATTGGCGGCGAGCACGCGTTCCGATGCGTCCATCATCGCGATGCCGACCGACGCGTTATCGAAAACCGAGCGAAAGCGTTCCGCGCTCTGGTGCAATTCGTGATACAGCTGAGCATTCTCCAGCGCCAAGGCGATCACTTCGCCCAAAGACTCGATCATCACCATATCTTCTTGGTCGAAGGCATCCACATGGTCGCTTTCAATGTTCAGCGCGCCCAGTAATTGTTCGCCGCGCCGCAATGGAACGACAAATTCGCTGCGCAGCGCCGGTGCGTCTGACCCGGCGTGAACGTCATGCACGTAGCCCGGATCGGTTAGAATGTCGCGCACCCATTGCGTCTGCTCCGTCTTGAAGGCACGACCGATGACTCCTTGATGGATGGGATAGATGGCTCCCAACGCCGCGGCGAGACTGCCGGCTGCGCCGCGAACGATCCAATGCGTGCGCTCGGCGTTGGGCAAAGCAATACAGACGTGCGGATAGTTGGTTTCTTTGACGATTGCTTCCGCCGCGGACCGCACGGCGGCGTCTAGATCGAGCTGACCGCTGACGGCGCGGAGAACTTGATACACGATCCGCTGGCGGTCGCCAGCGCGTTTGCGCTCCTCCAACTCAGCATTCAACTCCGCCGTCCGTTCCGCCACGCGGATTTCCGAATCCTCTTTCGCTTTTTGCAATGCTTGTTCGGCTTGCTTGCGCTCGGTGATGTCAAGGCAACTCGTCACGATGCCAATCGGTTCGCCCGCGGCATTGGTAACTACATCGGACAATAGCTGCGCCGGGAACGTGCTGCCATCTTTCCGAATATTGACGCCCTCGCGCTGCCAGCTTTTCAGCCCTTTGAGCTGGGCGGCGGGGATGGGCTTCCACTTGCCCGGCGGCGCGAACACTCGCGCCGGCATGCCGAGCAGTTCGTTCACCGTGTAACCGTGCAACTGCGCGTCCGCCGGATTGGTGTAGATGATTTTCCCATCGAGATCGGTAATGGTGACGCCGAGGTTCATCGTCTCAAGCGCCTTTTGCAACAGTCGCAAAGATTCCTCGGCAAGTTTACGTTCGGCAATCTCGCGCTCAGCTGCCGCGTACAATCGCGCGTTATCCCGCAACGCCAGGACCTGTCGAATCAAGATCAGTCCGATGATAGCCCCGACGCCTGCGGCTAAAGTCGCAAAACCGATAGCCAGTGGATAATGGTAATCCCAGACCAGCAGGGAAAACGCAGCGACGACCCAGAGATACGGCAGATAGCTTGTCCAGTGTACGCGTCCGTAGCGAGGTGTAGACGTCGTGGAAGACCACAGCGAATCAGCGTGTCTGGTCGTGACTTGCAACATTCCAGCCAGTCCGATGAGCGCGTAGCAAAACGTCCAACCCACCTCAATCAGACCGCCCAGCGAATTCGCTTCTTGAAAAAAGGAAATGCTGCCTAGAGCATCTGCCATAATCTTTGCCAGTGGACCGACTGCCAGCAGGAGGATCAAGCCCGGTTCCGGCGAGCGACGCCAAGAGTGCAAGAACCAAAGCAATCCTAGAACCATGACCACATCGGAGACCGCGTTGATCGTGGAAAATCGGATCGCAAAAGTAGCCGTCTCCGCAGTTTGTAGCAGCGGCACGATGATCGGCTCGATGATGAACGTCCAGCAGATCAAGGTCGCCGCGATGACGACGATCGCCGCGTCCAGTGCCACCTTGATCCGTTCGCCGGACTTGGCAGCCGCGATAAAAAACAAGATCCCAACGACGTAAAGGGGATAGAACAGAAGATACAACCAATCTGCTGGCGAGGGATACACTTTCGTGGGGATGCGAAGCGAAACGACCACCTGTGCAATTTCGCCCAGGGTATTGAACAACAGCGCGAATGCCAACATCATCCAGCCAAGTGACACGATGCTTCGATGGGGGCGAGATTGCCGCGCGGCATAAAACAGACTGAACGTGGCTAGTCCGCTACTAACGGATAAGAAGAAGGAATTGAGCGGCGCGCGAAGTATTAGGTTGTTTCCGATAAGGAGAATGAAGGCAAGATGGGCAAATACCAAACCGAGCGCGACAATCAATGCGCTACGAAAAGAGACGATCGGTTTGTTGCCGTCGGAAGCGTGCATCCGCCACTCCAAGTCTCCATAGAAATACGCTAGTCTTCATCTTGAGCCAATTATACTACGAAAACTCGACCGGTTCGTTACAGTTGCATAGCAATTCCATTCGGAGCGGGAACTGGGAGCTTGTCAGAGACACTAGGAAGCCAGTACCCTGGCAAAGCAAAACCCGTCGCATCCGCGACGGGCTAGGACATTCAGAGTCTTTCAAGCAGCCGCGTGACTGCCTCTTCCGGCTTGGCTGCCAAAAACAGCAAACCGACTTCTTCCTCCGTCACCGCCAGATGTTCGCGCCACGCGCGCAGCACCGACGACCACACATCGCCCAGCAGCACAATCGGCTTGCGATGTTTCGCATCGATCTTGGCGAGATTCCACACGAGCGCGAGTTCCGCCAGCGTGCCCATGCTGCCCTTCAAAACGATAAATCCATCCGCGCTCCGCTGCATCTGGCGGATGCGCGCGAACAAATCTTCGCTTTGCACGGTCTCGTCGAGGTACGCGTTCGGCGCGAGCCAGCCGAATTCGTTCGAGATGACGCCGACCGCGCGTCCGCCGTTCTCCTTCGCGCCGCGCGCGGACGCTTCCATCGTCCCGGCGTATCCGCCATTCATCACGACAAACCCCGCGCGCGCGAGCAACTTGCCGACCGCGTACGCTTCCGCGTACTCCGCGCTGCCGGGCTGCGCGCGCGAGCCGCCAAAGACGGCGACCGTGTGAGAATTATTCTGATTCACGATGCTCCTCATCCGCGTGATGTGGTTCGCTCGCCAGCGTCCCCTCGATCGGCGGCAACTCCTCGCCGCCGAGAATCTCGGCGACCGCCTGACGCACGCTTCGCAACAGTTTCTTGTCGATGCGCTCGCTGTAATGTTCGGCGAAATCGATTGCCGCATCTTCCAGCGCGACGCTCTCGTCCTGTTCGTTCAAGAAATAGTGATGGTCCATAATCCAGAGATACAGATCGGCTTCCGTGCGCCGCGGAAAATCCCTCAGAATATTGTGATCTCGGATGATCTTCACCGTCGGCATATAAACGTTATCGTACCAGCTGGCAACCGCTTCAAGCCACGGAACCTTTTGCTGACGTTCGATCCCCATAAAGTAGCGATGCACCGCAATATGCTCGATGAGGCGCGCGTACCCCCCCGGCTCGGAAAACTGGATCGACTGGTCGGGACGCAGCTTGTCGATCGGCGTTCGCTCGATAAAATCCGCGTACTCGCCGACAATTTCCAAATCGGTTGCCATCAAATCGGGCGAGAGCGGCACGCGCGTCTGCACCTCGATCACTTCGCCTTCGATGAACTGCTGTCCGCGCTCGCGCGCGACGCTGATGCGGTGATGCCCGTCGCGCACGAAATAGAAATCGCCGACCTGATACAACTGCACCGGCGGTAGATCGACGTTCTGGTAGTACAGGCGGTCGATGTTGCGCCAGCGCGATTTCGTGCGCGTCTGCGTTGGCAGAAACGCGCGGTCGAAATCGTTATAGCGCAGCGTCGCGCTGCCGACGATCTTGTCGATCGGCACGGTTTGTACGCCGCGGTACGACTGCCCGAACACTTTAAGCGAGCGCTTGACCGCTTCGAACGAAAGCGGTTCGTTCGGACGGCGCGCGATCATCGCGGCAATCTCGCCAAAGAATGCTTTGGCGCGCGCCCGCGCGAAATCGCTTTCCGTTTGCGCCTGATAAATCGGTGGGTTCATTTTGAAATTTCGATAATTCGATATCCGTACGTGTTCACGATGGAGGTCGCGCCGCGCTGCGTGATCGCCTCTTCGCGTTGGTCGTAAATGTGCTTGTGACCGTGCAGGAGATAGCGCGGCTTGTATTGATCGACGAACCACGTAAATACTTTGAAACCGATATGCGGCAGGTCGGTCCCATCGTGAATGTGGTACGGCGGCGCGTGCGTGACGAGCACATCCAGGAAACGTCCGTGCTGCACGCGGTTCTTGAGCAGCGCGGGCGTCAGCGCCGCGACCTTCGCCCGCATTTCGTTCTCGGTATACTGAAACTCGGGGCGATTATTGTAGCGCATCGATCCTTCCAGCCCGGCGATCAGCAGTCCCTGGTATTCCACGGCGCGTGCGTCGATATTTTCGCAGCCATCCGGAAAAGTCTTTTCGCCGCCGCTGCCGCCGTGATTGCCCATCACGTAATAGAGCGGCACGTTCAGCATCGACACGATGAATTCCAAATACTCCGCCGGCAGATCGCCGCACGACAAGGCCATCTCGACGCCGCGCGCAATGTGCGTGAGCGCCGGGCTGTTGAGAGATTCGACGACTTGGTCGCTGACGACAAGGACTCGCATAGACCTCGGCGGATAAGCAATCGCCCTGACCGAGACGAACGGGGTCAGGGCGTGCCGCATCGCTGTTCACAGTATACACGGGGTGGGAGAAAAGTCAAACGGAAATCAAGCTGGTGATTATTTTGACAATGTTACGTTCATTTCCTGCCACGGAATCACACAGAATTTCACAGAACTTTTCGGTCGGAAGTGGACTCGCACTCACTAGCAGACAGTACCAGTGCGCCAATCTCCTCCGGCAGGTGTTCATGTTGCCATGTGCGCTCGCGCTTAGCCGCGCTGCCCGATGCTTGTACTGCTTTGACGGCATACGCGGTGGCTTGCAACGCATGGTCAGCCATGTGAGCAGTCGCCACAGAATGGGCGGCAGCCCGCGCCGCAGCTCGTGCCGCATCGTCAGCCGCAGCCCGCGCGGCAGAGTGCGCCTCTCGAGCCGCTGCGCGTGCCTCGCCAACGGTGACCTCACCACGAACCCACGCACGCGCCGTCTCGATCGCCTGTCGAGGCCGGTCGTCCTGCGGGTACTTGTCGCCGAATAGCGGCAACACATGCTCCGCGCAGTCCGCAGCCCAATTCGCGAGCAGACGATGTCTACGCATATCAAGTGGGCCACCACGATGGACAGCCTTGAAGCGATTGTCTCTCATCAGGTCTCCCTGTTCTGCCCAACTATCTTCTCGGCGTTTTCCTTTCGTCCGCAGGTTCGGGTTGGCACAGGTCGTCAAGGGCGCGTTGCGCTTGCCCACAACCATTATACTACACCCACCGTGCGCTCACAACGCTTCCGCTTTCAAACCACTGGCGCTTGACCCGCCGCCAATGTGCGTGACTCGTCATTCCTTGTTTAACTTGCCCTTGCACAAGCGCTGGGAATTCTGACCAACTTTGGACTGGCCTTTGACTTGGGCGTGCTATCCTGAAGATCACACGGTAGCGATCCATGTAACTCACGATTGGGGAAATGGAGCCAATGCGACCGGAGCGATTCTTCCACAGTCTGCGTTTCAAGATCACCGTAGGCATTGCTGTGCCCCTCCTCGTCATCCTCAGTGCTTATTCGTATCTCCAGTACGTTCGACAGCGCGATCTCCTGCTGACGAATCTCGATCGCGCTGCTGCGAATCTGGGTAACATCATCGTGGGCAGCTTGCATCATGCGATGCTGCAACGGGACCTATCCGAAATTCAGGATATTGTAAACAACGTTGGAAACGAAACGGAAGTTCGCAACGTATTCCTGATGAACGACCGCAACGAGGTCCGCTTCGCGCCATTGGGTCAAAACGTGGGCGTGCGATTTACGCTCAACGATCCGGGATGCGCCGCTTGCCACGCGTCTAACCTCGCGGAGCATCCCTCCAGTGTCGTTCTCGCGACGCCGGGGAGTGAAACTGTTTTACGTAGTTGCACGCCGATCGGAAACCAGCCGGAGTGTCAGAGTTGTCATGGGACCCAAAACCAGTATAACGGCGTGCTCATCACGGATCTTTCGATGCAGCCGGTGAACGAATCGCTGGATGCCGATTTGCGCACGAACATCTTCTGGGCGTCCGCCGCGATCCTCACGACGATCCTTCTCGTCAACGCGCTGATGAGCCGCCTCGTCGTCACGAAAATCGAACGCCTGGTTGAAGCGCTCAAACAATTCTCACGCGGCGATCTATCCCAACGGGTCCGCATCCCCGGCGGCGACGAGATTGGCGAACTTGCCGTCTCTTTCAATCGAATGGCTGAAGGACTGGGCGAGAAAGCGTTGCTGGAAGCACGCGTGCTCGAACACACCCACGAACTTGAGAGACTGTACGACGAATTGCGCCGTAAGGAAACACTGCGCAGGCAATTGTTGGACAAATTGATCACCGCCCAGGAAGAGGAACGCAAACGAATCGCGCGCGACCTACATGATCAATTGGGAGCGACGCTGAGTGGCTTGACTCTCAGTATTGAGGCGGTCGGACAATCCTTGCCACCTCAAGCCGAATCGCTGAAGGAGCGCTGGTGGCGGACCCAAGTTTTAGCCGTCCAAGCGTTAGAGGAAACTCACAAGCTCCTCCTCGGTCTCCGTCCGGTCGTGCTCGATGATCTGGGACTCGTCGCGGCGATTCGCGCCGAAGCGCAAGAACATTTACAGGCGCGCGGCATCGACGCCCAGATGACCGCGACCGGTTTACGGCAACGGCTCGCGCCTGAACTAGAACTCGCGTTATTTCGCATCGTCCAGGAGGCGATCAACAACGTCGCTCGGCACGCGCACGCCCATCGAGTCACCATCACGTTCAATTTCGAAGAAACGCGGGTACGCGTGACCGTCGAAGATGATGGTCAAGGGTTTGATCTACAGGCGATGTCGAGTTCCGGAAACGGGACACGTGGACTGGGTTTGTTGGGTATGGCGGAACGCGTCGAGTTGATGGGTGGTTCGCTGGAGATCGAAACGCAACTGGGACGGGGCACACGCATCCGCATCACCGCGCCAACGTCTGAAAAGGAGGAGCCATGAACAAAATTCGAGTGGTGATTGCGGACGATCACACCATCGTGCGCGAGGGAGTGCGTTTGCTGCTCGAAGCGCAACCCGACATCGAAGTCGTCGGCGAAGCCGCTGACGGACGTGAAGCCATCGCCGTCATCCGCGAACAGCATCCCGACGTCGCGGCGATGGACATCCAGATGCCCAATCTCAATGGTTTGGATGCGACGCGCGCGATCAAACAGGAATCTCCACAGGTCCAAATCCTGGTGCTGACGATGTACGAAAGTGACGAATATTTCTTCCAAACACTCGCCGCCGGTGCCTCGGGCTATGTGTTGAAAAAAGCCGCCTCGGCGGACCTGATGACGGCGATCCGCGCCGTCTCTCAAGGCAACGTATTCCTCTATCCCTCGGTGGCGCGGCGGCTCGTGTCCGATTACCTGACCCGCGTGAACGCCGGCGAAGAACAAGGCAGCTACGACGGACTGACGGCGCGCGAACGCGAGGTCTTGAAATTGATTGCCGAAGGGCACACAAATCAGTCCATTGCCGAGAAACTCGTCATCAGCCCGAGCACGGTCCAGACCCATCGCACGCGTATTATGCACCGCTTGAATTTACAAACCCGCGCCGAACTGATCCAGTATGCTGTTCGTAAGGGTTTACTCGACAGCGCGTCGTGAAAATCTAGGACTCGACGCGCTTGTTGTCATTGCCCGGACGCTCTAAAGAGAGCGTCTTTTTTGTTTCCCAACCATCATTTGAACGATTGTCATGGCACGAAGGACAGGTTAAACTGGCTCTAACGTTGACGGTCTGTTATTCGGCTACGTGTTCTCTGATCGTACCGGCGGGCGAAGGGCGGAGGGTGAAGCATGGCTCTGCCGCGCGTCTATCTGATCTGCGTGAATCGGCTGGTGTGCGAAGCCGTAACCATGTTATTGCGCCGCGAGGGGATCGAGTTGTTAGGGATGGATACGGATACGGAAACCGCCCTCGCTCAAGTGCGCGCCTTGAATCCAGAAGTTGTCCTCGTAGAGAGTGGTGACGAAGACACTGAAGCAAATCTGATGCTCGCGCTCGCGCAACTGGTCTCCGGAAAGGATCACCGGCGCGTCATTCGACTTGGTCTAGCCGATAAGGAACTATACATCTACCATCAGGAACATCGCCGGCTTGTGGATGTGCAAGACTTGGTTGCAGCGATCTGTGCAGATGATGTCTCTGCCTGATCCAGTTTGGGTGTGCCGCGGCTTTCGATTTCCCGACACACGATTGGAAGATCACTGTCCGACCTTTGCAAATTCTGATCGGCTTCGGCTCGAGAAAGGATATAGAGGGAGATGAACAATTTTTTAATTGACCGGCGGGGCGAGTCGCAAGACGAGTCCTCGATATCCCGGCGCACCTTTTTGCAATACACGGTCGCCGCGGTGTCTTCGTTTATAGGTATTCTCGCTGGCGTGCCACTCGTCGGTTATGTGACCGGTCCGCTACAGGCAAAACAAAAAGTGGGTAGCTGGGTTTCCTTGGGCAAGGTAGCAGATTTTGCGAAATCGAACGATCCTCAACTCGTGCAATTCACTATCACCCAACAAGACGGCTGGACTGAGGCGCAGGAGGGACGTACATGCTGGGTTGTGCCCCAGGGAGGAAATAGTTTCACGGTTTTCAATGGACGGTGTACTCATCTTGGCTGCGCTTATAGCTGGCAGACCCAGGGTGATTGGGCTGGCAAGTTTAGTTGCCCCTGCCACAATGGTATCTACGACCGCGCGGGACATGTCATCGGCGGTCCGCCTCCGCGCCCACTCGACATGCTCGAAACCAAGGTTGTAGATGGACAATTGAACGTGTTCTATGAAGATTTTCGCTTGGGTGTCCCTGACAAGACGCCGATCTAGAATGAAGGAGGTGATGCAAGTCAATGGAAAAGCTGAACAACTGGATTGACGAACGTTTGGGGTTGGGCCGTTTCTGGCGGGCAATCTTTCACCGGCATGTTCCGGTGGGTTTGACATGGTGGTACAGTCTAGGTGCCGCTACCCTTTTCGTTCTTGCGCTTCAAGTAATCACCGGCATCCTCCTGGCAATGAATTATTCCGACAGCCCCGATCGCGCCTACGACAGCGTCTTGTACGTCACCAACGTCGCGCCTTTTGGCTGGATCGTGCGCAGTCTGCACCATTGGGGCGCCTCGGCGATGGTTGTTCTCGTCGTGTTGCATATGGTCACCGCCTTCATTCTGGGATCGTACAAGTATCCGCGAGAGGGCACGTGGTTGGTGGGTGTGGTGTTGCTGTTGGTTACGCTTGCATTCGGCTTCACTGGCTACCTGCTGCCGTGGGACCAAAAATCGTATTGGGCTACCACCGTCGGAACGAACATGCCGGGAACGGTACCTCTCATCGGTTCATGGCTCACCGAGTTGGTACGCGGTGGCACGGAGGTGGGTGCAGTCACACTAGCCCGTTTCTTTGCCGCCCACGTCCTCATTCTGCCAGCGGCGATTGCCTTTCTAGTTCTGGCGCATTTGACGTTGGTCATCTGGCATGGCGTCAGTGTACCGCCTAACTTATGGTTCGGCGGGCTGCGTAGTTCAAAGAAGGACAAACTCGAGAACGACCCGGCGCTCGCTCCAGCGAGCGAGCCATTGAACGACGCCGAGCCGATGTCCGCTGAACAGTACCATAAGCGATACGACGCTTTCAAGGTTAAGGGTCCTCGCTTCTGGCCCGATGTCATCGCCGATGACGCGAAGTTAGCGCTGCTGGTATTCCTCGTCTTGGGTGTTTTGACAGTCGTCTACGGCGTATCGTCTGAGGCGCGCGCCAATCCAACCGATACCGCCTACATTCCGCGCCCAGAGTGGTACTTTATGTTCCTTTTCCAACTGCTCAAGTTCTTCCCGGGACCGTTGGAATGGGTGGGTGTGATAGTGCTTCCGGGTCTCGTGGTACTACTCCTGCTCCTCGTCCCCTTCCTGTCGCGCAGTTGGGAGCGGCGCGCGCGGCATCGTCCGCTGGCGATGGGACTTTTGAGTATTGCTGTCATTGGCATTGTGGCATTGACCGTGCAAGCGTTCCGCACCACCCCACCGTCCGTGGTCGTCGAGAATGGGGTAGCGCTGACCTCACAGCAGTTACTGGGTGAGCAGTTGATTGAGCAACAAGGTTGCCGCTCTTGTCACATCATCAATGGCGACGGCGCGACAAAGGGTCCACCCTTGGATGGCATCGGGCAGCGAATGACGTCAGGCGACATTCACTTTTTCATGGAAAAACCATCCGCGTACAACCCGGGAGCAACAATGACGCCGGTGATTCCTCCGCTTTCACATGAAGATGTCGAGGCGATCACGCAGTACCTATTGACGCTGCCGCCTGACCATCAGCTGGCAAAAGGAGGAAACTAGTGAACGGCTGGCAGGGCGATCAGGACTCGGCTTACCGACGGACTCGCCTTCGCGGATTGACGCTTTTGATCTTCGCCATCGTGTTGGGCGCGGTAGGCGCGGCTTGGGAGATCGCGTCGCCTAACGGTCCCGATTCTCTTCACTTCGCCTCGCTTTCCCTTTCGACCGGGAGCGCGCAGCAGGAACACATCGCTATGCCACATGTCGCGACTGGGCTGGTGGAAACGAGCAGCAATCGAGGACAGGTACTGTTCGGACGTTACTGTGACTCGTGCCATCCAGGAGGGGAGGCAGGTATCGGTGCCAGCATGCACGACTCGCAATTCAAACAAGAGTACAACACCGAAGAGAAAATCGACAAGGTCGTGCGATCCGGCGGTTTTTCGATGCCGCCCTTTCCAACCAGTCTTCTCTCCGACGAAAACCTGAAGGAAATTAGTCAGTATGTCCTGAGTTTGCCGCAACAAGGGCAATAGACGGACCAATATTCAAAGAACGAAGGAGGAGAAAGATGAAGAAACTGCTGTTGTTGTTCGTGCTTGTGCTCGCCATGGGAGCCATCGCCGCGTGCAGTGCGCCAGCGCCCACGCCGGCGCCGCCCCCCGCGACGGCAACACCGCCGCCGATGGCGAACAAGCTGATTATCTACGGCGACACCGTCTCGTTTGCCGGGAAAGATGATCCAAATTCCTGCACGCTCAAGAGTCGCTACAAGCACGGCGAGGCAGTGGGCTTCCGTATGACCGCTGAGGATCCCCTTTCAGGAAAGGTGGTAGATACGGCTAAACTAATCGTCCATGTCACCATCAGCGGAAAGACGACGGACGTTCCCATGCTCTATCGAGGCACCGGCACCAATCCTCACCCTGGTATGTGGACAGCCAAATGGGTCGTGCCAAACGATGCGCCCGTCGGCGTGGTGCAGTACACTGTGACAGCGACAGACACTCAGGGGCAGAGCGGCGAGTACAAACCGTTCCAAGTTGAGGCGTCCGAGCTTGCCGTTGTGAACTAAGCCCAATTCTTTGGGTTTCTCTTCAGAGCGCGAAGGAACAGACCGAGCAAGGAGGGTGGTTTTGGTGACAGCCATCGAGAATGCGCCGAAGAATGTCGCCAGAACCACTTTTCCGCGTGTGCTCTGTAGATTACCATGCCGTTGCATTTCCGACCCGAGTCTTCAGAGCTTGGTTGAGGAATGAATTATGAATCTCACGCGAAGAAAAGTTCTTGCCGCCGCCTTTGTTTCGGCTGTATTCATTTTTGTCATCACCGCTTGCGCTTCGCCAGTTGCTCCTGCGACCATGCATAGTGCAGTAGCCAGCTCACCGACAGCAACACCTATCCCGCCCAACCCGCTGACAATGACGCCTAGTCACGCGACAGTGGGAACCCAAGTCAGCGCCACGGCGAATGGGCTGCCTCCCGGCGCGACTGTCAATCTGACCTGGAAGACCGTTACGGGGGGCTGGGTCATCAATGATTATTACCACTTTGGCGGAAAGAAATTCTCCGACACGAGCCAGTCTCTGGATCAAGCGACCGTAGATTCAAATGGGCGATTGAATACGCAGTTCACGATTCCCGAGGACTATGGTGGGATACACGATGTCATTGCCTCTATCGATGGCGTGCCTGTTGCTCAAGGCGGCGTTGAAGTTACGGCTAGCTTCGAGATGAGTCCGACCGAAGGTCCGGTAGGGACTGTGATCGAAATCCGGGCAAAAGGGTTGGGCTGGCGGACGATGGAGAGCACCTGGGAGATGAACTGGGACGATCGCGAAGTGGGATGGATTTCTGCGGTTAATACGCGGGGCACAGCCATGGCGCGCGTGCGCGCTGCGGGTCCGGCAGGTAATCACATCATCAAGCTCTACACGGGTTATATGGGAGAGAGCTATTTAAACTACGAACAAGCACCAACGAACTATCTGCCGCGCCCCCAATTCGTTTTTCACACACTGCCGGGGGGACAAGTGCAATCCGCTTACGCCGAGCCGTATCCTTCGCTGCCGGTGCAGCCCTCCACCAGTCCGATCGGAGCACAACTGATGCTCAGCCCTACGCAAGGCTCAGTTGGAACTACTGCCCGGCTGAGCGGGAGCGGCTTGCCAGCCAACCAAACCCTTTCCGCAACTTGGGAAACCTGGGTAGGTAGCCGCGTTACCCAGGAAGGATTTGCTTCCAGCGAGAAAACGCTCGAACCTATGATGGTGAATGCCGAAGGCAAGCTAGGCACGTCCATCAATATTCCCGACGATCTCGGCGGGCAGCATGCGCTAGTGTTGAAAGCGAATGGCAAAGAAGTAGCGCGCGCATATTTCACCATCGAGACGAGCATCGTCAGCATCTCGCCCACGTCTGGACCGGCGGGGACTAATGTCACTATTCACTTGAAGGGAGTGGGCTGGACTGAGTACGACAATATTTACGTGGCAACTTACGACAACGCCTACATGGGCTATGCGTGCGGGTTCAACAGCCAGGGCGATGTAGTGATCCACTTTACAGCATCAGGAGCGCCCGGTACTCATTTGATCGACTTGTATCCAGGTATCTACGAAGGTCCACCAGATGGGCAACAACTCTACCGCTTGCCACAACTGACCTATGCTGATGACCATCCTGGCAACACGATACCTGCTCTTCGGTTCGCTTTTGAGGTTACTCCGTAGCGCGTGGAGGTTGCGCGGATTGCGTCGAGATGTAACACAAGGGGCTGTGGAAATTCTACTTTTGAATCAGATTCTTCACCCCGACAAAAAAAGTCGGGGTGAAGAACGGCACAGTGCTTTTATAACAGCAACAATGATTAGTACCTGAATTCAGGTCGTACCTCAATGCTTCCGAAACGCGCGCTCGGTATCTTGGCAGCCACCTGAATCGCATCGTTCAGATCGTTCGCTTCGATGATGAAAATGCTGCCGATTATCGCTCGCGCTCTTTTAGCGTGTTCAACCGCACGGCATCGCGAATGAGTGCCTTTAGCGCCGTTTCATCTACAGTGTCGCCTTCGTAAAAGTCGATGGCGCGAACCGTGTTGCTATCTAGACGCGTATTGAACAGCTTCTTCGGATCCTTCACCCGAGCGCCTTTGGGAAATGTCAGCCGCACGGCGTTCTTGAGCGTATCTGCTACGCATATGATTCCATCGTGAGACCACACGGGGACTCCCGATGGTTTGGAGGGTTTTTTCCACTTGACTTCTTCGACCACGGCTGGGTCGGCTTTCTGAATGCAAGCGCGCAGCTTTGACAATTTCCTGCCTCGCCAGTCACCCGGCTCCTTGATGATGGCATCTATCTGTTGAGATGGAGACTTTTCTTTCGGGGAAGATTTCGTACTTGCTTTCATTCTCAACTCACCACTTTCTTCTCTGCCTTAAAAATCCACCGGACGTCTTTACTTCTAGGGCGTGAACAGTTTCCAATGGCCTTCGGAGACAACTTCGACCGCTCCATCGGTCACTTTTATGGCGGTCTGATCGTCAATCGCGTACCCCGGCACCGGCAAGCCGGCGGCCCATTTTTCTGCGTTGGCCATGGAATGGTCCGGCATATTCTCGTGATCCAGGTGCGGGAACAACGAAAAAGCAACCATTCCCAGCGCTCTATCGCTACCGGTGGGCGGATTCCCGTAGACGAATTCCTCCCCGACGTTGGGGGCCATCACCAGGCTCCCGCCGCTCACTCCCACGTAGACCGCCTCACGCAGCGACGGCAAGAGGTCCGCCAGTCCGGACTGCCGCATCCAGTAGCACAGATACAGGGGGTCGCCGCCTCCGACGAGCAGGGCGTCAGTCTCCTGGACCATGGGGACCCAAAGCTCTTCATGGATGCTGGGCAGAGCGGTGAGCTCCAGCACGCCTAACGACTTCCAACCCAATTCGCACAAGGGAGTGGCGGCCACTCCGCAGATCAACTGCCAGGCTCTGGCAGCGCCGCCGGGAAAGGCGTAGATTGCTGTCGGAATGCAGAGGGCGCTGGACTCGGAGATTGGTTTGCCCAGAAGATCAACCAGGACGTTGCGAATGCTCGCGTTGCTGATGCCACCAGAAGTGAGCAGTAATTTCATAAATCCTCTCTTTGACGGTTTCATGGGAGACGAAAGGATCCTCGATGATCTCACCTATCTGTTGATATGCGGACTTGTCCTTCAGGGAAGGATTCATACCTGCTTTCATCCTCAGCTCGCCGCCTTCTTCACGGCTTTCCCCTTTCCGTCCGCCAACCCTTGCGCCGGCTCGATAAGTACTCCATTTTTCGAGACGGCGGGTTCGGTGCATAGGTTACGATTGAAGCAACAGGGTCGTCGTTCGCCGGCATTGAGTTTCGATAATGCTACCTCGATGCGCCGGCTGCGCGTTTCCTGGTTGTTGGTGGCGCGTATCCAGCGGAGCCAGTCCCAGCGCGCCATCGGCGTGATTTTCACCCATAGGGCGTTCGCCTGCGGAGCGGACGCCAGCGCCTTATTCAAATCCGCCGGCACCTCGGGCTCGGGCCACTCTTTGGACGTCTCAACCGCCATCTTTACCGCAGCGCCTGCGTCGATACCGGCGCCTTGACGCAGGTCAGAGTCGATCCTAAACCAGTGGCTTCCCCTGCCGTCCGGTTCGAGGACGATTTTAGAACGGAAACCATTAATAGTACCCTCGATCAATGCCATACCGCGCGATGGAAGCTTTGCGCTTGCGCTCTCTGGCAGTCTAAGAATGGTCCAGTCGCCGATTTTAAGCGGTGTAGTTTCAAAACGGATTGTCGACATTTCTCTGCTCTTCAGTTCACCGCTTTCCTCACGAGCGCGGCAATCCTTGCCTCTTCAGTAGCGGTCAACTTCGTCAGCGCGAAGGCGACGGGCCACATGTCGCCTTCGTCGAGGTTCGCCTTGTCGTTGAAGCCGAGCGTCGCGTACCTCGCCTTGAACTTTTGCGCGCTTTGGAAAAAACAGACGACGTTGCCGTCCTTGTTGGCATACGCGGGCATCCCATACCAGGTTTTCGCGGAGAGGGTTGGCGCGCTGTCTTTGATGATCTCATGGATCCGCTTTGCCATGGAGCGGTCCGGCTCCTGCAATGCGGCGATCGCCGCGAGTGCGGCTTTTTCCCCCTCCGCCTTGTCCTTGTTCCAGCGCGCCTCCGCTTTCCGCTCTTTGAGGGTCTCCTTCATCGCGCCTATTTCCTCTTCCGATAATCCTGTGGACTTTTGCGTGACCTTCTTGGTGCTCATTGAAATCTCCTCATGATGAAATCTCACCACGAAGGCACAAAGTTCACAAGGGAGAATTGCGTTTCCTCGCGTCCTTCGCGCCTTCGCGGTTGAGTTGTTTCGCGCGTCTACTTCGTATCCTGAACCAGCCCGATGAGGTTGCCGTCGGCGTCCTTGACCGATGCGACCTGCCTGCCTCCGCCGACGTCCTTCACTGTCTGCACGGTTTTCGCGCCATCGTCCAAGAGCGCCTGCAAGCTCTTCTTGATGTCGTCGACGGTATAGTAAGCCGTCACCCCGTCTTCCTGGTTTAGCCCGGTCGGAATCAAACCAATGTCTTGGTCGCCTACCTTGAACCCCACATAGTACGCTGAATCCGCAATCGGCGCGACGCCCAACAACTTGCTGAACATCGCTTTGGCTTTGCCCATGTCCTTGACCGGGTAAAGCACCGTCTTGATACCCTTATTCATCGAACCCTCCTTGAATTGGATTTGCTTACACTCATAGTCGTTTGAGCCAACCCCAAATCGACATCCCTTCGTTCTCCCTTAATAACCGAGTCAGGGGGCTTGCGTTATTCGTCTTCCGTCGATCATCCACTGCATACTGCTCACTGATTACTGTTCACCGATTTTCCACCCCTCCGGTCGCACCTCGATGCTTCCGAACTGCGCGCTCGGGATCTTCGCCGCCACCGCAATCGCCTCATTCAGATCCTTCGCCTCGATCACGCACATGCCTCCGAGCTGCTCCTTGGTCTCGGCGTACGGGCCGTCCGTCGTCAACATTTTCCCGTCGCGCACGCGCACTACCGTCGCGTTGTGCGCCGATGACAGCCCCTGCGACTTGACCAGATGCCCGCTCTTCTGTATAGACTCCATGAACGCGCGGTAATCCGCAGCCATCTTGTCCATTTCTTCCTTGGACATTTTCTGCACCGCCGCCTCGTCCTGGTAGATCAAGCACACGTATTTCATCGTACCCTCCTTGAAAATGTAGGACAAATTTGAAATTTGTCCTACATATAGTCGTTGGAGAATGCCCAAAATCGACATTGACCGGAAACAAATTTTTCTCGCTTCAGCCCAATTCCGCCAGCCGCCGCTCAAGAAACCGACGCTCCGGCTCCTGACGCGTGAGGGCAAGCGCCCGCTCGTACGCGGCGCGGGCTTGCTCCGTTTTCTCCAACCGCTGGCACAATTCTGCGCGCGCCGAATGCGCCAGCGGGTAATCACTCAACTCTCCGCGCGCGAAGATCGCATCGATCAATTCCAAACCCGCCGAAGGACCGTCGCGCATCGCGATGGCGACGGCGCGGTTCAACTCGATGACCGGCGATGGACCTTCGGCGCGCAGCAACACATCATACAAGCCGACAATCTCCGACCAATCGGTTGCTCCTGCGGTGGGCGCTTCGGCATGAACCGCCGCGATGGCGGCTTGCAGCGTGTACGGACCGATTCGGCGCGACGACATCGCCCGCGCCACGAGTTGCTGTCCTTCCGCGATGAGATCGCGATTCCAAAGCGAGCGGTCCTGATCGTCCAAAAGAATCAAGTCGCCGGTTGGAGAGGTGCGCGCATTTCGCCGCGATTCGTGCAGCAACATCAGCGCGACGAGACCGACGACTTCCGGCTCCGGCAGCAATTCCATGAGCAGGCGTCCCAATCGAATCGCCTCGTTGGAAAGATCGGCGCGCGTGACTGACTCGCCGGAAGAAGCGTAGTATCCTTCGTTGAAGACCAGATAGATCACGCTGAGGACCGCGTCCAATCGATCCGGCAGTTCATCCGGCGCTGGCACCTCGAACGGAATCCGCGCGTCGCGAATTTTTGCCTTGGCGCGCACGATCCGCTGCGCGAGCGTGGGCGCGCGGGTGAGAAAAGCGTGCGCGATCTCTTCCGTGGCAAGATCGCAGACCTCGCGCAGCGTCAACGCGACGCGCGCCTCCAACGACAGCGCGGGATGGCAACACGTGAAGATGAGCCGTAAGCGGTCGTCCTCCACCTCCACCTTGTTCAAATCTGCCTCGTCGCTTGGACTTGCAAGTTGCTCGGCGAGCGGTTCGAGTGGTATTTCGTCAGATCGCGCGCGGCGGCGCAGTTGGTCAATCGCTTTGAACCGCCCGGTCGAAACGAGCCACGCGCGCGGATTGGCAGGCACGCCGTCGCGCTGCCATTGCTCCAACGCAACGCGGAAGGCATCGTGCATCGCGTCTTCGGCGAGATCGAAATCACCAAGGAGACGAATCAGCGTGGCAAGCACGCGCCGCGATTCAGTGCGATAGACGGTGTCCAAAACTTGACGAACGTGCTCAACAGAACTCTCTGACATATTGGGCTTACTTGTTCAACCGTTCTTCGCTCGGGATTTCGACCAGCAACCGCCATGAGTTGCGGAGGACGATCACGGGGAGAACGATGAGTACCGCAGCAATACTGGATTCGCTGGCTTCATCACCCTTGCCTTGTTGTAGGTGGCTGGAAGCAAAGAGGAGCGACATATAGAGGAATACCGGACTCACCAGCGTCCAGAAAGTTTCGCGTAAACGCGCCAAACGCCCTGTCGTCGTCGCGCGCCAGACGGGTAACCACGCCCCTACCTGTCGCCAAATCCCGATGAGACAACCGACCGCCATAGTTGGGGCGCGCAGGAGAGGAATGAAGGTAAATAGAGACACGATCAAGATCACCGTATACGAATAGAACGTCGAAACCGCTATCGCCCTCCAGCGATTAGGGGGATCGTGGAGTCGCCCGGCGTTCTGCTGAATCGCGATGAACAACAGACCCAGCAGCGTCGCCGCGACCGTCGCCAAGGCGGTGTAAAAAATATTCAGGTCCATCCGTTTCCTAGCACTCTCACTTGGCAGTATCATAACAAAGACGCCCTTGAAATGCAAGGGCGTTTCGTTGATGCCGACGAGTAGATTCTAGTGACCAAGAGCTTATGAGGATGTTGGTCAGTCTCAATCAGGGCGGATGGACTTGGACCACTTGAGCAAGGCTTATGTCATTTGCATGGGCTACTGATTAAGAGATATTGACGGTCCAACTCCTCCATAGTTTTGGAAGTGATAGGTCAACCGGCTTCCAACACAAGCCCCAAGTCATCTTGCTCAAAAAGCCCCTATCCTCCAATGTGCATCGCTCCATCAAGATCGATGGCTCAGGACGCCTGCAATGAATCTCCTGCGAGTCATGAAAGGTTTGCTCCTTTCGACCGATTGCACCCCTCGCAGAGAAGTTGCAGATTTCGGGCAGTATTGCTACCGCCTTTCGATAAAGGAATGATGTGGTCATATTCAAGGTTTTGCTGACTTCCACATTCGACGCAACGACCCCCATCACGTTGCCAGACAAGGATTTTGACATCATCTGGAATTGGCTGCCTCACTGGTAATGAATCGGATTCAATTTGCTTTGCACGTGCAATAATTCTATGGATTTTCTTTTCTTTCTTCTGCATCATATCCATAATCAAGGCGGCAACTTCGATCATCGAATAACCTTCATCTTCCACGTAGAATTCGCCCCTAAACATCCACCAGCATTTCTTGCTTGAGGAATCGGACACAACTCTCATAGGCGTTTTCTGTTGATTCGCCAAGAACTCTTTGTATTTGTCCTCGTCCATTTCATCTTGTGATTGCAGATTGCCGGTGTAAAAACGCCAAAGCCGTCTCTTAAATAGAAAACCTACTTCCCTGTACAAAAACTTGCATTTAGAATCTTTCCTAAACACTGAATGCCCCATAGATTGGTGGTTCGTATCTGAAAGGGATTTTTGAGGAGTCAACCGTGCATCCGTCGATAGGGTAACAACTCATGAACTGCTTTACATCATCCGTTTTCGTAACGGGATCATATGCTCCACCTATCCAGATTTCGGGAATCCTCAGTGGCTTGTCCTTTTCTTCCAACTCGATTTCGATGTATGGAATCTCCGTATTTCCTGATCCGTAAGATTCTCTTCGGGGCTTTCTGCGGAGTGGAGTTATGTGTGCATTTGGTTTTGAGATTAGCCTCCATTCCCTATCTGCAACCCAACTGGAGTGTTTGAGCAATGGAGCAATTTGGAGGAATTCACAAAACGCCTCTCTCTCAGCCAAAATCGATGCTCGGCAAGTATCAATGGATGTGGCTTGCTTCGTGCGAAAGAGGTGAATCGCCTTCCTCAAAAAGCAGCGAATGATTTTCGAGTGTTGTCGAGAGGTGTAATAGCATGGAACTAGCCACCAATGCTGCTTCAGTGACTCTCTCAAGTCCTGATAGTCGAACCCAATGCAGTACCCTCTTCCATGATCGCCGTAGATTTCCCATGCGACGCGATCATCTCCTTGACTTGAAAAGGAACAGACATAGATACCTTGCTCCGTGTCTCCACCTGGTACGCCTTGTAAGTAAGCGCAGAAGGATTTTAGATATGTGCGCTCTTCTTTATCATAATGGCACAAAACCCCGGGCTGATTCAATTCGTTCAAAACTAAATCTACGGCTAGCTTATATTCTAATCTATCGTTCAGATATAAAATATCAGTCGCCCAGATTTTCCTCGTCATGATTATACCGACCATGCCTTGACAACTGGTGTAGTGCCAAAGGCGTCGGCGTCGCTTGGGAACAAATAATCGAACTTTGTCTATGATGTCCATGTTCATTGTGCATACTCCTTAGGCACTTTGACAGTACGCAGTTTGTTGCCAAAATGCAACATCCGAAGCATGGGACGATTGATTAATCATTTGCTTCTGAGTTCTTCAGAGGTGCGCTACTCCATCAACACCCACTCGAACCAGGAAAGCATCTTCGCCGAAAGTCGAAGCGGTGCGCGGCGTCTTGGCTGTCAAGGTGTCTTGGCTTCCCCCTGAGCGTTTTTCTTTCGCCCCTAAATTCGGGTTAGCACAACTCGTCAAGGGCACGTTGCGCCAGTGCACAGCCATTATACCACGCTCGCCGCGCGCTCACAACGTTTCCGCCATCGAGTGATGGAGCAACGGTCGGTTGGTAGGGGCGGGGCTTGTCCCCGCCCGATGTGGGCGACCACAAGGGTCGCCCCTACGCCGCACCCCGGCTGCCACCCGCCTCCGCCTTCCGCCTTCGCGTCCGAACCGGCAGCGCGGCAAGCAGCCCCGCCATCCGCGCCAGCCAGCGCGCGTCCAGCATCCCGCGCACGATCTCGCGATACATCTGATGCCCGGAAACTGCGCCAAACAGCATGTGCCGCAAATCCGCGTCCTGCTCCGCGAGCGCGATCACGAGATTGAGCAAATGCCATTTGCTGATGCCGATGGTGACTGCGCGCATCGCCTTGCCGTACGGCAGATCGTCGGTGATGTCGCGGCACAACTGATGATACTCGCGAAACGCGCCTGCCGAGATGCCGGCGGTCAGCATCGTCTGCGCCGCCCACGTGCCGGTCTGGAGCGCCGAGTTCACGCCTTTGCCTTTGAAAGGACGCACCAGCCCCGCCGCGTCGCCGACGATCACGTAGCGGTCGCCGGAAAACGCGCGCGCCTGCGAGACCGGAAAGCGTCCCTTGAAGAACGTCAGATCACGCTGGCTCTGCGCGTCCTCCAGACACGCGACCACCGACCGCAGCCCCGCACCGCGCAGAAAATCGTCCATCATCACCGCGTCCACCTTCTCGCCCGCGATGTTGATCGTCAGGTGATTGCCTTTCGGCGTCACCGCGCCAAACTCAATGCCCGGCGTCGACGGCAGAAACGCGTGGATGCGATCCCCAAACGCGTCCATCAGTTCCGGACGCGGATGAATCTTGGTCACGATGCTGCTCAGAAAGCGCGGCGCGCGATAATCGGTTGCGCGCTCGAACACGACCGCGGTGCCATCGTCCGCCCCGAACGCGCCGACGACGACATCGGCTTCCGAATTGCCGCTCTCGCTGTAGACGATCACGCGGTCGGCGTGGAATTCCAGATCGGTGACGCGCCCAGTGATCACCTCGATACCGCCGACGCGCACCTGGTCGAGCATATAGTTGTCGAACTGGACGCGGCGCACCGCGTACGCCGGCGGATCGTCCGATTCGAGCAAAATCGCGCGGTCATCCGAATGGAGAAAGTAGCCGGTGATCTCGCGTTGGACCAGATGATGCGGGAACGGCACGCCCAGCGCATCTTGCAGAATCGTGTCGATGGGCGGCGACAGCACGCCGACGCATTGGTTGAAATGATGTTCGCCGGCAAACACCTTGCCCTCGAACAACGTGATGTGGATCTGGCGACCCAGCTGCCGCGCCTGGTTTTGCAGCGCGAGCGCAGCGCCCGCGCCGCCCGGTCCACCGCCGATGACGACGACCCGCGCGCCATCGTCGAGACGACCCAATCCATTGAATGATTTGCTCATCGTCCGCCACCCAATTGACTCACTCGACCAATTCCGCCAGCATCGCCCGCGCGACGCGCGCGATGCTTTTCGGCGCGAACAACATCCGAAAAATCTCTTCATAGTTCGCGTCGCCGGTGAACAACGACCACAACGTCCGATTAAGCACACGTGCCGCCGGCGCTTGGTCCGCCTCGGCTCGCAGCGCGCGCCCGCTCGCACGCATGAACAGCGCGTTCGGCTTCGCCCGCTCGACTAGCCCGAACAGCACGCGCCCATACCGATTATCCCGTGCGACCGCGCGGCACACCGGCGCGTAATGCCCGGCGAACGCGTCGCGCCCAACGCCGTGGCGCAGCGCGGTCTCTGCCGCCGCGCGCGCAGTCGCCAGCGCGGAGCCGATGCCGTCCTTGTACAGACGCGTCACGCACGCGTCGCCGACCGCGACAAAGCGGTCGGCGTAATACCCGCGCGCCGGCGCGACCGCCACGCGCGGACGACAGCCGCACAATCGCGGCGGCTGGCTGCCCGCAATCGCGGCGACCTGAGGAACGGCGAGAAACTCATCGATGCTGTCGCGTCCAAAATGGCGTCCCAGCAGCGAAACGTTCGCGAATCCGCCTTTGGGAATCAACGCGCCGAAGATCAAACCGTGCGGCTGCTCAAAGTAGACGTGGACGGTGCTGTCGATCGCAAAACCGGGCGCTGGATCGATGGCGAGTTCGTCCTGCGCCATCGTTTCGGTAGGTGGATGCGTATATTCGAGGGGCTCAAGAATCGGCGGCGTCGCGTTCACGCCGACCGCGAGGACGACCAAATCGAAAATCTCTTCGCGCGTGGCGGTGCGCACGCGCGGTAAACCGTCGAACACGATTCGCTCGACGCGTTCGTTGACGACGCGCACACCGCGCGCTTTGGCAGTATTGAGCAAATAATCGTCGAACCCAGCCGTGGGCGCGTGCGGGCTTTTGCGCGGACCGCCAGCGCGATACACCGAAAACACCTGGCGCGATGGATCGGACGGATGAATCGCAATCGCGTGCTCGCCCCAGTGCAGCTGGTACGTGCGAATCTGCGCTCGCACGATCTCCGGGGGCAGCGTCATACCGAGCGCGGCGAGTCCTTCCATCGTGCGCCCGGACAGAATGCCGGCGCACATATTGCAGCCGCGCGGACCCGCCGCGGACAAATCCTTGCGCTCAAAGACCGTGATGTCGAGCCGCCAGCCGAGCCGCGCGGCAATCGATAACGCTTCGAGCGCGAAGAAACTGCCCGCCGGTCCTCCGCCGATGATCGCGATGCGCGAATGGTTCGCCAAGCGCGGCGACGGATTGTGGTCCATCGTCGCTCCTCTCCAGGTGTTTCCGGTGAAAAACAAAACCGACTGCGCGCTGGCGCGCAGTCGGGTGTTGAGTTGCCAATCAGAGGCAACGATTGCAATGGGCTTCGCGTGCACCGCCATTATATCATGACGACACCGGCGCGGCAATAGCCGAATTGTCACTTCCGTCACTTCATCGGCACGGGCACGACTTTCGCCGCGATCTCATCCAGCAGCGATTTGATCTCCTGCTGCACGCGCGCGACGACATCGGACTCGGCGATGATCGCCACGTCTTTTTGGTCGCGCCGCTTCAACTCCACGCCGCCACTCTTGAGCGATTTCGCGCTCACCGTTAGACGGATCGGCAGTCCGATCAAATCCGCGTCGGCGAACTTGACGCCGGGACTTTCGTCGCGGTCGTCGAACAGCACCTCGACGTTCGCGGCAAGCAGCGCGCGGTACACGCGTTCGGCGACATCGGCTGCGCCAAGCGAGACCAGGTGTACCTGGTACGGCGCGACGGTGATGGGCAGGATCAAGCCGCGTTCGTCGTGATGCTCTTCCGCGACGCACGCCAGCAAACGCCCCGAGCCGATGCCGTACGAGCCCATCACGATGGGCTTGCTCGTTCCATCGGCGGCGAGGTACGTCGCGCCAATCGCCGCCGAATAGCGCGTGCCGAGTTTGAAGATGTTGCCGATCTCCACGCCGCGCGAGGTGTACAGTTCGTGTCCGCAGTTGATGCACGCATCGCCGTCGCCGGCAGCCGCGATGTCGGCAACAACCGACGCGGCGTAATCGCGCGGCGTGTTCGTGTTCAGCAGGTGATAGCCGGCTTCGTTCGCGCCAGCGACTAGATTGGGCGACGCGGGCACCGCATCGTCCACGACGACCTGTACGGGCGCACGGCCGTGCGCCCCAACAAGACCAATGGGCGACGCGTAGCCGGGCGTCGCGCCGACCGCGCGAATCTCGTCGTCGGTCGCCGGACGCAGCCAATCGGCTTTGGTCACATTCGTCAGTTTCGTCTCGTTCACTTCCATATCGCCGCGCACGATCGCGAAGATGAATTCTTCGCGCGGCTTGCCGGCGCCCTCGTGCCCGGCAATCATAAAGACGGCTTTGGCAGTTTTGCTTTTCGGAATCTTGAGCAACGCCGCGAGCGCGTCAATCGTCTTGCAGTCCGGCGTCGCGACTTTATCGAGCGGCTTCAATTCTTCTGGCGCCGCCGGTTTTTTCGCAAACCGCGCGATCTGTCGGTTCGCCGCGTAGCCGCAGTGGCGGCACAAAACCAGCGTGTCCTCGCCGACCGGCGTGAGGTACATATACTCGTGCGCGAGCGAGCCGCCCATCATCCCCACGTCAGAGCCGACCGCAATCGCCGGCACGCCGCAGCGATTGAAGATGTTAAAATACGCCTGATAATGCGCGCGGTACTGCACGTCCAGTCCCGCGTCGTCGAGGTCGAGCGAGTACGAATCTTTCATCGTAAATTCGCGGACGCGGATCAAGCCAGCGCGCGGGCGCGGGTCGTCGCGGAATTTCGTCTGGATGTGATAGACCAACTGCGGCAGCTGCTTGTACGATTTGATCTCGGTCTTGCAAAGGTCGGCGACGACTTCTTCGTGCGTCATCGCCAGCACCATATCCCGGTCTTTGCGGTCCTTAAAGCGCGCCATTTCGGGACCCACCGTATACCAGCGCCCGGTCGCCTTCCAGATTTCGGCGGGATGCGTGACTGGCATCGTCATTTCCTGACCGCCAATCGCGTTCATCTCCTCGCGCATAATGTTTTCGATTTTGACGAGCGCGCGTTTGGCGAGCGGCAAGTACGAAAACAAGCCCTGCCCCAACTGACGAATGTAACCGGCGCGCAGCAGCAACTGCGCGCTGACGGCTTCGACGCCGGCGGGCGCTTCGCGCAGCGTCGCGCCAAAGTGATGAGAGAGTTTCATGATGTCGATTCCTCACAATCGCGATGATGGCGCAAAGTATAGACGCGGCAAGGCGAAAAGTCAAACAGATGATGTGCCAGTTTCCTTGACGCTCCCTCGTGACTGTGCTACAATGCCGCGCGTTCACCAGAAATCTATTTTGAAATATACCGGAGGCAAGTCATGGAACTGCAAGTTCAAGTTGGCGATATCGCAACCTGGAAAGGCGACGGTATCGTCGTCAATTTGTTTGACGGCGTGACAACGCCCGGCGGCGCGACCGGCGCAGTTGACAAGGCGCTGGGCGGCTTGCTCAGCAAACTGATCGCGCAAGGCGACATCAAAGGCAAATTCGGCAGCGCAACAATTGTGCACACGCTCGACAAGCTGCCCGCTGCGCGCGTGTGCGTCGTCGGTCTCGGCAAAGAGAGCGAATTCACGCTCGACCGCGCGCGGAGCGCGGCAGCGAATGGCGCGAAAGCATTGCGCGGCGCGGGCGCGAAGAAGATCGCGACGATTGTCGTAGCCTACGCTGGCGCCAGCGTCGGCTACGACAGCGCGGCGCAAGCTACCGCGGAAGGCATCATTCTTGGTTTGTGGCGCTTTCGCAAGTACCACACCAGCCCGGACGAGGTCGGCGCAATTGACCAAGTGACCATTCTCGAAAGCGACGCGGCGAAAGCCAAGCAAGTCGAAGCCGGCGCGGCGCGCGGCAAGATCATCGCCAACGCGACGAACCTCGCGCGCGATATGGCGAACGAGCCGGGCAACGCGATGACGCCAACGCGCATGTCGGAAATCGCCAGAGACATCGCGCAGAAGAACGGACTGGAATTCTACGTCATCGACCGCGCCAAAGCGAAAGAGCTGGGCATGGGCGCGTTTCTCGGCGTCGCGCAAGGGTCCGACGAGCCGCCGGCGATGATCGTGCTGCGCTACTGGGGCGCGGGCAAGGACGCCGCGCCGGGACTCGGCATCATCGGCAAAGCGATCACGTTCGACTCCGGCGGCATCTCGATCAAGCCATCGGAAGGAATGCAGGACATGAAAGGCGACATGTCCGGCGGCGCGGCGACGATCGCGGCGATGCAAGCCATCGCGCAGTTGAAGCCCAAGATCAACGTGACCGGCATCGCGGCGGCGACCGAAAATCTGCCGAGCGGCAAAGCGTTCAAACCGGGCGACATACTGAAAGCGTCGAACGGCAAGACAATTGAAGTGATCAGCACCGACGCGGAGGGTCGCCTCGTCCTTGCCGACGCGCTGGTGTACGCGACGCAAACGCTGAAGCTCTCGCCGGTGGTGGATGCCGCGACGCTCACCGGCGCGATGGTCGTCGCGCTGGGCAATCATCGCACCGGCGTTTTCTCCAACGACCAGCCGCTGACCGATCTGCTGTTCAAGATCGGCGAAGAGACCGGCGAAAAGAATTGGGCGATGCCGATGGACGCGGAGTACGCCGAGCACATCAAGAGCGATTGGGCGGACATTAAGAATTCCGGCGGACGTCCGGCAGGATCGATCACCGCCGCGTGGTTCATTCGCAACTTCGTCGGCGAGACGCCGTGGGCGCACCTCGACATCGCCGGCAGCGTAGGGCTGATGGGCGACGCGAAAGAGAGCGGTTACAAGAACAAATGGGGCAACGGCACGCCCACGCGCACGTTCGTCAACCTGGCGCTCGCGCTGGCGAAAAAATAGAGATAGGGAGAGCATAAAAACCCATAGAGGGCAACGAGGGCAGAGAACGCGTGCCTTTGTTGCCCTCTACGCCTTCTCAAAGAAATTATTGTTGTCGTTACCTGTCCATTCGATGGGAGGCAACTATGTTGGTTGTCGTGCTCGTCGCGTCGTTCCTGGCAACGCTGATCCCGACGCTCGTTTACGTGCGGCTATTGGGTTGGTTTGACCGCTATGAAAAAATTCGTATCGGAATTGGAATCGGTGTATTCCTTTGGGGCATCCTGCCGGCGGTCATTCTGGCGCTTCTCATCAGTCCGGTCGTCGAGATTTCATTTCAATCGCTCAGCCTGGCGACGGACGGCTTGGTAGGCGCGGGATTAATCGCTCCGTTGGTAGAAGAACCTGCCAAAGCCGCCATTCTCTTTATCCTGTTCTGGAAGCTCGGACGCGAGCACGACGATCCACTCGAGTGGATTATTTACGGAGCGCTAGCTGGTTATGGCTTTGCGCTGGATGAGAATGTCCTCTATTTCATTGGCACATGGCTCGCCGGGGGTTGGGCGTACTGGAGCAGTGTCGTCTATTGGCGCGCATTTTTCTTCGGAATGAATCACGCTCTTTTCACCAGCGTGACCGGTCTCGGCTTGGGGTTGGCGCGCGTGAATGCTCCTCGTTTTGCCCGAATTGTTTTTGCGTGTGCGGGTCTTGGCGCAGCGATGTTGTTCCACGCCGCGCACAATCTTGGAATGGGCATGTCGCTAGAAACGCCCGCTACGTTTCAAATCAGCGCGCTAGTCGATTGGAGCGGCGTAGCTATCGTTGTGATTCTGATGGTGCTGATCAAGATAGAAGAGCGGACTCGTGCGCTCAAGGAACTGCACGAAGAACTTGAGATTGGCTTGATTGACGCGGAGGATTACGCGGTCGCGTGCTCGATGCGGGCAAGACTCAAGGCGCGCGTGTGGGGAATCGTGAATCGACGCGCACGACGCCGCGTCTCCCGCCTCGCGCCATTGCTTGCCGACCTTGCGTTTGCTAAGCATCAAACCGGAAAAAATGGGCACGATTATTCGCGCGTGATTCGCGAGCTGCGGATCGAGATCGCCGGCGTGCGCGCCACAATGTGAATGGCGGTCGGCGTGAGCGCGGCGCAGCAATCAAGTCAGATTCGTTCGGAGAACATAATGAAAATCACAAACCCGTTCCTCGACCGATTGCAACGCGGTCCCATCCTCGCCGACGGCGCGATGGGGACGATGCTGTACGCGCGCGGCGTGTCGTTCGAGCGATGCTTCGACGAACTCAACTTGTCGAATCCCGCGCTCGTGCAGGACATCCACCGCGAGTACATCCGCGCCGGCGCAGAGATCATCGAGACGAACACGTTTGGGGCGAACCGCTTCAAGTTGGCGCATCACGATCTCACGAACAAGGTACGCGACATCAATCTGCGCGGCGTCAAGCTGGCGCGTGAAGCGCGCGAGATCGCCGGCGAAGCCGTGTTCGTCCTCGGCTCGGTCGGTCCCATCGGACAACTGCTGGAATCGTTCGGGCAAATCACATACGACGACGCGCGCGCCGCGTTCCAAGAGCAGATCGAAGCGCTGCTGGAAGGCGGCGCGGATGGAATCATTCTGGAAACCTTTTCCGATCTCGACGAACTACGCGCCGCGATTGCCGCCGCGCGCGCAGTAACGCACGACCTGCCGTTGATCGCGCAAATGTCATTCACCGACGACGAAGGCACCTTGACCGGCAACACACCGGAAGAAATCGGCGCGGCGCTATGCCAGTTGCAAGTCGATGTCATCGGCGCGAACTGCTCGGTGGGTCCGGCGGGAACGTTCAACGCGGTCAAGCGGCTGATTGCCGCATTGGAAGTTAGAAATTGGAAATTGGATGCTGGAAATGAGTCTCCCTCCAATCTCCAACCTCCAACTTCCAACCTCCAACTTCCAACCTCCAATCTCCAGTTCATTTCGGTCATGCCTAACGCCGGCTTCCCCGCGCGCATCGGCGAGCGGTATATGTATCTCTCGTCGCCGCAATACTTTGCCGAGTACGCCCCGCGCTTTATCGACGAACTCGGCGCGACGATTGTCGGCGGCTGCTGCGGCACGACGCCGGCGCACATCGCCGCGATGCGCGCGGCATTGGACACGCGGCGTGCGCCCACCCAGCCGCGCGTGGTCGTCGTCGCTGAACCGCACGCGCCGCCGCGCGAAGAACCCACGGCGGGAATGACGTCCGTGCCGCGCACGCTGCGCGAAAAACTGCGCGCCGGCAAGTGGGTCACCAGTGTGGAACTCGATCCGCCGCGCGGCTTGAATCCAACCAAGACGCTGCAAGGCGCGGCGATGCTCAAAGCGATGGGCGTCGATGGCATCAACATCGGCGATTCGCCGCTGGCGAAAATCCGGATGGGCTGCATCTCGCTCGCCGTAATGATCCAGCAGCAGGTTGGCTTGGAGACGATCATCCACTTTACCACGCGCGACCGCAACCTGATGGCGCTGCAGAGCGATCTGATCGGCGCGCACGCGCTCGGCATCCGCAACGTGATCGCGCTCACCGGCGATCCGCCACGTATGGGCGATTACCCAAACGCGACCGCGGTGTACGACATCGATTCCATCGGCTTGATCAAGATCATCCGGCGCTTGAACGAGGGACGCGACTGGGCGGGGACAAGCATCGGCAGCAACGCGGACTTTTACGTCGCCTGCGCGCTTGATATGATGTGGGCGAACTCGGATCCGAATGAGCTGGATCGCTTCCATCGCAAGCTGGAAGCCGGGGCAGATTTCGTGATGACGCAGCCGATTTACGACGCGGCGGTCTTGCGCGAGTTTCTGAGCAAGTACGGCAACAAGTACGGCAAGGTCGAAAAACCCATCGTGCTTGGCGTGCTACCGTTGATGAGCAGCAAGCACGCGGAATTTTTGCACAATGAAGTCCCCGGCATCACGCTGACCGACGACGCGCGCAAGCGCATGAAAGCCGCCGGCGAGCGCGGCGTGGAAGAAGGCATCCGGCTTGCACAGGAGCTTTTGATCGAAGCGAAAGATTCTGTCGCGGGCACGTACCTAATGCCGTCGTTCGGTCGCTATGACGTGTGCGGTGAGCTGGTTAAGGTGTTGGGAGACAGAATGAGCCAATGAACAATGAGCCAATGAGCCAAATCTGGTGGATTGGTTCATTGGCTCATTGGAAAATTGGCTCATTGGGTTTTTGACTTTTCCCCGATTCGTGCTATGATTGCGCCCGTCAATTTTCCCAGAGAGTCAGGAGGTACGTTTATGCGCAAGTTGATCTTCATTGCAGCCGCCGCGATGCTAATGGCTGCTATCGCGGGATGCGGCACGAGCACCGCGCCGCCCCCGCCGCCAGCCGGCACTGGACCCGTCCAAATCATCCGCACGCCCACGCCGGTCCCCGCGAACGACGAAGAAGCTATTCGCCAGCTTATCGTCGCGGAAGGTGAAGCAGTCGTTCAGCAAGACATCGACCGGCTACAGGGGCTGTGGGCGCCCGACGGCGTCGTGACCGATGCGAACCACACACCCGACAATCCCAGCGACGACAAGACCTGGAAGGGCTGGGCAGCGATTCGCGATCGCTACGTCAATATCGTCTTTCCGTCGAACCCGGCATTCGCGGAACATCCCAACATCCGCGTGACGATCACCGGCGATACGGCAACGGCGATTTCGGATACCAAGATTGGTATCACCAACCTAAAAGACAATGACAAGTGGACCTTCCGCAAGATCGACGGTCAATGGAAGATGACCAGTCTGACTTTTAGTCTGGCTCCACAACAATAGTCGATTGCGCCGCGCTTGGCTCGCCGTTGGCAACCCAACGGCGAGTTTTTTATTCGCTCAACTCAAATTGGTTGCGTGAATAGTTTGAGCGTGTTATAATGGCGGCAGGATTGTCAACCGGTCATTTATTCATCTCGGTAATGACTGCCAAACCTTCGCAGGGTTGAGCGGTAATTATTCTGGGAATCAGGTTATCAAGCGATGCCGGTAAAGGTTCTGATCGCTGATGGCGATCACGTAACCGTGAATTGGCTGAGAGCCATTCTGGAACGCGAGGGCTGCGCCGTGGACGCCGTCGGTACGCGCAGCGCGGTCCTGCAAAACATCGCGCAGCAAGTGCCCGACGTGCTGGTGCTCGAACCGCTCTTGCCCGACGGCGACGGATTAGAAACGGTACGCCAACTCCGCACGATAGAGCGCACGCGCGGCTTGCGCATCATCGTCTTGAGCACCCTGGGCAGCGCGGAAGACATCGCCGGCAGTATGAATGCCGGCGCGGATGACTATATTCTCAAGCGACCCGGCGCAGACCTGGAACTGGTCGGCAAGATTCGCGCGCTGTCTGCCCAGCCGAAGAAAGTTGGCTCGGCGGAGATTCCCAGCCGACACGGCAAGATGTTTTCGTTTTGCAGCGCAAAAGGTGGCACCGGCACCACGTCGGTCTGCGTGAACACCGCGTACGCGCTGGCGAAACTTGAACCCGCCGCCGACATCCTGATCGTCGACATGGTTTTCCCAATCGGCACGGTCGGGCAATCGCTCGATTTTGCGTCGCACAAAACAGTCGCCAAACTGACGACCGAGGAACAGATCAATCCCGCCGTCATCGGCAAGTACGTCTCGCCGCGGCTCAAGTGGGGATTCCAACTCTTGCTGGGATCGAACGATCCGCAGGAAGCATCCGAGTTGGCGGTCAACCAAATCGTGCCGATGTTTGACGTGTTGAAAAAAATGTACGATTACGTCCTGGTCGATTTCGGTCGAACGCTCTCACGCATCTCGCTGCCGATCATGGAAACCTCCGAAGGCATCGTCCTCATCCTCACGCCGGACACGAGCACCGTCCGAGGATCGAAACTCATTCTGCAATTTTTCATCGAACACGATATCCCGCTCGAAAAAGTCTACGTCATCAACAATCGGACCGTCGGGCGCGTCTGGACCTCCACCGAAGATATCGAGCGCGAATTGGGCATTAAACTCAAGGCGACGATTCCGTACACCGTGGAGTATATGACGTTGGCGATCAACGCCGGCGTACCGTTCATGGAACGTTTTCCGGACAACGCCGCCACCTCGACGTTTACCGATGTGGCGCGGCAACTTCAGGTCCGCGCCAAACGAATAGTGAGTTAGCCATGGCTGAACGCGCGCTAGCGCGACAGGATAATCCGATCGGCGAAGGCGCGAGCGCCGGGGTGCTGCTCGCGTTGCTTTTGCTGAGCGTCACCGGCTCGATCGTCGCGGCGAATTGGGCGGATGGGCTGGGCATCTTGACGGAAACCGCGCTGGGCGGATTGCTCGTCGGCATTCTGCTGGCGAAACTGCCGGTGCGCGGCGTCCTCGCGCACGCGCTGACGCTTCTGATCGGCGCGCCAGTGGCTGCCTCTGCCACCGCGCTCCTTCTCCCCAACGTGCTGACGTTCCGCGAGAAACTCGTCATTCTGCAGGAGCGCTGGCTGACCTGGCTCTCCAAAGTGGCGACGGGCAAACAAGGCGGCGATAGTCTGCTGTTCGTCTTGCAGCTTGCCCTCTTGATGTGGATCGTCGCGTACTTCGCCGCGTGGTTTGTTTATCGACGCCACCAGGTCTGGGGCGCGATTCTGCCGGCGGGCATCGCGATCGTGTTCAACCTCTTCTACGCCGCGCCGCAAGTCGATCTGTATTTTGGTCTCTATCTCCTGTGCGCGCTGCTGTTGCTTGTGCGCCTGAACCTGCACACGCTGGAACGCTGGTGGCGCGGCGCGGCTATCGGCTACTCGTCGGACATCAGTTTCGATTTCCTTTTGTACGGCGGCGGGTTTGCGATTATGCTGATGGTGTTGGCGTGGCTCTTGCCGGCGAGTGCGCCCGGTCCGTCGTGGTTCACGTTTCTATCACCGCTGGAAACGCCGTGGCAATCCGTCGAAGATCAGTTCTCGCGCGTCTTTAACACGCTCCGCGGCGTCGCGCGTCCCGCGCCCAGCGCATTTTTCGGCTCATCGCTGCTGATGGGTGGACCCGTCCATCTGGGCACGCGCCCGGTAATGGACATCCGAACGGACGTCGGACGCTATTGGCGCGCCGCCGTGTTCGATGAATACACCGGCACCGGCTGGATCAATACGCAGACCGACACCGTCAGTCTCCCCGCGAACGATCCGCGCCTCGATACGGCGCAAGATCTCTTGCGCATCGACGTGACACAAACCGTCCAGGTTTTTCTGCCCGATCAAAACATCCTCTTCGGTGAGACCCAGCCGATTCGCTTTCCCGACCTGGCGATTCAAGCGCAATATCTGGCGCAGCCCGCCGCAGATGCCAGCGCCGGCGGACTGGATACAACTTTTATTCGATCCAGCCGTCCGCTGCGCGACGGCGATATGTACACCGTCGTCTCTTCCGTCAGCATTGCCGACCCCGATTCGCTCCGCGCCGCGCCGACGCAGTACTCGGACTGGATGATCAAGACGTTTCTCCAGATGCCGCCGTATACGCCGCAGCGCGTCCGTACGCTCGCGCTGGAAATCACGCGCGACGCGACCAATCCGTACGACCGGGCTATCGCCATACAAGATTATCTCCGCACCCACATTCAATACAACGAATCGGTCAGCGCGCCGCCGCCCGGACGCGATGGCGTGGACTATACGCTGTTCGACCGGCGCGAGGGCTATTGCAACTATTACGCGTCCGCGATGGCGGTACTGGCGCGCGAGGTAGGGATTCCAGCGCGCGTCGCCTCGGGCTATGCGCTGGGCGATAACAAGGACGGCGTGTTCCACGTGATCGAAGCGAACGCGCACTCGTGGCCCGAACTCTATTTTCCAAACTATGGTTGGATTCCGTTCGAGCCGACCGCCAGTCAGCCCGCCATCGTCTGGCCCACCAAACCGCAAGTCGGCGCAAGTCAAACCAATCCATCCGGCTCCGACATCAAGCCGCCGGGACCGCCGCGACAAAACGTCAGTCCGGACACGGGCAGCCCAAGCGCGCGTGGATTCTTTTCGTTCGCCAACGATCCGTCCCGCGTCGCGCTAGCGGTCAGCGGCGTTCTCGCGCTATTGACAATCGGCGCGCTGGGCGTCCGCGAACGGCGGCGCGCGCAGCGAATGACGTCGCTCGCCCCGGCGGCTCAGGTCTACGAAAATATGCTCAACCGCGCCGGCTGGCTCGGCGTGCGCGAACAGAAACATGCGACGCCGTTCGAGCGCGCCCGTGCACTGGGCGATGCGTTGCCGCCGGCGCGCGGCGAAATCGAGCGCGTCGCGGAGCTCTACACGCGCGAAAAATTCGGCGCGCAAAAACTGAACGCGGACGAATCCGCCGAGTTGTCGACAGCATGGACCAAGTTCGGCGCGGTATGGCAGCGCGCGTTTGCCGCGCAGATGATTGAACGCATCGTCATACCGCCGCGCGATTTCCTCATCCGAACGCGGACCCGAATCGGGCGTTTGGGTAACACCAACCCGCGATGACACGCGCGGCAAAATCTGAAATCACAAATCCAAAATTTGAAATGAGGTTGCATGGCAGACCACGTTTACATCCAAGACATTGCATCGCACGTTGGTAAGGAAATCACGCTCAAGGGCTGGCTCGCCGACAAGACCGACAAGGGCAAGCTGCAATTCCTGCGCGTCCGCGACGGCACCGGCTTTATTCAAGCCGTCGTGTTCGCAAAAGACGTTTCGCCCGACGCGTTGGAGACAGCGAAAAAGTTGACGCAGGAATCCTCGCTGATCGTCACCGGCGTTCCGCGCGCCGAGCCGCGCGCGCCAGGCGGATTTGAGTTATCGGTCAAAGATTTGCAAGCCATTCAAATCGCCAACGATTATCCGATCACGCCGAAAGAGCATGGCGTCGAGTTCCTAATGGAACATCGGCACCTGTGGCTGCGCTCGCCGCGCCAGCATGCGATCCTGCGCATCCGCGCGCGCGTCGTTAAAGCGATCCGCGATTATTTTGATAACAACGGCTATATCCTCGTCGATACGCCCATTCTCACGCCCGCGGCAGTCGAGGGAACGACGACGCTGTTCGAGACGGATTATTTTGGGACGCCGGCGTATCTCACGCAGAGCGGGCAACTCTACAACGAAGCGAACATCATGGCGTTCGGCAAGGTCTACTGCTTCGGTCCGACGTTCCGCGCGGAGAAATCGAAAACGCGGCGGCACCTCACCGAGTTCTGGATGGTCGAGCCGGAGTGGGCGTACGGCACGCTGGACGATTACATGCGCGTCGGCGAAGAATTTGTGTCGTACATCGTGCAGACGATCTTGAAAGAGCGCGCGACGGAGTTGCAGGTATTGGAGCGCGACCCGAGCAAGTTGCAGAACATCACGCCGCCGTTTCCCAAGATTTCGTACACCGAGGCGGTGGAGATTCTTCATCAAAAGGGTTTCCCCGATTTTCAGTGGGGCGATGATTTCGGCGCGCCGCACGAAGCCGTCATCAGCGAAAGTTTCGACAAGCCGGTGTTCGTGCATCACTATCCGACGGAGATGAAGGCGTTTTACATGGAGCGCGACGCGAACGACCCGAAGGTGTGTCTGAGCGCGGACTTGTTAGCTCCAGAAGGTTATGGCGAAATCATCGGCGGCGGGCAGCGCAGCGCGGATTTGGCGTACCTGGAGTCGCAAATCGCGAAACACAAACTGCCGCGCGCGGCGTACGAGTGGTATCTTGATCTGCGCAAGTACGGCACCGTGCCACACTGCGGCTTTGGTCTCGGCGTCGAGCGCACGGTTGCGTGGGTCTGCAAACTCGATCACGTGCGCGAGACGATTCCGTATCCGCGGATGCTGGAGAAGATATACCCGTGATGATCCGCGAATAACGCGAATAAAAAAGGAAACCGAGATGACTGAGTTGCTGTAAAGGCATGTTGCTGAACAAGAAATACATTACCGATTTACTTGTGCATGGGAAGGTCATCGTTGAACCAAGCCCTTGACCGATTGACATCGCGGGAAGAAAGTCAAATCATCAATTACCTCAAAGCGTCTGGACTGGAAGTTGGCGTTCTAGTCAACTTTGGTTCCCTACGCAAATTGGAGTGGAAGCGCTTCGTGAAGACGGCGCAGACAAATTCGCCAAGTCAAGAATAATTCCTTGTTATTCGCGTTATTCGCGGATAAATCACAAAGGAGGCGCGATGGAGCGCGTAGCAATGTACCTGCAAGACAAGCACGAAATTCGGGAAGGAATGGAGTACGTCAAATACGCGGAAGCGCGCGGGTTTGAAGCGGTGTGGCAGGCGGAGTCGCGGCTCGTGCGCGATGCTATCGTACCGATGGCGGCGTACGCCGCCGTGACTTCGAGGATCAAAGTTGGCAGCGGCGTCATCAACAACTGGACGCGCAACATCGGCTTACTTGCCGCGACGTTTCTCACGCTCGACGACCTCGCGCCGAATCGGATCATCTGCGGCATCGGCGCGTGGTGGGACCCGCTCGCCAAGAACGTCGGCATCGAGCGCAAGAAACCGCTCAAGGCGATGCGCGAAACGATTGAAGTGATGAAAAAGTTGCTCGCGATGGAACGCGTCACCTTCCACGGCGAATTTCATCACGTCGATGGCATCGAACTCGATGTGGTGCACGGTCGCCGCGAGCCGCGCCACGTGCCGATCATGATCGGCGCGACCGGCGACGCGATGATGGAACTCGCCGGCGAGATCGCGGACGGCGTTGTGCTCAATTACTGCGTGCCCCCGGAATACAACCTCGAAGCGCTCAAGCATCTGGAAGTTGGCTTGAAAAAGTCGGGGCGCAAGGTGGACGACATCGACCGACCTCAGCTCGTCGTCTGCTCGGTCGATCAGGACCACCATCGCGCGGTGCAGGCGGCGAAGGAATTGCTGACGCAATATTTGGCGCAGCAGCCACACATCGCGAAAGCGAGCGGCACGCCGGAAGAGACGGTCAAGAAAATCCAAAGCATTCTCGGCTGGCCCGCGACCAAGGAGCAAATTCACGAAGCAATGCATTTCGTGCCCGACGATTTGATCGAGCGCATCACCGCGAGCGGCACGCCGGACGAGGTTCGGAAAAAAGTGAACGAGTACCGCCGCAACGGCGCGACTTGTCCGATCCTCTATCCACTGGGTGATGATGTCAAGTTGATGATCGATACGTTCGCGCAAGCATGAAAAAGTCGGGGCACGGCGTCATTTGACGCAGGTCCCGACTCACGACCTCTTAGGCGCAAGCATCGCCATCGCGGTCAATAGACCAAGCGCATATCCCAGTAGAGCGAAAATTACGATCGTCTCGTTCATCGCGCGCCTCCGAAATAGCCGTCATCACCATTTCCATTGTGAATTCTATCACACAATTTCACCGCGTCAATAGCCATCGCATCAATGTTGCATTAGAAATCGATTTTGGAATCTCGAACTGGAGCATCCCGTGTTGAATCTCCGTGAAATTCATAAACCTACTTCCCTTGCCGAGGCGCTGAAGCTTTTGCAGCAGCCCGACACCGTCGCGCTCGCCGGCGGCACCGAACTCATCGCCGGTCAGCGGCGCGATGTGCGCGCGGTCGTCGACCTGAGCGCGCTCGGCTTGTCGTACATCCGCGAGTCCAGCGGCGCTATCGCGATCGGCGCGACGACGACGCTGACTGAACTCGCTGAATCGCCGATCCTGCGCGCGGTGGCGAACGGCGTCATCGCGCAAGCCGCGCATCGCAGCGCGGCAAGCGTACTGCGAAACCAGGAAACTGTCACAGGCACGCTGATCGTCGAGCCAGACAGCATCCTCGCGGTCGCGCTGCTCGCGCTCGACGCGCAGGCGACGGTTGTCCGCACGGACACGCGCACGGTCGCGCTCGCGGATTTCCTTTCGATGCGCGAGCATTTGTTGATGACCAAGGTCACCTCGGTGATGGCGTTGCTCACCGAGATCACCGTGCCGATGACCAACCCGCGCGCGTCGCTGCAAACCGTCGCGCGCACGCCCAGCGACAAGCCGATCGTCAGCGTGTGTGCGGCAGCGCGAATCGAACAAGGTGTCGCGCGCAATGTTCGGATCGCGCTGGGTGGTGTTGGGGAAACAGCGGTACGCGCAGCGGATACCGAAAAGCAATTGGAAGGGAAACCGCTGAGCGATTCGGTGATCGAGAGCGCGGCGCAACTCGCGGCAAATGGGTTATCGCCGCGCGGCGATTTTCGCGGCAGCGTCGAGTATCGCAAAGAAATGGCGGTGGTCCTGACGCGGCGCGCGGCGAAAGAGCTGACAACCTAAAACGAAACACACCTTGCCGCTCCGCGACGGGTTATGACGAATCCCTCTCACGAGGGATTTCTTTTTGTCGGTGCCGTTATCCCGACCGGTTTTCTGGGAATGCTTAGACATTTCCTTGTTTTGTGGTATAATGGCAAACGTTCGTCAGGGATGGAGGAATTTTTTGCTGTATCAACTTCTCACCGGGCAAATCGGCGCGCCGCAAATCGTCGCGCTCATCATCGCGCTCGTCCTCGGCATCAGCGTCCACGAGTTTTCGCATGCGGCTGCCGCGACCTGGCTCGGCGATCCACTGCCGCGCCGCCAGGGTCGCCTCACGCTTGCGCCGCTTGCGCATCTCGACGTGATGGGCTCGTTGATGTTCGTCGTCGGCGGCTTTGGCTGGGGCAAGCCGGTGCAGTACAATCCGTTCGCGCTGCGCGCCGGTCCGCGCACGGGACCCGCGCTCGTCTCCGCAGCGGGACCTATCTCTAACTTTATCCTCGCCCTCCTATTCGCCATTCCCACCCGGCTGCTCGTCATGTCGATCATCGGTACGCGCGGTCTCTTCGCGCCGCAATCGGCGAACGCCGTTCTGACGCTCCTCGATCTGCTACAGAACATCATTTACTACAACCTGATCTTGAGCTTTTTCAATCTGATCCCGATTGCTCCGCTCGACGGCTTTACGATCTTGTTGGGACTCTTGCCGCCCGCGCTGGCGGATCAATACGAACAAACGCGGACGTGGGGTTTTGCTGTACTGCTGCTCCTCGTCTTCGTCGGCGGCGGCGTGCTTGGCGCGATTCTCTACGATCCCATCTTCTCGTTGATGCATTTGTTGATTGGCATCTAACCCTTCGCACAACGGCGTGCTCATTAAAACCAGGAGGTTCTCCATGAACATGCGAAACACCTTGTTCGTCGTCGCTCTAATGCTGTTGGTCTTGGCGTTGAGCGCGTGCGGCGCGGCGGCAACCGCGACGCCAACTCCCAAGCCGACGGTAGTCGCATCGCCGACGGCACCGCCCACTCCTACCCTGCCTCCCACGCCGACACCCATTCCACCCACGCCAGTCCCGCCTACGCCAACGCCCATCCCGCCGCAGGCGACGACCAAGCAGCAGGTGAACGTGCGTCAGGGTCCGGGCACGAATTTTCCAATCGCCGGCAAAATGCCCACGAACACCAGCGCGGTGATTCTGGGCAAGAATGACAACTCACAATGGTTCCAGGTCGCATTCCCGGACGCCGCGCATCCCGGCTGGGTTGCCAGCGCGTTCGTCACCGTGACCGGCTCGATCGACCAACTGCCGGTCGTGGCGGTCGCGCCGCCGCCCACGGCAACACCCGGCGGTCCGGTACCGACCAAAGTCGCGGCTGCCACACCGACGCAAGTCGTGCCGCCGGCGAAAGGAATCATCGGCTTTGTCGCCTTCGACGCTTCGCAGAACGGTTACATCCTGCGGAACGTCTCGGTCGATTCGCACGCGGTTTCCGATTTCAAAAACATCGGACGCTTTTCGTTCGACCTGTGGAAATCGACCAACGCTGCGCCCTTCGCCTGGGCGCCGGACGGTTCCGGGCGCGCCGCGTACGTTTATGGTCCCTCCGGCTCGCAGAATATCTTGCGCGTGACGTTATCCAACGGCAGCGACAAGATGGACCTGGACAGCCATCAGGGTCTCTCCAGTCCCACCTGGTCGCCCGACAGCAATTCCATTGCGTACATCGGAATGGACAACAACTTTGGCACCCAGTTCATTTATACGATCAGCGCCAACGGCGGTGTGCGTCAGCCCTTCTTCGCCGCGCGCCAAAACAAGCCAGAAAGTTTCCGCGGCGTGGCGTGGGGCAAGAACTGGCTGCTGTTCGTCTCGAATTATTCCGGCTACTATGAAATCTGGCGGTTGAATTCGGATGGCAGCGGTCCGCTGCAATTGACCACTGACAAAACCGAAGACGGGTCGCCAGCGTGGAGTCCGGACGGAACGAAATTCGCGTACTATTCCAAGCAAGCCAACGGCAGTTACCAGATTATGGTGATGAACGCCGATGGCACCGGCGCGCACAAGCTGACCAACACTGGCAACAACTGGTCGCCGGTCTGGTCGCCGGATGGAAACTGGATCGCCTTTACTTCCGATCGCGGCGGTCGGCTCGACGTATACATCATGGACAAGAACGGCGGCAACGTCAAACTCGTGACCGACAAGTCCACAGGCGGCGGTCAGAACCCGGGTTCGTGGCGGTAGACCGTAGGGGCGCAGCACCGCTGCGCCCCTACACAGGAACAAAGGAAATGCCCAAATCGCGCGTGACCATCGTTGGGCTGGGTTTCATCGGCGGATCGATGGGACTGGCGCTAAAAAAATCGAAACTAGATGCCGAAATCATCGGGCACGATAAGGACTCGAACGCCGCCGCGCGCGCCCACAAGCGCGGCGCGGTCGATTCGACCAAATGGAACCTGATCGACGCGTGCGATGGCGCGGGGCTGATCGTCCTCGCGCTGCCAATCGACGGCATCAAGAGCACGCTCGCCGCGCTCCAGCCGCACCTCGCGCCCGGCGTCATCGTCACCGATACCGCGACGACCAAGACCGCTGTGCTGGAATGGGCGGCGAGTTTGCCGAAGGACGTCCAGTTCATCGGCGGCGACCCGGTGATCAAGGCGGACTATGCCGGCGCCAAGTCCGGCATCGACGCGGCGGACGCGGAGATTTTCAAGGACACGGCGTACTGCATCGTTCCTTCCAAAACCTCGGCGGCGCAGGCGGTCGACACGCTCGCCTCGTTCGCGACGATCCTCGGCGCCAAGCCGTACTTTATCGACGCGGCAGAGCACGATGGATTGATGGCGGCGGTGCAGCATCTGCCCGCGCTGCTGGCGACCGCGCTGCTGGCGGCGACGGCGCGCAGCGACGGCTGGCGCGAAATGAGCAAAGTCGCCGGCGCGGACTATCGCACCGCCACCGGTGTCGCGCCGGCAGACGCCGCTGCCGCGCGCGAACAGTTTCTAGCGCATCACGTCGACCTCATTCGCTGGATCGACGCCGTCTCGAAAGAACTGCGCGACCTGCGCGAAATGCTCGACCGCCAAGATGCCGCGGCGCTCGAAGCGCTGGTAGACGCGGCGGCAGTCGAGCGCACGCGTTGGCTGCGCGGCAGGCAGGAAGACGAAGGCGCGTCAGCCGATTGGCAGGCAGTCAGACTCGACCCGATGCGTTTGTTTCTCGGCGGACTGGCAGACCGGACGCCGAGAAAGAAAGAATGAACGAAAGGCGAGGCGATGCCTCGCCTTATTTCTGACCGCCGAATTATTTCGCATCCCTCGATCGTTCCGGCAACATCCCATGCCTTACCGCGTTTTGATGATCGCTCCCACATCGTTCTTCCTCGACTATGGGTGCCACGTTCGCATCCTCGAGGAAGCGCGCGTCCTCCAGAGTTTTGGACACCACGTCAAGATCGTCACGTACCCGCTGGGACGCGATTTGCCCGGACTGGACATTGAGCGCACGCTGCCAATTCCAATCCACGCGCGAAACGAAGTAGGTCCCTCCCGCTCTAAGATTCTCATCGACGCGCTGCTCGCACTCAAGGTTCTTCAGACTGCGCTCGCGTTCAAGCCGCACGTCCTGCACGCGCACTTGCACGAAGGCGCACTGATTGGCGGCGTGGTGAGTCGGCTGCTGGGCGTGCCGCTCGTCTTTGATTTTCAGGGCAGCATGACGAGCGAAATGATCGATCACCGCTTCCTCGATCCTCGCGGCAAGCTCGTCGCGCTGGTCCGCCGCGTCGAGTGGCAAATCGACCGGCTGCCGCGCGCGATTCTCACCAGTTCGCAGAACGCCGCACGCGTCTTGATCGACGAATTCCACGTTCCATCATCGAAAATCCTGGTGCTTGCCGACAACGTGAACGCGTCGGCGTTTGGTCCCGTTCAAGACGGGACGCGCGCAACACAAGTGCGCGAATTGCAGTCGCGGCTGGGAATTCCAGAAGGACGACGCATCGTCATTTATATCGGTCTGCTTGCCGCGTATCGCGGCACCGATGTCTTGCTCGACGCGGCGGCGCAGCTGCTCGCGCGACGCGCGGACACGCACTTGGTCGTCATCGGCTTTCCGCATATCGACGCGTACCAGGCGCGCGCCAAAGAACTGGGCATCGCCGATCGCGTATCCTTCCCCGGGCGCGTGCCGTACGAAGACGTGCCGCTCTGGCTTTCGCTGGGCGATGTCGCCGTCGAGCCAAAGATGAGCGCAACCGAAGCCGCCGGCAAAGTGTTAAACTATATGGCGATGGGACTGCCGGTCGTCGCGTTCGATATTCCGGTGATGCACGAATATTTGGGCGACTTGGGCGTGTTTGCGCCGCTAGGCGACGCCGCGGCGTTTGCCCGCGAGATCGAAATGCTGCTCGACGATCCGGCGCGCGCGCGAAGCATCGGGCTGGCGTTGCGTGAGCGCGCGCAAAAGTTTTTTGCGTGGGAACGCGCCGGACACGAGATCGAGCGCGTGTACGAAAGCGTGGTCAAGCGATGAATCTCCGCGAATCCGCGCTTGCCATCTTCCGCGCCGCGCTGGACGCCGCCGATCCGCGCGCCGCCGTACGCCGCGCGGTCCAGCGCGACGGCAACGTGCTCCGCGTCGGCGGACGCGCGTACGACCTGACGCGCGGACGCGTCTTTGTCATCGGCTTTGGCAAAGCGAGCGCGGCAATGGCGCAAGCCATCGAAGACATCTGTGGCGATCAGATCACGCGCGGCGCGGTTAGCGTCAAGTACGGTCACACCGCGCCGCTGCGCGCGATCCAACTTCACGAGGCGGGACATCCGCTGCCCGACGCGAACAGTCTGCGCGGCGCAGAAAAAATACTCGACGTGCTGCGCGAGGCGCGCGCGGACGATCTGGTGCTCTGCCTGATTTCCGGCGGCGGCTCGGCGCTCCTCGAATTGCCGGTTGACGGCGTCTCGCTCAACGATCTGCGCGCGACGACCGACGCGCTCTTGCGCGCCGGCGCGACGATCAACGAGTTGAACGCCGTCCGTAAGCATTTGTCGCAAGTGAAAGGCGGACAACTCGCGCGCCGCGCCGGTGGTGCGCCAATCGTTTCGCTCATCCTGTCCGACGTGATCGGTTCGCCGCTTGACGCGATTGCGTCCGGTCCCACCGCGCCTGACTCGACCACTTTTGCCGACGCGCTGGACGTGATCGAGCGGCGCGGCGTGCGCGCCCAATTGCCCGCGTCGGTCGTCGCCCATCTCGAGCGCGGCGCGAACGGCGCACTCGCCGACACGCCGAAAGCCGGCGACCCGGTCTTTGCGCGCGTGCAGAACATCGTCATCGCCGATAACGCGATCGCGTGCGATGCCGCGTTGCGCGCGGCGCAGGCGCGGGGGTTCAATTCGTTGCTGCTCACGACCTACCTGCAAGGCGAAGCGCGCGAGGTCGCCAAGATGTTTGCCGCGCTTGCCAAAGAGATCGCGCAGTCGAATCGCCCGGTCGCGCGCCCGGCATGCGTCATCGCCGGCGGCGAGACGACGGTCACGGTGCGCGGCAGCGGCACCGGCGGACGCAATCAAGAACTCGCGCTCGCAACGGCGATTGAAATCGGCGGAATGGAAAACGTGGTCCTGCTCAGCGGCGGGACGGACGGCACGGACGGTCCCACCGACGCGGCGGGCGCGCTCGCGGATGGAACGACGCTGGCACGCGCGGCTGCACGCGGGCTGGACGCGCGCGCGTTTTTATCGAACAATGACGCGTACCATTTCTTCCACCCGCTGGGCGATTTGATCGTCACTGGACCCACGAACACGAACGTGAATGATGTGATGATGGTACTGGTGGAGTGAATAGTCGCGGCGCGTACTCTTTTCCAATTGACGCACGCGTCCAAGTATGCTAGGATGACAGCACTCTCACGGGAGGGAGCCATGACAACATCCGATCCAAACACGGCAGCGACCGTTGACGAAGAGCAAAAGGTCTTGACGCGGCGGCAATTGCTAAAAACCGCGGCAGCCGGCGGCGCGGTCATCGCCGTTGGCGCGCTCGGCGGTGCAGTGGTGGGCAATACGATGACCACCGCGCAATACGAACTGGAACTGACGAAACTGCGCGCGCTGGTTGCGCTGTACGAACAACTGGAACGCGTGGGATTGGACGCGATCATCTCGACCGGGATGAATATCGTCCGCGGCGCGCTGGACGCGGTCAAGGGCGGCGTCAGTCTCTTGCGCGATGGCACCACCGCCGCAGAGAATGCGCTGAAGAATTTCCAGGCGCTGCTCGCTACGCTCAGCGGCGCGGCGAATGCGGTAAGCCAGACGCTGGACGACCTCTCGACCAAGTTTCACGCGGCGGAAGGCGTGGTCGTCGCGGTGCTGGGCACCGCGCTGCCGCTCGCGGATTCGATCACCGGTTTTTTCAACGCGCTGCTCGACAAAATTCCGTTCGGCATCGGCGACGACATTCACCGTGCGGTGAACGCGTTGATCGATTTGATCCGCGCGATTCCAAATGTAATCGACGCAGTGACGAATCGGCTGCTCAAGCCGCTGCGCGACGCCTTCTTCCCCGCCAGCGGCGATCCGTCCATCCAATCGAACTTGATCGATCCGATCACTCACAACGTTCTGGAACCGCTCAAGAAAACGCTGGACGACATCGACAATCTGGCTAACCACTGGGAAGCGGATTTGACGACGCCGATACAAACCGCGCTGACCGAGCGACAAAAAATCCGCGAGCAGATCGCGGATTACAAAAGGCAAAATGGGATAGCGTAACGCACGTAGGGGCGAACCGCCGGTTCGCCCCTAGTTTTTTACCGCGCGCAGGTCTGCGCGCGTCCGCCGTCGATGGAGTACGACGCGCCGGTGATCCAGCCGGCTTTCGGCGACGCCAGAAAGTAGATCAACTCCGCGACTTCGCTGGCTTCTCCCACGCGTCCCAGTGGATGCGTCGTCCGGCTGTGCTCGAGGAACTGCGTGTACGCCTCTGCATCCATTCCGCCGACGCGATGCAGCTGCGTCACGACCACGCCCGGATCAACCGCATTGATCCGCACGCCCTTGCTCGCCACTTCCAACGCGACGCAGTGAGTCAGTTGATCGAGCGCGGCTTTGCTGGAGCAGTACGCCAGCACATTCGGAAACGCGCGAATGCCGGTCACGCTGGAGACGTTGACGACGTTGCCTTTGCGCTCGATCAGATATGGCATCGCGCGCTGGGTCAGGTAGAACGGGCTGCGGACGTTGACGCTGAACATATAATCCCAATCCGCCAGGCGCGTGTTTTCAATCGTGCCGTTGCCGATGATGCCCGCCGCATTGACCAGCACGTCGATTCCTCCGAACGCCGTGACCGTCTCACTCACCACGCGCTCGACTTCTTCTTCGCGCGTAACGTCTGCCGCGATGGCTTGGCTTTCGCCGCCATTCGATGCGATCTCTTGAACGACCTCCGCCAGTTTGTCCGGGCGGCGCGCGACGAGCGCGACCCGCGCGCCTTCGGACGCGAATTTGATCGCCGCCGCGCGTCCGATGCCGCTGCTTGCGCCGGTGATGAGCACAACCTTCCCTCTCATTTCGTCCATGGCTACCTCCACAAGAATATTCGATCCAGATTGACGCCGCTTTGGCTCGCAGCGACACTCGCCGAACGTCCCCCATTTTACAACAGGTTGTCTTCCTTTCCAAGAATCACAGCCCAACCTCCGCGGCTGTTGCCAGGTCATCGGGCGAATCGACTCTGCAACGGCGCAACCAAGCCAATCCCCCAGCAAATCTTAATCGGCGATTCAAACGTATGATTAGATATATACGCACGTCAACTTGCAAACCGCTCCAGGTAGAATGAGATGGACGACGCGATTGCCTCTGCGATTCTGCAAACGCTGAACTACGCCGATCTCTTCGATTACGCGATGACGCCGGAAGAGGTGTGCCGATTTCTGATTGGCGTACCCGCCGCGCGCGCACAAGTTGACGCCGCGCTCAGCGATCACGCGCGGCTTGACGGCAGCGTGGCGCGCATCGGCGGCTTTCTCACCCTGCCCCAGCGCCAAGCGCTGGTTGCCGCGCGCGCCCGGCTTCACACGGCGGCGCAGCGACAAATGCCGCGCGCGCGCCGATATGCGCGTTGGCTCGCATACCTGCCCTTTGTGCGAATGGTCGCGCTGACCGGCGGCTTGGCGATGGAAAACGCGCGCGACGGCGACATCGACTATTTCATCGTCACGGCGCCGGGGCGGCTCTGGCTGGTGCGCGGTCTCGCCGTCGCGCTCGTCCGGCTCGCGCACCGCTTTGGCGACCGGCTCTGCCCCAATTTTCTCCTCACCGAAAACGCCCTCTCGATCCACGATCGCAACCTCTACACCGCGCACGAAATCGTCCAGATGATTCCGTTCTACGGCTTTCAGGTTTATCGCCAGATGCGCGCGCTGAACGAATGGACCGCCACCTATCTCCCGAATGCCGACGGCGTCGCCGCGGGCGAAGCCGAGCAACCGCTCGACCGAATCGGCGGAATCTTCAAGCGCATTCTCGAGCGCGCGCTGGCTGGTGGAATCGGAGATCGAATCGAACGATGGGAGATGAATCGCAAGATCAGGAAACTCTCGGCGCAGGTTTCCACCCATGCCGACGCCGTATTATTTTCGCCGGAGATGTGTCGCGGCTTCCTCAGCGGGCACGGTCGCCGCGTACTCAGCGAGTTCTACGCGCGCGTCGAACAATTAGCAATGACAAATGAACAAATGCCAAATCCCTAATCGCTCATTTGTCATTTACCATTTGTCATTTTCATTGAGGTCTCGATGACCCAGGTTCTTTTCGGTCAATCGTACTATCTCCGCTTCGATCCCAAGTTGTACGCGGCAATGCAGCCCTATCCGCCGCTCGGCACGCTGTACGCGGCGAGTTACCTGCGCGCGCGCGGCTACGCGGTCGCGCTCTTCGACGCGATGCTCGCGGCGTCCGAAAGCGAATGGGTACACGCGCTCGACCGACACGCGCCGCAGTTTGCGGTCCTCTACGAAGACAGTTTCAATTACTTGAGCAAGATGTGCCTGATGCGAATGCGCGAAGCGGCGTTTGCGATGATGAGCACAGCGAAGGAACGCGGCTGCACCGTGATCGTCTCCGGTTCCGACGCGACCGATCACCTGCAAGAATATTTTGAGCACGGCGCTGACTACATCTTGATTGGTGAAGGCGAGATCACGCTGGGCGAGTTGATGGACACGCTCACTGCGCGCGCGCCGCGCACCCTATCGAACATTCGCGGTCTGGCGTACCGCGAACCGGATGGAACGATCCACCAGACGCCGCCGCGCGAATTTATCCGCGACCTCGACGCGCTGCCGTTTCCAGCATGGGAGTTGGTGGACATGCCGCGCTACGAACGCGCGTGGCGCGGCGCGCACGGCTATTTTTCGATGAACCTCGTGACGACGCGCGGCTGCCCGTACCATTGCAACTGGTGCGCCAAGCCGATTTACGGACAGCGCTACAACGTCCGTAGTCCGGAAAACGTCGTCGCGGAAATGAAACTGCTCAAAGAGAAATTCCATCCCGATCACGTTGAGTTTGCTGACGACATCTTTGGCTTGAAACCCGGCTGGATCGCGCGTTTCGCCGATTTGGCATGCGTGCACGATGCACAAATTCCGTTCAAGTGTTTGCTGCGCGCCGATCTCGTCAAAGACGAAACCGTCGCCGCGCTCCAGCGCGCAGGATGTCGAACCGTTTGGATGGGCGCAGAATCCGGTTCGCAGAAGATTCTGGATGCGATGGACAAAGGGACGCGCGTCGAGCAGATCTACGCTGCTACCGCGCGGCTGCATCGCGCCGGGATTCAAGTCGGCTTCTTCCTGCAATTCGGTTATCGCGGCGAGAATCGCGGCGACATCGACAAGACGCTACAAATGGTACGCGACTGCCGCCCGGACGACATCGGCGTTTCGGTGTCCTATCCTCTGCCGGGCACGAAATTCTACGACCAGGTGCGGCGGGAATTGGGACCAAAGCAAAACTGGATCGACAGCGATGATCTCGCGATGATGTACCGCGGCACGTACTCGACCGAGTTTTACCGCGTGCTGTACCGCGCAGTCCACGCGGAATTTCGTTTGCGGCGGTCGGCGGCGGAACTTGCGCGCGTCGCGCACCGACCGCGCGAGTGGCGCGTGCGGCATTTGCGCCTGCTTGCCACGATTCCACTGCACGCGACGCGGCTTGCCTGGATGCGCTGGAAGATGAACACATTAGCAAAAGAAGAACGCGAAACTAATCCGACGGCGCTAGCGCACAACCATGGTTGACTGGCTGGCGACCCAACGCGCGTTCGACAGCGTCGCCGCCGATTACGACGGCGCGCTCGGCAACAACGCGCTCATTCAAAAGATGCGCGCACAGGTGATGGAGACGATTGAGAAAACATTTCCGCGCGGCGCGCGCCTGCTCGACCTGGGCTGCGGCACCGGGATCGACGCCGTGTACCTTGCCGCGCGCGGCTACGCCATCACCGCGCTCGACGCCTCGCCGGCGATGGTCGCGCGGACGCGCGATCGATTGCAACGCGCGGGGCTGGACGGCTGCACCATCCATCTGGGTATTCACGAACTTGCACAACTCGGCGCCGTTGAATTTGATGGCGCGTATTCCAATTTCGGCGCGCTGAACTGCCTGCCAGATTTGCGCGGCATTTCGGCAACCCTCGCGACGAAACTCAAACCGGGCGGCATCCTCATCGCCTCTGTGATCGGACGCTATTGCCCGTGGGAAGTTTTGTTCTACACGTTGCGCGGCGACTGGAAACGCGCGCGCGTGCGATTCGCGCCTGGGATGGTCGCGGTGCCGCTGAACGGTCAGACCGTCTGGACGCGGTACTATTCGCCGCGGGAATTTTCGCACGAATTTGCCGGCGAGTTTCAACGAGTCGGTCTGCGCGCGCTCGCACTCTTCGCGCCGCCGCCGTACCTGGCACACGCGTACGAAAAATTCCCACGCCCATTCGATTGGCTCGCGCGCGTCGATCGCGTTCTTGGCGACAAGCCGCTCTTCCGTGAAGCGGGCGATCATTTCTTGATGGCGCTAAAAAAGAGAGTGTAATGTCATTGCCCTGGTCGACCCTCGCGGCGAACGCCGCAATCAAATTCAACGAAACGACGCACCAGACGCTCGCGCTGCCGCTACTGATCTTCTTTCCGACCGCGCGCTGCAACTCGCGCTGCGTCTCGTGCGATTGGTGGCGCGCCGACGGCGCGTCCGACCTGACGCTGAACGAGATTCGCGCGCTCGCCGCCGAATTGCCCGCGCTGCATACGCGCCGCGTCCTGTTCTCCGGCGGTGAGCCGTTGCTGCGGCGCGACGTGTTTGAGATCGCCGACTTGTTTCGCGTGCACGGAGTAAGTTTGCATCTGCTCACCAGCGGACTTGCGCTCGACAAATTTGCCGAGCCGATCGCGGCGCGGTTTGAGCAGGTGACGATCTCGCTGGATGGTCCCACGCGCGAATTGTATCAGCAAGTTCGCGGCGTCGACGCGCTCGCGCTCATCGAAAGCGGCGTCGCACATCTGCGGCGCGTTGCGCCGGCGCTGCCGATTCGCGCGCGCAGCACGCTGCATCGTCACAACTTTCGCGAACTGCCGCGCTTGATCGATCAAGCGCGTGCGATGGGATTGGCGCAGATTTCCTTCCTCGCCGCCGACGTGACCTCCGAAGCGTTTGGCTCTCGCGGTGAATCGTCGCGCCGCGGCTTGTTGCTGAACGGAGATGAAGTCAAAGAATTCGAGCAGGTGGTCGACGAGACGATTCAAACGCACGCGCGCGATTTCGAGACACGCTTTATCGCGGAAGCACCGGACAAATTGCGGCGGTTGCCGCGCTACTATGCCGCGCAGCTGGGCATCGGCGCGTTTCCACCCGTCGTGTGCAACGCGCCGTGGATGAGCGCGGTCGTCGAGGCGGACGGCGCGGTGCGCCCCTGTTTCTTCCACCGCGCCGTTGGGAATATTCGCGAGAAACGGCTGAGCGCGATCCTGCGCGGCGAGATGGTAACGTTTCGGCGTGGATTGGATGTGGCGGAGAACGCGACTTGTCGCAAATGCGTCTGCACGATGCGCGTTGGATGGCGGAGCCGTTTGGGATAGTGAGACAGTGGGCAGTAAGACCGTAGTTGGTGGATATGAAGGCAATCGATGGAGCGCGCTTCGCGGACTCTATCGCCGCGCGATGCGGATGCGCGTCCGATTATTCTTCCGCGATGACAACCGGCTACGCGTGGAAAAAATCGATGGCGTGGGAATCATCGTGCTGCCGGATGTCTTCAATGGCGTGCGGCTGCGCACCGGCGCGTTTCTCGCCGAGACGCTGAGCGCGGCGATGATTTCTCCCGGCGCGCGTGTGCTCGACCTCGGCACCGGCTCCGGCATCGGCGCGATTTTCGCGGCGCGCTACGCGGCGCGCGTTGTCGCCACCGACATCAATCCAGCGGCGGTTCGCTGCGCGCAGATCAACGCGCTCGCGCAGCATCTCGACCACAAAATCGAAACGCGCGTCGGCGATCTGTTCGCACCGGTGCGCGCGGAGCAATTCGACCTAGTCCTTTTCAATCCACCGTACTTTCGGGGCAAGCCGCGCAGTCCGTTGGATGCCGCGTGGCGCAGCGTCGATGTCTTCGACCGCTTTCTGCGCGAACTGCCAGCGCATCTGACTCCGACCGGGCGCGCGTTCGTCGTCCTGTCGAGCGACGGCGAAATTGCGGACGCGCTCGCAGAGGCAAAACATTTGTCCACGCGAGTGGTTCGGCGGCGCGATTTCATCAACGAAATATTGGCGGTTTATGAAATTCGATGCGTGGAGTGATTATGAAATCCAAGATTGTCTTCTATAATCCGAAAAGCAACGAGGGCAAGAAAATCCTGCCAATGTCGCTGTTGGCGGTTGGCGCGGTAATCGAGGGGAAATACGATTTCTCGATCGTCGATGGCAACTGCGTGCGCGACCCGGTCGCCGAGATCCGCGCGCGTGTGCGCGACGGTGCGAACTTGCTCGCGGTGACCGTGATGCCGGGTCCGCAACTGTCGCTCGCCGTGCCGCACTGCCGCGCGCTCAAAAAAGAATTTCCCCATCTCACCATTGTGTGGGGCGGTTATTTCCCGACGCAGCACGCGGCAACGTGTCTGCAAGCAGGGTTCGTCGATTTTGTCGTGCGCTCGCACGGCGAGTTTATTTTTCTCGCGCTGCTCGACGCGCTGGCGACGGATTCTGATTTTCGCGGCATCGCCGGTCTATCGTACCGCGATACGAGCGGAGCAATCGTGGAAAATCCGCCTGCTCCGCTGCCGAATCCGGATGAACTGCCGCCATGGCCCTATCATCGGCTCGATATGCCGCAGTATCTCCGCGATACGTTTCTCGGTTCGCGCACGCTGCCGCATCATTCGAGCTACGGCTGTCCGTTCTTCTGCAATTTCTGCGGCGTGGTCAATATGGTCAAGGGACGCTGGCTGCCGCAGTCGGCGCGACGCGTCGCAGAGATCGCGCAGTTGTACGTGAAGAATTGGGGCGTGAACGCGATTGATTTTTACGACAGCAACTTTTTCACTTCCGAAGCGCGCGTCGCGGAATTTGCCGAACGCGTGCTGCCGCTCCACATCGCGTGGTGGGGTGAAGGGCGCATCGACACGATGCTCAAGTACTCGGACCGCACGTGGGAGCTGATGCGCGATGCCGGCTTGAAAATGGTTTTCATGGGCGCGGAATCCGGTTCAGAGGAGACGCTCAAACAAATGAACAAGGGCGGCACGCTGACGCCGGCGATGACGCTGGAGATGGCGGCGAAGATCAAGCGCCATGGAATCATACCAGAATTCTCCATTGTCTTGGGTAACCCGCCCGACGCCGAAAAGGATATTCACGATTCCATCGAGTTCATCCGCAAGATCAAAAAGATCAATCCGAGCAGCGAAATCGTGATGTACACCTACACGCCCGTCCCGCTCGACGGCGCGCTATTCGACGAGGCGCTGGCGACCGGCTTTCGCTTTCCGGAAACACTTGATGAATGGATCAGCCCGGCATGGCTGGAGTTTTCGCGGCGGCACAGCGCGCACCTGCCCTGGCTCAGCGACCGTCAAATGCAGCGCGTCCGGAATTTCGAGCGCGTGCTGAACGCGTATTATCCGACGACGACGGACGCGCGTCTCCGCGGTATCTGGCGCGAGGCGCTGCGCGCCGTGAGCGCGTGGCGTTACGGCTTACGCTTTTACGAATCGCCGCTGGAGCTGCGCGCGCTGCAACGGCTCGTGCGCTATCAACGACCCGAGACCAGTGGATTCTAAAATCAGCGTCATCATCCCAACCTACAATCGCGCCCGCCTGATCGCCGCAACACTCGACTCGGTGTTCGCGCAGACCCGGCGCGCCGATCAAATCATCGTCGTCGACGATGGTTCGACCGACGGCACCGCGCGCGTGTGTGCCCAGTTTGCCAATCGCATCACGTACCAGCGCATCGCTCACGCCGGCGCGAGCGTGGCGCGTAATGCCGGGCTGGAAATCATGCAGGGCGAATTCATCGCTTTTCTCGATTCAGACGATTTGTGGGAGGCGCGATTTCTCGAACGTATGACCGCCGCGCTGGACGCGTCCGATGCCGGTTTCGCCTATTGCGATTACGCGACATTCGATGCGCGCGGATTGGTCCAGTCCGTCAATCTGCCGCCGCGCTACAAACTGCGCGGCATTTTGTTTGCGCGCTTGCTCGAAACTGATTTTCTTTCGACGGGCACGTTGTTGATTCGCCGCGACTGCTTTGAGCGTGTTGGCGGATTCGATCCGAGTCTGGAGATCGCGCACGATTGGGACCTGTGGCTGCGCCTCGCGCGGGAATTTGACGCCGAGTATGTGGACAAACCGTTAGCGCGTATCCGCATCGATTCCGATGGCTTGACGCGCGACACCGCGCTGCTCTATTCGAATAATCTGCGCATCCTCGCCAAGCTGCGCGGATATGTGAACGCAGAGGAACAGCGGCGCGTCATTCGTCGGAATACGCGCGCCTGCCATCGCGCCTTGTTCAACCTTTCCTGGGGCGCGCGTCGCCCGCTGCCCGCGCTGAAACATTTCGGACAGATGCTCACGAGTCAATTCCTATGACTTGGCAGGCGCTCCGCGTGCGACTGCGCGCTCAACCGGTATTCGCTTTGCCCGCATCCAGCCAACTGCGCGGCGTGGCATTCCTCGTCGGCGGGAATGTTCTGAAACTTGCGCTTGGGTTTGGGACGAGCATCTTGATCTTTCGCGTCCTAGGTCCGAGCGACGCCGGAAGATTGACGCTCACGCTCAGCGTCGTCGGCTTGCTGTCGATCATCGGCGAGTTCGGGCTGCGCGATGCCGCCGTGAATTACATCGCGCGCTGGTTGCCGACCGCGCCCGAACGAGCCGCCGGCATTGCGCGCACGTTTCTGGCATCGAAGATTTTTCTTTCGGCGCTCGCCAGCACGGTCGGCATTCTCGGGGCGGGCTGGATCGCCGCGTCGTTTTATCCGCAAGACAAGATCGGCGATCTGCTCGCGCTTGCCGCGTTCAGTCTGTTCGCTGATGGTCTGCTGGCGTTCGCGGTGGTGGTTTTGGAGGCACAGCAGAAATTCGCGGCGATCAGTCTGCTCGGCGTCTTGCAAGCGGCGGTGCGCGCCGCGCTTGTCGCCATGCTCTTTCTCGCGCATCAAGTCAACCTGTATACTTTGCTCGCGCTTGAATCGATCGTCCCGCTTTCTATTTTCATTTATAGTTTGCGCCTGATTCCGCGCGCGTTTTACCGGCTGCGTTTTCCGCTGTTCGAGCATCTCGCGCTGCTCTGGCATTTTACGAAATGGATCGCACTGGCTGCGCTGGCAAGCGCGATTTTCCTCAAGCTCGATGTCTTGATCCTGAGTTTTTATCGCACGCCGGCGGAAGTTGGCTTGTACGCCGCCGCGTTCGCGCTGGTCGGCAAACTCGACGTGGTGAAAAATGCGGTGCTGACCACGGCATTTCCGGAGGCGTGCCGCCGCTCGGAAACAGGCGCATTGCGGCAGTACGTCACCCGATCGCTCCGCTTCACCGGGCTGGCATCGCTGGCGTTTCTACCGCTCTTCGTTATCGGCGGTTATCTGATCGAGTTGATCTACGGCGTCGCGTACCGGGGCGCGATCATCGCGCTCTATCCGCTCCTCGCCGCATACTTGATCGGACTGAACGCCGAACCGGTCGCGTACGTGCTCTATCCGCTGAATCAGCCGCGCTGGATCGCGGCAAGCGATCTGATGCAACTGGCGTTCAACGTCGTCGTGAATCTCGCGTTGATTCCGCGTTTTGGAATCATCGGCGCGGCGGGAGGCGTGCTGCTCACGCGCGTGGTCGCCGCGTCGATCACATTTATTCTGGTGCGGCGATTCTTGTGGAGCAAGGCAGCATGATCGCGGCGGATGAAGATAGTGGCAATGTCACATTCTTTTTTGCCACAGAAACACACAGAATTCCACAGAAGAATTTTTCCATTCCGTGTGTTTCCGTGTGATTCTGTGGCTAATCTGATTTCGACAGATGTCGCGCACGTTTTCGATGGCGTCGCAGCGGAGTACGAAGCGCAATTGGCGCGCAATCCAGTGGCGGGCTATATGCGCGCCGAGTTGCACGCGCATTTTGCGCGAACCTTCCACCGCGGCGATCACGTCCTGGATTTCACCGCCGGCACCGGGATCGACGCGTTCTTCCTTGCCGCGCGCGGCGTCCGCGTCACCGCAATCGACATTTCGCCGGCAATGATCGCGGAATTGCGTAAGAACTTGGTGCGGCGCGGCTTGCCGATCGACGCGCGGGTGCTTGCCGCCGAGCGCCTGAGCGAATTGGAGGAGCGCTACGACGGCGCGATTTCTACGTTTGCCGGATTGAACCTGATCGCCGATCTGCCGCGCGTGGCGGAAAACCTGGCGCGCGCCGTTCGCCCCGGCGGGTGCGTCATCCTGCACGGTCTCAATCAGTTCTGTCTATGGCAAGCCACGGCAAGTGCGCTGCGGCATCGCGGTGAGCGCGGCGGCGCGCTGCGCGTTGGCGGTAAACGCGTCGCGCATTTTCTATACGATCCGTTCGCGCTCTGGCGCGCTGCATTTGCCCCGCATTTCAAATTGCGTCAGGCGTACGGACTTTCTATTCTCGCCGCGCCGGCGTTGGTTAAGCGCGCCGGGCGTCTTGCGCCGGCGATCTTTTGGGCAGATCGCATCGTCGGTCGAATGTTGCCGGCGGCAGGAGATTTTTTCGTGTTGGATTTGGAGCGACGCGCGTGACCGCGGTAATTTCCAGACGCGCGACCTTGGGCGTTGCCATCGTATTGTTCTTCGTCACGCTCGCCGTGCGCGCGGCGTTCATCTGGCGCACAGGGTTCGACGGGCTATACGGTCAAGACCCGTTCGCGTATTTCGATTACGCGGCGGCTTTCCGAACCGCGCTGGCGCAGGGTCAATTGCCGCCGCCCTTCTTCTGGCCCATCGGCTACCCGGCGTTGACCGCCTTGTTCTCGTTCATTTTGCCGGCGATTCCGGCGGCGCAAGCGGTGAGCGTGATCGCCACGGGCTTGATCGTCGTCCTGACTTTTGTGATCACGCGCGAAATACTCGCCGATCAACCGCACGCGCTGGCGGCGAGCATCGTCGCCGCGCTCGTCGTCGCCTTCGCCGGGCAATTGTTGATCTCGAGTCTCTCCAGCATGTCCGATGCGGCGTCCCTCTTTTGGGCGACGCTATCGGCGTTCGCGCTGGTGCGGTTTCATCTTACGCACGCGCGGCGTTGGCTCGCGCTTACTGGGTTCGCGCTCGGCTGGGCGGTGATGACGCGCTGGGTTTACGCGCTGCTGATTCCCGTCTGGGGCGCGGCACTGATTTCAGAAATTTGGGACGCAGTTCAACGCGGAGATACGCGATCACCAAATCTGTCATTGCGAGCCACGAAGCGGCGAAGCAATCTCCAACTCCGACCGGGAGATTGCTTCGTCGCGGAAACCGCTCCTCGCAATGACAAATTAAACTCCGCGTTCATCCGCGTCCTAGTAATGCTGTCGTTTCTCGTCGCCGCACTCTCGCCGCAAATCGCGCTGATGCTACGCTACCAAAATCAGGACAACTTTGCTTTCGCCGGCGACGCGCAGACTTACTGGTGGAATCTGACGAACGCGTGGCAAAGCGACATCACCAACGCGGATGGGCATTTTGAGTACGCGCGCCCGATCGCGCTCTACTACGCGGAACCGCTCATCCATCCCGACTATATCGCGGTCTGGTTTACGCCGCTGGTGTTTCTCGGCGTTTGGGCGCTGCGCCGTCAGCGGTTCGCGTTGATCCTGCTTCTCGGATGGATTGGCACGAACTGGGTCTTTCTCGCCGGTGTGGCGTGGGAGAATTGGCGCTTTCCGCTCACGTTCTTTCCACCGCTCGCGATACTCGCCGGCGCGGGGTTGCAAGCGCTGCTTGTGCGATTCAATACGCGGCAAGCGCAACTTGTCGGCGCGGGTATCGCCGCGGGTCTGCTTCTCACACTGGCGTGGGGCGCGCGCGACGCGGGTGATTTCATCGCGCGGCAGATGCAGGACCGCGCCGTCGCGAATTGGACAAACGCGCAGCTGCCGCGCGACGCGACGGTGCTGACTTTTGGAATGACGTTGACGCTGGCGCATTTCACGCCGTTTCGCGTCGTCGAGCTTTTCGATGAAACGCCGGCGTCGGCAGCCAAGATCGCGCGTGACCATAAGGACATCTTTCTCTTGGTCGATGTGGACAACCTCGAATCGCAGTGGCGCGGTCTCGCGCCGCAACTGGATTACGACGCGCTACGCGACCAGTTCGCGCTGCGCGACCTCGGCACGCGGAACGCGTACACGCTTTATTCGATTGCGAGCGCGCGATGAGAATCGGAGTGGTGCTGCCGGGCTTTAGCGCAGACGAACGCGACTGGTGCATCCCCGCGCTGCTCGATTTCGTCCGGCAACTTGCCGCGTGTCACACCGTTCACGTGTTCGCGCTGGAATACCCGTACCGCCGCGATCATTATTCCGTTTACGGCGCGACCGTTCACAGCATGAACGGACGAAATCGTGGGATGCGTTACGCGCCGCGCCTCTGGCTCGATGCGTTGGCGGCGATTCGCGCAGAGCACTGCCGCGCGCCATTCGACCTTCTGCACGCGTTCTGGGCGAACGAGCCGGGTCTGATCGCCGTCCTCGCCGGGCGCGCGCTCCGCGTGCCGATCGTCGTGAGCATTGCCGGCGGCGAGTTGATCGGATTGAGAGACATCCATTACGGTGGACAGTTGCGCTGGATCGAACGGATGATGGTCCGCTGGACAACGCGCGCGGCAGACCGTGTGACGGTCGGCTCGCGCTACTTGCGGCAGATCGCGGCGCGATGGCGCGCGGACGCTTGCGTTGCGCCGCTCGGCGTCGATGCGCGGTTGTTTTCGCCGGGGCGACGCGAGGGCAGACCGCCGATCAGAATCCTGAATGTCGCATCGCTCATCCCGGTCAAGGGGCAGTGGCAATTGCTGCGCGCGTTCGCGCAGCTCGCGCCGCGCGACGCGTGCTTGGAAATCATCGGCGCGGGCGTGCTTGAAAAAGAATTGCGCGAGCAAGCCCACGCGCTGCGGATTGCCGACCGCGTGGCAATTCCCGGTGCGGTGTCACACGAGGCGTTGGCGCGGAAATATCGCGCCGCCGATTTGTTCGTCCAATCGTCGCGGCACGAAGCGGAGGGAATGGCAGTGCTGGAAGCGGCGGCGTGCGGCACGCCGGTGGTGGGCACGCCGGTGGGAATCGTGCCGGAATTGGCGAACGGCGGCGCGGCAATTGCCGCGCGTGGATTTGACGTGGACGATCTGGCATCGGCAATGGCAGCCGGCTTGGACACACGCGCGCGATTGAGTTGCCGCGCTCGAGAAATCGTGGAACGGGATTTTGCGTTGGAGGCGACGTGGCGCAAGTGGACGGAACTGTATCAACAGACGCGGCGCGCGTAGAATCGTTCTGGCAGAATCTCGCCGCGCGCGTCCAAACGCTGTTGCGGCTCGCGTTCGCGGCGACGATTATTCTGATTCCGTTCCGGATGCGGCTCACACTGCTGGCGCGCCCGCAGCTGCCAATCTACGGCGATTACACCGACCTGTTGTTGTTCGCGAGCGACATCTTTCTCGTTGCGACGTTGGCTTTGTGGCTCGCAAGTCTGGCGCTCGAACCGCGGCGAGTCAAGACCGGTCCATCGTTTCTTTCGATTCCAATTGCCGGCGTGACCGTGCTCGCGCTAGTCAGCGTCGTCTCTTCCGTCGATCCGGTGATTTCAATCGACAACGCGATCCGCTTGGTTTTGCTCGGCGGTCTCTATCTGTTCGTTCTGAATGAGATCACGTCGATCAACTATTTGATTCTGCCGGTCGCAATCCAAATCGCGATTCAATCCGTCGTCGGCATCGCCCAGGTCTTGCAGCAACATTCGATTGGCTTGCCACTCCTGCAAGAACTCAACCTCGATCCGGCGTGGAGTGGCGTGAGCATCGTTTCAGCAGAAGGCGTTCGTTCACTGCGCGCCTACGGCTTGTCCGATCACCCGAATATCCTGGGCGGCTGCCTCGCCTTCGGACTGCTCATGATCGCGACGTGGTACGCCGGGACGGAAACGCGCTGGCACGCGGTGATGGCGGGCGTCTTTGCGCTCGGCGCGGTAGCGCTGCTACTCACTTTTTCGCGCGCGGCGTGGCTGGCGTTCGCCGGCGGCGCGGTCTTCTGCGCGTTCGTTTTCTGGCGAACGCGCCAACGCGCCGCGATCGTGCGCTGGTTCAACCTTGCCGGCGCGTCGGCGCTTTTGCTCTTGCCGTTCGTCTGGCACAATGCGCCCTACCTCGGCGCGCGACTGGACGCGGGCAACGCGTTCAGTCAAGTGGCGATTGAAACGCGCTCGCTGGTGGAGCGTGATCGCCTGGCTCAAGCCGCGTTCCAGATTTTCGGCGAACACCCGCTGCTGGGCATCGGCGTTGGCGCGCTGCCGCAGGCAGAGCAGATCCGCTATCCGGATTTCGGCGCGTTCAACGCGTACTATCAACCAGCGCATTTCGTTTTGCTCGATGTTGCCGCCGAAACCGGCGTTATCGGCGCGCTGTTTTATTTTGCCGCGATGCTCGCGCCCTGGCTCGCGTTGTGGCTGAATCGCCGGCGGCTGATATTTTCGCCTGCGCTCATCGGCATTTCCGGTGTCTTGCTCGCGGTGACGCTGGTCGGTTTTTTCGATTACTACACCTGGCTGCTCGCGCCCGGTCGGCTGTGGCAATGGCTGGTGTGGGGCGTGTGGGCGATGATCTACTCCCGATCTTTCGGAGAACCAGATGCTTGACCTTCTGCTCATTCCGATTGCCGTGATTTATCTCGCCGTGGTGGGCGCGCTATTTGTTTTTGGCGTGAATTTTTTCTTCCTGACTTTTCTGGCGCTGCGAAATCGCAATCGACGCTTGGACGCGCCGCCGCTGGACGCGCTCCCGCGCGTGACGGTGCAGCTGCCGATCTACAACGAGCTGTACGTCGCCGAACGCCTGATCGACGCGGTGGCTCAGCTCGATTATCCCGCCGCGTTACTCGAAATCCAAGTGCTCGACGACTCGACCGACGAAACGATTGAGGTGATCCGAGGCGCGGTCGAACGTTGGCGCGCGCGCGGCATCCGCATTGAACAGGTGCGCCGCGCGAATCGAATTGGATTCAAGGCGGGCGCGCTGGCGAACGGACTGGCGCACGCGCACGGCGAATTCCTGGCGATCTTTGACGCCGATTTCGTTCCGCCATCCGATTTCCTAAAACGGACGCTCCCACAGTTTGGCAACCCGCGCGTCGCGTTCGTTCAAACGCGCTGGGGGCACGTGAATCGAGATTATTCCTTTTTCACTTTTCTGCAGGCGCTGGCGATTGACGCGCACTTTATGGTCGAGCAATTTGCGCGCAGTCAATCCGGCTTCTGGTTCAACTTTAACGGGACGGCGGGGATTTGGCGGCGCGCGGCGCTCCAAGACGCCGGCGGCTGGACGAGCGACACGCTGACCGAGGATCTTGATCTTTCGTACCGCGCCTTTCTGCGCGGCTGGCAGGCAGTCTACTTGGGCGCGGTCGAAGTGCCGGCGGAATTGCCGGTCAGTTTCAGCGCGTACCGGCGGCAGCAGCATCGCTGGGCGCGCGGGAGCTTTGAGTGCGCACGCAAGTTGCTTCCGCGCGTGTGGCGCGCGCCGATTCCACTCGCGCAAAAGATCGAAGCGACGCTGCACCTCACCGGCTACGGCGTACATCTTCTGCTCGCCGTGCTGGTGCTGTTGTATCCTTTGGTCCTTGTGCTGTCGCAGCGTTATCCCAGCGTCGTTTCGCTCTTTGGCATCGCGCTGCTGTTCAACGTGACCACGTTCGCGCCGACTGTTTTTTTCGTCGTGGCTCAGCAGCAGCTCGGTCGCGCGTGGTGGCGAATGCTCCCGGCGATTTTGTTCATTACTATATTGGGCACGGGGATGATGCTGAACAGTGTTCGCGCCGCGCTTGAAATCTCGCTCAAGCCGAACGGAATTTTCGAACGGACGCCCAAATTCGGCATCGCGCAAAATAAGCAGGACTGGCTCCGTCGCCGCTATCAACTGCGCCTCGATCCGGTCGTCCTCTTTGAGATCGCCTTCGCCCTGTTTAATATCGGCACTGCGCTTCTTGCCACGCGCGCCGGCAATTGGGTCATCGCCGGCTATGCGCTGTTATTCTGTCTTGGCTTGTTATTCACATCCGGGATGACGATCGCGCAGGCGATTGCAGTTCAGCGGTATCGCGCGTGACCTCCCGTTGGATGGGACATTCGATGAATCGAGAGCGCTGGCTTTTTCTCGTCATCCTGGGAACGCTCGCTGGCATCGTATGGGGCTTGGTGATGACTGCTGCGCTGCCCGCGCTCATCGACCCAGCGTCTCCACTGGGCACCGAAGCGATGGTCGCCATCGAGGAAACGTCCTCACCAACATTTACGCCGCCATCCCCGCGCGCGCTCGATCGGGCGTCTACGCGGACGCCTGCGCCCCGTCTGACGCCTACTTCAACGCCATCGCCGCAACTCCCGGCGCTCTATGTGGACGGACCCTATGTCAAACGCAGTGATACCCATGCGCCGGTCTGGTTGAAAGGAATCAATATCGAAGAGTTCCGGCAATCCAACCCGCACACTTTTTCTGATCTCTACAACGTCCAGGGTTTGGGTCGAGTCACCCAGGAGCAATGGGGCGTCAATCTGCAGCGCGTGGCGATAGACCCCGAAACGGTCGCCGCGAACTTGAATGAAATCGACAAGCTGGTGGCTTTCGCTAACAAGAATGGGATGTACGTCATTCTCACGCCGTTCGCGAGCGCCGTCAATCCATCGAGAGATGAAGCGCATCTGCCTGTGCCGGACGATCTAGTCGCCGCCGCGATGGGGTATCTGGCGGACGCATTCAAGGACCGCACCAACGTCCTGTACGAACTCTGGAACGAACCACATCCAGATAGTATTCCATCGATCAACTACGATCAGCAGTGGCAGGTTTGGATGGATGCCGGGATAAAGGTCGCCCAATCGATTCGAAGCAAGAATCCCCAAGCGATTTTAGTCGTGCCGGGCGGGGACAAATGGGCGCGCGACATGACGTATTACCAAGATCATCCCTTTCCTTTTAATAACGTCATCTACGACGTTCACGATTACTGGGCGTATCCGGCGTATCACTATAGCCGAACCATGTGGACGTGGGCGATCGGCAAGTATCCGATCTTGATTGGAGAGTTTGGCGGCGATCCGACCAACCCGGCGGACTCGTCGGGGCTTGACTATATGCAAGAAACGTACCGCATCGTCGATGAGCACCCGGATATGGTTCACTACGCCGTGTATGCGCTCACCGATGATGGAGTCTGGGGCATATTCACGCGAGGTTTGATCGATCTGCCCAAGGGGAACGCGCTGCGAGACGACTTACGCAAGTATCCGCCCACGCGATTCAACTGAAGGGTGTAATTCATCGCCGGGAATTCCATCACGCCACGCGACCACCGGGCAGCGGCGGACCGCCGGCGTACACTTCGCGGACGCTAATCATCCCCGCGCTGCCACGCCCACTCCACTGCCCTTTGGCTTGGTAAGAGATCGCCTCGAACGTCAGAATGTTGGTCGCGACCCGTGCGTCGGCGGGCGGCTGCGGCAGCGATGCGCTCGTTCTCCAGCACACGAGCGTCTTGTCACCCGCCGGTTGCAGCGACAGCGCGGGAATAATTATCGGATAGCCGTCGTCGCGCACCCACGCCAGCACCTTGACCGCGACCATCCGCGCGAACTCGCGCCGCACCGCGAGCGGCATCGTCGCGCTTGGGTCTCCGCGGCGCGGCTTGCGGAATCCTGCCACGCGCGCGAGCAAATAATCCTTCAGCACCTGCATTTTCGAAATGGCGAATTCGTTTTCAACGGATCGAACGCGGAGGATCCCCGCGTCGCGGATGCCAGTGTACGCGTTGTAACGCAAGAGCGAGCCGCTCATCTGCTTGTCCACGTACGCGCCCGTGCGCTGAAACTCGACGAAATCTGCTTTGAGAATCCAACCGCGCAATTCCGGCGTGACAACGAGAATGCCAACGCGCGAATCTTCTTTGAGGTTCTGGATGCTCTTCCGCAGCAAAAAGTTTCCGAAGAATAGCATGTCGGGCTGGTCGTCCGCCGGCTGAATCGAAATGACCGGCACGACGTTCGGCGCGCCAGACGCGCGGCGCGTCGCGAGGAATTTCGGCGTCATTTCGCCGCGCAAAGCATCGAGCAAACCGGGATGTTGTTCGAGTATCGACATCTTCTCCTCCTCACACGTCACGCCAAATCCTTGTTCGTTCGCGCGCCGGCTTTAAGCGCAAGCAGTTGATGAATGTCCTGTATGTCTTTGCGCGATTTGACCGGGATGAAAAGCCAGCGTCCTTCCGGAAACGCGTGAGCATTTTCAATGATCGTTCGGACATGCTTGCCGAGCCGCATGGCGCGCGCTTGTTGCGTTTCGGTTTCGCCAAGAATAACTTGGACGACAAAACTGTCTGCGGCAGGATAGAGCGAGGTGAGCGATTTGCCGCGCTTGCGAAACCGCCAAGCCCAGCCGTAATTCTTGCCGTAGAATTTGAATTCCCCTTGCGCGGCGAATTCGTCCCGAATGAAACGCACGAGTTGTTCCCAGTCCGACCGCTTGGCGCCAATCGCCTTGAGGATTTGTTCGCTTGTGGGCGGATGCGCCTTGTCGGTAAATACGCCGATGCTCATGCTGTGTTTCTCTCCTCACCGCGTCGCGCCCGACCAACGCGCGACCGGTACGATCTCTGCCGCGACGCGCCCCAACGCTTCCATCTCATCGTGCGTGAACAACGCGGCATCCTCCAGTGCATACGGCATATCCAATCGATGATACTTGGGCTTGCCAAGATTCGTATACGCCAACAAATCCCACCGCTCGACCGTCGGCAGCGCGTCGCGGATGAATCGCGCAATCGCTTCGATATTCGCGCGGTCGTCGGTGTAGCCAGGGATCACCGGCGTGCGAATCCACATCGTTTTGCCGGCGTCCGCGATGCGCCGCGCGTTGTCCAGGATGATTTCGTTCGATACGCCGGTCGCGGCTTGATGCCGCGCCGCGTCCATAATTTTCAAATCAAGTAGAACGAGATCGACAAACGGCAGCACGCGCGCGTAGCGTTTCCACGCAACCGCGCCGCACGTGTCGAGCGTGACGCGCAAGCCGGCATCTTGGCAGCGCGGCAGCACCTCGCACAGGAAATCGACTTGCTGCATCGGCTCGCCGCCGCTGAAAGTGATTCCACCGCCTGAAGTCTCGTAGAAAACCTTATCCTTGAGCAACTGCTCCATCAACGCGTCGGGTGTCCACTCTTTGCCAATAACTTCAAGCGCAGCGGCTGGACAGGCGTCGGCGCACTTGCCGCAAAGTGTGCAGCGCGCGCGGTCGATCTGCATTCCTCCCGGCATAAGCGTCAGCGCGTTTTCGGCGCACGCGCGCAAACATTCGCGCGCACCAACACAACGCACATCGTACCACATCAAATCCGGATGCGGCGACATTCCTTCCGGGTTGTGGCACCACGCGCAGCGCAGCGGGCAGCCCTTCATAAAGGCGGTCGTGCGAATGCCGGGTCCGTCTTCGGTGCTGAATTGCTGGAGGTTAAAAGCAAGTCCAGTTGTCATGGATTTGGATCCGCGAATTCACATGAATTGTTTTTGAAGTGGCGCTTTCCAAAGATAAATGCCGGTTCCGATCATCATCGCGTAACCTATCGCAACCAGAAACCAACTATGAATCTGCACTTGCCCGATGAGATAGTCCATACCGAGATCGGGTACAATCGCGACAACCGATAGATCGTACAGCGCGTGCACGACGATCAGCCCGACGATGCCGCCGGTGCGCCAGCGGATCGCCGCGAACAGCGCGCCGATGAAAACCGCGACGACAATCGTCGGATCGCCGTGTCCAAGATGGAACAAGCCGAATCCAAGGGACGATCCCCAGATCGCCCATCGCGTTCCGCGCCATTCATCGAGCGCGCGGTACATCAGCCCGCGAAAGACCAATTCTTCGCACAAGCCAACCAGCAGAAAATAGTAAACCGTCTCGCCGATAATCCGGTCGAGCGTGGCAAACTGAAAACTCAATGGGATGCTGGTCGCCAGCAGCACGATCAATCGACCCAGGATGACGACCGCACCGCACGCCAGCGCGAACCCGATGCCCTGGCGATTCAGCCCCAGTTGATTCCAATTCCATCGCCGCAGCCCGATGAACAGTGCGCCCGCGATGAGGTAGACGTAGACTGCTGCTTGCACCGGCGTGTTCCACTCTGTCCCAGACAATGGGGTCCACAGCCAAATGAGCGCAGGAATCCCCGGCAAGAACAGGATGCCGAGTTCGACAAGTGCGGATTGCGGGCGGGTCAATTGGAGTTTCATCTACGTACCTTTATTTCACTGCATTTTCCCTGAGCGTATCGAGCCGCCGTTTGTTCTCGTATGGCTGGATAAAGCAAACATAGTCAACTTCCGGAATTTCCGCGCCAACGCGTCGCTTGACTTGTTCGAGCACGACCAGGCGCTGCATCAATTTCTCGCAAACGTACTGCTCACACTGCGCGCAGTTGTCCAATCCTTTCTCGATGACGCAAGGTCGTACCGGGCAATTCTGGTCGATCAATTTGGGATTGTCCGACATACAGCCATCGCAACAAATCTCTGCGGCGGACAGATGAAAGCCGTAGTACTTGGACCATCCGTCGCTCAGTTCCTGCCGGTTCGCCGGATTCTTCTCGACGTTGGGTTTGTACGCCAGGCACAGATCACAGCGATAGCCGCAGCGAGTCAGAATTGGTTCCATAGTACGCTCCTTGTGGGACATAGACCTGACAGGCTTTCAGAAGCCTGTCAGGTCTCGCGCTCGCGCTTCGGTGTTGAAGTGTTGGAGGTTGAAGATGAGAGCGCTGGGCATTGGTTACCGATTATTCTTTGGTATTCTCCACGGTATCGATGAACGTTCCAATTGCTTCCCGAAACTTGTTATTCCATGACTCTAACAGATCGTTAATCGCGGCTTCTGCTTGTGCTGACATTATTGGAACAGTCCGAGATGCTTTCCAAACCACCTCATAGTTGCTTTCTCCTTGCTGAGGTGTAGGATGAAGACATGTTTCTACTATATGCGCTGCTTGAAAAAGCACATCCCCTCCCTCGAATAGCCTCATATCAACAACACCTTTGTATAGAATCGTCGTCTTGCCGTACATACCAACAGGGCGACAAGTGGCTTCGACACGTGGACATTCGTGCCGTATAGACCGACGGGTTTCGTCTGGAATAGGGAGAACTTGTTCTAGCCCATTTGGAACAGTTGTCTGGATTGGGCTGTTGATTTCGTCCGTGGTCTGTTCGACCCTCATCAGATCGCGATGGCAAATCATCTGAAATGGCCTAAGATGGGAACAGATATCCTTGAGCACTCTTTCGAATGTCTCAAGTTGCCTCTGACGATAAGTGTTCTGATTTCCCAAACGAATTAATACCGGATGCATCCGCGCAATCAATTCCGAAATGTCTTGAGGTGGAGTCGGAATTGTTAGCTTTTTCAGCCAGGCTTGCAGTTCATTCGCAAACTGGCCCATTGTGGGACGTGATTGAGGGTCATATTCCGTTGCCTTCTCCATCAACAGATCCAACATAGCAGTCCTTGGATGGGTCAGATAACTTCTCAAAGCTATCTGGTCTATTTCGGTTCGGAGTTGCCCTTGTGGCGGGTAATTTTGTCCAGTGGCAAGAACCCAAAGAGTTTTTGCGAGAGAGTATACGTCCGCCGGACCGCCTATAGCGTTAGTAGGATCCATCAACATTTCAGGAGCAATGTACCACATTGGTCCAAGTTTGCGCCCCTCCTCCGTCAAAGCCTCCTTATTGGGGTAACTCGCAAGACCGAAGTCTCCAACAGACCATTCGTCTCCTACCTTAAAAAGATTGTCCGGCTTGATGTCTCGATGATGGATCCCTTCTTGCGCCAACAGAGACAAAGTCACTGAGATGTTGGCAATTGCGGTGACAACTTCTTCGATTGAAGAGTTTTGTCCCAGCACATCTTTGATAGGTATTCCGATTTCCATTGCCAACCAAGGTGGTATGGTTCCCAGCTTTTCCGGCAAATACGCATCTTTCAAATGGACGATGCCTGGACGCGCGCCGATCTTTTGGAGCACTTCGATTTCTGAGCGAAAGCGTCTATACTGCTCACTATCAGGCTTGTTAGTCTTCAATATCTTCAGCGCGGCAAATCCGTCACTTGGTCGGAACGCTTTCCATACTTCGCCATTTCCGCCCTCACCCAAGAAATCGTGAAGCTCCCATTGACCAACGTGTTGTCCTTTGCGAAATCGCATAGACTAAATCTCCACGGTGAACTAAAGTCAACGAATACCCACGCTACAAAACAGAACGAGTCTAAATCCGGTGACTTTCCCGCGCAATAATCTCATCCTGAATCTCTTTGCCGAGACCGACAAAGTACGCGTTGTAGCCGGTCACGCGCACGAGCAAATTGCGATACTCGTCGGGATGCTTTTGCGCCTCGCGCAGCGTATCCGCATCGATCACGTTGACTTGCAGCGCGGTGCCGCCGACTTGCGCGTATGCGCGCAGGAGCGCCACCAATTTTTGTCGCTGCTCCGGGTCGCGCATCATCGCCGGGCTAAAACTCATCGTGTGGCTTGCTCCGTTCGGCGCGGTCCTCAGGTCAAGGTTGCCCACGCTCTTGATGACTGACGTGGGTCCCTTTCGGTCCGCGCCGTTCACCGGGCACACCGCGTTCGACAGGTACTGCCCGCGCCGCCGCCCGTCCGGCGTCGCCGCGGTGGTGGGCGCGTAAGCGATCCAATAATTCCACGACAGGTATCCGCCGCGATAGCGTTTGCCGGTCGGCGAGACGTACTGAAACGCCTGCTCGCTCCAGAAGCGGCTGATCTCGCGCGCAATCTCGTCTGCGTACGGATCGTCGTTGCCGTACTTGGGCGCTTTGTTCAGCAGCGTCTGCCGCAGATTCTCGCACCCCTCGAAATTCGCCTTTAGCGCGTCGACGAGTTGTCCCATCTCGATTTGCCGCGTGTCGTACACCAACTTTTTCACCGCGGCGATGCTGTCCGCCGCCGTCGCGAGCGCGACACCTTCGACGGTGAGGAAATTGTAGCGCGCGCCGCCGGCATTTGCGTCTTTGCCGGATTCGAGGCAACCGCCGACGAGTGCGCTCAGGTACGGCACCGGCTCCCACCGCGCGCGCCCGGCATCGGCGATGTCGTTCGCGTCGATGATGCGTTCCAGAATCGCTTTGAGCTGCTGCTTGAACGCGTCCGAGAATTGCGCGAAATCTTGGAACTCGCGCGGATCGCCGGTGCGCGGACCGATCTGCTTGCCGGTCGCCATGTCGCAACCATTGTTCAGCGCGAGTTCGACCGCCTTCGCGAGGTTCAAGTTCACATCGACCGTGCCGGAGCGGTCATCGCCCGCGAGCGTGTTTTCCAGGCAGCCGACCGGCGCGTAATCCCACAACCGATTCTCCGGTAGTCCTTCCCAGCGCAAACCGGCGATTGCGTTCTCGTCAAAGTTGATGAGGAACGGCGATCCTTGCGCGCGCGACAGCATTTCGACAATTCGATTGAGCAATCGATCCGACGTGCGCGCGTGAACGCGAATATTCGGCTTCGGTTCAAGCAGATTCATCTCTTCGATCACGTCGAGCATCAGGTACGTCAGGTCGTTCGACGCGTCGCTGCCGTCGGCGTTCATTCCACCGAGCGTGATGAGCTGACCGAACGACGCGTTGATGCCCTGGTTCGTTCCAACCCAGCCCTGGTAATCGTAAGCGTAATTGTGCTTGATCCACCAGCACTCAAGCCACTCTTTGGCTTGCTCGCGCGTGAGGCGACCCGCGTCCAAATCGGCTTGAAAGTACGGATAGAGGTATTGGTCGACGCGTCCGGGCGAAACGCCTGGACCGGGATAACTCTCCGCCGCCATCAGCAGCATGTGCGTCGTCCACAGCGCTTGCAGCGCTTCGGGGAACGTGTCGGGCGGCAGCCACGGCGACTTGGCGCAGTTGTGCGCGATCTCGCGCAGTTCCGCTTTGCGCTCGCGATTCATCTCCGCGTCGGCGAGCCGATACGACTCCTCCTCGTACCGGTCGGCGAGAATGCGGACGGCGTCCGCGCAGATCACGATCGCGCGCGCCTGCTCGCGCTGCTCGATTGTACTCGCGGGATCCTCCACGACGCACTGCGCCTCGGCTTGGATTCCCTTCCAGCCGATCCGCAGCACCTTCGGATAATCCGGCACCAAGTGACCGGGCACCGCGCCGCAATTGCCGATGCCGACATCGTTCAGCGCGTGCCACTTTTTCAAGAACGCTTGCTCTTGTTTATCGCGCGCGCTAGCTTCGTCTTGGTTCAGGCAGCGCGAGAGTGCAGTGCTGAAATTCGATCCAACGACGAGTTCGCCGTCGAGGATTCGCGCCGGCAAATGGCGTTGGACTACCTCGCGGAAGAAGAGCGCCTGCCGAATCGTCAGCGGTTCACGCCAGAATCCATCCGGCAACTTGACGCGCGTCGCCGCCGCGCTGAGGTAACTGCGAAAGCCCGGCTGGAACAGCGCGACTTCCGGCACGTTCGTCCACGACCAGATCGAGTAGACGATGTCCCAGGACGCGCCGGTGGTGTACGCGCGCACCTCGTTCGTAAACTCGCGCTGGTAGAACGACCAATACTCGTCGCGCAGCCGCTTCACGCGGAGCGATAGCGTCGGCGCGGCAGACCACAACAGCGGCGGAGCGATCATTTGGCAAGATTCAAGATGGTCAACCATACGATTTCTCCTCGTATGCACCTCAATCATCGCGAGCGCGGCGAACGAAGATAGGATGCAAATAAAAAACCTGCCTCTGCGCGGCGAAGCGCCGCCGTGGAGACAGGCACGCGTGACCTATGCCAACGGATGATGTGTCAACAGCGCTGCGCCGGTGCAGCGTCAAATTCATTGTACCGTGAATCCGATACAGTGTCAACGATGAATCTGGAGCAATCGCAGGAATAGGGTCGGTTTCTTCCGGTTTTGCTCCGCGTTATACTTCGTTCAAGTGAAGCGGACATTCGATTGCCAGGCAGTGGACGGCGTGCCCGGTTTTCGATATGAAGAAAATCCGGACGAGAACTCGCCAGCGCGACCTTGACAACGACTTGAAGGCGCGATAGGATGCGGTTGGGGTCAGAAAAGAAAATGCCGCCGCTACCGTTTGAAAACAATGGGTACTCGCTAGTCTTCTGGATCGCGGTCGCCATCTGGGGCGCGTTTGAATGGTTCGGCGCGGCGCAGCGGCGCGCCCACGGCGATGCCCAAGTACGCGACCGTGGTTCGCGGTATGTGCTCATGCTGGGACTGGGAGTCGGACTCGCGCTGGATTCCGCCCTGCCCTGGATCTTTCCGGGCGCGACGATTGGCTGGCATCGCACCCTGCTCTTTGCAACGGGCATTGCGCTAATCTTGCTGGGTATCGCGCTCCGCGGGTACGCGATTCACGTCCTGGGACGGTACTTTACGCGCGTGGTTGCCGTCCATCCCGATCAGACCGTCGTGCAGTCCGGACCGTACCGCTACATTCGGCATCCAGCGTACAGCGGCACACTGGTCACCGTATTCGGCGTCGGGCTGACGATGACGAACTGGGCAAGCCTCGTCGCGATCATGGTTTGCGCGCTGCTGGGCTATACTTACCGCGTCGCCGTCGAAGAGCGCGCGCTGCGCGAAAAGATCGGTCCGCCGTACGTCGATTATATGCGGCGGACGCGCCGCTTCATTCCGTTCGTGTTCTAACCCCCGACGAGCGCGTTGAACTGAGCCGATCCGCCGGTTTGACAAATCGGCTAAAATACGGTAAAACAGGGTCTGAAATCGTTTACAAATGTAAACGATTTCAGACCTTATTATTTTCACCACGCCTTCGACCGACTGTACGCGAAAACCAATCCAGGACCTTTCGCCTTATGGTGACATCGACCAGCCAGGACGTAGCGAAAAAAGCCGGCGTATCGGTTGCGACCGTCTCGCGCGTGCTCAACCATTCTCCCCACGTCAGCCCCAACGTCCAACGCAAAGTTCTCCGCGCGGTCAAGGCATTGAACTATCAACCCAATCGCTCCGCGCAGCGCCTGCGCGCCAAACGCAGCCACGTCATCGGCATCATCATCTCCGATATCCAGAATCCATTCTTTACCGCCGTCGTGCGCGGCATCGAAGACATCGCCTACAAACATGGCTACTCCATCGTGCTGTGCAATTCCGACGAAGACGCCGACAAAGAGCAGTTGTATATCAACGTGATGCGCGCCGAGGCGGTCGCCGGCGTGATCCTTGCCAGCACGTCGGAAACCAATCCGCACGTGCATGGTCTCATCGCCCACCACATCCCGGTCGTCGCGATCGACCGGCGCATCAAAGACCGGCAGGTGGACTCGGTTCTCGTCGCCAACGCGCAGGGCGCGTTCGAGGCAGTCACGCATCTGATCGAACTGGGGCACCAACGCATCGGCTTGATCGGCTTGCCGCCAACGCGCACGCCCGGCGTCGAACGGTACGAAGGGTATCAACGCGCGCTGCGCGAACGCGGTCTGCCCGTTTCGCGGAAATACGTCTGCTGGGGAAACGCCAAATTGCAAGGCGGACACGACTGCGCCCTGCAACTGCTCGACCTCCAGCCGCCGATCACCGCCCTGTTCGTCGCGAACAATCTGATGACGCTCGGCGCGCTGAGCGCGCTGCGCGAACGCCAACTCCAAATTCCAAATCAGATTTCAATTGTCGGATTCGATGATATGCCGTGGGCGCCGCTCTTGCAGCCGCCGCTCACCGTGGTCGCGCAGCCGACGTACGAATTGGGACAGCAAGCAGCGGAGCTGTTGGTCGATCGATTGGAACATCAGGAAAAACCGGTCGCGCGACTCCAGCTGCAATCCAACCTGATCGTTCGCGGGTCTACCGGACCAGTGCCAATCTCCGCCTAGATGTTTTACTCGTCGTCCATTTTTGAGCCGGGATCGCTTGCACCGATGTGCCACTGCGCCACGCTGCTGGAATTGCCGGCGGGCGACCTGCTGGCGGCGTGGTTCGCCGGGTCGTTTGAGACCGCGCCCGATCAGGCGATTTACAGCGCGCGCTTTCAATCGGACATGTCGCGTTGGAGCATGCCGGTGGTGATCGCCGATACGCCCGGTCACGCGGACGGTCAGCCGGTGTTGTACGCGCATCCTGACGGATCGATATGGTTGTTCTTCGTGACGATTGAAGGACACGATTGGACGAGCGCGCGGCTCAAACTGCAAACGTCGCCGGATGGACAGCGCTGGAGCGCGCCGCGAATTCTCGACGACCGCGCGGGGTTGATGTTTCGGAGCAAGCCGGTCGAATTGCCGAATGGCAATCTGCTGCTTCCCATTTACGATGAAACGCGGTGGCAATCGCTCTCGCTGATTTCGGCAGACGGCGGCAACACGTGGAAACTGGGACAGCCCATCGTGACGCCGCCCGGCAACATTCATCCGTGCGTCGTTCCGCTCTCCGATGGAAGACTGCTTGCCTACCTGCGCACCGGCGGCGCGGGCGGCTGGATTTGGCAGATGTTCTCTCACGATAACGGCTGGATGTGGGACACGCCAACACCGACACATTTTCCGAATCCAAATTCCGGCATCGATCTGATTCGTCTGCGAAACGGTCATCTGGCGCTGGCGTTCAACGATAGTCCGCATCGCCGCACGCCGCTGCGCGTCGCGCTGTCGTACGACGAAGGTCAAACCTGGGATCATGTTCAAACGCTGGAAGACAGCGACGGCGAATTTTCGTATCCGACGCTGCTGCAAACTCGCGACGGGCGCATTCATTGCGTCTACACGCGCCGCCGCGAAACCATTCAGCACGCGATTTTTGACGAGCTATGGCTCGCAGGGGAAAGCAAATGACAATGAACCACTTGAACATTCGCGGCGCGATCACCGCGCTCGTGACGCCGTTTGACGGCAATGGCAAGGTCGATACAGCCGCGCTGGAGCGGCTGGTCGAGTTCCAAATCCGCGCGGGAGTGCACGGGCTGAATCCGTGCGGGACCACCGGCGAGCACGCGTTGCTCGCGCTCGACGAACGGCAGCGCGTCGCCGAGGTCGTCGTCCGCGCGGCGCGAAAACGCGTGCCGGTGTTCATCCAGACCGGCGCATCCTCGACCGAGGCGACAATTGCGCTCACGCGCCACGCAGAGAAAATCGGCGCGGACGCCGCGACCGTGGTGACGCCGTTCTATTACCGGTACGACGATGCCGCGCTCATCCAGCATTACCAACGCGTCGCCGAGAGCGTGCCGGAGTTTCCGGTGTTCCTCTACAACATTCCACAATTGACCGGCAACAATCTGACGCCCGCCATCGTCGCCGCGATTGCCGAACGGTGCCCCAACGTCCTCGGAATGAAAGACAGCAGCGGCAACCTTCAGCAGGTGATCGATTCGGCGGCGACGCGCGGCGGACGCTTCGGCATCGCGGTCGGCAGCGACGGGCTGGTTCTATCGGCATTGGTTGCCGGCATTCCGGCGTCCGTGACCGGCAATGCCAACGCGACGCCGGAATTATTCGTCGAGTTGTTCGCGGCGTACTGGCGCGGCGACCTGGCTGCCGCGCAAGCCGCGCAGGCAAAAATCCAGCACGTGCGGCGAATCCTCAAGGATGGCGGCGATCTGTCGCTCTTCAAATCCATTCTGGCATACCGCGGACTGCCGGTGGGCGGCGTTCGACCGCCCATGCAGAACGCGCCAAAGGAGGTGGTCGAAGCTTGCATCAACGCGCTGACCGAACGAGGTATCCCACTTACGCCGATTGAACTTTGACTTTACTCTGGAGGAGAATGATGAAGACACGTCTTTACGTATTTGCGTTTCTCGCGCTCGCGCTGTTGACGCTCGCCGCGTGCGCGCCCGCCGCGACGCCGGCACCCCAGCCCACGACCGCCGCGCCAGCGCCCGCGGCAACGCAAGCCGCGCCGGCAGCCGCCAACGCGTTGCAGCTGAACTTCTGGGGCGGTTGGACCGGTCCGGATGGCGACGTGATGCGCGCCATGGTCAAGCAATACAACGATTCGCATCCGAACGTCCAGGTCACGCTGACGACCCAGCAGTGGACGCCGCTGTTCGACAAGTTCGTCGTGTCGACGAAATCCAACAATCAGCCGGACATTATGGCGATGCACGGTCCCGACATTCCGCAGTTCGCCTCGACCGGTGTACTGGAACCGCTGGACGCGGTGGTCGCCAAAGAAGGGTTCAAAGCGAGCGATTTCGTGACGCCGGCGTGGAATGGCACGATGTACCAAGGCAAGCAGTACGCCTTCCCGCTCGACCTGCACATGCACGGCGTCTACTACAACGCGGACATGTTCCAAAAAGCCGGCGTCACTCCGCCGACCGATTGGATTTCCGGCGATGACTTTATCAAGCTCGCCACCGCGTTGACGATCGACAAGAATGGCAAGCACCCCGGCGACGCCGGTTTCGATCCGCAGAATATTCAACAGTACGGTCTGGCGATCTACACCAACCACCACGGCTTTTACCAAGCGTACGCGCTCCTGAATCAGGAAGGCGACCATCTGTTGAATGCGAACCAGACTGCGCTCGACTATCCCAAGGACGATATGGTCAAGGCGTGGCAGTGGCTGCAAGACTTGATCTTCAAGTACCACGTCGTTCCCACCGGCGAGACCAATCCGTCCGGCGACTTTTTGGCGGGCAAGACCGCGATGCTGATCGATGGTCCATGGCAAATTCCCGCGATGCAGAAACAAGCCGGACTCAAGTGGGGCACGTTCCCCTTCCCGCAGGTTTTCAAGAACAAGGCGGTGTGGGGCAGCGGGCACGTCCTGACGATCCCGGTGCAATCGGACAAACAGCGCGAAGCCGCGGCGGAAGATTTCGTCACGTGGATCGTGCAACATTCCGACGCGTGGGGTGGCTCGGGCAATCTGCCCGCGCTGAACGCCGCACGCGATAGCGCCGCCTTCAAGGCGCTGCCGGGGCGCGCCGGTTTTATCGCCGAAATGCCGTACGAAGTGATGCTGCCGGCGATTCCGGCGGAAGCCCAGGTCTTTTCGGCTGCCGCGACCAGCCCCATCGTCGTCGCCGCGCAGACGATCCTGGTGCAGGACAAGGACATCCCAACCGCAGTGGATGCAATGAACCAGGCAATGAACGCGCTGCTCGCCAGTTCCAAATAAGTTAGTCGATGCTCTCGCCGGGCGCGATCCCGGTGGGAGCACCAGCGATGGTGCCCCAATGGCTGCTCTAGCGACAAAACCACGCCGCGCCGGCAATCGATCTGTCACGCCGTACCTCTTCGTCCTGCCGTACCTCATCGTGTTTGTGTTGTTTCGATTCGGACCGGCGGTCGTCGGCTTTTTCATCAGTCTGACGAACTGGAAGATCATCGGCTCACCCAGCCCGGTCGGGTTGAGCAATTATCAGACTCTCGTGACTGATCCGCAATTCCTGACGAGTCTGGAAAACACGCTCTACTTTATGCTGCTCACCGCGCCGCTGCTGGTCTTGCTGGGACTGGCGCTCGCGCTGCTCGTCGATCAACAATTGCACGGGCGCGTCATCGCGCGCACGGCGATCTTTATGCCGTACGTCGTCATGTCCACGGTCGTCGGCGTCATCTGGTTGTGGATTCTCAATAAAGAGTCGGGCATCCTGAATTACTACCTCAGTCTCATCGGCATTCATCCGCTCGCCTGGCTGACCGACTCGAACACCGCCATGCCGGCGGTGGCGATCGCGACGCTGTGGTGGACCGTCGGGTTCAATATGATCATCTTCCTCGCCGGCTTGCAGGACGTGCCGCAGGAATTGGAAGATGCGGCGCGCGTGGACGGCGCAGGTGAGTTCGCCGTGTTCCGCCACATCACGCTGCCGCTGCTCGCCCCGGCAACGTTCATCGTCGTGATGCTCACGCTCATCAACACCTTCCAGGTCTTTGACCAAATCTACGTGATGACCGGCGGAGGTCCCAGTCTCGCCACACTGACCATCATTCAATATTTGTACTATCAGGCGTTCGAGTTTTACAAACTGGGCTACGGCTCGGCAGTCGCGTACGTCGCGCTGGCAGTCCTGATCGTTCTGGCGGTGATCCAACAACGCTTGCTGCCGGAGGCGGAAACCCGATGAACCATCACTCATCCTCTGTCGTGAGAAACGGATTGCTGTACGTGCTGCTCGCCGGCTCGACGCTGGCGATGCTCGCGCCGCTGCTCTGGATGACGAGCAGCGCGTTCAAGCCCGAAGGCGAGATCGTGAGTTACCCGCCACATTGGATTCCGCAATCGCCCACGCTGGAAAATTTTCAATACGTGCTGACGCATTTCGCGTTCGGTCAGTGGTGGCTCAACAGCATCTTTGCCGCGGTGATTTCGACCGCGCTGGTGCTGGCGCTCGATTCGCTGGCGGCGTACGCGTTCGCGCGGCTCGGTTTTCGCGGCAGCCAGTGGCTCTACGCCATCATCCTATCAATGCTGATGGTGCCGATCCAGGTGACGATCGTGCCGCTCTATCTGGAGTTCGCCTCCGCGCATCTCGTCGATACGCTGGCGGCGGTGCTGCTGCCGACGACCGGGAACGTCACCGGCATTTTCATCCTGACGCAATTCTTTCGCAACGTGCCGCGTGAGCTGGAAGAAGCCGCGCTGATGGACGGCGCGAGCCGCGTGCGGATTTGGTGGAGCGTGATGCTGCCGCTTTCGCGTCCCGCGCTGGTCTCGGTCGCGATCATCACCTTCATCAGCAGCTGGAATAATTTTCTGTGGCCCCTCGTCGTATCGTACTCGGACAAGTCGCGCACGCTGCCGGTAGGCATCGGACAATTCTTCGGCGGCGCAAGCGGCGCGAGCGGCTCCGCGCCGCAGTTCGGTCCGGTGATGGCGGCGGCGCTCCTGGCGACGCTGCCGGCAATTTTCGTCTTTCTGATTTTGCAGCCGTACTTTGTCCGCGGTATTGCGATGTCGGGGTTGAAAGGGTAACGGAGGCAATCGATGAAAACGGTCTACCTGGTCGCCAGCGGCGACCTGCGCTTATCGGCAAATCAAGATTGTTGGCTCACGCAAGCGGCGATGGAAAAACAGGTGATTGACGCGGTGGAGCGCGAAGGATGGCGCGTCCAGCGCGCGCATCCGTACGACGCCGCGCAGAAACACGGCTTTCTCGATAGCCAGAAACGCGGCATCGAGGTCTTCCGTTCGATTCCGCCGGACGCGCCGGTGATCGTCGCGGAAGCCGTGTGGCAGTACACCCATCACGTCTTACCAGGACTGATGACGCACCGCGGTCCGATTCTGACGGTGGCAAATTGGGATGGCACGTGGCCCGGCTTGGTCGGAATGCTCAACCTCAACGGCTCGCTGACCAAAGCCGGCGTCAAGTACAGCACGTTGTGGAGCCAGGACTTTACCGACGATTTCTTCGTCACAGGGCTGCGCCGGTGGCTCAAGACCGGCAAGGTAACGCACGACACGTCGCACGTCCACGCGTACGACAAGGTGCGCGTGCCAGCGCGCGCGGCAAAAATCGGCGTCCAATTCGCGCGCGAGTTTCGCGCGAATAAATCGATCATGGGCATTTTCGACGAGGGCTGCATGGGGATGTACAACGCGATCATCCCCGACGAACTGCTGAACCCGGTGGGCGTCTTCAAAGAGCGGTTGAGCCAATCCGCGCTCTACGCCAAAATGCGTACCGTGTCCGATCAAGACGCGCGCGCGGTGTACGATTGGCTGCCGGCGAAAGGAATGCGGTTCAAGCTCGGCAAAGACGATCGGACCGAGCTGACCGAAGCGCAAGTGCTGACGCAGTGCAAGATGTACATTGCCGCCGTCCGCATCGCGGATGAATTTGGCTGCGCCGTGATCGGCATTCAGTACCAGCAAGGGCTGAAAGACCTGACGCCGGCGTCCGATCTTGCCGAAGGGCTGCTCAACAACGTCGACCGCCCGCCGGTGTACGGCGAGACGACCGGCAAGGAACTCTACGCCGGCAACGCGCTGCCACATTTCAACGAAGTGGACGAGTGCGCCGGACTCGACGCGCTGATCACAAATCGGATTTGGAATAAATTGGGATTCTCGCCAGAGACGACGCTGCACGACGTGCGCTGGGGGCGGCGCGTCCAATTCGATGGACGGGACGATTTCGTCTGGGTCCTCGAAATCTCCGGCGCGGTCCCGCCCGCGCATCTTGCTGGCAGCTACGCCGGCGCGACCGGCGAGCGGCAGCCCGCGATGTATTTTCCTCTCGGCGGCAGCACGATCAAGGGTATTAGCAAGCCGGGCGTCATCATCTGGAGCCGCGTGTTCGTCGCGAACAACCGGCTCCACTGCGATCTCGGCTTGGGCGAGTCGGTCGCCGTGCCAGAAGCCATTGCGCAAGAAAACTGGAAACTGACGACGCCGGAATGGCCCATGATGCATCTGGTGCTGCGCGGCATCACGCGCGACCAGTTTATGGCGCGGCACAAGGCAAATCACATTCAGGTGGCTTTCGCGCCGGATGAAACCGGCGCGCGTCAGGCGCTGTTCGCCAAAGCCGCGGCGATGAACGAACTGGGGATTTACGTTTCGTTCTGCGGGAAAATCTAGGCGGCAAACGCAGGACGGAAGGCAAATGAAGGATCGTTGCCTTCCGTCCTTTTGTTTCTCAGCGACTTTGGATTATCTATTCCGGTTTTTGAGTGGTCTTTGCCGTAGAGGTTTTCGACGAGCCACCCTTTGGGTCGTCGGGTGAATCTTTGGTCGCGGAGCGAAATTCAGAAAACATTTTGCCGAACGATCGTCCGAGATCGGTCAAGCGCGCGGGACCAAAGATCAACAGCGCGATGATCGCGATCAGAATTAGATGAAGCGGTTGCAAACCAAACATGCGTTTTTCCTTTCTGGCGCGTGGCGCAGGCGGCTCGCCTGCGGGCTAGCAGCCCGCGCTCCAACAATTGTATGCGCTCACCGCTGTACCCACCTTGTCGGCGCGTGTCAATAGGTGTATACTTTCGACCCAGGAGGCACATATGCAGGAGTTGTTCCAAACGATTGTCGAAGCCATGCGCAACGGCGAGACCGTTGCCGTACTGACCGTCGTGCGCGCCTCCGGCTCGACCCCGCGCCATCTCGCCTCGAGCATGATCGTGCGCGCGGACGGCACGTTCGTCGGCAGCATCGGCGGCGGCACGATGGAATTGCAGGCGATCCAAGACGCGCGCGCGGCAATCGTCGAAAAACAGTCGCGTCTGTCGGATTACAATCTGACCGGCAAAACGCCGGGCAACGTTGGCTTGTGCGGCGGGACGGAGCAAGTCTTCATCGACGTGGTAACGCCGACTGCGAAATGAGCCAGAGGATAACCCAATCGATGCGCGAAATTTACGAGGCATGTATCCAGATTTTGGAGGAGGGCGAATCCGCGGCGATTGCCACCATCATTCGGGCGGACGCGCGCTGGGTGATCGGCAAAAAAATGCTCGTTCGCATCGACGGCTCGACGTTGGGAGACCTGGGAGACGAACCGCTAACCGCATACGCGCAGGCGTTGGCGCGCCGGTCGCTGGCTGCCGAACAATCGCAGCGAGTCGCTTTGATTCAGCAAGACGGTGCTCTCGGCGATGCGCCCATGGGAGAACCGGGTCAAGTCGAATTGTTTGTCGAAGTCTTGCAACCGAATCCGACGCTGCTTCTGATCGGCGCTGGGCATATCGGCGAAGCGACGATCAAACTGGCGAAGATGCTGCGGTGGCGCGTGGTCGTCATCGACGATCGTCCCGATTTTATCACGCCCGCGCGTTTGCCGGAGGCGGACGAACGCATCCTCGTCCAGTACGATCCCAAGACGGAAATGCTTGCCGAGATGCCGCTAAAAATCACACCGTCCACCTTCGTCCTCGTCGCCACCTGGGGCTGGGACGAGCCCGCGCTCCGACAAATCGCCGCCGCGCCGGCAGCGTACATCGGCTTGGTGGCGAGCGCGCGCAAGAGCATCGTCATCTTCCGCGACCTGATCAAAGACGGCGTCGCGCCGGAAATTCTGGCGCGGATTCGCGTGCCCACCGGATTGGACTTGGGCGCGGAAACCCCGATGGAAATTGCGATCTCCATCATAGCGGAAATGCTGATGGTGCAGCGTCACGCGACGGGCGCGCCGCTCGCGCAATTCAAAGGCAGCGCGATCATGAAACAAAGTCTGAAGGGCAGTCAACCGTGACGCCCTTCAGATTTTTTATGCCGCAACGAACTGTCGATATTTGAGTTCCCGTTCGTACTCGGACCAGGTGTCCATATCCCGCAGGATACCGTCCGTTTCTACCTCCACCTGCCGCACTTCCGCCGAGTGCCTCCGCAGAATATCCCGCATCGTCGCGCCGTCTCGCAATGCCAGGATTTCCGCGCGATAACGCGCGTTCAACAGAATCGGATGACCGCGCCGCCCATCGAACGTCGGCACGACGATGCCGGCGTCGCCTGCTCGATACGCGTCGATCAGTTGCGTTACGACGCGTTGATCCAAATGTGGCTGATCTCCCAAAACGTGCATCACCGCATCCGCGGCGGGCGGCACCGCGCTCCAACCCTCTTGCAATGAAGCCAACATACCCTCGGTGTAACGCGGATTGACGATCAAGCGCACGCGCCATGGAGAGAGAACGTTGGCAATCTCCGCGTGGCGATGCCCCAACACGACGACCACATCGTCAATCGGGCAAGCGAGCAAAACCGAAACAACCTGCTCGATGACGGTATGATCGCCGTAAGGCAGCAACTGTTTCAGCGCGCCCATCCGCTGCGACAAGCCCGCGCCCAGGACGATGGCGGAAATCATGCCTCGGTCTCCTCGACAGTTTTAGGCGCGGTTGGTGTTGCCGGGACTTGGGTCGCCGTCGCCGTCGGTCGCTCGCGCGCGACCAGCTCCTTGAACCAGATCGGATGCCACTGCTGCACGTGCTGGCGGCTCACGCGCGTCGTGAACATCGAAATGAGCAGGGGCCAGTTGCGCGGCACCAATAGCACTGCCGCCAGGTGAATCGCGAGCATGACGACTGCCGCGTACGCGAACGCGTCGTGCAAGAAAGACACCGGCGCAATAAAGGTCGGCGAAATTGGATAGAGGTAACGCAACGCTTTGATGAGACCGGTGACGACGATGACGGTGATAATGATTGCCCACGGCGTATAGGAAAAGGTTTTTTCCGCGGGCAGAAATTTGCCCAAGCGCTTGGGCGGCGCGATGCCAAACGATCGAAAGGTTTCCGCGAAAGTTTCTCGGATCGACTTGGGCAGTTTCAAACCAAATGCTGCGCCGCTCGATCCAAAGACGCCGGTGTATTCCACCAATTCGCCCAGTCCCTCGCGCACGTCTTTGAACGAGCGCGGGATCAGTCCCAGTCCACCCGTCACCGCGTTCTGCGTCAAATGGCTGGCGACGCCAAAAATCACCAGCCCCGCGCCGAGATAATGAATCGCAAAGATGCCGCGCATTTCCTCTGGACGCGGCAGTCGCCGTAAGACGATCATGCCGGTTGCCATGCCCAGAATGAATCCGACCGCGTTTGACCAATGCGCGATGACCGTGCCAAAATCGTGGCGAATCACCACAGCCGACGCCGGACTCGACTTGGGCTGGCGCAGACTCGCTTTGGCTTGCCAAACGCCAAAGCCGATACCCAGCGCGATGGCGAGCGGCAATAGGCGCGCTAACAGCACCGCATCGTTATACAGATCCGTTTCGGGTGGGAATCCGCTGGGAGTGCCGCTCTGCGCAAACGCGCTGCTCAACGTCACGACAAAAACGCCGAATGCCGCTGCGCCGACGGCGATCACAATTCGTTTCAAGACGCGTCCTCCTTTGACGTTATCCTTTCTTCACGGTTTGCTGCGCTTTCATCTTGAGAAACTGGGCTTGATCCGACTTGGGTACATCCAGACACAGGTGATCGCTTTTCACGATGCCCTGCTTGATGCGAATGTTGATCGGGCAGCGTTCCGCACAGGCAGGACCTTCGGGGCGGAAGGAGCAGAGATCGCACTTGGTGAAAACGTTTTTCACCGGATCGTAGGTGATGCGCGTCTTTTGCCCGGTGGTCAGTTGATCGGTTGCGACGGCTTCGGAGCGCACATCGAAGGGACAGGCTTCCGCGCAGCGCCCGCAGGCGATGCACGCCTGTTCGTTAATCACGCGCGCGCCCGTCTTGGGATCGACGTGCAGCGCATTGACCGGGCAGACCGGCAGGCACGGCGAGTCCGGGCATTGCAGGCACGGCTGCTGGATGAACGAGCCGCGTCCGGGATAATTCTTGAGAATCTCGGGGGCGACTTTCGTCGCTGGCTCGTTAAAGATGCGGATGCGCGCGATGCTGGACAAGCCGGCTTGACGATGCACCTCCGTGCATTGGACTTCGCAGGTCAGGCAGCCAATGCACAGCGAGGGGTCTGGAAAGATCACGCCCGACGAATCTCGGTCGATGGGAGTCACCGGCGGCTTGAAGAAATCGACGCCGCTGACGCCGATCATACTTAACGCGACAAATCCGCTTGCGGCAGTCGCCAAGAATTCCCGGCGTGAAACTTGCCTCGCCTCGCGATTCAGATCCCCGTTCGATCCCTCCATACGCCTCCTGAGCTGCCTCGATTAACTTGACGTCCGACCTCGATTCCGTATTCGTCGCCGGATCAGTAATCCGAACGCGGACGCCGCGACCGCCGCGCCGAACGCCGCCGCGATTCCAAGAATCGTCAGGTTGTTTTCCTGCGCGTTCGCGGATGGAAGCGGGGCAGCGCCGGTGGAATTTTGCGCGCTGGCGCTTTGTTGGACCGGCACGGATTTGCCTTGCAGCGCATCCACACCGCCCGGCGCGTTCAGATCGACCAGATAGATTTCAAAATTCCCAGAGCGCGGCGAGTGAAACAAGACTTGCGTGGCGTTGTTATTCCAATCGAATGGACCCTGCGGCGACATGTGACCTTGCAGCAGCGTGGACTGCCCGCTCTTGGGATCATAAATCCACGCGTCGGTCCACGATTGGACTGGATTGACATGTTCGGTGATATAGCCCAATCGCCCATCCGGCATGTACCACGGAAAATGATTGTCCTCGCCGTTGGAGATCACCTTGTCCCGATGACTACCGTCGCTGGCAACTGTCCAGATCGTGTCCAGTTCGCCCGCCGAATAGGCAATCGTACGATTGTCGGGACTCCACGCCGCTTGATGACACGCAAACGTGCATTGGTTGTTCGCTGCGCTTGCCAAACCGTGCGTCAGCTGCGTTGCCCCGCTTCCGTCGAGACGCGCTGTCCATAGGTCTAGAGTTTCGTTCTGATAGACGTAGAAAGCAATGTGCTGTCCGTCTGGACTGACCGATGGGAAATTCGCCAAACCGCCGATATGCGTGATTTGCTTGCGGCTGCCGTCCGCCACATTGACCATCCAGATCTCACTCTGGTTGCCGTCCGAAGAATCGAACAGAATTGCTTTCCCGTCGGGCATCCAGAATGGATGGCGATCGTCGGTCGAACCCTGGGTCAAGGCGCGTTGGTGGCTGCCATCCGCGTTCATCACGTAAATGTGATAGACATTGGGATCGACCCGATTCGATTGGAAGGCAATCATCCGATTGTCAGGACTCCAGACGGGACGCACATCATTCGCGTGGTCGTTAGTTAATTGAATGATGGCTGGAGCCGGCGGAGTCGCTTCAATCACCGGCGCGAGCGCCTGCCCAACGAACAACAGGACGCCGATGCACCCGGCGAGCAGGATGGCGCGGCGGAGATTCATCGACAAATGCCTTCCGAAGGAGTTACGTTCGGCTGCGCGGCGAGATATTGCCGGTCAACAAGTCGCGCCGCGTGATCATCAGCACGGCTTTCGCATCCGCTGGTTTGGGCGGCGCAGCCGCTCGATCCGTAACGGCTTGCTCGGTCTCTTCCTGCTTCGCGCGCGCGATTTCATCTTGCAGCTGTTTCAATTCCGCGCGCAGCATTTGCAGCTCGTCGTTTTGCAGTCGCTGAAAAACCGCAAACTGCTCCTCGAATCGCTTCATTTCATCGGCATGCAGTTTTTCAAATGACGTAATCTGTTGTTCGAGCCGCCGCGCCAGAATTTCTATATCGGCAAGCACCAGACCTCCTGCAAGCAACTCGTTTTATTCTTCCACGCGCTCCGCCGGCATAACGATCAATCGACTTGCGCTGGCTTGCGCGTTCTCTGCCCGAATTTCTCGGATGATGGAATCAAAGATCGGCGAGTTGACCGAGTCTTCCACGACCTCGATTCGACATTCCGGCGCGGCTTGTCGCGCTGCCTCTGCCAGTTCAGCCGGCACGAGCAGAAGAAATGTGTTGGGCGGCAGGTCGCTCAGGCGCGCCAGTTCCACTTGAACGCCCAGGTTTGCCTCCGCCGCTTTGCGTTTGAACTGTTCGTAACCGATGAGCAAGCGCCCCGGAAACACATCCACGGTAAAACCAAAGACGACTCGCTTCACCGCGCCATCGGCAGGTGGCGCGGCGGCACCGGACAGCGCGGGGTGATCGTCCACTACTGGAACCAAGATGCCCTGATCGGTGGGCCACGGTTCGTCCGTGACGACATCAAACTCGTATGGATCGACTAACATACGCGGCGAACCATCCGCCGCCTGCGGGTACCAAAACTGATCGACGAGGATCATGTCCATTCGATTGAAATGGTCTTCGGGGATCGTCTCGTTCTTCAGCCATGCCTCGATGGCAGCAGCGGCGACGCGCACCCATTCCGATTCCGGGAGGTCCCAGCGTTCTTCGCCCGCTCGAACAAAATCGGCTCGGACGTGGACGTGCACAAAATCCAACTCATCCTTCGTCGGCAGAACCCCAAAGCTGGAAGTGTGTCCGCCGTGTTCGAGCATATGCTCGACGCCATGGCGATCGACGTAGAACTGAAACGGGAATGCCGAACGATCTTTGCGTACGACGTGGAAATATCTCATTCGCTACTTTTGGAATGTGCGACGCACTTGGCAAGTGCGTCGCACATTCACTGACTAACTGACCAGACTGGTCACTGCCTGCACGATGATATTCTTGGCGATGTCTACCTTGTAGGCGTTCTGGCTCATCGGTCGCGCCTTGACCAGAGTATCCTGAGCGGCTTGCAACGCGACATTGGCGTCGATCTTCTTCCCTTTCAGCGCGGCTTCCGCGTCCGTCGCCCGGTAAGGCGTAGGCGCGACTCCGCCGAGCACCACGCGACCGTCCTGCCAGACGCCATTGACGATCTGTGCGGCGACGGCGATGCTGACGAGCGCGAAATCGTATACGCCGCGCTGGGTCACCTTCATGAAGACACTCTTAGTATTGGCGGCTGGCGGCGGCACCACGATTTCCGTCAGGATTTCGTTGTGTTCGAGAACGGTTTCTTTCAGGACGTTCGTGCGCGGTCCGATAAAGAACTGGTCAAAGGGAATCTGTTTCGCGCCATTCGGTCCCATGACATTCGCGGTCGCGTTCAGGGAGATCAACGCGGGCGCTGTATCGGACGGGTGGACGATGTAGCACAGTTCACCCTGGAGAATCGCGTGGTATTGGTTCTCGCCGGTCACGGAGAAACAAAAGTCGCCGCCCTTTTTGTAGCACGGAAAGTTCGCGCCGCGGAGGTACCAGCAGCGCGGACGCTGCATGATGTTACCGCCGATCGTACCAACGTTGCGAATACTTGGCGAGGCAGGCGAAACTGCGGCGGTTGCCAACCCTGGATAGTTCTTTTGAACATCGGAAGACTCGGCGACGGTGGTCAAGGTAGTCAGCGCGCCTAGCTTGAGCCCGGCGGTAGCGTCGTAATTGATGTAACTGGTGTTGGGAATCGTCCGGATATCGATCAAGACATCGGCGAGCGGCGCGCCGGGACCGGTCAATTCGTCCTTGATCCAGCCCAGCACATCGCTTCCGCCGGCGACGATCTGCGCGTTTTTATACTTGCCCAGCGTAGCCACGGCATCTTCCCAACTGGTCGCGGTGTAGTATTTGAAGCTTCGCATGATCTTCTCCTCCGCCTATGCCTTGAGCGCTTCAAGGACTCGTTTGGGATTCATCGGCAGCGATGTGAGACGAATGCCGGCGGCGTAGTAGATAGCATTCGAGATGGCTGCCGCGGCTGCCATAAAAGCCGGTTCTCCGATGCCCTTGGCGCCAAAGGGACCCACCGCGTCGTTGGACTCGACGAACAGCGCGGTGATCTTGGGCACATCGTTGATCATCAGCATCTTGTAATCGTCCAGGTTCGAACTCACCGGGATGCCGGTTGCCGTGTCGTAGATATAATCTTCGGTGAGCGCGAACCCGGTACCTTGAACCGAACCGCCATGTACCTGATTGGTTAGCTGCAATGGATTGATGACTTTGCCAACATCGTGAATTTGCATCGCGTCCGTGACGCGCACGACGCCGGTCTGGACATTCACCTGCACTTCGTAAAACGCGGCGGCGTACGTCTGCTGCGCGTACTGCGTCACCGGCGGAACGACCGCACGACCGATAATCGTGGCAGCGGCGGGCACTTGTTGCCCATCGACGATGATAAAGCCGGAATTGACGGCATCCGCGAAGGTGATCGGCTTGACGGAAGAATCCGTCTGAAGCGAGATTTGCCCGTTCGTTACCGCCAGGTCTTGCGGATTGACCGTTCGGCTAAGGTCTTTGGAGAACTTGGCAGCGGCATACCCTAGCAACTGCGCCCGCGCATCCTCGGCGGCGGCTTTGACCGCCGACCCGACAGATTTTGTGGCGCGGCTGCCGGCGACGATCCCGGTATCGGTGGTGAATGCCGTGTCTGGCTCACTCACGCTGAGTTGGTCAAGGTTCGCGCCCAGCGTTTCCGCGGCGATGATCGCAAAGGTCGTGCGCTGGGGTCCGCCAATGTGCGCGGCGCCTTGCACCACGCGGACGGAGCCGTCCACGTTGATTTCGACGACGGCGGTCATTGGCGGCGATTTGCTCCCTTTGTTGGAAGCCAGCGCCATGAAACCAACGCCTGTCTTGAGCGGTCCGGCGCCCTTGTTGACATTTGCCCAGCCCTGCCAGCGACTCTTCCAGTTGAAGGCGCTTGCGCCGTTCGTGATGCAATCCCGCAAGCCGTTGCTAGTCCACGGCAGCTTGGATTCCGGATCGCCGGTCTCGTTGATGTTCTTCAAGCGCAAGTCGACCGGGTCCATGCCCAGTTTTTCCGCCGCGACATCCATCAACGTTTCCAGCGCGAACATCCCACTCGCTTCGCCGACGGAGCGACGCGCCCCGGCGCTCGACGTATTGGTTATCACTCCTCTTCCATTCAACAGAATGTTGGGAATGTTGTATTCCAACCGAGCGCCGCTCAACGTATCTCCGGCGAGACCGGATCCGCGCGAATACGCGCCCAACCGCGCGGTCGAATCTGCCTGGAGAGCAACCAGCGTGCCATCTTTCTTGAAGCCGAGTTTGATGTCTTGGACAACTTGAAAGTGGTGGCTGCCTTCGTAAAAGACATCGAGACGCGTCAGCTCGTAGCGGACCGGACGCATCGTTTTCTTGGCGAGCAACGCCGCTACGAGGTGGTACGGATAAACCGCGGTTTTGTCACCGAAACCGCCGCCGGTGAACGCGGAGATCACCCGCACCTTGCTGTAAGGCATTCCCAACGTGGCGGCGACGATTCGCGCGATCGCGTGGGTATACTGACTGCTGGTCCACATGGTCAGCACGTCGTTATCCCAGCGCGCTACCGCGATATGCGGCTCCAGGGCAACGTGCTGTTGGTCTTGCGTATTGACGGTGTGCTCGACCGTCACGTCGGCGCTCGCAAAGCCCTGATTCACATCACCGCGCACGACTTTGAAATCGGGACCCGACACGTTGCTCTGCAAGTTGCTAAGCGCAAGCGGCGCGCCCGATTTAGCGCCGGCGATTGGATCAACGATGAATGGCAATTGTTGGTACTGAACGTTGATCAGGTTAAGGGCATCTTCGGCAACCGTTTCGTCCACTGCGGCGACTGCCGCGATCGGATCGCCCACCAACGCCGGCTCGGACGCCATCACCGGTTTCAACCCCGCCAGGACTTGCGCGGGAATGTCTTTGTAAGTGATGATGCCATACACGCCGGGCAACGCCGCGGCTTTGCTCGTGTCGATGCTCGTGATTTTGGCGTGGGGCAACGGACTGCGCAACACCCGGACGTACAGCATATCGGGCAGATAAACGTCCACGGTAAAAGTCGACTTGCCGGTCACAATCCGGTAGCCCTCAAGGTCCTTCTGCGGTTTGCCCACCACGGCATAATCAGCGCTTGGTTGGGCAGGCGGCGACGCGGGCGGAGTGGTCGATCGAGGCGTTCCCTCTTTCATGGCCCGGTCCAGATCCGCGCGCCCGGTTAACACCGCCCACTCTCGTTCTTCGGGCGTCATCTTCTCATAATCGAGCGGGGTCACGTACGATTTTGCTGCAGGCATTTGATCCACCTCCCTTACGCCATTTGCTTCGCGGCGGCTTGGATCGCCGCCAAGATGTTCGGGTAGGCGCTGCACTTGCACATATGCCCGGACATTGCCGCGCGGATTTGGTCATCGGTAGGATTCTTGATCTTATTCAGCAATTCTACCGCGCCCAGAATCTGACCCGGCGTGCAAAAGCCGCATTGGTACGCCGCGTTGTCCCAGAAAGCCGCCTGCACCGGATGCAACTTACCATTCTGCTCCAGCCCTTCGATCGTGATAATCTTTTTTCCGACTTCGCGGATGGCAAGAAGCGAACAGGAATTTTGCGCCACCCCGTCCACAAGGACGGTGCACGCGCTGCACATCGAACCGTTGCAGCCGAGCTTGGTGCCCGTCAGACCCAGGTCGCGCTTCAAGACTTCAGCCAGCGTGTACTGCGGCTCGACGGCAATCTCGTAATCACGACCATTCACGTTCAGCGCGATCAGTTTGGTCCCCTCGACCAGCGCGCTCGCCGTTGCCGTCGCGCTCGTCGTAGATGGCGTCGCAACGGTCTGCGCTTGTTCGACCGGCGCGGTGGGATGGACCAGCGTCAGCACGCCTGCCGTGCCGGCAATGCCAATGACCGCGCCTACGCCCGCGCCGACGAGAAACTGCCGGCGGGTGACCTGCCCGTTCGTAGTGGCGCGCTCTTCTTCTTTTTCCTCCGGTTCCTGTTCCGGAGCTATTTCGTCAGCCATAGCATCTCCTTCTCGTCTCATACTCCTACGCCAAACGTCAACGTTCGGTTCCTCTGAAGGTTGATCTCGATATTTTTTGCTGGACTGGCGTTTGCCTCCTTTCGGCGATAAACTCCCTTGCCTATTTTGATCGCTCATCCGATGGACGGGATTCGGGCGGTTGAGTCGAGTCGGTTACTTGGCGCGTGGCTTGTTTGAACTCTTGAATGGCTCTGCCGAACCCCTTGCCGAGTTCCGGCAACTGTCTCGGACCGAAGAGAATCAGCACGGCGACGAAGATAATGACGAGGTGAGCCGGTTGTAGACCAAACATTTCGTCAACCTCCCTACGAACGTCGTAAAAAGCGAGGTAAAGAATCGTTAACCTGAAATAGTATATCGTGAAACGCCAGACCGAGTAAGGGCAGGAGGGGCAAAAATCTGTCCCGAAAGGGACAATAAAAAACCGGCAATCGATGCCGGCGACGAACATCAGCCCATTGTAGCTCACGCGCTCAGACCAATCCTCGTTTGATCGCCTCGGCGGCGGCTTGGGCGCGGTTCCGCGCGCCCAACTTGGACATGATTTGTTCGATTTCCCGTTTGACCGTCCGTTCGCTCCAATGCGTCTCACTCGCGATCTCTTCGTTGGTCGCTCCTTGCGCGATCAGCGCCAACACCCGGACGTCTTCTTCGGACAAGCCGGACTCGTAGCGCGCCTGAGTTTGCGCCAAAGTTTGGAACTGCCGCAGAACTCCATCCATCAGCGTCGGCGAGAGAATGCGTTTGCCTTGATGGACCAGCCGGATCGCCTCGATCACGGTTTCGTCGGAAGTACTTTTCAGCAAATACGCGTACGCGCCAGCGCGCATCGCCTTGAGCACGTACTCTTCGTTTTCATACGCCGTCAACGCGATGATTTTTGCTGCCGGTATCACGCGGCGCAACTGACGCGCGACCTCGACGCCGTCAAGCCCCGGCAACTGAATATCCAGCAAGATCACCTCGGGCGACAAACCGGCGGCTTGCAGAGCCGATGCGCCGTCGCCGGCTTCGCCGACGACCACGATATCCGGATAGGACGAAAGCAAACTCTTCAAACCGCGCCGCACCATTGGATGATCGTCCACGATCAAGACTCGAATCGCGTCCACCCCGACCTCCCTCGCGTCTTGCGATCATTTGAGCAAGTCAGGTTCGTCTTGTTGGATCGGCAGCCGAAACATCACGCGCGTGCCTTCGCCCAATTCCGACCATACTTCTACCTGCCCGCCCAAGTTCTCGACGCGTTCCTGCATACCGAGCAATCCCAGGTGATTGCCATTCCGGCTTTCCAACCAACCGCGATAGTCGAAGCCATGACCATCGTCCCGCACCATGGCGGAAAACAGATTGGGCTCGAACTCCAGCACAACTGACGCCGCGCGGGCATCGGAATGCGCCGCCACATTCTGCATTGCCTCTTCGACCATCCGAAAAACGGCGACTTCAATTGGCTCTGGTAAGCGGCGCGGCGCGCCCACGACCGAAAGGACGCAGGCGATTCCGGAAAGCTCTTGGAATCGAGTGGCATATTTTTCAAGCGCAGGAATCAAACCAATCGCGTCCAGGATCGGCGAGTGCAGATCGTAAATCGCGTTGCGAATCTCCCGTTCCGCTTCCTCCAGCACCTCACGCGCGGCATCGAGTTTTCCGTGCGCCGTCACCGCCAAGCTTGCTCCTCCGACCACGCGCGCGGCTTGCAACTCGTAACGCGCCGCGGTAATCAGTTGCACAACCCCATCGTGCATGTCCCGCGCAATTCGCGCCCGTTCTTCTTCCTGAATGCTAATCGTCTGAGACAATAGCGAGCGCAATTGAACGGCTTTGACGGCGATTTCCTCTTTGGCTTTGGACAACTCGCGCGTTCTCTCTTCCACGCGGAGCTCCAGTTCTTGACTGAAATTTTTGGCTTGCGAATGGAGCTTGGCATTCTCAATCGCAATCGAAGCCAGGTCGGCAAACAGACGCAGGAGCCACAGATCGTTGCGTCCAAACGGCTGCGCGTGTTGATCGTTGAGAATTAGGATAGCGCCCATCGTCTGATCCTGTCGTTGGATCGGCGCGCCGATCACTCGCGATAACGGCGTCTGCGCGAAGACCGTCGCTTTGCCAGACCAATCTCGATATTCATTGACGATGAGTGGTTCGCCGGTGAGAATGACCTGACCGCACAAACCTTCCCCCGGCTGCAGGGTGACGCCGGTCCAATCGCGCGAGGTGTTGTAGTTGGCAATATTGCGAACCAATTGCTGCTCCGCATCGTAAAGATAGAGCGACCCAGCCCGCGCGCTCAAAAGCTGCGTGCCGCGACGCAGCAATGCCTGCAACAGTTCAGGCATCTCTAATTGCGCGATCATGTCCAGCGAGGTATCGTGCAGGGCGATCATCGCCTCATAGCGATGTTTGGTTTCTTCAAAGAGCCGCGCGTTTTCAATCGCGATGCCGATCTGGTTTCCGAGGATTTGCAGGACGACGACGTCTTCTTTGCCGAAAGCATTCAGCCGATCACTCTGCGCGTCCAGGACGCCGACGATCCGTTTTCCCACGCGCAGCGGGACCGCCAGCTCGGATTTCGTTTCGGGCAACAGTTCCGCTGCATAAAAGCGCGGTTCTCGACTTACGTCGTTGCTCAGCAGCGCGTGTCCGGTCTGCGCGACCCAGCCGGTAACTCCATCAGCGCCGATTTTGAGTCTCAAGCTGCGCGCTTTGATCAAATCGGCGCGCGCGCCGCTCGCTTCCTTTAACGCGATTTCTCCGGTGTCCGCATCGACCAAGAGAATGTGCACGTGGTAATAGCCGAATTTGGTGTGGATCAACCTCACCACTTCAGCCAATAACGCGTTGAGGTCCAGCAGCGCGGTCATCTGCTGCCCAATCCAACTGGCGGTCTGTAAGTGAAGCGCGCGGCGACGCGCCTCGTGATTTCGCAGCGCGAGTTCCCGCTGCGCCTCGGCTTCCGCAACCGCGGCTTTGGCAGCCCAGGTCAAGGTCAGCCACACGAGCGCGGGACCCGCCAAGCCGATCACCAAAACGGAGCGGATCACCGAAGGGTCTGTCGGCGCGTGTTTTTGAAACCCTACGTCCTCCAGGAGGATATACGCGATGCCCACAAACGAGACGGCGATGGGCATCGCCCAGCGTAAATAGGAAACCAAGCCGACCAGCGGAGCGTGTTTCCAATCCAGCGCCTCGCTTGCCCTAACAGCAAACTTGCGGACATAGGGCAATAGAAAAATCCGATTGACGATATGCGCGCTTTCCATCGCTTGATACCCCCGTCTGCGGAAGAAATCAAAAAGGCAGACCCGTCCCTTGGTCTGCCTTGCCTCACAACGTGCCCACACCCTGCCCAACGAAAAGATTGTCTGGGGAATCCACTCGACGCTGCATCGCGCCTCCAAGCCCAAGCGTCACAGATGCGCCAGCGCATTAGCCACGCGCGCCGCACTCATCACGGCATCGCATCTGCGTATGTGACGGTAAGTTGTCTGGGCAAAATTATAGCCCAAGTCTACCGTGTGTCAAGGGCGGTAGCTGGCAATCGTACACGTCCTGTAACGTGGGCTGCCAGTTCGCCGGCGCGCCGCCCGCGCCGCCGAGATGTGTAGAATCGACGCTACCACGCGCTTGATTAACGAGCAAAAATGCGTATTATTGTGTTTCACGCGACGGATCCCGCGCTAACTCGGCGCGCCGGCAAGCCGCGCGGGCTCACCAATTCCGCCGGTCGCGCAAAAACAACGCGCGCCGATCCGGTTGGGATCGACGCTTGGAGAGCAAGGCATGGACTCAACCCAGTGGCATCGCTTGAGTATTGACGATGTGTTGAAACAACTAGACGCGTGCGCCGAAGGGCTAAGCGCCGACCAAGCCGCCGAACGATTGGCGCGCTTGGGTCGTAACGAGATTCAGCGGCGCAAGCCAATTTCTCCTCTGCAGCTGTTCCTCAAACAATTCGTCAATTTCTTTATCTTCGTCCTCCTCTTCGCCGCGGTGCTGGCGTTCGCGGTCAGCTTCCTGCCGGGCGAGAGCGAGCGCCGTCTCACCGCCATTTTCATCCTCGTCATCGTCGCCATCAGCGTGACGCTGAGTTTCTTCGAAGAGTACAACGCACAGCGCACGCTGGAAACGCTGGACAAGCTCCTCGTCTTCAAAGCGACCGTGCTGCGCGGCGGCGCGCATCGCCAGATTGACGCGGCGGAAGTCGTCCCCGGTGATATTCTCGTGCTTTCGCACGGACAGAAGGTCCCTGCCGACGCGCGCGTCATCGAAGCGCACAGTCTGCGCGTGGACGAATCCGCGCTCACCGGCGAAAGTGTTGGCGTAGATAAAGCGCCAGAGCCAACGGTAGCCGACGCGCCTCTCGCGGAACGTACGAGCATGGTCTATGGCTCGACGTACATCACGCACGGTACGGGACTGGCTGTCGCCGTTCGCACCGGGATGGCGACCGAAGTGGGGCAAATTGCGGCGACGCTGGAGCAGATGGCGGAGCGCCCCACGCCCTTCCAGATCGAAGTGCAAAAGATGGCGCGGCAGATGACGATCATCGTCGGCGCGCTCGCGGTGGTCGTCGCGCTCATCCTCCTCTTTGTTTTGCGCGAGCCGCTGGTGGACGTCGCGTTGAACACGCTCAGTCTCGCCGTCGCCACGATTCCCGAAAGTCTGCCGATTGTCTTGACCTTCGCGCTCGCGCTTGGCGCACGCCAGATGGCAGCGCGCAAGGCAGTGGTGCGACGGCTCGCGGTCGTTGAGTCGCTGGGTTCTGTCGATACGATCTGCACCGACAAGACCGGCACGCTGACGCAAAATGTGATGACCGTCCAGCGTTTGTTTGCCGATCAGCAGGTAGTTGCCGCGCCCACTGCGCCGACGCAAGACGGCGTCACGCGCGAGCTTTTACGCGCGGGTGTCTTGTGTAACGAGGCGGTGATCGAAGACGCCGCCACGTTCCGCGTGATCGGAGACCCAGTGGACGTGGCGCTGGCACGCGCCGCGCGCGATGCCGGCATCGATATCCCGCGCGAGCGCGCGGCGTACGCCAAGGTCAACGAAATTCCGTTCAGCTCTGAGCGCAAGATGATGACGACGATTCATCAGCGCGACGGTCGCTGGATTGCCTATGCCAAAGGCGCGCCCGACGTTCTGCTGCCGCATTGCACGACTCGCTGGCAAAAAAGTCAGGTCGCGCCGCTAAACGAGTCAGCCCGGCTGAATATCCAAAAAACCATCGACCAGTTGGGTCGCGAGGCATGGTACGTACTCGCGCTCGCGCGCAAAGACGTACCGTCGGCAGACACGGGCAACGACGTAGAGCAAGGCATGACGTTTCTCGGCTTGCAGGCGATGATGGATCCACCGCGCCCGGAAGCCGCCGCCGCGATCGCGCGAGCGCGCGGCGCAGGCATCCGCGTCGTCATGATTACGGGTGATAACGCGCTGACCGCGCGTGCGGTCGGTCAGCGGCTCGGCATCGGCGAACGCGATGTGGAAAGCCGCGAGCTGGAGGATCTCTCCGGTGAGGCGCTACGCGAGCGAATGAAGCAGGTCGATATTGTGGCGCGTGCGACGCCGCAGACCAAGCAACGCGTCTTGGAGGCGTTGCAAAACGAGGGACACTTTATCGCGATGACCGGCGACGGCGTGAACGATGCGACCGCGCTCAAGCAATCCGACGTCGGCGTGGCGATGGGTTTGCGCGGGACGGACATCGCCAAAGAATCGGCAGCCATGGTTCTGCTCGACGATAATTTCGCAACGATCCTCGCGGCGGTCGAGGAGGGTCGCCGCATCTTCGACAACATCCGCAAGTTCACCAATTATTTGCTCAGCACCAGTCTGGGCGAAGTCGTCGTGGTGCTGGCGCTTTCAGCCGCCGGCTATTTTCCTCTCTCGGCGCAGATGCTGCTCTGGGTGAACGTCGTCACCGATCTGGTTCCCGCCAGCGCGCTCGCGGCAGACCCCGCCGTGCCGCACGTGATGAAACGCCGCCCGCGCCGCCACGACGAGCCGATCCTAAACAAGGCGATCTACGCAACGATTGCCGGCAGCATCTTCCGCACGCTGATCGCTTACGCGCTGATTTTCTGGACGGGCTTGCAGTTCGGCGATGTGACGTACGCCCGGACGATGCTGTTCACCGCGATTGTTTTGCACGCGTTCACGCGCGTGATGGTCGTGCGGCAGTTGGACGATTTGTCGATATGGTCGAACCCGGTGCTGCTGTGGAGTTACGCCGCGGCGGTGGGCTTGCAATTGATCGCGCTCTATACGCCGCTGCGGCATCTGTTTGGCATCGTGCCGCTGGACTGGCGCGCGTGGGCAGTGATGATCCCCGTCGTCGCGCTCTCGTCGCTGTGGGGCGTTTACATGACGCGCTGGATTTTGAAATTGGTGCCGCTGTGGGAAAAATGAGGCGTTTCGCGCATCAACGCGCGGCTTGCTATTCGATCACTATTTGGTCCAAGTTCTTCGCCGCTTTCGGATAGGACATGTCCAGTCCTTGCAGTGTCTTGACGATCACGCGCGAGACAACCAGGTTGCGGTACCACTTGGAATTTGCCGGCACGATGTGCCACGGCGCCCACGACGTGCTCGTTTCACTGATCGCGTCTTCGTACGCCCGCATATAGTCACGCCATCGCTTGCGTTCTTTCACGTCCTCGACGTTGAATTTCCAGTGCTTTTTCGAATCGTCCAGACGCGCTTGCAAGCGCTTCTTCTGTTCGTCCTGATCAATGTTCAAGAAAAACTTGACAATCGTCGTCCCTTCGCCGGCGAGCATCTCTTCAAAACGATTGATCTCTTTGTAGCGTCCTCGCCAGACTTGCTCCGACGCCAAGCCGTGCACGCGCACGATGAGCACATCTTCATAGTGGCTGCGGTTGAAGATCACCACCTCGCCGCTGCCGGGAACTTGAGCGTGCACGCGCCACAAAAAGTCGTGGTCCAGTTCGCGCGGCGTCGGCGTCTTGAAACTCGCGACCCCCACCCCTTGCGGGTTGACGCCGCGAAATACATGCCGGATCGTTCCATCCTTGCCGGCGGTATCCATCCCCTGCAGGATAATCAACACCTTGTGCTTGTGCTCGGCGTACAACAGTTCCTGCAACTCGTCTAGCTGTGCGTCGAGTTTTTGCAGTGCTTCCTCTGCCTTTTTCTTGCCGCCCTTGAACCCACTGCGATCGTTCGGGTCCCATTCGCTCAACTTGACGCGCGTGCCGGGCTTGACGCGATACTGTTCCATTGTGCCTCCCAAACCTGAAAGGTGACTGTTCAGTCTCCCGCTGGTTGAGCCAGTTGATGACCGTTAACGACCCTAGAACAACTTGCGGGAGGACGGGGTTATTCTACGCTAGATGCCGAAATCTGACAACCGCCCCGTCTTGCAATGTTGACGCGCGAAATGGTTGGGGTTATACTCGCCGCTGAAATCGGCAAAACGCAATGCGGCGTGATGAAACGATCCTCCAGACCAAACTGAATCCGCCCCGCCCGCCGCGCAGCACGCTCGTCCGCCCGCGCATCGACGCGCTCTTACGCGAAGCGCTCGACCACCGCGTGACCATCGTGCAGGCGAGCACCGGCTACGGCAAATCCACCGCGCTCGCCAATCTCGCCGGCGCGGCGACGCCGCTCTTTTGGTACAGCGCGAGCGAAGGCGACGCCGACCCGCAGCAATTCCTCGCGCACCTCATCGCGGCGTTCCGGCGCGGCTTGCCCGCGCTGCCCGAAACGCCGCTCGCGCTCTTGCAAGAACCGGGCGCGACGCCGCTGGCGATGGACGCGCTGCTCAACGCGCTGAACGACGCACTCGTCGAACCCGCGCTCCTCGTCATCGACGATTACCACCTCGCCGCGTCGAACGACGTGAGCGCGCGGCTCGATCACTTTTTGTCGTTCCTGCCGCCCTTCCTGCACGTCATCGTCTCGACGCGTTACGTCGAGCGACCGCCGTGGGAGCATCTCGTCGCGTGGCGCGCGCGGGGCGAAGTTCTCGAGATCAAGCGCGACGCGCTTGCGTTCACGCGCGACGAAATCGCCGCGCTCTTCCGCGACAAGTACGCGCACGCGTTGTCGCCGCGCGACGCGGCGCTGCTCGAAGAAAAAACGGAAGGGTGGCCCATCGCGCTGCAATTGGTGTGGCAGGAAATCCGCGCCAACCCCAAGACCGACATCGCCGCGCTGCTCGCGCGCGGCACAGATTCCACGGAGACGCTCTTCGCCTACCTCGCGCACGATGTCCTCGCGCAACAGCCGCGCGACCTGCAAGAGTTCCTCCTGCAAACCGCGACGCTGCGCGAGCTGGACGCCAGCGCGTGTCGCGCCGTCTGTCAGACCGCCGATTGCCGCGCGACGCTCGCGCATCTGCTCGAGCGCGATCTGTTCGTCATCGCGCTCGGCGACGAGCATTATCGCTATCATCACCTCTTTCACGATTTTCTGCGCGATCACGCCGCGCGCCAGGATGCCGATGCTGTCCGCGCGCGTCATCGCCGCGCGGCGGAGTTTTATCGCGCCGCGCAAAATTTCGACGAGGCGATCTATCACTGGCTGCGCGCCGGCGCGTTCGACCCAGCCGCCGCGCTAATCGAAGAAATCGGCGAAAGCGTTCTGCGCGCCGGTCGTTTGGACACACTCGCGAGTTGGATCGACGAGATCCCGCCGGCGCAGGTCGCCGCGCATCCGCTGTTGATGTTTGATCTGGGCGAGTTGGCGCGCCTGCACAGTCGGTTCGACGATGCGCTGGCGTGGTACGCGCAGGCGGAACGCGCGTGGCGCGCCGCCGCACCGCCCGACATCCGCGGCATTTCGCGCGCGCTGCGCGGGCAGGCGCTGGTCTATCTCGATACGGTGCGCCCCTCGCGCGCGGAAGACTTGCTGCAAGAAGCGTTGCGGCTCAACGATGGACTCGACGACCGCGCCGCGCAGGCGCGCCTACTCGAACTGCTTGCCGAAAACAAATTGAATATGGGCAAGGCGGAGCAAGCTGAACAATTGCGCCTGCAAGCGCGGACGCTGCGCGAGGAAGGACCCAGCGAAGACGTACTGAGCGTCCGCGTCAAACTGCGGACCGGACGGCTCGACGAGGCGCGCGAGATTCTGGAAGCGTGGGCGAACGCGGAACGCGGCAAACCCCATCCGCCGCGCGCCCACCGCGAAACGCTCCTCATCCTCGCGCTGATCGACGCGATGCAAGGACGCGTCGACGACGCCTTCGCCGCGGCGCAGGAAGGCATCGCGCTCGGCGCGGAATTCCAGTCGCCGTTCATATCGGCGGTGGGACAAATGCGGCTGGGGCACGCGCATCAGGTGCGCGGCGATTTAAGCGCGGCGATCCAGTGCTACGACGACGCCATCGCGCTCGGCGATCAGATTGCGGTGCGCCGCACGCGCGCGGAGGCGATGTGGGGCATGACCCGTGCACACGGCTACGCCGGCGATCTGGATTCCGCGCGACGCGACGCCGCGGAAGGAATCGAGATTGGCACGAGCGCGGGCGACGCGTGGATCGTCGCGCTCGTACAGACCGCGCTCGGCGCGAGCCAGGTTCTGGCGCGGCGCGGCCGCGAGGCAACGGACGCTCTAGGCGACGCGCTGGCGGCGATGCGCTCGTGCGGTGATACGTTTGGAAGCGCGGCGGCGCGGCTGTGGCTGGCGCTGGCGTATTGGGGACTCGGTCAACGCGAACGCGCCCTCGCGCATCTCGACGAAGCGCTCTCGCTCGCGGAGCCGCGGCGGTACGACTATCTCTTCACGACGCGCACGCTCCTCGGAATGCACGACGCGCGAATGATCGTCCCGCTGTTGATCGAAACGCGGCGCAAGGGCAAGCACGCGGCATACACAGCGCGTCTGCTCTCGGCGATGGGATTGGCGAATGTCGCCGCGCATCCCGGCTTCCAACTGCGCGTGCAAACGCTCGGCGCGTTCCGCGTCTGGCGCGGCGAGACGGAGATCGGCATGCGCGAGTGGCAGCGCAAGAGGGCGCGGCAACTGCTCCAACTGTTCATCACGCGGCGCGGTCGTTTGATCGAGCGCGAAGAAATCTTTGAGACGCTCTGGCGCGATCAATCGCCCGGCGCGGCGGCGCGCGATTTCAAAGTCGCGCTCAACGCGCTGAACAAGGCACTGGAGCCGGAGCGCGGCGATGACCCCGCGTTCATCGCGCGCGCGGAATCGGCGTACGGCTGGCGCGCTGGCGCGGACGTCTGGATTGACGCGGATGAATTCGCGCAACTGGTTGCGCGCGCCGATCAGCAAACCGGCGACGCGGCGCTCGACCTGCTCCGCGATGCGCTCGCGCTCTATCAGGACGATTACCTGCTGGCGGACGCACGTTACGAGGATTGGGCAAGCGCCGAACGCGAGCGGCTGCTGGCGCTCTATCTGCGCGCGGCGGACCGCTTAGCAGGAGAACTGCTGACACGCGGCGCGTTCGACGAGTGCATCGCGTGGTGCGAAAAAATTCTCGCGCGCGACCGCTGCTGGGAGCATGCGTACCGAATGATAATGCGCGCCCACGCCGCGCGCGGCGACCGCGCCCAGGCGCGCCGCGTGTTCGAGCAGTGCGCGCGCGTGCTGCGGGAGGAATTGGATGTGGAGCCGAGCGCGGCGACGGTGGAGGTTTTAAGGCAAGTGTAAAATATTCACCGATGCTAGCCGCGCGCAGAAATGCGAGTCATGATATAATACGAGCAAAGGAGACACGCAACCTATGGCAAGCACATTGAGTCGCAAACGATCCCGTTCCGTCGCGCGGCGACGTGAGCCACGCGTTGGCGATCTATCGCTAGATGAATTTCGCAAAATGATGGAGGATTTGATTGACGCGCGGCTCGCCGAGTGGGCAGACCCAGACGCGGGGGCTTGAATTGCGTCCTGAAATCATTGAGAGCATTCAACGTCAACGCGCTGAGTATATCGCTGGTAAGCGCGGCAAACCATTATTTGTTCAAGCTGCGCGTGGGTGACTATCGTGTGCTGTATGACATTCTCTATGCTGATCAGGTGCTGTTGATTCACCGCATTCGACATCGCCGTGAAATCTACAAAGAAAAGTGAATCGCTGCTTTGTTTCAGTGTAACTCCAGTGTAACCGCGCCGTGCTAAATTAGACCCGAAGGGTTTTCGGAAACCCTTCGGGTCTTGATTTGGAGGTGGACACCGTTGTCTCCCGATAGCCCGCGCGTGGAATCGTTCGTTTTGCGTTTTGTGCATGATGCGGCAGACGCGCAGCGTGCCGCCGATGCGCGCGCGTGGCACGCGGTCGTCGTCCACGTCCAGTCCAACGAAGAGAAACCTTTTACCGATTTCGCCGACGCCGTAGCGTTCATCGCGCGCTACGTGCCCGTCGGCGATTTTGTTTTCAAGCGAGAATAACGATGTACATCGGTGATTGGCTCGCGCGGCGCGAAATGCTCACGCCGAATACGATCGCGTTGGTGGATACGCTGAACGGAAACCGGCGCATCACCTACCGCGAGTGGAACCGCGCGGCAAATCGTACGGCGAATTTCTTGCGCGAACGCTGCGGCATCCAGAAAGGCGACCGCGTCGCGGTGCTGGCGATGAACAGTGTCGAGTACCTCGATCTGTGGTTCGCGTGCGGCAAACTCGGCGCGATTCTGCAAACGCTCAACTGGCGACTGACGCCGCGTGAACTCGCCGGCTTGATCGCGGACGCAACGCCGCGCGTCTTGTTTTACGGCGCGGATTTCGTTTCGCAAGTCGACGAGTTGCGCGCGATGACCGAGGTCACCTTGGTGAACGCGTTGCCGACCCTTATCCTGCCTATCTCCGCGGAAGGGAGAGGAACTGTTCCCTCCCCTGTCGCAGACGGGGGAGGGCTAGGGTGGGGGTATCCTGACGCGCCGCCGCCGGAAGTTGAACTGTCTTGGGACGATCCATGGGTGATCTGTTACACCGGCGGCACGACCGGCTTGCCGAAGGGCGCAATCCTGACTCACCGCGCGATCACTGCCAACTCGGTGAATACGGTGATGTCGTGGGGACTCACGCCGGACGATGTGACGGTGCTCAACTCGCCGCTGTTTCATACTGGCGGACTCAACGTCTTCACCGCGCCGCTCGTCCACATCGGCGGGACCTCCATCATCTGCCGCGCGTTCGATGTCGACCAGGTTTTCGATTTGATTCGCGACGCCGGCGTGACGATTTATTTCGGCGTGCCGACGATGTTCATCGCGATGCAGCAGCACCCGCGCTGGAATGAAGCCGACTTCTCGAAACTGAAACTCGTCATCAGCGGCGGCGCGCCGTGCCCGCTGCCGGTGTTTGAGAAATTCTGGGCGCGCGGCGTCGATTTCAAAACCGGCTACGGTCTCACTGAAGCCGGACCGAACACGTTCTGGCTGCCACGCGAAGACGTGCGGCGCAAACCGGGCGCGGTTGGCTTTCCGCTGTTCCACGTCGACGTGAAGATCGTCGACGAGAAAGGCAACGCGCGCGGCGCGGACGAGGTGGGCGAGCTGCTCGTGCGCGGTCCGCACGTTTGCGCCGGCTACTGGAATCGTCCGGAAGAAACGGCGAAGGCAATCGATCAGGATGGCTGGCTGCGGACCGGCGATCTGGCACGGCGCGATGCGGAAGGATATTACACAATTGTCGGACGCAGCAAGGACATGATCATTTCTGGCGGCGAGAATATCTATCCCGCCGAAGTCGAAAGCGTGCTGCACGCGCATCCCGCCATCGCTGAAGCCGCGCTCATCGGCGTGCCGGATGCGAAATGGGGCGAAGTCGGGCGCGCGATTGTCGTGCTGCAAAAAGGCGCGCGCGTTACCGCGGAGGAACTGATCGCGTTTTGCCAGCCGCGCCTCGCGCGTTACAAAATTCCCAAGTCGTTCGTGTTCGTCGACGCGTTGCCAATGACAGCGGCAGGCAAGATCGACAAGAAAGTGCTGACGGAAAAATACAGTGGGACAGTGGTTAGTGATTTAGCGGACAGAAATCCAAGCACCATCCACTGACCACTTGCCACGTGTTGCTCCGAGGTGCGATTATGCCAATCGTGAAAAGCAACGGAATCAATCTAGTATACGAAATCACCGGCGCTGGCAAACCGCTCGTGCTCATCACCGGCGTTGGATACGGCAAATGGTTTTGGCGCGGGGTCGTGCCCGCGCTTGCGACGCACTTTCAGGTCGTCACCTTCGACAATCGCGGCGCGGGCGAGAGCGACAAGCCGGACGGAGCGTACAGCGTGGCGATGATGGCGGCAGACACCGCTGGCTTGCTCGACGCGCTCAATATCAAAAACGCGTACGTGATGGGACATTCGCTTGGCGGATATATCGCGCAGGAACTCGTCGTCACGCGCCCTGATCTGGTCGGCAAATTGATTCTCGCCGCGACAAACTACGGCGGGAGTAAAGTCATCCCGATCACGCCAGAAGCGATGGACGTACTGACGAACCGCACCGGCGATCCAGTCGAACTCGTCAAGCGCGGCATCGCGATTGCGTGCGCGCCCGGCTTCGCCGAGAGGCATCCGGATGTCGCGAAGGAATTGCTCGACTATCGCTTTACGAATCCGGTGCCGCCCGCGCAGTACGCCGCGCAGGTTGCCGCGGGCGCTGGGACGATGGCGTACAGCGACGACGCGGTCGACCAGCAGATGCGCGCGATCAAGGTTCCCACGCTGATCTTGTTCGGCGAACACGACAAGGTCGTGCCGCCCGGCAACGCGGAGTTGATGGCGCAAAAGATCGCTGCTGCGCGCGTCAAGATCATCGCCGGCACGGGACACATCTTTCCGATTGAAAACCCGGACACGACGGTCAAGGAAATCGAAAGGTTTTTGAATAGTTGAAGCATGATACGTGATGCGTGATGCGTGATACGTGAGCATCTGTTACGCATTACGCTTCACGCTTCACGCAATACGGAATATAACATGAGATATGCCCAGATTCTGAGCACCGGACGTTACGTCCCGGAACGCGTGATGACGAACGCCGAGTTCGATAAACTATTGGGCGAGCCGGTGAGCGACTGGCTGGTCCAAAATGTTGGAATTCGTGAACGGCATTTCATGGCAGCCGATCAAACGACCTCTGATCTCGCGGTCGCCGCGTCGCGCGTCGCGCTCGACCGCGCGGGAATCAAGGCAACCGATCTCGACCTCATCATCGTCGCGACCGATACGCCGGATTACATCAGCCCCGCGACCGCGTCGGTCGTACAAGCGAAACTCGGCGCGGTGAATGCGGGCACGTACGATGTCAACTGCGCGTGCGCGGCGTGGGTGACCGGACTCGACATCGCGGGCAAGTACATCGCGGCGGACGACGCGTACCATCACATTCTTGTCGTCGGCGCGTACGGGATGAGCCGCTACATCGACTGGAAAGACAAGACGACGGCGACGCTCTTCGCGGACGGCGCAGGCGCGGTCGTCATCGGCGCGGGCGACCAGCCCGGTTTTCTCGCGGCAAAGCTAATCGCGAACGGCGAATACCACGACGCGCTTGGCATTTACACCGGCGGCATCTCGCGCCCGGCGACGGCGGAAAACGTCGCGCAGTACGGTCCGCCGTTCGTCAAGTTCGTCCGCAAGTTTCCGAAAACGTTCAATAGCGAACGCTGGCCCATCCTGATTCGCGATGTTCTGGCGAAAGCCGGCAACAATTCGCCCGACCAAGTTAATCGATATTATTTCACGCAATTGAATCTACGGACGATTGAACTGGTGATGCGAACGCTGAACCAGCCGCTGGAAAAGACGCACTGGATCATGGACAAGTGGGGGTACACCGGTTCTGCGTGCATTCCGATGGCGCTCGACGACGCGATTGAGATCGGCAAGGGACCCAAGCCAGGCGACCTCGTGATGTTCTGCGGATCGGGCGGCGGGCTGGCGATGGCAGCGGCGCTGTGGAAGTGGGTCTAGGATTGAACCGCGAAGAACGCAAAGGGCGCAAAGGTCGATTATGATTTTTCTCTGCGTTCTTGGCGGCCTTTGCGGTTGATAGAAGGATTCATGTACATCGGCGATTATTTGGGACGACGCGCAATCTACAGCCCTGAAAAACTCGCGATTATCGACGCGGGCAAGCATCCGGAGTGGCGATTGACGTACCGCCAGATGAACGAGCGCGCGAACAAGTTCGCCAACTATCTGCGCGGCATTGGCGTCGGCAAAGGCGACCGCGTGGCGATCTTGGCGCGCGACGGCGTCGAGCATCTGGATTGCTTTTTCGCGTGCGCGAAACTCGGCGCGATTCACACCGCGCTGAACTGGCGGTTGCACTGGCGCGAGGCGCAAGGCATCGTCGAGAATACGACGCCGAAGGTTTTGATTTTCTCCGATGATTTCAAAGACAGCATTGCGGAATTGCAGACGGCTCTTCGCAATTCGCCCCTCGCAATTCGCAATCACCTACACATCGAAGGAGATGGCATCGACGGCAGCACGTACTTTGAAAGCGCGCTGCAATCCGGCGCGGCGACGCCGGTCATGTGCGAGTCGCTGGAAGCGGAAGACATCGCCGCGCTGATCTTCACCGGCGGCACAACTGGCTTGCCCAAAGCCGCGCAGGTATCGCACCGCATGATCGCGTGGAACACGCTCAACACCGTGATCCACGACGTAACGCACAACGACATTTACCTCAACGTCTTTCCGATGTTCCACACCGGCGGCTTGTTCGTCTACACGCTGCCGCAAGTGATCTTCGGCGGCACGACGATTCTGATTCGCCAGTTCGATCCCGCGCTGGTGCTGGGTTTGATCGAGCGCGAAAAGGCGACGATTTTCGGCGGCGTGCCGGCGCAGTACCAGATGCTGACGCAAGCCGAGAACTGGCAGTCTGCCGATCTGTCGTCGCTGCGATTTTGCACGAGCGGCGGCGCGCCGCTGCCGGTGCCGCTCGTCGAAAAGTACACCAAGGAAAAAGGCATTCGCTTCAAACAGGGATTTGGCATGACCGAGTTCGGTCCCGGCATTTTCGCGCTCGCGCCGGAAGACGCGATCCGCAAAGCCGGCTCAATCGGTCGCCCGAATTTCTTTGTCGACGCGCGCGTGGTGGACGACGACAACCATCCGCTCGGTCCGAACGAAATCGGCGAACTCGTGCTGAAAGGTCCCTCGTACTGCTCCGGCTATTTCAACAACGCGGAGGCGAGCGCGGCGGCAGTGGACGCGGATGGCTGGTTCCACACCGGCGATCTGGCAAAGTACGACGACGAGTGGTACTTTTTCATCGTCGACCGCAAGAAGGACATGTTCCTCAGCGGCGGCGAGAACGTGTACCCGGTCGAGATCGAAAAGGTTTTGTACCAGCATCCGGCGGTGCACATGTGCGCGGTCGTCGGCGTGCCGGACGCGAAATGGGGCGAGGTCGGTAAGGCGTTCGTCGTGCTGAAACCCGGTGCGCGAGCCACCGAGCAAGAGTTGCTCGATCACTGCCGCGCGAACCTCGCGCGCTACAAGGTTCCACATTCTATTGTCTTTCTCGATGCACTGCCGATCTCTTCGGCGGGCAAGATTTTGAAACGGGAGCTGAAAGAAACGCACAGTGGATAGTGGGGAGTGAGTAGTGAACAGACTTCTGACCACTACCCACCACCCACTATTCCGAAAGGAAGCAACCATGTCCACCATTTCCACGCTACCTGGCATCACGTCGAAAATGATCGACACGCCGCGGTTGAAGATCCACGCGCTGTTCAGCGGCAGCGAGAACGCGACGCCGGTGATTTTCATTCACGGTAACGCGTCATCGGCGACGTTCTGGGAAGAGGTTATGCTCAAACTGCCGCCACAATACCGCGGCATCGCGCCGGACTTGCGCGGCTTTGGCGACACCGAGGACAAACTGATCGACGCAACGCGCGGTTTGCACGATTGGGCGGACGATCTGCTCGCGCTGGCGCAGGCGCTCGGCTTGAAAAAATATCACCTCGTCGGTCACTCGCTCGGTGGAATGCTGCTGTTCACACTCGCGCCGCTGGCTGGCGCAAGCATCGCGTCGGTCACGCTGGTCGATCCCGGCTCACCGTACGGTTTCGGCGGGACGAAGGATGCGAGCGGTACACCGTGCGCGGACGATTTCGCCGGTTCGGGCGGCGGCGTGGTCAACCCCGATTTTCCGAAATTGATTGCAGCGCGCGATCGCAGCAGCGACAATCCGCAAGCGTCGCCGCGCGTGGTGATGAACAGTTTCTACTGGAAGCCGCCGTTCAAGCCGGCGCGCGAAGAAGATTTGCTCTCGTCGCTGCTCAGCGAAAAAATCGGACCGGACAAATACCCGGGCGATTCCGTTCCGTCGCCGAATTGGCCCAACGTCGCGCCAGGCAAATGGGGACCGATCAACGCATCGTCACCCAAGTACATTGGCGACAGCGTGAAGAAATTCATCGCGGCGAGTCCCAAGCCGCCGATCCTGTGGGTGCGCGGCTCGGACGATCAGATCGTATCCGACAATTCGTTCTTCGATCTCGGCACGCTGGGCAAACTCGGTTTTGTGCCCGGCTGGCCCGGCGACGCGGTGTGCCCGCCGCAGCCGATGGTTTCGCAAACGCGCGCGGTGCTCGACAAGTATGCGGCAGGCGGCGGCAAGTACTGGGAAAAAGTGATTGCCGACACCGGGCACTCGCCGTACATCGAAAAGCCGGACGAATTTACCGCGTTGCTAGTCGAACACTTGCGCCTAACGAAATAATTTCCAGAGGGAATCAAAATGTACGGCATCGGTTACTGGCTCACCAAACACGCCGAACTCCATCCGGATCGAATCGCGCTGGTCACGCCGGAGAAAACGTACACCTACGGCGAGCTGAACCGCGAGGCAAATCGCGCGGCGCATGCCCTCAAGTCGCTGGGCTTGAAAGAAGGCGACCGTTTTGGGATCTTGTGCATGAATTATCCCCAGTTCCTCACGCTGCTCTTCGGCGCAGGGAAAATGGGAATGATCGTCGTGTCGCTCAACTATCGACTCACCGCGACGGAACTCGCTTACCAGATTCAAGACAGCGGCGCGCGCGTCGTTTTTGTCGGCTCGGAACAAGCCAGCGTCATCCCGGCGCTGCGCGAGCAGACCCAGGTCGAAAAGTTTTTCGTTCTCGAAGGCACACCGCCGACGGGATGCGGGACGTATGAGGATTGGATTGCCGACCAGCCCGACGGTGAACCTGCCGCGCCGATTCCCTGGGATCGCCCGCTGTTGATCGTCTACACCTCCGGCACGACCGGCAAACCGAAGGGCGCGGTGCTGACACACGCGAACCAGTTCTGGAACGCAATGAGCGACATTCTTCCGCTCTCGCTGACGGCGAACGACAGCGTACTCACAATTCTCCCACTCGTCCACGTGGGCGGCGTGGGATTGTTCACGCTGCCCGCGCTGCTCCTGGGTGGGCGCGTCGTGATGCCGCGCAAGTTCGAGCCGGAGGAGACGCTGCAACTCATCGAGAACGAAAAGCCGACAGTCGTGATGGGCGTGCCGGCGATCTGGCAAATGCTGATCGCGTCGCCGCGTTTCAAGACAGCCGATCTGTTGAGCGTGCGCGTGTTTTACAACGGCGGCGATCGCTGCCCGCTAGAAGTCGTGCGCGCGTTTCGCGAGCGTGGACTTGTCTTCGGCGGCGGCTATGGTCTGACCGAAACGTCGCCTACCGCGTTCATGATGGAGCCAGCAGATTTCGAGCGCGGCACGCAGCAGCTGGGGTTCATCGGCAAAGCCGCGTTCTTCAACGAAGCGCGGCTGGTGAGTCCGGAAGGCAAGCAGGTCGCGCGCGGCGAGGTCGGCGAGATTTGGCTGCGCGGCGGCAACGTTTTTTCTGGTTACTGGAATCGCCCCGAGGCGACCGAGGAAGTGTTCACCGATGGCTGGTTTCACACCGGCGACCTCGCGTTGCAGGACGAGCACGGCTTGACGTACGTCGTTGGTCGGTCCAAAGAGATGTACAAAAGCGGCGGACTGAACGTCTACCCGGCGGAAGTGGAAGCCGTGTTGTTGCAACACCCGGCGGTCCGCGAAGCGTGCGTCATCGGAGTGCCGGACCCAAAATGGAACGAGGTCGGGCGCGCGATTGTCGCGTTAAAGCCGGGCAGTATCGCGTCGACCGATGAGTTGATTGCCTGGTGCGATGGACGACTCGCGCGCTACAAGACTCCCAAGAGCGTGGTGTTTGTGGATGCCCTGCCGCGCAACACGCTGGGCAAGATCAATCGCGGCGAGCTGAAGACTCAATACAATGGATAGTGGGTAGTGGTCGGTTGACAGAAACAACCTACCCACTGACCAATTACAAAAATGATTCCTTACGTCGGGCAAATGGCAACCAGCACGCGTACGCTCACGCAGGATGATTTCAATCGTTTCGCCGCGCTGAGCGGAGACGACAATCCGATTCACGTCGATCCAGTATTCTCGGCGCGAACCAAGTTCGGCAAGACCGTATGCCATGGCATGCTGCTCTACACTCTGATTTGCGGCGCGCTCGACCAGCACTTTCCCGGCGCGCGACAGATCGATCAAGACCTGATGTTTCCAACTCCAACGTTCGTAGGCGAACGCGTGACGGTGCGCCTCCAAGTGATCGACGTCCATCCAACGCAACACACGGCGCGATTGGAGACGCTCATCACGCGACCGAACGGCGAGATCGCGTGCCAAGGACAGACGACGGTACGCTGGAACGACGCATGAGCAACCTGGTTCTATCGGAAGTAGATGGCAACGTCGCCACCCTAACGTTGAATCGACCCGAACGGCACAACAGTCTCATCCCGGAATTGCTGAGTGATTTTCTTGCCATATTGGAAGCGTGGCAGAATCGACCAGACCTGCGCGCGATGGTCTTGCAGGCGAACGGTCGCTCGTTTTCCACCGGCGGCGACGTGCGCGCTTTCGACGAGCACCGCGCGGACATCGCCGCGTATTCAAACCAGGTCGTCGGTCTGCTCAACCGGGTCATCTTGGCGCTCATCGATTTTCCGGTTCCCAGCGTCGCCGCGGTGCATGGTATCGTGACCGGCGGCTCGATTGGCTTCGTGCTCGCATCGGACATTGTGCTCGTTGCGCCCGAAGCAACCTTCACGCCGTACTATACGACAGTCGGGTTCAGCCCGGACGGCGGCTGGACCGCGCTACTTCCATCACTCATCGGCGCAAAACGCGCGGCAGAGGCAATGTTGATCGACCAAACCATCACTGCCGATCAAGCGGTCGCGTGGGGGCTGGTGAACCGGATCGTTCCGGCGGACCGAATTCACGAGGAGGCGCAGGCGGTGGCGGCATCGATCGCGCGGCAGTTGCCCGGCAGTGTCCAGCGAACGAAACGACTGTTGTGGGGCGACCGGAACCTCATCGCCGCGCGGCTGGACGATGAACGCAAAAAATTTGTGGAGCAGATCGAGAGCGCAGAAGCGCGGGATGGCATGACGGCTTTTCGGCAGCGGCGGACGCGATGAAACAGTTTGAGGTCGGACAAACGGCAGCCATCCAGCGAACGTTCGATCAAAAAGATTTGGCGGAGTACGCCGCGCTGGCGGACGCCGCAACCGCCTCGCGCGTCGTGCCCGCTCCGCTGCTCGGTGGGATGTTCTCGTACTTGCTCGGGACGCAACTCCCGGGACGCGGAACGAACTACTTGAAGCAACATTTGGAATATCCGCAACCGGCGTTCGTCGGCGATGAACTCACGGCAACGGTCGAAATCGTTCGCTTGCGACCCGACAAGGATTTGGTGAATCTGCGAACGGTATGCGCCAACGCGCGCGGCGAAATCGTCTGCCAGGGCGAAGCGCTTGTGCTGGTCAAGGACGTTGAATAATGCCCAAGATCAAAGCGAACGGGATTGAACTTTACTACGAACTACACGGTCCGGCGGACGCCGATGTGCTGGTGCTGTCGAACGGTATCTTGATGAGCACCGCGAGCTGGGTCTATCAAGTGCCGGCGTTTTCCAAGCAGTATCGCGTGTTGCTGTACGATTGCCGCGGACAGTGGCAGTCGGACCATCCCAGGGAATCGTACAGCATGGAACTCCACGCCGACGATCTCGCCGCGCTGCTCGACGCGCTGGGAATCGCGCGGGCGCACTTGGCAGGTATCTCGTACGGCGCGGAATTGAGTCTGATGTTCGCGCTGAAATACCCCGACCGCGCGCGCAGTCTGATCGTATCGTCCACGGTCAGCCAGGTCGAGCCGATGCTGCGGAGCATCGTCCAGATGTGGATCGAGGCAGCAACGCGGCGCGACGCCGAAATGTTTTATCGTGTGACCTATCCGTTCAATTTTGCCGAAGCGTGGATCGTCGCCAATCCGCAACTGCTGGAGCAGGCGCGCACGCGATACACGACGCTCGATTTCGATGCGGTGGTGAATTTGTGCGAAGCATTCTTGAAATTCAACATCACGTCCGAATTGCATCGCATCAAAACACCCATCCTGTTGATGGTTGGCGAGCAAGATACGCTCAAGCCGCGCCATTACGCCGACATTGTCGCGCGCGAAATGCCGCACGCCGAGTACGTCATCGTGCCGGGATCAGGGCACGCCGTGTGCTGGGAAAAATGGCAGGTGTTCAACAATCTGGTGTTGGGCTGGCTTGCCAAGCTATCCCAGTAGAGAGAAAGCAATGTCGAAATTTTCCATCGGACAAAAGGCATCGTTCACTAAACAAATCACCGAGCGCGATGTGGCAACCTTCGCCGAGATCAGCGGCGACAAGAATCCGCTGCACCTCGACGACGCGTACGCCCAGCAGACGCGCTTTGGCGCGCGGATCGCGCATGGCGGGTTTACGTTCGCGCTCATCTCCGCCGCGCTTGGCACCGAGTTGCCCGGACCGGGCACGGTCTATTTGAGCCAGTCGCTCAAATTCATCAAGCCAGTGTACTTTGACGACACGATTACCGCGACCGTCGAGATTACCGCGCTCCGCGCCGACAAAGGCATCGTCACACTGAAAACGGAATGCGCGAACCAGCGCGGCGAAAAGATCGCGGAGGGCGAAGCCGTAGTTTATCACGACGACGCGAAGACACAATGAGCCAATTTACCAATGAACCAATGAGCCAGAGAAAGTTAGAAAGGTGGTGATGCAAGACAGCGTTTCTAAATCGAAAATCCGAAATCGAAAATCCGAAATCACTCATGGAGGAGAAGAGATGAAAAAGTTAACCTTGCTCGCGCTCGTCGCGCTGGCTGTTGTCGTGATGGCTTGCGCGCCCGCGCCAACCGCCGCGCCGGCGGCAACTTCTGCGCCCGCGCCGACCACTGCGCCCGCGGCGACAACGGCACCCGCGGCAACGACGGCATCTACCGGCGGAACGATCAAGATCGGCTTGCTCACCGATGATTCCGGCGTGCTGGCAATCTACGGACCGATGCTCGAGCGCGGCTTTGCGCTGGGCTTGGACTATGCCACCGGCGGAACGAACACGGTCGCCGGCAAATCGATCCAAGTCATCACCAAAGACACCGCGTCCAAAACGGACGTTGGCACGCAAGCCGCGCGTGACTTGATCGAAAAAGACAATGTGGATATGCTAGTAGGCGTGCCGAGTTCCGGCGTCGCGCTCGCCGTCGCCGATCTGGCGAAGCAGTATAAAAAGATTTACATCGCACAACCCGCCGCCAGTCCCGATCTCACCGGCAAGAACTTTAATCCGTACGTCTTCCGCACCTCGCGCACCAGCGATCAGGACGCGCTCGCCAGCGGCGCGGCGCTGCTCAGCATGGGCAAGACGTTCGTCCAAGTTGCGCCCGACTACGCCTTCGGCTACGGCTCGGCAAAGGGATTCTACGATGTCGTCAAAGCCGGCGGCGGCAAGTTCGTCGTCAACGATACGCCCGACAAGTCCGGCGCGATCTACATTCCACAGGACGCCAAGGACTTTACGCCGTACCTGCAAAAAGTTTTGGACACCAAAGCCGACGTGTTGATCGTGACGTGGGCGGGCGCAGGATTCGTCCCGCTGTTCACGCAGATGCAGCAGCTTGGCGTGTTCAAGGCGATGAAAGTGTACACCGGCATGGGCGACAATCAAACGCTGAAAGCCGGCTACTCGTTCGCCGTGGGCGCGTCGGGGTTGATCGTCTATCATTACGACTTGCCGAAGAATCCGATCAACGACTGGCTCGTCCAACATCACCAAGCCAAGTACAGCACGCCGCCCGATCTGTTCACCGAAGGCGGTTTCACCGCCGCGCAAATGGTCGTCGCCGGCTTGAAAGCGACGAACGGCGATCCAAGCGCGGACAAGCTGATGCCGGTGCTTGAGAAATTGACGTTCGATGGTCCCAAGGGCACGTACACCGTCCGCAGTTACGATCACGTCCTGCTGCAAACGATGTACGTCGTCAAGCTCACCAACACGACCGATCCGAATTTCAAGTTCTTCGATCTCGTGTCCACGCTGACGCCGGAACAAACCGCGCCGCCGTGTGAACTCACCGGCGATTACGCGAGCCGCTGCCCGAAGTAGCACTCCCACCCTTGCCCTCCCCCGTCACCGACGGGGGAGGGAAGAGAAATCAATGGACGATAACATCATCCTCCAAGCCGACCACCTGCGCAAAGACTTTGACGGTCTCATCGCCGTCGAAGACGTATCGCTGCGCGTGCGCGCCGGCTCGCTGCACTCGATCATCGGGCCGAACGGCGCGGGCAAGACGACGCTATTCAACCTGTTGAGCGGCATTTTCAAGCCGACCGCCGGTCGCGTGCTCTTTCGCGGGCGCGACATCACGCCGCTGCCGCCGCATCGCATCGCGCACCTCGGCATCGGACGCTCGTTCCAAATCACCAACGTCTTCCCCAACCTCACGGTGTTCGAGAATACCCGGCTTGCCGCGCAGGCGATGGGGCGCGACAGTCTCAATCTCATCGCGCCCGCGGCGTATTTCCGCAATTACGCGACGCGCGCGCGCGATGTGCTGGCGCGCGTCGGACTGGTCGATAAAGCCGACGCGCTTGCTAGCACGCTCGCGCACGGCGACAAGCGCAAACTCGAAATCGGCATCCTGCTCGCGTCTGACCCGCAAGTACTGCTGCTCGATGAGCCGACGGCGGGGATGGCGTCGGAGCAAGTGCCGCAGTTGATGGCGCTCATCGCCGAGATCCGCAAGGCAGGCGACAAGACGATTCTGCTTGTCGAGCACAACATGGACATCGTGATGAACGTGTCCGACGCGATCACGGTGATGCACTATGGTCAAGTGCTGGCAGAAGGAACGCCCGCACAGATTGCCGGAAACGAACAGGTGCAGAAGGCGTATCTGGGAGAACTCTACACCAGTGGGTAGTGGTTAGTGGATGGTGGATAGTAGGTCGTGGGCGGCAAATCCTCGTCACTGCCCACTGTCCACTACCCACCGTCCACTGACCACGATTCACTGACCACGACCCGCTATGAACAACATTCTCGAAGTCGATTCCATCCAAACCTTCATCGGACAGTTTCACATTCTCGAAGGCGTATCGCTAGAAGTACCGGAGAGCAGCATCACCGCGCTCCTGGGGCGCAACGGCGCGGGCAAGACGACGACGCTGAAATCGATCCTGGGTCTCACGCCGCCGCGCGAGGGACGCGTCGTTTTCGCCGGCAAGGACGTGCGCGGGCAGCGACCGTACGATATTGCCGCGCTGGGCATCGGCTATGTGCCGGAGAATCGCGCGATCTTCCGCGCGCTGACGGTCGAGGAGAATCTCAAGATTGCCGAGCGCAAAAAGGGTGATTTGGCGCGCCGCGCGGAAATGATCTTTGGACTCTTTCCCGATCTCAAGCGGCTCATCAAATTGTCCGGCGGACAATTATCGGGCGGGCAGCAGCAGATGCTGGCGATCGCGCGCGCGCTCGTGCCGGACAATCGCTTGCTCCTGATCGATGAGCCAAGCGAAGGGCTAGCGCCAATTCTGATCGAGCAGCTGATGGAATCGATTCGCTCGCTCAGCGCGCACACCACGATCCTTTTGGTCGAGCAGAATTTCAGAATGGCGAGCCAACTCGCCGACCGCTATTATTTGATCGACGATGGGCGCACGGTCAAGCAGGGCGCGATGAAAGAACTGGTGAACGACCGCGCGACGGTGCATCGATATTTGGGAGCGGCGTAATCAGTGGTTAATCGAAATCTCATCCTGACGTTGCTCGTGCTCGTATTGCTGCTCGCGCTCGCGCTGGGCGGGCTGGGCGCGTCGACTGCCGCGAGCGTCCTTCTGTCCGGCATCACGCTCGGCGCGCTGTACTTTCTCGTGGCGTCGGGAGTCTCGCTCATCTTTGGATTGATGGACGTGCTGAACTTTGCGCACGGCTCGCTCTTTATGCTTGGCGCATACGCCGGCTGGACGATTTACACCAATCCGCGGCTCATCCTCAACACCGCGCCGCTCGCGCTGATCGTGATTGCCGGCGCGGCGTTCGGCGGAATTTTTGCCGCGCGGTTCGCCGTCCCACGCTGGGCGCGCTGGCTTGCCGCGCTGATCGCCATCGCCATTCTGGTGCTTGCCGTGCGCGGCTTGCCAGTGGACAAACTCGTCGCGATGGGCGCGACGATGACCGGCAAGGTAATTCCTACCTCCCAAGCGGAAGAGCCGATCGGCGCGATGCTCGTCCGCGTCGGCATCGCGTTCGTCGCTGGGCTGGCGGCAAGTTTCGCGATGAGCCCGCGTGGTCGAGCAGAAACACCGAGTTCCACGCGCCGCGCGCTGGCAACCGCGGTCGTCATCGCCGCTGCCGCGCTGGCGATTCTTTTGCTGCGCGACGCAGGCGAGCAGGCGATTCTGGGAATGGAAAACAACGCGCGGTTTGTGCTCGCGCTCGGGTTTGGCGCGGCGACCGGCGCGCTCATCGGCGCGTTGATGGAGTGGGGGCTGATTCGCCCGCTCTACGCGCGCCCGATCTACCAAATCCTGCTGACGCTGGGACTGGTCTTTGTCTTCGATCAAGTCATTCGCCTGATCTACGGACCTGCCGGCGCGTTTATGGACATTCCGTCGCTGTTCGCCGGCTCAGGCAACAACTGTCCATCGCCAGATTTATTTGCCTGGTTCAGCCAGCATTGCGATTCGATTTTGGTTTTGGGGCGACCGTTTCCCAGCTACCGCCTCTTCATCATCGCGATCGGCGTGGTGATGCTTGTCGCGGTCGCGCTGATCTTGCAACGCTCGCGGCTGGGAATGATCATTCGCGCCGGCGTTCAGGACAGCGAGATGGTCGAGGCGCTCGGCATCAACGTGCGGCGCGTCTTTACGCTGGTCTTTGCGCTGGGCGCGGGACTAGCGGGGCTGGGCGGCGTAGTCGCCGCACCGTTCCTCGGCGTGTATCCGGAAATGGCGATGGAGTTCTTGCTGCAAGCGTTCATCGTCGTGGTGATCGGCGGACTGGGGAGTATACCGGGCGCGGCGGTCGGCGCGCTGCTCGTCGGACTCGCGCGTGCGTACGGCGACAACATCGTCCTGGCGGGCATTCAACTGCCGGGGATGACCAGCGCGATCTCGGGATCGCCGGCGATTGCGCGCGCATCAACGGTGCTGATTATGGCGATCGTGCTGCTTATCAAGCCAACCGGAATTTTTGGGAAGAAGGAATAGTGGACAGTGAAAAGTGGACAGTGGTTAGAAAAATCTGTCCACTACCCACTATCCACTAAACTGTCACAAAGCAAATTATGCTGAAACGAAACTGGCTTTACATCGCGCTACTCGCCGCACTGATCGTTTTGCCATACGCGCTCGCGCTGGTCGCCGGCGAACCGCTGGACAAAGGTGTGCCCTTGTTCGGACAGGGGCTGATGGTGCAGGTATTCATCTTCGCCGTCTTTGCGCTGAGTTACGATATTCTGATGGGGCACACCGGCATCCTGTCATTCGGGCACGCCCTCTTCTTCGGCACCGGCGCGTACACGCTCGGCATCCTCGTCAAGTACGGGCACTGGTCGATCCTCGCCGCGGTCGGCGCGGTGATCGCTATCGCCGCGCTAGAGAGTTTGCTCATCGGCGTGTTATCGCTGCGCGTGCACGGGGTTTATTTCGCGATGGTGACGCTGGCATTTGCGACCGTCGGGTCTATCCTCGTCGAAGCCACCGATTTTCGCGATTGGACCGGCGCGGAGGACGGCTTGCACGGCATTCCGGTACCGGACCTGCTCAATCCCGCGTTGCACCGCACCGAATTCTATTTTCTCTCATTGGCGTTCGCGGTGATCGTCTTCCTGCTCGTCAAGCGATTTGTCGATTCGCCCGCCGGGCGCGTGTGGGCAGCGATCCGCGAGAACGAGGCGCGCGCGATCTCGATTGGCTATAACACGCTGATCTTCAAAGTGCAGGCGACGATCATCGCCGGCGTTCTCGCCGCGCTGGCGGGCGCGCTGTACGCGCTCTGGAATCTCAGCGCGACGCCGCTGACGATGGACGTCTCGACGACGATCAACGCGCTGCTGATGACGATCATCGGCGGCTCAGGTACGCTGATCGGACCGATGCTGGGCGCGGGCGTGCTTCAGCTGCTCGGCTACTTTTTGAACACGTGGCTCGGCTCGGTGTGGCAGTTGGTCTTTGGATTGATCTACGTCCTACTGGTGCTCTTTTTGCCTTTCGGCATCGTCGGGACGTGGCGCGCGCGCGGCGGCTCTTGGCGCGCGGCGTGGAGCGAGCAACTGGGGAAATGGCGGGGAGTTCTTAAGCTGGCAAAGAGACGGTAAAGGTACTGCCTTCGTTGACGCGACTCTGCACCTCGACGCGTCCACCATGCGCTTCGGCGATGGCGCGGACGAGCGACAAGCCCAAGCCCGCGCCGCCCTGCTGCCGCGAGCGCGCGCGGTCCGCGCGGTAAAAGCGATCAAAAATGTGCGGGAGCGCGTCGGGCGGGATGCCCATGCCGGTATCCGTCACGCGAATCTCCACTCCGCCGTTCGCCGCGCGGGCGGTCAGCGTCGCGGTTCCTTCTTTGCGCGTATATTTGATCGCATTGTCCAATAGATTACGCACGAGCATACTCATCTGCTCGGGGTTTGCCTGGATGCGCGGCAAATGCTCCGGCACTTCCGACTGCAGATGAACACCCGCCTGCGCCGCGACGACATTCATTTGTTCCGTCAGTTCACGCAGCAAACGCGACAGATCGAGTGGAACGCGCGGCGCGTCCACGCCCTCCTCGACCGCTGCCAGCGCGAGCAGATGATCAATCAATCGCTGCAAGTAACCGATCTCGTGCTCCATCTGCCCCAGATAACGCCGCGTCAATTCGGCGTCGTTCTGCCCGTGCGTTTGCAGCATTTCGAGCCGCAAACGCAGACTCGTCAACGGCGAACGTAATTCGTGCGCGGCATTGTCCACGAACGCACGCTGCTGCGCGATCATCCCCTGCACCTGGTCCGCCATCCGATTGAACGCCACGCCCAGACGCCGCGTCTCGCTCGGTCCCGCCGGCGTCACGCGCTCGTCCAGTCGCCCCGCCGCGATCTGCTCGCTCGTCGTCGTCAAATTCTGCACGGGAATGGCGATTTGCCGCGCGAGCAGCCCGCTGACGATCACGGTGATGAGCACCACAACGCCGGCAATTCCGATGAGACTGAGCCAGGTTTGCTGAATCTCCGCGTAGATCGGCGCCATCGAGATCGAAACCTGGACGAAACCCAGCGGCTGCACGTGCTCGGCGGAGATCGGCGCGGCGACAAAGAGCCGTTCCTCTTTTGCCCATTCGTCCCAGCGAATGTCGAACTGCGGCGTGCCGGCGCGCGCTGCCGCGAACTCGGCATGATTGTCCACGGTCTGAAGCGGCACGCGCGGATCGGAACTGAGGATGACGTTCTGCTGCACGTCCAACAGCGTGATGCGTCCGCCGATGCTCTTGGCATACGACGCGACGAGCGTATCGAGCGAGCGCTCGCCGGTCGTCGGGCTGGACGGTCTACGTTCCAGCGGATCGCGCAGCGCGTTCGCGATGATCTGAGACTGCAACTCGAGTTCGTGTTCCGCCTGCTGCACGCTCTGCTCGCCGAGCCGCTGCCCGGTCCACGCGATCAATGCTCCTACACCCAACGCGATCAAGGTCACGTAGGTCAGGAGCAGACGACTGGACAAACTTTGCGGAAACAAATTTCGACGAGTCATACGGACGGATTCACCAAGCGATAGCCGTGCCCGCGCACCGTTTGAATGTAGAGCGGCGCGGTCGAATCATCCTCGATTTTTTCGCGCAGCCAGCGAATGTGTACGTCGAGCGTGCGCGGGTTGCCGATCCACTCTTCGCCCCAGACGCGGTCCAACAATTCTTGCCGCGACAACGCTTCGCCGGGATGCTCCAGCAGGACGACCAGCAGGTCGAATTCGCGCGGCGACAATTCGATCTGGCGGTCGCGCCGCCACACTTGCCGCGCCGTGCGATCGAGGACCAGTTCGCCGACGGTCAATCGATCGGTGGGCGCTGCGCCGCGATCCAGTTCGCGCCGGCGCAGAATCGCGCGCACGCGCGCCAGTAATTCACGGAAACTGAATGGCTTGACGATATAGTCGTCCGCGCCAACTTCCAGCCCCATCACGCGGTCCATCTCTTGACCGCGCGCGGTGAGCATCAGGATCGGCGTCGCGGACTCGCCGCGGATCGTCCGGCAAATGGTAAAGCCATCCATATCCGGCAGCATCACGTCGAGCAGAATCACGTCCGGTCGCTCGCCGCGCGCGAGCGCGAGTCCCTGCGCGCCGTTCGCGGCGTGCAGCACGCGCAAACCCTCGCTTTGCAGACCGAACACCAGCGGTTCGGCGATGTCCTCGTCATCTTCGATCAGCAGCACGGTAAACGTCGGATTGGCAGGCGTGGGTGTGTTCATCGCTCAGAGTATACTCCTGCCTTCGCACGCGAGCAAATCGCCCTGCCGCGTCCCAGGTCACGGAGCGGGAGCCGCGGCGCGCCGCATCGAGAAGATGCGATAGAGCGTGAAAAAGTAGACGCTCAAACCGGTGAGCGCGTAGATCGCCAACATCAGTGGATTCGTCGTATCGGAACCGGCGAGCAAGCCGTGAATCGTGACGAGCGAGTAGACGACGAAGCTGCCGTAGTGAATGGACCGCCATAGAGTGTAGCCAAGGCGTTTGCGAAGATAGAAACTGAACGTGACCGGGATCAACGCGTAAAGCGCGATCTGCCCCATCCCAACCCAGACCGGATGATAGTTGATGCTGGCGAATGGAATCGCCAGCTGCAGCAACGAGTAATTGATGTAACGATCGCCCAAGAGAATGAGACCGTGAAAGATAGCAAAAGCAAAACCGAGCAGCGCGGTAAATTGGTGCAATTCCATCGCGGTGGGTCCGCCGGGCCACACGCGCGCCACCTTGTTCGTCAGGATCAGACCGAACATCATCGACAACCACAAGAGCAGGTACGCCACGATTCCGCCGACGCGCGCCAAATCCCAGTACGCCTGTGGCGTCGAGCCAGACAGCGATTGGCTCAAACCCGGCAGCCACGCGCCCAAGAGCATCAATGCGATGACCGTGCCCAAGGCTGCGCCGAGCAAAAGCAGCAGCGCCATCGACAGCGGAATAGTTGGTTCGATTGAGTCGAAATCGTCGTGATTTGAAATCTTGTTCGTCATACTTTATCTCCAACAGTGCTTGCCACACAACCACACAGAAACACACGGAAGAATAAAATAATTTCCGTGACATTCCGTGTGATTCTGTGGCTAATCTGACATCGCCAAACCAGGCAGTACGGAATTCTCGAACAGCGCAATCGATTCGCTCCACACGTAATCGTCCAGCCGCTGGCTGCGAATCACCTGACCGTCTTCCAGAACGAGCAAGCCGGCAAGTTCGCCGCGCGCTTCGATCCAGCGCCATCCTTGATCACTTCCCAGAATGAGCGCGACCTTTGCCGCGACTTCGGCTTGACGCGTCGTCGGCGCGATGACGGTTGCGGTCAGTACGTCGGTCACGGCGGGCTGACCGGTGCGCGGATCGATGATGTGATGCGCCGCTTTGCCGTTGTGCTGCCAGCGGCGATAGTCGCGTCCAGACGTGGCAACCGCGTCTGCGCCGATCATCAGCAGCGCAAGATCGCGGTCGGGTTGCATCGGGTCGGTGACCGCGATGGGCCACCGCGCGCCGCTTGCCATCGCTCCACTGACGGCGATGTCGCCGCCGGCGTCGATCAGCGCGGGCGCGTACGCGCTCAACCGCCGCGCTGCCTCGTCTGCTGCCCAGCCCTTGGCGATGCCGCCAAAATCCAGACGCACGCCGCGCGGCAGGCGGACCGTTTGCGCGTCGGGATCAAACTTTATGGCGCGCCAATCCGCGACGAGCATCGATTCCGCGCCGTCGGACTCGCGCGCGTCGAGCAATTCAAAACTGCGATCATAGCCGGCGGCTTGCACCGCGTCCAGCACCGCTGGCGTCACCAGTCCCGCGCTGGCGCGCGCTGCGCTGAGCGACTCCTGGAGGACCTGCCAAAGCGTATCGCTCACGCGGACCGCGCGATCCGGCGCGGCGTTGAGTTGGTTCAGTTCGCTCTCTGGGCGAAAGCGGCTCAAACTCGCTTCCCATTCCTCGAACCAAGTCGGTACTTGAGCCAGCGCATCAATGGCATTTGCCTCATCCGAGTCTACCACGGCGAGCATTTGGCAGCCCATCGCTCGAAAATCGAGACGCTGCATCGTTGCCTCCTAACGCGAAGACCGCGTCCGCGCGATCGACGAGAATTGGATTGCCGGCGCGCTGAACTGACTGAACGTTTGCTGCGTCCCAGCCGAACTGATATTTGCCGATGACGCTGTCGTGGTGGTCGAGAGCGCGGCGCTCTGGGTTTGTCCTGTGGCAAGAATGCCCCAACCGCCCAGCGTCGCCGCGAGCGAGCCAACCATAATCAGCATTTTCCAGCCGTCGGCATTTCGCTTGCCAGACGGCGCAGTCCGTTTTATCGATTGTGTGTATGCCATTGCGATCTCCTTGCGCGCCTCGTCCGATTCGACCGTACTTGGGTTTGTTGGTTCCTTCGAGGCACTTGATGACCTCATTCTATCAAAAACGGCAGTCGTTGTGGTTAACCAGCGATAATGGTCTGGTTAAGGACGCGTTAAGACAAAAAAACGCGCTCTCATCTCCACGAGAGCGCGCAAATAAGGGCGAACCGGCGGCTCGCCCCTACGCGGACGAATTTACACCTATCTCTTTACCCGGCAGCGCGAATCAGTTTCGAATCGCCGGGAGAGTTGCTCCTCGCCAACAATGCGACCAGTACGCCGGCGTATACAAACTCATCCGCCAATATTTCCAGCGAGTGCGGCAGGCGTACGCTTACCGGCATCCAGTACGCGGCGAGCATATACAGAAAACCCACTAGGATGAAAAGCGCAAAACCCAGACGAAGGAATAGACTGCCCCGCGATTTCTGCCACGTCACGATGATCGGCAGACACGCGATCAGAAACAGTAGACTCCGCACAAACAAAACGACGATGATCTGATCCAATCCCGGCATGGTGAGTCCATACATATTCTGCTGATAGTACGCGCCGGTGAACGGAACGACGAGCAAACCAAAGAAATAGTAAATCGGCATGAACGCCACGGCAGCCACCGCCAAGCGCCCAGTCCATTCAGCTGCCGTTCTGCGGCTGAAGAATGTTTTGCGCGCGTCGATCAAGCGCGCACCGGGTTCATCGGGCGGAAAGAGGAACGCCACGGTCGCGCCGCAAAAAATGCTGGGCACGAGGAAACTCACCAACGAGAACCCAATGCCACCCGTCATCGTCGTAAAAATCGCAGCTTCCAATTGCGTGTTCACCGTGTAGGTGATCCACGTCAGGAGCGAGAGGACCAATGCACGCGCGAGAAACCCACCGGCGATGCCGCGCGCAATAACGGCGAGCGCGAACGCCAAGAGCGGCGCTTCCGCCGCCAGATACATTGCGGCAGTTGAAGCGTCCACTCCCGAGGGCATTGATGGCACCGGCAGCCGCAGGAGCGTCGCGATCATTCCGCCAATGATGATTCCGATGAAAAAAGCGATACCGCAGAGCAGCAACTTGGCAAGATCAATGAGCAAGCGTTTGAGGCTCATTTCAATCCCTCTTTCCCCAGTTCATACGGTTTGCCTGCGCGTAAATTTGTAAATCGCCAGCGCGACCAGAAACACGATTGCCAGCCCCGCCGAGATTCTTGGATCCAACATCGCGCTGAACAGCACCAACAACGCCGCCAGAACACTCAACGTGCCTTCGGTTTTTTCGTTCATCTGTAATTCCTCCGTGTATTTTGGTTTATGCTGCTTTCGCGCGACACCAATCCATCGGCTTGTCCTGCAAACTTGCCACGATCTCGGCGACGAGCGATGCTGCCTCACCTAGTTTTGCCGCGCTGATCCATTCCGCCGTATCGATCGGCGAATGCATCACGTTCGTGACGCCGATGGAACTGAAGGCGATGCTGGGTACGCCGCGCGACACGAACGCAGTATGATCACTTTCGTACCACGGATCGACGCGCGCGACGCCGGGATATTTCTTGAGCGTCGCGGCAATCTGGTCTTGAAATGAGGGCGAAGCGGCGAACATCGCGACGCTGTTCGCGCCCAAGACCTGCCCTACCCCATCGATGTTGATCGCGACGATAACTTGCGCCAACTCATTTTCCCGCCGGCGGAGGTATTCGGCAATTCCGATGCCGCCATTCTCGTGACCGTTCAGCGCGATGAACTCCAGACCCAGCGGCAGTTTCTTTTGCGGCAGCGTTTCCGCCAGCGCCAGCATTGCCGCCACGCCTGAACCGTTGTCGATCGCGCCCGGCGCGTCCGTCATCGTGTCCAGATGCGCGCATAGCACGATGCGCTCGCGGCGCGCGCCCGCTTGCCGACCGACGATATTCGCAAAGCGGCTCGGCGCGCGATAGCTTTCGATTTGCACGCGCAAAGTCTGGTCGGTCTGCCGCAGCAACGCCAGCCCCACTTCGGCGGGGACCGTCGCCGAGGGGATGGAAAACTCGCAATCGCCGATGAGTCGCTGAAGCGAGCCGAACTGCGGATTGACCGTAATGATCGCGGCGGGCTTTTTCTCCGCCAACAGCCGGAAGACCGCTTGATCGCGCTCTGGAAAATAGAACGCGCCTTGCGCCGAATAGCCGCCGCCCGCTGTCAGATCGCCGTACAGGATGCCGATGCGCCCGGTCAACTCGGCGACTTGCAGTTCAGCCAGCGTGCCCACCGCTGCGGCGCGCGCGGCGACATCGCACGGCGGCGAGAAAACGTTCGCCGCTGCCGCGTACAGCTTTCCATCCAACTCCAGGCGCGTGCCCAAGTCTTCCCACACCGGGCAAGGAAATTCTTGCAGCGCGGTTTCTAGCCCATTCGCCTTGAAAACATTCTGGATGTATTCGACGGCGGCTTGATTCCGGCGCGACCCCAGTGGGCGCGAGCCAATCCGCGCGGATAAATGTTCAAGGTGCTTGAACGCAATGGCTTCGATCTGACTCATACTTCGATCTCCCGGTTACCTGAATGACCTCTTCAGAGAATCGTCTCTTGCTGATTTTGGCTCGCGCCTCTTGCGTCTCATTCCGCGGTCTCGCCGCGCACTTGTGCTTGCGCGTCGGCGAATTGCTGGTCCATCAATTTCAAGGCGGGTTGCAGCACTGACCACACGCCAGTCAAGAAAATACATGCGCCCGCGCCAATGAACAACAAATCGAGACTCAGTTTGCTGATCACGCCCGCGGCGGCTTGCGATATTGGACTCAAGCCGATGTTCGCAAGCAAGACAAGACTCATCATTCGCCCAAGCATGTCGGTCGGACTGCGGCGCTGCAAGAACGTAATCAAAACGATGGCAATGTAACCGTTCCCGATGCCCAGCACGAACAACAGGGCGGCGCTGAACCATGTGTTGTTCAGTACCGTGAGCAAGGTCAACCCAACGCCAAACGCGCAGATGATGCCTGCCGCGGTCCAATCGAGTCGCTTGGTCTGCTTGACGGCGCCCGAAAGAACAATGCCGATCAAGTTGCCTCCGCCATACGCCGACATGATGATGCCAAACGCGGCGGCGCCTTCGGGCAGACGCGCATTCGCCAACACCGGAATACCAACGACGATCGGACCGAGAAAGAAAAAGTTGATAACGGTAATGATGATGAAGAACAATCGCAAAAGTGGATCATCCCATGCAAAACGCAAGCCCGCGCGAATGGACGTCCATACATTTCCGGCAGCGGCTTGCGCGGAGCGCACGGCGCGCGGCACAAGCATCAGCCACAGCGTAATTACCGAAACCAGAAACGTAAATGCATCGACGCCGAACGCGAACGCCACGCCGAGCAATTTCGATCCGGTACTCAGTGACAGCGCGGCGATGACGGCGCCGGCAAGCGCAGGACCGAAAAAGTTGACGAGTTGCATCGCGCCTTGCGAGAACGCATTCGCCGGCTGCAATTTTTCCTTGTCCACAAAGGACAGCAGGATCGAACCCGAAGCCGGGTAAAAGAACGCGGAGACAATTCCGAACGCAAGGGCGAATCCGTACAGCATCCATAAATTGATCGCGCCGGCGAACGTGAGCACAGCGAGCAGCGTCGTGAGCAGCAGGCGAATGAGATCAGAGACCAGCATCACCCCGCGCGGCGCAAAGCGGTCCGTGATCGCGCCGCCGACGAGAATGAGAATCGCGCGCGGAATGCCGCCGAGCGCCAACACCGTGCCGAGCGCGACCGGATCATTGGTCAGCGTCAGCACGAGCCACGGCGCGGCAATGTTGTGAAATTGATCGCCAAGCAGAGAAGTCGTCTGACCGGCGAACCACAAGCGAAAATTGGCAATCGCAAAAAGATCGCGGACAGGATTGGAATTTGATTTGGAGGGAATGGTCATCTCAGTTCCCTCGCACCGCGGAAAAACGCTTGCACGAGCGTCATCACGCCGAGCAGGATGACCAACACGGGCCAGTACGGTCCCAGCCAATTGGGTCCGCCGAGAAATGAACTGAAAGCGAGATACAAGACGCCGCTGATGATGACCAGCCAGCCGCCGCCGATGATCGCGGCGCGAAGCTTGCCTTCCAACAAACCTGAAAAGAACACGCCGACGCCGACAAAGCCGGGAATCAGCGTCCACGCATACGCCCAGCTTTCCCAATCGCCCGTCGCGTTCTGGTAGTACAACAGCCCGCCGATCCCGCTAAAGATCGATGCCGGGACGAGCAAACCCGGCGTCCAAGAGACCAGTGCCGCCGCCGCCCAGAGGACGCCGAACGCGACGATGAGCAGGGGCCACGTGCGGCTGCTGATGGCGAACGCTTGCAGCGCGGGAATGAATTGAACGGCAAGGAACCACACACCGACGAGAATCAGAATGAGCGCGAACGCAATGCTTGATCGTTGATGTCGATCCATCATATCCTCCATCATCGTGGTTTACGATTGGTCATTTTGTCGATTGCATCTGCGGCGCGAGCGCCGGACGCGTTTCGGATTTCGGCAGTGCTTTCATTCCAAACAAGAATCGCAGCACGTTGAACCGCCGAATCATGAATTCATACACGAGCAGAATGATCGAGAACGCGCTTGCGGCGATGATCGCCCACTTGAGCACATCGGGAATCTGCCATTGCACGACAAAATAGCCGACAGACAACAACACGGTTTGGTGCAGAACGTAGAACGGCAAGACCGCTTCGTTTGCGTACGATAGAATTGGTCTGCGCTGCGTAAAATGTTTGAATCCGAAACCCAAGAATGCCAGAATCCAGCACCACGCGCTGATGCCGAAAATGCCAAACACTTGGGCAAAACGTACCGTTCCATACGCCGGATCGCCTTGACTTGCCCACAGCGTAAGCAAAGCAAGCATACACAACACGCCCGCCGTGAGCGAAATCCAGCGCAGTTGTTGAACGCGCTGTTGCAATCCATCGTGCGAGATAACGATGAAACCGTACAGAAAAAACAAGATGTAGATCGGCAGCGCCCATCCGCCAAAATTACGCTGACCGAGTACGGTGCGCGGATCGAGTGACGCCATCAACCACGCAATTGGCACGGCGAGCAAGTACACCGCGCCGGGCAACGCGAGAAAATCGCCGAACCGCTGCAAGATCGTTTTGCCCGATCCATCTCTGAGCCAGCGAAAGAGCGGATAGAACAGCAAACTGTAGACGAACAACACGAGCAAATACCAGAGATGCAAACCCATCCATGCAAAATTGCCGCCGAAACCGTACCAGCCGTCGAAGTAATGCGGGATGAAATCGAAGAACGAGCCGCTGAATTGATGGTGCGTGACGCGCTCCAGATAGACCATGAGCATCCCCGCCGTAAAGATGCCGACGAGCAGCGGCACGAACAAACGCCGCACTTTGTCGTCGATGAATTTTAGCGCGCCGCGCGAGCCGAGCGCGTAGAATAGACTCGCGCCCGAGATGACGAAAACCAGCGGCATCAGCCAGTTGGCGAGAAACGTCGTCCACACTTGCACGCCGAAATATGTCGTCGGATTTTTGACGTGCCAGTCGCCGGTGTCAAAGAACCGTCCGCTGTGAAAGACAAAAACGCTGAGGATGGCGCAGATGCGCAGCCAATCCAGATCGATTCGGCGAACGGGCGATTTAGTTTGGGTGGTGGGCATAGCACTCCTTTGCATAGTCGTTGATTTATCGATTCGCGGCTTGAATGCGATCGCGGAAACCCAGCAACATGCCGCGCTGCATCACGAACGTGATCGGATCGAAGATCGCGCCAAAGATTCCGGTCATCGGCGATGCCGCGTCCGTGCGGGCGCGGAGAATCAAGCGCGTTGTGCCGTCGCTTTGCGGTTGCAAAACCAACTGCCACGTACCCGAACACGGCGGCGGCGGCGCGCTCTGCACACCAAAACAACCCATCACCGCGCGATTCGGCTCAAGCTTGACGACGAACACACCCGGACCGTCCGGCGGACCGTAATTTTTCGGCGTGAATCGCCAGAAATCGCCGGACTGGACGTTTTGCAATTCGGGGACGATGCGATCAATCGTGCGCACGTTCAGTCCCATGAGATTTTCGAGCCAGTCGTACGAGTACATTCCGCCGCGATCGACGCCGATTTGCAGCAGCCACGGATAAATCTGCTCGGGCTTGGCGCGAATCGTGACGGCTTGCGTCGTCTGCGATACCGGGTTGGCGACGAGTTCGTCGCCCGGCAGCGACGCGCGAATTTCTTCCGCCGTTGCGCCCCAGGTGTTCATCCAGGGCAACACGAACAACCGATACAGAACGAACGCGATGATGAGAATGGCAACGACAATGCTAACCGTACGCAGGCAGCCCGCGCGTTTTGAATGGGCAGACACTTTACAGTCCTTTCGCTCGAATGTACTCTTGCGCATCCACGTTGAAGACAATGTCTTCGACATGGAAGACCGCCCAGGGTTTGCCATCGTCCATCCAGATTGCCGAACCCGTGAGGTTGGTCAATTGACCATTCAGCACGCCCCATTCCAGCGTTTGATTGAGCCACAACGTTTTCGCGGGGCTGGCGTTGTTATGATACCGCATCGATTCGAACCAATCGATCAGCTGGGTATCGGGATTGAAACGGACGATATATTTCTCCTGACTCTGCTCGAATGGGACGACCAGCATCGCGGTCGCATCGTCTACCGGTTCCCAACGCACGCGCGGATCGGTGAGATAGATCGAAGGGAACCACATCGATTCAGACCACATTCCCAGGTTCGCGCCTTGATCGACCTTCGGTCCTTCATCGATGCCGAATGGCGTTTCACCGTAACCGCGCCCATCGAGATAGCGTTCGTTTACCTTCATCAGCGGGAGACCAAAGACCGTCGCTTCGATGTAATGCCGATAACCCTTGCCTGCCTCGTGAGTGAAACGGAAACGCGCGGGAAAGGTCAGCGGACCCGCTGGGCGAACTTCAGCGCGTCCGGTGATGACCGCCGATGTAATCACCGGAATATTCTCGCCATACAGCTTGCGATAAAAACGTTCGACTGGAGCAGGCAGACCCTTGGGAAGCGGCATTGTTTTGATCGCCCCGGTCTTGTACGGAAATGCTGGAAATGACGCCGGTTTGATTTGCAAACCCAACCAGCCGATTAAGAGGATAACAGTCAGCGCGCCGATCAGGAAATAAATAATCATTTTCAATTGCGCTTGCTCCTTGTCGCGCAAAAATCTACCGGCACAGCAACGGACAGAGGCGATCTGCCCACGCGTGAATGGCGCTCCAATCCCGGTGATCGCCCTCCGACCACACGCCGAGGACGACGCTCAAGCGAAATTTGAGCCGATCGCCAAACGATGGAATCTTGCTAATGTCCAACGCGCCGGCAAAAAGTCCCTCACTCACCGGTCTCACCAACGCGCGCACCGGCTCCAACCATTCTGCTACCATCGGACGATATTTATCGGCGCTTGGCATCGCTAACGTTATACACACCAAGAACGCGGCGAACGGCTTGCGGGCTAACGCCGTCTGATGCGTCTGCACGAATTGCATCGCTTCCGGCAGCCATTTCTTCCCGCGGATCGCACTGCCCGCCACCACCGCCTGATATGGCGCGAGGTCTCGTACATCTTGCATCGGAAGCACATCTACCTGCGCGCCGTTTTCGATCAGGGTTTTGCCAATCGCTTCAGCCACGCCCGCGGTAGAACCGGTCCGGCTGGCATAGGTAACGAGAATCTTGTTGGACATTGTAGCTCTCCTCTACGGTTTCGGTTCGATGCTGATCTTTGCCGTCATATTCCAACGCAACCGCTCGTCAGACTTGGCGAGCGCGACGGTGATCGTGTAGACGATATCGCCCTGCTTACTCTCGCCATAACCCTGGATGTGCGATACCGTGCCCGGCAATTCCAGACCGGGAATCGCGTCGAACGTCACGGTCGCGGGAGCGCCCCCGCGAATATCCACGATGTTAATCTCGGTGAGGTCGGTAGTCTCGACTTGCCAGTTGGATGTGTCGGCGACCCGCACCGCCGGAATACCCGGCGCGACGTACTCGCCCGGTTTGACATCCAGCGTCGTGACTGCGCCGGCGAACGGCGCGACCAACTTGGCATTCTTGATTTGCTCGGCGATCAGGTCGCGCGCGGCTTGCGCGGCGTTCACGCTTGCCTGCGCGGCGGCAAGATCGTCCGCCGTCGGCGCAAGTTTCGCCAACTGGGTCTTGGCGCTCTGGACCGCCGCTAACGCCTGCTGAACCTGCGCGCTCGGCGGATTGGTTTTGGTGTTGAACAGCGTCATCGCCTTCTGATAATCGAGCGATGCCAGCTGCAATTGCGCGCGCTGCGGCGTCATCGACGCATACGGATTCGAATCACCGCCGATGCGGTCGTACGCGGCTTGCGCCTGATTGAGCAATGCCTGGGCTTTGTCGCAGTCGGTTTTCAGCGCGAGGAGTTCGTTCGCGCTGGGATGCAGCAGAGCATCGTACGCGGCTTGCGCCGAAGCCAGGTTCTGCTGCGCGGCGGCGAGGTCGTCAGCGGTCGGCGCATGTTTGAGCTGACTCAACCGCGCTTGCGCGGCAGCGAGATTCGCATCGCTTTGCGCCAACTGCAATTCCAACTGCCGCGTGTCGAGGCGCGCCAACAACGCACCCGAGTCGACGCGGTCGCCGACGGCAACGGGCGCTTCAGCAACATTGCCGCCGATCTGGAAGCTGAGCGCAACGCCGTGAACCGGAACGACTTTACCTTCCGCAATGATCCGATTGGTCGCTTTCACTGCCACAGTCGCTGCCGACGCGGTGGGTGTTGGTTGAGCAGCAGTACTCGCGCCGCCGCAACCCACGAAACTCACGGCGGCAATCGCCAGCACCGCGACGAGAATGATTCCTACGATCAGTTTTTTCATGGCGCACCTCCTAAACGATTCCTTGATCTCGCAGACCTTCGGCTTTCACAAGGCAAAGATACCAGACCCGCCCCGTACCGTCATCGCCAGAATGATGAATCCCCAGCCCAACAAAAAGACCGCGTTTGTCGCGGTCTCAATCAACATTCCTCGTAGCGCGCTTACCACATTTGTAGCAGACGCCCGTTAGCCGTTTGCGCTTGGCACATCTTCCAGCGAGGCAAGCCCCTCCTTCAGCGCGTACAGCGCGGCTTGCGTGCGGCTCGCCAGGTGCAGTTTGCCAAGGACATTGCTCACGTGCGTCCGCACCGTCATCTCTGTAATAACCAGTTCCTCCGCGATCTCCTTGTTGCTGCGTCCCTGCGCGATCAAGCGGAGAATGTCCAACTCGCGTTCCGTGAGCGGATCGGGGCTGAGCGGCTTTTGCTGCGGCGTCGATAATTCCGTCAGTACCTTGCGCGCAATCGACGGTTCCAGCGACGGCTCGCCGCGGTAGACCTGGTGGATCGCCTGCACCAAGTCTTCGGGCTTGGTGTCTTTCAAGAGGTAGCCGAGCGCGCCGGCTTTGATCGCCGGGAAAACCTTGTCGTCCGCCGCAAAACTTGTTAGGACGAGAATCCGCGCACCAGGCTGCTGCGCGGTGATTTGCTTGGTCGCCTCAATGCCGTCCAGCTTGGGCATCACCAGGTCCATCAAAATCACGTCGGGGCGCAGCGTTTGCGCTTGGACGACCGCTTCCGCGCCATCGCCGGCTTCGCCAATCACCTGAATATCGCGCTCAGTCGAAAGCAGCGCGCGGATGCCTTTACGCACAATCGCGTGATCGTCGACAATCAAAATCCGAATGGTTGAGCTCATATCGCCTCCAAAATCTCAGGAACTCGACGGGACTTGAATCTTGACATTCGTCCCCCTGCCCGGCGCGCTGTCAATTTCCAAGCTGCCGCCGATTTTCTGCGCGCGCTCTTTCATTCCTTTGAAACCAAGTCCGCCGCTCTCGTCCACGCGCGCCGCGTCAAAGCCCACGCCATCGTCGCAGACTTCCAGCGAGGCGCAGGTATCGAGGAATTGCAGGCGCACCTGCACACGCGAGGCGCGCGAATGTTTCAGCGCGTTGTTGAGCGCCTCACGCGCGATGTGGTACAGTTCGTCCTGCACGCGCGGCGGCAAGTGCTCTTCGCCGATGACTTGCAGGTCTGCCTTCATCCCGCCGCGCACTTCCACGCCGTCCAGCCGCGCTTGCAACGCAGCCGCCAAGCCGGTCTTTTCCAGCTCCGGCGGACGCAGTTCAAAAATGAGCAGCCGCATCTCACGCAGCGCTTCCTGCGCCGTATCGCGCAAATCGCGCAGGTAATCCGCGGCTTGTGCTTGGTCGCCAGCGGTCAGCCAACGCACGGCGGCTTCCGCATGAAGCGTCACGCTGTACAGCGATTGCGTCACCGAATCGTGCAGTTCGCGCGCGAGCCGGCTGCGCTCGGCAAATGCGGCGGACTGTTCGGCTTGCTCGTACAGGCGCGCGTTTTCTACCGCCATGCCGATTTGCCGCCCGATCGACATCAGGAGCGATGTTTCCTCGGCGGCAAGGGTACGGGGGGTGCGTGTGCTCATGACGAGTCCGCCGGTCAATCTGCCTTTCGCCATCAATGGGACGCCGACGATCAATTGCAGTCCCTCGTTTCGCAGCAACGACTTGATCGCGCCCTCCGGATAGTCCTGCACCTCGAAGACAATCGGCTGGTCCTCGCGGATCGTTTGCCCGCCCAGCACAACTTGGAGCGGCAGACGCGCCGTGCGCTCGACAAACTCCGCAGACTCGCCGCGCTGTACCATGAGGATCAAGGTCTGGCTGGCTTCATCCAGACGATACGCCGCGCCGACTTCCATCTCGGTGATTTCCATCGTCTGATCCAGCGCGTTGCTGAGAATCTTTTTCAAATCCAGCGAGCGACTGACCGACGCGGCAATCGCGTTGAGCGTCGCGAGTGCGTGCGTGCGTTCTTCTACGCGGCGTTCCAGCGTTTGGTACGCTTGCTGCAACGCCGCGCTGGCGCGCTGATGTTCCAGCGCGTTCACAAAGATTTCGCCGACGATGGTCAGTAGCGTGACGGCATCGCCGCTCCATTTCTTTTCCGCGCGCACCGCGTCGAATCCCAAAAAGCCGACCGCCGCGCCGCGATACACCATCGGCACGCAGATCAACGACCGGATCTTCTCGGTCTCGAACACCGATTTCTCGCGTTGCGCTTCCGGCGGCAGATCGGCTAGGCGCGGAACGTACAAGACTTCGAGCCGCTTGATTCGTCCGGTCAAGTACGGCAGCGTATCGGCAAGGATGCCCTGCCGCCGATTGATCTGCGGTTCGATGTCGCCGGCGCACCATTCGTGGGTATTGTCCATCACCGCGCCGTCTTCGGAGAATCGAAAGACGTAACTGCGGTCTCCGCCGGCATATTCGGCGATGGCTTGCAGCGCGTGGCGAATGCCGGCGTCCACTTCATCCGGTCCCAAGTTGATGAATTCCGTCGAAATATCGGTGATCAGTTTTTCGAGCGTGAGGCGGTCCTGCAGCGCGCGCTCCGCGTGCTTGCGCTCCGTGATGTCGGTGTGCGATCCTGCCATGCGGTACGCTTTGCCCTGCGCGTCGCGCAGCGCGCCGCCGCGCGTCGAGATCCAGCGATACGTGCCGTCTTTGCAGCGCATTCGGACTTCGACCCGATACGCCGACGTTCGTCCCGCCAGGTACGCGTCGAGTTCTGCGAGCGCGCGTTCGGCGTCATCGGGATGCAGGAGCTTGCGCCAAGTCTCCAGCCGATTGGGGAGTTCGCCGTCCGTATAGCCCAGCATCTTTTTCCAACGCGGCGAGTAATAGACATCGTTGGTAATCAAATCCCAATCCCAGATGCCGTCGTTGGTTCCTTGCACGACGAGCGCAAACCGCTCCTCGCTCGCGCGCAGCGTTGCGTAGGATTCCGCGAGCTGCGCGGACATCAGATTGAAATGGTTGCCCAACTCTTCCAGCTCGTCCCCGGTCTGCACGCTGATCGATTTAGCGAAATCTCGGTTCGCGACATTCTTGGTCGCCGCGATCAACTGATTGATCGGCTGCGTGATTTTCCGGACGCCGAACGTGACGACCACAGCGGGGATTACCAGACCCAGCACGAGCAGCAAGAAGAGCGATTGAATGTACCGCTGACCCGGTGCGAGCAGCGCGTCCCAGCCCTCTTCGGTCACCAGTCCCCAGGGCGTGCCGGGCACTGGCGCAAACGCCGCGACGATCTCGCGTCCAGACGGATCGTGCGTGCGGAGCGCATCCGCCTTACCGTTGATGACTTGCTGCACCACCGGCTGCGCGGACATATTCTGTCCGATCTGACTGTCGTCGGTGTGATACAAGACCAATCCATTGCGATCGACCAGAAACGCCGCGTCGTTCACTCCGATCCGCAACCGTACGATGCTGCCGTAGAAGGGGCTGAGCGAGTTTGCGCCGACGCGAAACATTCCCACCATCGCGCCCATAAATTCGCCGCGATTGTTGATGATCGGCACGGCGGCGACGACGACCGGCGTCCCTTGCGCGCCATCGCCGACGATGTCCGAGAAGACGGTGCCCGGACTTGCCGCCATTTGCCGAAAGTAGACGCGGTTCGACCAGTCCTGTCCGATGATCTCGGGGCGTTCCGGTTCCGCCGCGGTGACAATGCCGTAATTGTTGAGGATGACGACGCCGCCGTCGAAGAGCATCAGGCGATTGCTGGCTTGCTTGAGCGCGGCGCGTTGAACGTCCGGGTTGTTATCGTACAGGTCGGCGGTGTACGCCAGCGTCGTGAGCGTGCGGCTGTAATCGGTCAACTCGGCTGCCAATTGACCGGCGGATAGACGCGCCAACTCACGACTGCTCTGAATCGTTAGCGTCTCGGTGACTTGCTGGTAGGCGTAAAAGCCAACCAGAGCAACCGCGGTGAGAATGATCGCCGTGGGCACGAACGACCAGGCGATGATCTTGGCGCGCAATTTGCCCCACCCGAACCGCCGAAACACCGCGCCTCCTATTTGGATACCGTCTGCGCCTGCTCGATTTGCCGGCTGACGTTCCGCATCTCGTTCACCGGCATTTGACCGAGCGTAAAAATCTGCTGCCACGCGCTCGTGACCAACCGCTGCGCGTCGGCTTGGTTCGCGAACGACTCGCCGATCACCGAGTACCCTTTCAACTGTCCATCCGCAAACGCCGCGATATTCAAGTCTTGAGTCGGCTTTGGAAATTCGTCGCGGATAATTTGAATCCATTCGTCGACGAGCGACGCGCGCGCCGGCTGAAGGAGCTGCGCCTTCGCCATCGCCCTGCCGTACTCTTGGCTAATCAAGAATTTGAGCAGCTCCCACGCCGCGTCGGGATGCTTGGTGCCGGCGTAAATGCCAAACCCGTCCGTCGTCGCGAGCGTCGCGCGGCGCACGGGACCGGCGGGAAAAGTCGCCAGTCCAATTCGAAAGTTCGCGTTGGTAAGGATGCCTTTCAGCGCCCACGAACCGTCTTCCACCATCGCGAGCCGCCCGGCGGCAAATGCATCCTGCGTTCCCTTGTTCTGCACGTCGAGCGCGGTTGCCATCACGCGGTCGTCCCACAGACGCGCGCGAATCCACTCCATCGCTTGCAGCGCGGCAGAGTCGCCGATTTGCGACTTGGTTGGATCGGCGGGATCGACAAAATGTCCGCCCCATTCGTTGACGTGCACCTGGACGCGTTCCCAGCTAATGTCGATCATGCTGCCCCACAGGTCGGGCTTGCCGTCGCCGTTGCGGTCGTGGGTGAGCCGTTTCATCGCCGCGAGATAGTCGTCGTGATTCCAGTTGTCGCTGGGATAGTCCACGTGGTACTGATCGAACAGGTCCTTGTTGTAATAGAGCGCGAGCGCGCCGTGGTACTTGGGCAAGGCGTACTGGCGACCATCGCGCGTGAAAAACGATTTGTACTGAACGGCGTCCCAGTCTGCGATGGTCGCGCGGTCCAGGTCGGCTTGAACGTATGGACGCAGATCGAGCAGATAACCTTTCTGCGCCCAGATCGGAATAAAACTGCAGCAGCCCTGAAAGACATCCGGCGCGGTGCCGGCTTGCAAGTCCGCCAGCGACTGGGCTTCAAATTCGGAATTCTCCGGGTCGAGATTGTAGTAGACGCGGATATTTGGATGCGTCGCGTGGAACTCTTCGAGCATCTGCTGCGCCATCGGCGGAAACCAATCGGTGCGCCAGTCGCGGTAAACGAGTTGAACTTTTTCGCCGCTGCGCGTGGTGGGCGTTGTCGTCTGCGGCGCGCAGGTGGCGAGCGCCGCGCCCGCCGCTGCGACGCCGGCAAGGCGCAAGAATTCGCGGCGCGTCAGCGCGCGCGGCGAATTTCCTGCTGGTTTTTCTATGCGTGGACCGTCCATCCGTATTCGCTCCTGATTTGCGAAAAACAAATCCCGCTCGATGACCTGAGCGGGAAAAGGAGAGGCGCGCTCAAGCGGAAAGCCCGCCATGAGCCGTTCCTCGTCAGCCGACGCGCTGAACGAGTCTCCACTTGTCATTATACCCACGCGCGGCGGCTTTGGCAATAAATCAAAAGAGGGAGTCCGCTACCACATTTGAGGTAGGACGATACAAAAATCGTGGGGACAGTCGCCGCGCCAAACCGGTCTTTTCGTTGAGTGATGACCCTACATCTGTCCGATGCGTGGACATCGGGTTGGCAGTATGGTAATGGGGAAACTGATCGTTGATAGAGGAGAAGAAAAAGTGAGAAACTCAATCGGCTTGTTCGGCGTCGTTGTGCTCGCGTTGGGGCTAGCTGGCTGCGCGGGCGTAACCATTACCGGTTCGGGCCATTCGATCACGGAGGCGCGTAACGTGAACAATTTCAACGCCGTATCGCTCACCGGATTTGGCGACGTGACCATCACGCAAGGCGTAACCGAAGCGCTGACGGTCGAAGCGGAAGATAACATTATGCCGCTCATCAAAACTGAAGTGAAGGATGGAACGCTGATCCTCGGCTTTGACCGGGACAACTGGAGCCGCTCGATCGTTCCCACGCGGGCGATCAAGTTCAACCTATCGGTGAAAAACCTGAATGCGATTGCAATGCTCGGCGCGGGAAGCATTCAGGCAAGCGATCTGAAAAGCGACCGATTGACGGTGACGGTCAGCGGAGCCGGCAATGTCAAGTTGGACCGCGTCGACGCGGCAGAAGTCGCCGTGACGATTTCGGGCGCAGGCAACGTCGATCTTGCCGGGCAGGTGACGACGCAATCGGCGATGTTGAGCGGCTTGGGCAGTTACCGCGCCGGCGATCTGGTCAGCCAGACGGCGCGTGTGCAAATTAACGGCGTGGGCGGCGCGACGCTCTGGGCGCGTGAGAACCTGGATGCGACCATCAATGGCACCGGTTCGATCAACTATTACGGTAGCCCCCAGATCGCCAAGAACATCAACGGACTGGGCGCGGTGACGAGTCTGGGCAGCAAATAACGCGATGCTTCGCCGCTTGGCGGCTCAGCATGACAATTGGAGAACATCATGATTACACCATACTCCCAGACTTGGGAGCGCAGCTTGCTCTCGCTCGCATACCAAGCGCAGCGTTCGATTGCCGCTCCCGCGATTCAAAGCGTCGCCGATCCACGATTGCTCGCCCGCGCTTACGCGCACTGTGATTCGATCGCGTCGCTGTACAGCCGCTCGTTTTATCTCGCGACCGGGCTGCTACCGTCCGGCAAGCGTCGTGCGATTCGCGCGCTCTATGCCTTTTGCCGGGTCACCGACAACATCGTAGATTGCCCGGACTGTGATCCGGAAGAATCGCTGGCGCTCTGGCGACGCCAAGCGCTATCGCCGGAGCCGCCGCGGGATGATTTGGTCGCGGTGGCATGGGCGGATACGCGGCGGCGTTATCGAATCCCGCAGCGCTACGCGGAACAACTCATCGAAGGCGTGGCGCGCGATTTGAAGCAGAATCGGTATCGCACGTTCGAAGACTTGGCAGCGTATGCGTATGGTGTGGCATCGACGGTTGGTCTGATGAGTATGCACATCATCGGCTTCGCCGGCGCGGAGGCGCTTCCGTACGCGATCAAGTTAGGCGTCGCGCTGCAGCTCACCAACATCCTGCGCGATGTCGCCGAGGATTGGCGGATGGGACGCGTCTATCTGCCGGTCAAAGAACTGGCAGCGTATGGACTGGACGAACAAGACCTCGCGACGGGTCGCGTGGATCAACGCTGGCGCGCGTTCATGCGTTTTCAAATCGAACGCAACCGTCGGCTGTACGCGGAGGCATGGCGCGGCATCGCGATGCTCAATCCAGATGGACGATTCGCCGTTGCCGCCGCCGGCGAGCTGTACCGCGCGATCCTGGAGGACATCGAAGCGCATGACTATGACGTCTTCCATCGTCGCGCGCACGTGAGCGCGTGGCAGAAACTATGCCGATTGCCGGGTGTCTGGCGGAGAAATCGGTGAATCGGCAGTACGATTTCATCATCGCTGGCGGCGGACTGGCGGGGCTGAGTCTCGCTTATCATTTGATCCAGAGCAATTTGCGCGATCGCGCGATCTTGATTATCGAACCGCAGCGCAAGGAGCAGAATGATCGCACCTGGTGCTTTTGGACCAACCAGCCAACCCTCTTTGACGAAATCGTTTGTCGTTCGTGGAATCAGTTGCAGTTCAAAAGCGCAGATTGGGAAGGCGTGATCGACCTGCGAGACTATCGGTACCAGATGATCCGCGGGATCGATTTTTACCGCTTGGTCCAACGCGCGTTATCGAATCGCGAGAACGTTGAATTCGCGCACACGCGCGCGGATCGGATCGAGGACGACGAGAACGGCGTGCGCGTCTTCACGGACACGCAGGTGTTCCATGGTCGATGGGCTTTCGACAGTCGCTTCGATTTGTCGCAGTTCAAGCCCGACCTGTCGCGGTATCATTATCTCCAGCAACATTTTAAGGGCTGGTGGATCGAGACGCCGAACAAATCCTTCGATCCGCAGGCAGCAACGCTTTTCGACTTTCGCACGGAACAGAAAAATGACGTGCGCTTTTTTTACGTGCTGCCATTGTCCGAGCGTCAGGCATTGATCGAGTATGTCTTGCTGGGTGGCGCGGAGTACGATCGCGAGCTCACGACCTACATGGAAACCGTTCTGGGCATCCAAGATTATCGCATCCTCGCGCGCGAAGGCGGCGTCAATCCGCTAACCGATTGTCCCCTGCCGCGCCGCGCCGGCAAGCGCATCATGACGATTGGCGTCGCGGGCGGACGCGTCAAACCCACCTCGGGTTATGCCTTTACGCGGATTCAACAGGATTCTGCCGCGATGGTGGATTCGCTCCGGCGCACGGATGCCCCCTTCAACGTTCCCGCCGGCTCGCGCTACTATCGTCTGTGCGATTCGCTCATGTTGCAGTTGATGTACCGGCACGGCGCGGGCATCCAGTCGCTGTTCGCCGATCTGTTCAAGAACAATCCGGTCGAGCGCGTGTTCCACTTTCTCGACGAGCGCGCGTCGCCGCGCGAGAACCTGGCATTGATGGCATCGCTGCCGCCGGGACAATTCTTGCGCGCATTCTTGCAAACTCAAGTGCTACATCAGATTTAGAAAGGAGACTCATGTACTCACACCCCACCGCTTTGGTGATTGGCGCGGGCATTGGCGGCATTGCAGCCGCGGCGCGGCTCGCGCGCTGCGGGTACCAAGTAACCGTGGTCGAAAAGAACGCCAAACCCGGCGGGCGCTGCGATCAACTCATCCGCGACGGTCATCGCTTTGACATCGGTCCGACGCTTTTCCTCATGCCTGAAATATTCGCGGAAACGTATGCCGCGCTCGGCGAGCGGATGCAAGACCACTTGGACCTCCGGCGAATCGATCCAACCTATCGCATTCGTTTCGACGATGGCGCTGAACTTGCGCTCACCTCTGACCTCCACGCGATGCGAGAGCAGATCGAAGCAATCGAACCGGGAAGTTTGAGCGGACTTTTGCGCTATCTCGCCGAAGGTCACTTGCATTACCACCTCGCCCTGGAACGTTTCGTCGGTCGCAATTTTTACAATCTGCTGGACTATTTCAGCCCCCAGAATCTGCCGCTCCTCTTTCAACTGAAAGCGCTGAAAAAACATTACGACAATGTTGGAAACTATTTTCAGCATCCGCATCTCAAGGCGGCATTCACGTTTCAAAATATGTATCTCGGCATCAGTCCGTACGACGCGCTCGCGACCTATTCCTTGATCCAGTATACCGAGTTGGCGGATGGCGTGTGGTTTCCGATGGGCGGATTGTACCGCGTGATCGAAACGTTGGAATCGATTGCCCAAGCGCAAGGCGTGCGGTTCCGCTACAATACACCCGTGAAAAGAATTCAGGTCAACGGCAACCGCGCGACCGGCATCGTCTTGCAAGACGACTCGGAACTTGCGGCGGATGTGATCGTCGCGAACGCGGATCTGCCGTACGTCTATCGCCATTTGCTCCCGGACGAAGGCGCAGCCAAGCGTTTGGGACGCTTGAAATACACTTCCTCCGCAATCATGTTCTACTGGGGTGTTGACAAGAGTTATCCGCAACTCGGGGTGCACAACGTTTTTCTGTCGGGCGATTACCGCGCCAGTTTTGATCGCATCTTCAAAGACAAGACGCTGCCCGATGAACCCAGCTTTTACGTTCACGCGCCGGCGCGCATCGATCCAGCGACAGCGCCGGCAGGACAGGATACGTTGATGGTACTCGTCCCCGTCGGTCACATAGACGACGCTGCCGCGCAGGATTGGGGTGCGCTGCAAGCGCGGGCGCGCGTCGCTGTTCTGCGACGGCTTGCCGCAATCGGCGCGGGCGACCTCGAGCAGCATCTCAAATTCGAGGCAAGTTACACGCCGCGGGACTGGCAGACTCGGTACAATCTGGCGAAAGGCGCGGCGTTTGGGTTGAGCCACAACTTTATGCAGGTCGGCTACTTGCGCCCGCAGAACCGCCACCCGCGCTATCGCAATCTCTATTTTGCCGGCGGCAGCACGCACCCGGGCACGGGGCTGCCGCTCGTGCTCCTCTCCGCGCGGCTGACCACCGAGCGCATCTTGAAAGAGATGGGCGTGCCGCAGCCAGCGCCGGACCTCAAATTCGCAACGGCAGACGCCGCCTAATGCGCGCCCACGACATTCTACGGAGGCGCGAGCCGTTCATGGCGCTAGCATTTTATCCATCAATGTGATGACAAGTACTGAAAGGAGAAAATCATGCTTCAATTCTTGATCGCCCTATCGGTCTGGCTGCATACCCTGAGCACGGTGGTCTTCATTGGATACTTTTTATTGCTCTCGCTCATCCTTCTTCCCATTCTGGCGGAGAGCAATGGGATGATTCTCAGCGAAATCTCAAAGCGCAGCAGACCCTGGATGTATATCTCATTGCTGGTCTTCATCGTCACAGGGGTTATTCTGATCTTTGCCGACCCAAACTATTTGGGGCTGGCAAAATTCGGCAACCTTTGGGCAATCCTCATGTTGGTCAAACATGTCCTGATCTTGGCGATGATTGTCATCGGATTCTGGTTCAACGCGATCCTGCGCGTGGGACCCCTGATGAGTTCGAACCGAGGAGCGGCGCAAGCGAACAGCACTTTTCGCTTGTATGCCAACCTGATGGCAATCTGCGGAGTGCTCGTGCTGTTTCTGACAGCCATCGCACAGGCGCAATGAGACTGCGTCTATTCGCTCGCCGCCTGACCACAATCAGGTAAGTAATTCTCCACAAGGGAAAAATCCATAAAAACAAAAAGGAGTTCAAAATGTCCAAGGTCGATTCGCTCGTACAAGATTTTCTCGCGCAGAAGAACATCGCCGTCGTCGGCGTCTCGGACAAACGCGAGACCGGCTGCAACTTGGCTTACCGCAAGTTCAAGAGCGCGGGTTATCAAGTGTTCGCCGTGAATCCGCATCTCACCCGCTTTGAGAGTGATCCGTGCTATCCTGATCTGAAATCGCTGCCAGCGAAACCCGACGGCGTATTCATTCTGACTAATCCGCAAGTGACGGAAGACATCGTCCGTCAGTGCGTGGAAGTGGGCATCCCGCGTGTTTGGATGCACTGCATGATGGGAACCAAGCCAGGACTCGCGGCGAACACGACCAGTGTTTCGCAGCAAGCGGTGACGATGTGCCGTGAGAACGGAATCACCGTCATTCCAGGAACGTGCCCGAACCAGTTCTTGAAACCGGATTTCGGTCATGGGATGATGCGCGTGCTGTGGCGCGCCTGCGGGTTTATGACGGTCGAAGCATAAGGCGGCACAATCGCAATCAAACCGATGGGGCACTGACAAACACTGAAGAACACGGACCATTTCTTTCTCTGTGTTCGTCTGTGCCAAAAAAATCTTCGGTGCAGAGCCAGACCCAGTCCAACGGCTTCATGTTCATCACTTGCGACATGATCATGAAAGCGACTCGCCCTCATGCTCCTAGCTGTCAGCCGACAGAGCATCCCTGACAATTTACCGACAGAAGATGCCTGACA